>ERZ772986.1756-NODE-1756-length-12144-cov-8.572669_pt1 | contig 12144 bp, 10 predicted proteins | sample MGYA00511898_ERZ772986 | MGnify/ENA primary metagenome ERZ772986 (study PRJEB29015, sample SAMEA2737934) | human oral metagenome | biome: human oral; feature: human-associated habitat; material: dental | place: China | collected 2148 ... | reverse complement strand
CAGCTCCTTCAGAAAATGACGCCCAGACAACAAATGACCCACAACAAACTCCTAAACCCAAGATAGTTAAAGCTAGATGGAATCGAACGGCCGAACGCCGCTCGCGCACCCGGGAAGGCGGCCCTCGCCGCCCAAGCCTCCCGGTCCCTCGGCGCGAGCCGGGGTGCCGCGGCTCCGAGGCGGCAGGGCGTCCTGCAGAAGCCCCCTGGTCCCGGAATCAACGGGCATGTCTCGCTCCTTGCTCCGGCACGGCCCTGTGCCACGGAAAACGAAAGAATATGTGGTGGTACGGATCACCTCCGCGCTCGACTGGTACGAGCGTACTACCCCAGGTTGGGATGAGGAAGTAGGTTCCGCCGGCCACACTATTTTTGTTGTGACCCTCAACGCTCCTGCAGCCATGAGGCGACAAGGATCGTCATCAACTTGTGATATCCCAACGAGTCCTCGCCGCCGCACGAGGGGTGAGCTCGGCGCGTCGGCCCCATCTAGTTGTGCGATCCGACAATCTCGGGACCTCTCTGAGCGACTCCTCTGGAGCTGCGCCCGGATGAAACTGGTACACGCGCACCATGCTCGGCCGCCGCACGGGCACCGAGACGGCCCGAGCAGAACCACGAGCGCGGCGCCGGCTAAGCGGTCCGGCTCCCCCCGGCGCGCGGTCCGCGGAAAACCTCGCCGCCGACCGCCTCCTTGCCGCGCACCGCACGGAACTGGGATCGTCCGGTCATGGACTCGACGGGCTCACCCGAGGCGACCTCGCGCCGACCGATCACCGCCATCGTTCTGGACGTGGGCAACGTCCTGTACGCCTGGGAGGCCATCGGCGCCGTGGCGGGCCGTGTGCCTGCGGCGCTCTGGCACGAGTTCTGCGCAGGCGCTGGCTTCAACGCCCTCAACGCCCGCGCCGATGCCGGTGATGCCCTGGACGACATTCTTGCCGACCTGGTCGCCGCTCATCCCGACCGCCCCGACTGGGCGCGCATCCAGCGCCTTTACTGGGAGCACTTCGAGGACTCGCTCACCGGTCCTGTGCCCGGCATGGTGCCCCTTGTCGACGATCTCCTCGCCGCGGGAGCACCCCTGTACGCCCTGACCAACTTCAATGACGTCCTCTTCACCGCCTCCCGGCGCCTTATGCCCCAGCTCGCGCGCTTCCACGGCGTCGTCGTCTCCGGGGCCGAGCACCTGGTCAAGCCCGACCCGGCACTCTACCGGATCCTGCTGACTCGCTACGGCCTCGACCCCGCGTGCACCCTCTTCGTCGATGACTCCCCGGCCAACATCGACGGCGCCAGGGGCGTCGGCCTGCGCACGCACCTCTTCACCGGGGCCGGCGCCCTGCGCGCCGCGCTGACCGACGCGGGCCTGCTGCCGCCGGGGCGGCACGGGAGGGCCGAGTGCGCCGGGAGCACAGCGACCGCCCCGTAGACTGTCGCTCATGCGCGTCCTCTTCGCCGGCACCCCCGAGGTGGCCCTGCCCACTCTTCGGGCCCTCATGAACGATCCCGAGCACGAGGTCGTCGGCGTCCTCACCCGTGCCGACGCCCGCCAGGGGCGCGGGCGCTCCTGGCGCCCCTCGCCCGTGGCAGCGCTCGCCCGCGAGGCCGGCCTCGACACGCGCACGCCCGCCACCCTCAAGGATGAGGGCACCAGGGCCTGGGTGCGGGCCCTGAGCGCCGAGGTCGCCATCATCGTCGCCTACGGGCGCCTCGTCCCGCCATCGCTCCTGGAGGTCCCCGAGCACGGCTGGCTCAATCTCCACTTCTCGCTCCTGCCCGCCTGGCGCGGTGCCGCCCCCGTCCAGCACGCCCTCATCGCCGGCGACGCCGTCACCGGCGCCTGCGTCTTCCGCCTTGAGGAGGGCCTGGACACCGGTCCGGTCTATGCGCGGCTGACCGAGACCATCCGCCCCACCGACACCGCGGGAGACCTCCTGACCCGCCTCGCCGACGCCGGCGCGCCCCTGGTCCTCGACGTCCTGCGCGCCGTCGCCCGCGGCACGGCCGCCCCCGAGCCGCAGGCGGAGGAGGGCGTCACCCACGCCCCTGCGCTCGCGTCCGCCGACGGCGAGATCCGCTGGACCGAGCCTGCCCGCGCCATTGACCGCCGCGTGCGCGGGGTGACGCCCGCCCCGGGTGCCCGCACTCTCTACGACGGCGCCCGCCTCCGGCTCGGACCGGTCGCCCTCGTCCCCGAGGTCGCCGATCTCCCGCCCGGGCGGCTCCGGGTCGCCAGGCACGAGGTGCTCGTCGGCACCGGCACCTGCGCCGTGCGGCTGGGCGAGGTCGCCCCCGCCGGAAGGAAGTGGATGCCGGCGGACGCCTGGGCGCGCGGCGCCCGCCCGTCGAGGGACGCCGTTCTCGGCTCTCAGGGGGAGGACCAGTCATGACAGCACACGGGGACCACTCCGGGGGATGGTCGGACGACCGCTCTGGCGGGCACCGCCAAGGGTGGTCCGGCTCCCAGCGCCGCGGAGGACCCGAGCAGGGGAACGGCCGCCATGACAGGCACGGCAGTCACGGCGATCACAGCGCCCGGAGCGGCGAGAGGGGCCATCGCACCCCTGTCCGGCACGGCAGCCGGCGTCGAGCCGACGGAGCCGAAGCGCACGGAGCCGATGGGCGCCGGGGCGGCGGCCGACGAGACCGTCGCGCTCCCTACCGCCAGGACCAGCGGCACGGCCGCTCCCGGGACCCGAAGGTCGATGATGCCCGGCTCATCGGGCTTCAGGCCCTCACCAAGGTTCGCGAAGACGACGCCTACGCCAACCTGGTGCTGCCGGGTCTTCTGGAGAGGGCCGGCCTGGACCGGCGCGACGCCGGCTTCGCCACGGCCCTGACCTACGGCGCTCTGCGGCTCCGGGGCCGCTACGACGCGGTCATCGCCCACTGCTCGGACCGGCCCGCCTCCCGCATGGACGCCGTCGTGCTCGACGTCCTCAGACTGGGCGCCCACCAGCTGCTCGGCATGCGGGTGCCGAGCCACGCCGCGGTCTCGGCCACGGTGGACCTGGCCGCCCACGCCGCCGGGCTCGGCGCCGCGACCTTCGTCAACGCCGTCCTGCGCCGGGTGTCCAAGCGCGACCTCGACGCGTGGCTGGCCGTGCTGCGGGCCGAGGCGCCCGACAGGACGACGGCGCTGGCCGCCGTCGAGTCCCACCCGGTGTGGGTGGTCAGGGCCATGCGCCAGGCGCTGCTGGCCAACGACCGCCCCGAGGACGAGCTGGAGGCCCTGCTGCGGGCCGACAACACCGAGCCCAGGGTGGTGCTGTGCGCCCGCCCCGGGCTCATCAGTCCCGAGAGCCTCGCCGGCGAGGCCGAGGCCGCAGCCCACCAGGAACCGCGCCCCGGCGAGGTGAGCCCCTGCGCCGTCGTCCTGGCAGGGGGAGACCCCGGCCGGATCCGCGCCGTGCGCGACTCGCGGGCCGGCGTCGAGGACGAGGGCAGCCAGCTGGTCGCCCTCATGCTCTCCGAGGCCCCGGTGGAGGGACGCGATGAGCGATGGCTGGACATGTGCGCCGGGCCGGGCGGCAAGGCCGCGCTGCTCGGCGCCCGCGCTGCTCAGCGCGGCGCGCGGCTGGTGGCCAACGAGGTCGCCCCGCACCGTGCGCAGCTGGTCGAGGCGTCCGTGCGCGCCCTGCCCCCCGACGCGGTCGAGGTCCGCTGCGGCGACGGCCGGAGCCTCGGCCGGGTCGAGCCGGGCCGTTACGACCGGGTCCTCGTGGACGCCCCCTGCACGGGGCTCGGGTCCCTGCGCCGTCGCCCCGAGGCCCGGTGGCGGCGGAGCCCCAAGGACGTCACCGAGCTCGCCGCCCTGCAGCGCGAGCTGCTCGCCGGTGCGCTGGCGGCCGTGCGGCCCGGGGGAGTGGTGGCCTACGCGACGTGCTCGCCGCACGTCCTGGAGACCGTGTACGTCGTGCGCGACGTGATCAAGAGGATTCACCGGGACGGCGGTCGGGTCGAGGTCCTCCACGCCGGCGACGCCGCCGCCCGCACCGCCCCGCGCCCGCCCGCCGGGGCGGACCGGGAGATGCTCCAGCTGTGGCCGCACGCCGACGATACCGACGCCATGTTCTGCGCGCTGCTGCGGCGGGAGGTCTAGGCCGCGCCGCACCGTCCGTTCCGTCAGCCCCAGGAGGCCGTCATGACCACCCCCGCTATTCACCCCTCCATCCTCAATGCGGACCAGGCGCACCTGGCCGACGAGCTCGCGCGCATCGCGGGCGCGGACGGCCTGCACGTGGACGTCATGGACAACCACTTCGTGCCCAACCACTTCGGCGGGCCCTCCTTCGTCCAGGCCGTCGTGGCGAACACGGACCTGCCGGTGGACGCCCACCTCATGATCGAGCAGGCCGACCGGTGGGCGCCCCAGTACGCCGAGATCGGGTGCGCGGTGGTGACCTCCCACGTCGAGGCCACGGCGGCGCCCTTCCGCCTGGTCGCCGAGCTGCACCGCCTCGGGGCCGGCGCCGGTCTCGCGCTGCGCCCGGCCACGCCCCTGTCGGCGGTCGAGTCCGTCCTGGGGCAGATCGACCTGCTGCTGCTCATGACCGTCGAGCCCGGCTTCGGCGGCCAGTCCTTCATCGAGGCCATGCTGCCCAAGATCGCGCAGGCCCGGCGCCTGGTGAGCGCGGCGGGCCTGGAGCTGCGCATCCAGATCGACGGCGGGGTCACGGCGCAGACCATTGAGCGGGCCGCCGAGGCCGGAGCCGACGTCTTCGTCGCAGGCTCGGCCGTCTACCGGGCCGATGACGCCCTGGGCGCCATCACCAGTCTGCGCGACCTCGCCGCCGGCGGCTGCTGACTCGTCACGGGCACGACCGCGGAGCCCCGTGAGGCACCAGGTTGACCATCCTGCCGGCGCGCGGCCGCCCCTTGCCGCCCATGCGCAGGGCCGGGACGACCTCGTGCGGGGCGCCGGGCACGAGACCCGACAGGCAGTCGGCGCCGTGCGCGAACATGACCGGGGTCAGCGGGGTGCTCGGCCCGACCACGAGCGTCCGCGCCCCGCGGCACAGGGCGAGCAGCCTGGGGAGGGACTTGTTGGCCAGCGCCGCCCCGGTGATGAAGACGATGTCCTGCTCCGGCAGGACGTACTCGGCCGCGGTGTCGGGGAAGTCCCCCTCCTGCGGCGCGCGCTCCAGGATGCTGAGCTCGCGCGCACCGCCCAGGGCGGTCTCCACACCGGGGAAATGTCCGACGACGGCGACGCGCCTGCCGCGGATCTCACCGGCGTGCGCCGCGAAGGCCGTCGGGTCCGCTCCCGGGGCGGTCACGTCCCTGCCGACGGCGTCGACCCGGTCGGCACGGTTGTACCAGGCGTTGATCGCCGCAGCGCCGAGGGCTGCCTCCACAAGGTTCCAGCTGCGGATCAGGCCGGCGGCGTCCCTCAGGGGCATGCCGGTAAGAGCGCCGTCGTGCAGGGGCGGTCGGCTCCGACCGCCGTACTGGCTGGACAGGCCCAGCCCGCCGTCGTCACTGGTCACGCAGACCCATGCGGACATCACTTCAGCCCGCCGGACCCGGGGGCCGTCCGGAATGCCGGCGATCAGCTCGTCGTAGAGCTCCCACGGGTCGGCCGCGGCGCCTCCTCCGGCCCTGGACGGCCGTCCGCGGCGCGCGCCAGACCCGATGCGCCCCTCATCCATGAGCGGATGAGGATGAGCGGGGCTGAGCCAGGAGCCCCCCGGCCTCGCTGTCGGTCAGGTCGCAGCGGTAGAACAGGGAGTAGAACTCCTTGGTCCTGGCGACCATGTCGTATGTGAAGGTCTCCGGGTACAGCACGCTGCCGAGCCACTGGACGCCCAGAAGGCGGTTGGGCCCCGGCGGCCGGCCGATCCAGTTGTAGGGGGCGCCCGCGACCGTGTAGCAGCGCTTGTCCCTCACGGCGTCGAGCGAGGCCCAGGAGGCGTCCTCGGCGACCGTCTTGCCGATCGAGTCGGGGCCGAAGACGATGGCGTCAGGGTTCCACGCGAGGACCTGCCCCAACGAGACCATGCCCTCGCCTCTTTGCGCCCGGACGGAGCCCTCGTCGGTCACGAGCGCTGCGCCCGCCATCTCGAAGACCTCGGCATGGACGGAGCCGGCGACCAGGGTGGTCAGGCCGTCCTCGCCCTCGCCGTAGTAGACGCGCAGCCTCTGCCCCCGCGCGATGGAGGCGGTCCTGGTCCGGACGTCGCTGATGACGCCGTCGGCGTAGGCGCCCAGCTGCTCGCCCAGGTCGGTCTTGCCCAGGGCCTGGCCCAGGAGCCGGAAGGCGTCGCCGGAGGCGTCCAGCGCGCCGTCGATGAGGATGACGGGAATGCCGAGGTCCTCCTGGAGGGAGTCGAGACCGGCCCTGTACTCCTCGTCCCACTTGCCGACGTCCACGATCACCTGGGGGTCGGAGGCCAGCACCGCCTCCCTGGCGAAGTCCGCCGGGGCCGCATCGATCTTCCCCAGCTCCGGCAGGTCGCGGTAGCTGCTGCCGAAGACCCCGACAGCGGCGCTTCCGGGTGCGGAGGACCAGCCGACCATCTGCTCGGCGGCGATGGGGAACAGCATGATGTCGGCCAGCGGGCTCGCCGGAGCGACTCGGGTGACCTCCCGGGGCAGCTCGACCTGGCGGCCGGTGGAGTCGGTGAAGCTCACGGTGGCGGATCCGGCCGCGGCCGACCCCGACGCCGTCGGTCTGGTGGCATCGGGGTCGACGGGCGTGAAGCGGACGCAGCCGGCCAGGGCCGGTGCGGACACCGCCATGAGCCCAAGCAGCCTTCGCCGCCTGACGGCCCTAGAGGGTGTTGACATGATCACTCCTTCTTCTCGGCACGTCAGCGGCCCGACCCGTCCTCATCCTACGGTGCCGGCGGTGCGGGCTCAGCGACCCAGGAGCGCCATGGCCTCCTCGTCGGTCAGCTCGTGGCGGTAGAACAGGGAGTAGAACTCCTTGGTCTTGGCGACCATGTCGTATGTGAAGGTCTCCGGGTACAGCACGCTGCCGAGCCACTGGACGCCCAGAAGGCGGTTGGGCCCCGGCGGCCGGCCGATCCAGTTGTAGGGGGCGCCCGCGACCGTGTAGCAGCGCTTGTCCCTCACGGCGTCGAGCGAGGCCCAGGAGGCGTCCTCGGCGACCGTCTTGCCGATCGAGTCGGGGCCGAAGACGATGGCGTCCGGATTCTTGTCGAGGACGGTCTCCAGCGAGACCGTGCCGCCGCCCCTTTTCTCCTCCTGGAGCGAGTCCTTGCCGGCGATCAGCTCGGCCCCGACCATGTCGAACACCTGGGCGTGGATGGAGCCGGCGATGATGGTGTTCAGGCCGTCCTTCCCCTCGCCGTAGTAGACGCTCAGTCGCTTGTCCTGCGCGATGGTGGCGGTCTTGGTCTGGACGTCGCTGATGACGCCGTCGGCGTAGGCGCCCAGCTGCTCGCCCAGGTCGGTCTTGCCCAGGGCCTGGCCCAGGAGCCGGAAGGCGTCGCCGGAGGCGTCCAGCGCGCCGTCGATGAGGATGACGGGAATGCCGAGGTCCTCCTGGAGGGAGTCGAGCTTGCCCTTGTACTCCTCGTCCCACTGGCCGACGTCCACGATCACCTGGGGGTCGGAGGCCAGCACCGCCTCCCGGTTGAAGTCTCCGGAGTCCCCGTAGAACTTCCCGTACTCCGGCAGGTCGAGGTACTTCTGGTCGAGGTACTTCGCGGCGGCGTCGTCGGGCTTGTTCGACCAGCCGACCAGCTCATCGGGAGCCATGGCGTACAGCATGATGTTGGCCAGCGGCCCCGCCGAGGCGATGCGGGTGATCTCCCGGGGCAGCTCGACCTCGCGGCCGGTGGAGTCGGTGAAGCTGACGGTGGCGGACTCGGCCGACGCCGACGTGTCGGGGCCGGCGGTCGTGGAGCGGGCGCAGCCGGTCAGGGCCAGTGCGGCCACCGCCATGAGCGCGAGCAGCCTTCTCAGCACGTCGAGAGGCGGTCTGCGCGGCCCGGAAGGTGCGAGGGGTGCGGATGGTATAGAGGGTCTGGAACGTATGGTCATGGTCACTCCTTTGTGCGTGGGGGGCGGGGGGCGGTCTCGATGGCCGGAACGGCGACCGGCACGGTGCCGCGTGCGGAGCGCAGGGGGACGGGGGCGACCTGGAGGTCCACTCCGTAGACGGCGGTGAGGTTCTTCTCGGTCAGCACCTCGCTCGGGCTCCCGGTCAGGCACAGGCCGTCATCTCCCAGGACGACGACCTCGTCGGCGTAGAGGAAGGCGTGGTTGGGCGCGTGGCTGACCATGAGGACGGTCCAGCCGTCGTCGGCCAGGGCCCGCACGCGCGACATGACGCGCACCTCGTTGCCGATGTCCAGGTGGGCGGTGGGCTCGTCCAGGACCAGCAGGGGCGCGCGCTGCGCCAGGGCGCGGGCGATCATGACGAGCTGCCGCTCGCCGCCGGAGATCTCCGTATAGGGCCGGGAGGCGAGGTGGGAGACCCCGAGGCGCTCGAGCTGCTCCTGAGCGACGGCGAGCTCCTCGGGTCCCGGTCGGGCCAGCTCGCCCATGGAGGGGTTGCACCCCATGACGACGACGTCGCGCACGAGGTAGGGGAAGGTGGGGACGTGGCCCTGGGGGACGTAGGCGACGGTGCGGGCGAGCTCCTTGACCGAGTAGGTGCGCAGCGGCCGGCCGTCCAGGGTGAAGGATCCCGACACCGGCGCCAGCAGCCCGAGAAGCGTCTTGAACAGGGTTGTCTTGCCCACGCCGTTGGGACCGAGCAGGCAGGTGATGCCGCGGTCGGGGACCGTGAAGGTCAGGGGCCCGGCGACCGGAGGCGCGCCCGGGTACCCGCAGACCAGGGAGTCGATGTCGATCACTGGAGGAACCCTCGGCGTGAGCGGAGGATGAGGGTGAAGAAGAACGGCGCGCCGATGAAGGCGGTGATGATGCCCAGAGGGATCTCGACCGTGGAGGCGAGTCGGGCGATGGTGTCGACCAGCAGGAGGAAGGCCGCCCCGATTGACATCGACGCCCACATGAGGCGCACGTGGTCGGGGCCCACCAGCTTTCGCGCGAGGTGGGGCACGACCAGGCCGATCCAGCCGATGTTGCCGCTGACCGACACCGAGGTCGAGGTCAGCAGGGTGGCGCAGGCGATAATGAGCCACCGGTACAGGCGGACGTTGACCCCGAGCATGCGCGCCTCCTCGTCGCCCATGGCCAGGACGTTGAGCTTCCAGCTCAGCGCGTACAGCAGCAGGCACGCCGGCGCGAAGACCCAGATGGTCGACAGGCTGTCGACCCTGGTCCCCGCGAGCGACCCCATGAGCCAGTAGGTGATCGCGGGCAGCTTGGTGTCCGTGTCCGCGACGAACTTGATCAGGGAGACGGCCGCGTTGAAGACGCTGGAAACGAGCATGCCGCACAGGATCATGGTGACGATGCCGCTGGTGCGCCGGTCCACCAGGGCCGCCAGGGTGGCGACCAGGAGCACCGCGACCAGCCCGGTGGCGAACGAGAGGGCCTGGACGAGAGGCCCCGACAGTCCCAGGAGAATGGCCAGGGCCGCGCCGAAGGACGCGCCGGAGGAGGCGCCGAGCAGGTCGGGGGAGACCACCGGGTTGCGGAAGAGCCCCTGGAAGGCGGTGCCCAAGAAGGCCTTCGGGAGTCGGTACGATTGGGGGCTACTATGACCTTGGGCACTTGACACCTACCGTAGCAGCGTTTCCGACTCGAACTCGATCATAGTTTCGGGCAACCGAAAACACCGACCTCCGGGCGGTCCCGTCCGCGGCAGCGCGCCAGGGGCCGGTAATGACCTCCGTCTCGTTCCCGGCACGCCGGGCGCAGGATGGCGGCGCTCCCGGGCGCCGGTGCCGCCCAGTCCAACGCAATCGCATGTCTTTGTGAGATATCCACAATGCTGCGATAGTGGTTCGGCGTCATACCGTGACTCCGTGAGCCACCCAGACCGCTTCTATTGTAGGAACAGGTGAGCCACCTGCAGGGAGGCTTACTCCCACCCAGACACATGAGCACGTCGCCCCCAGTACGAGCCGCGCTGTCCCGCCCGGGATGCGCGGCTCATGCGGACGGCCGCCCGACGCGAGGAGCACACTGGTGACCAGCCGGACACTCAACCGCATCCTCATCGCCAACCGCGGTGAGATCGCCCTGCGCGTGGTGCGCACCGTCCGGGACCTGGGCGGCACATCCATCCTCCCCTACGCCCCCGAGGACCTGCTGAGCCCGGCGGCCGAGCTCGCGGACGAGGCCCACGCCCTGCCCGAGGGCTCTTCGTACACCGACGCCGAGGCCGTCCTGGACATGGCCCGGGCCACCGGCGCCGACGCCGTTCACCCCGGCTACGGCTTCCTGTCCGAGAACGACGCCTTCGCCCAGGCCGTCGCCGACGCCGGCATCGCCTGGGTCGGCCCCTCGCCGTCGGCCATGCGGGCCCTGGGCGACAAGATGAGCGCCCGGGCCACGGCCGAGCGCGCCGGGGTCGCCCCCGTCCCCGGGATCACCGAGCCGGTCACCGACGCCGAGACTGTCATCGCCTTCGCGGCCGCCCACGGCTACCCCGTGGCGCTGAAGCGGACCGACGGCGGCGGCGGACGCGGCATCACCGTGCTGAGCTCGGACGAGGACGTCCGCACCACGCCGGCCTTCGAGTCCGCCGTCGCCGGCGGCGGCACCCTGATCCTCGAGAAGTTCATCCCGGCCGCGCGGCACGTGGAGACCCAGTGCGCGCGCGACGGCCACGAGGCGTTCGCCGTCGTGTCCACCCGCGACTGCAGCCTGCAGCGCCGCAACCAGAAGCTCCTCGAGGAGGCTCCCGCCCCCTGGCTGCCCGAGGGCCTGAACGACCGGCTCGTCGAGGCCTCCCGCCGCCTGCTCGAGGCCGTCGGCTACGTCGGGGTCGCCACCTGCGAGTTCCTGCTGACCCCCGCCGGGGACCTGTGGTTCCTCGAGGTCAACCCCCGGCTCCAGGTCGAGCACTGCGTCTCGGAGGAGGTCACCGGCATCGACCTGGTCGAGGTCCAGCTGCGCATCGCGGCCGGCGGGCACCTCGGACCCGTCCCCGCCCCCCGCGGCCACTCCATCGAGCTGCGCATCACCTGCGAGGACCCCGCCCGCGGCCTGGCCCCGTCCACGGGCGCCATCACCCGGCTGCGCTGGCCGGCCGGGCCCGGGATCCGCATCGAGTCCGGCGTGGTCGAGGGCGACGTCGTCACCCCCATGTTCGACCCCATGCTCGCCAAGATCGTCGTCACCGGTGCCACCCGCGACCAGGCCATCCGTCGGGCGCGGCGCGCCCTGAGCGAGACGGTCGTGGAGGGCGTCACCGTGTGCACGTCCCTGCACGCCCACGTCCTGACCCGTCCCGAGCTGACCGAGCCCACCGCCGACGGCCTGCTCGGCGTGACCACGCGCTGGCTCGAGACCGACGTCCTGCCCGGGCTCATCGACCCCGCCTCCGTGCAGGCGGGGGCCGAGCCCGCGCCGGAGAACCGTCGCACCCGCTCCTCCTACGTCATCGAGCTCAACGGCCGGCGCGTGCAGCTGACGATCCCCGACGGCATCCTGGGGGGCCACGGCCCCCGCCTCGGCGTGGGGTACCCGGGCGCGCCCAGCCGGCGCCTGACCCAGCAGCCGCTGCGCGGACGCGCCAGCGCCCGGTCGGGAGCGCGTGAGGCCGCGGAGCCGTCCACCGCCGACCCCACGGTCATCCCCGCCCCCATGCAGGCGATCGTCACCCGCATCTGCGTCGAGCCGGGCCAGGAGGTCCACGCCGGCGAGCTCCTCGTCGTCCTGGAGTCCATGAAGATGGAGAACTACGTCCACGCACCCGCGGACGCCACGGTCGCGGAGATCCCCGTCAGCGCCGGGCGCACCGTCTCGGCCGGCGAGGTTCTCGTGCGCATGAAGAACACCGCCGGGCAGACGTCCGCCCCCGCCGCCCCGGCGCAGCACCCGACCCAGCAGGAGGCCTGAGCCGTGACCCGCACTTCCCCCGGGGCTGCTACGCCCACCTCCGGCGCGCCCGCCACCGGTCCCGACACCGGGACGCAGGCCCGCACGATCGCGGACTCCGCAGCCACGACGGCCTTCCGCGAGCACATCGCACAGGTCGACACCGAGGCCGAGGACCGCGCCGTCGCCCGCCAGCACGCCAAGGGCAAGCAGA
>ERZ772986.1755-NODE-1755-length-12146-cov-7.288231_pt1 | contig 12146 bp, 9 predicted proteins | sample MGYA00511898_ERZ772986 | MGnify/ENA primary metagenome ERZ772986 (study PRJEB29015, sample SAMEA2737934) | human oral metagenome | biome: human oral; feature: human-associated habitat; material: dental | place: China | collected 2148 ... | reverse complement strand
ATGGCCTGGACCTCGGCGTCGCGCTGCAGGAGCGTCTCGACCTTCTGGTAGCCGACCTGCTGGTCCCAGTTGGCCGTCTCCGTGGCGACCAGCTCGAGGCCCGGGTACTGATCGAGCACCGAGTGGAAGGCCGTCGAGCGTACCTGCGCGTTCGTGTCGGTCTCGCGCCCGAAGAGCTCGTAGTAGCGGCCCTTGCCCTGGAGCACATCGGCCAGCTTCTCGGCGACCAGGGCGGCGCCCTGGGAGTTGTTGGCGACGATCTGGGCCTGCGCAAGGCCCGAGGCGTTGATCTCGCGGTCGATGAGGAAGACGGGGATGCCGACCTCGACCGCCTTGCGGGCCGCGCCCTCGGTGGAGTCGGCGCCCGCGTTGTCGACGATGATGGCCGCGGCGTTCTTCGAGATCGCCGTATCGATGAGCTCGGACTGCTTGTTGACGTCGTCGTCGTGGGAGAAGGCGCTCGCGGTGTACCCCAGCTCCTGCGCCGCGGCGACGGCGGCCTCGGCCTCCGTCTTGAAGAAGGGGTTGTCATGGGAGGGGGTGATGACCGCGATGTAGTTGGAGCCGGACCCGCCCCTGGAGCAGGCTCCGGTGCCCGTCAGGGCGGTCAGTGCGAGCGCTCCGAGGGCTCCGGTGAGCAGCGCACTGCGGCGCGAGAGCACGGTGGTGGTGGTCATGATGCTTCTCCGATCCTGTCTGCTCGGGCCCGCCCGCCGGCCGACTCGGTCGTCGGTTCGGTCGTCGCCTCGGCTTCCGACTCAGTGCCCGGTCCTGCGCCCGGCTCCGCGAGCGGCTCGGCGCCCGACCCGGTGCCCGGCTCCACGAGCGGCTCGGCGCCCGAGTCGGCCGACGCAGGGCCGTCGGGGCCATCAGGGCCATCAGGGCCGTCGGGGCCGGAGGCGCCCTCGGGTCCCTGTCCCGCATTCGCCCGGGCGGCCTCCCGCTTGACGCTCTGGGCGGCCTGCGCGGCCGCACGGGAGCGCTCCAGGCGCTGCTGCCCCTGGTCGAGCATGACGGCCAGGACGATGACAAGGCCCTTGAGGAAGGTCTGCCAGAAGGAGGAGACCCCCACCAGCACGAGCCCGTCGTTGAGGAAGCCGATGACGAAGGCACCGATGAGCGCGCCCTTGACGTCGCCGCGCCCGCCGGCCAGTGAGGCGCCTCCGATGACGACGGCGGCGATCGCGTTCATCTCGTAGGTCTCGCCCGCCGCGGGGGCGGCGGCGGTCAGCTCGGAGGCGATGATGAGCCCGGCCAGGGCGGCGAAGAAGCCGGAGACCATGTAGACCCGCATCTTCACATGCCCGACCGGCACGCCGGAGAGCTCGGCCGCCCGCTCGTTGCCGCCCACCGCGTACAGCCAGCGGCCGAAGGGGGCGCGGGCGACGACGAGGGCCACGACGGTGGCGAAGATGATCATGAGCCACACCGACGTCGGCAGGCCCAGGGGACGGGCGACTCCGAGGAAGGAGAAGCCGGTGTTGCCGAAGGCCTCCTCACCGGCCAGGTCGGGGTAGGTGGCGCCCTTGGAGATGAGCAGGCCCGCGCCGCGGGCCATGTACATGGTGCCGAGGGTGGCGATGAAGGGGGCGACGCGGAACCGGGTGATGAGCAGGCCGTTGATCGCCCCCACGATCGTGCCGAGCAGCAGGGCCACGACGACGACCACCAGGACGGAGGGGTAGGCGTTGACGTTGAAGAGCGACAGGTGCATGCCCTTGAGCATCACGCCGGCGACGACGCCCGACAGTCCCACGATCGAACCGATGGACAGATCGATCCTCCCGGTGAGGATGACCAGCAGCATGCCCAGCGACAGCAGGGCGTTGTAGGCCACGTGCTTGGTCATGGTGACCAGGTTGGTACCGGTCATGAAGGAGTCGGACAGGGACGCGAAGATGATGATAAGAACGAACAGGGCGATGAAGGCGCGCTGCGCCATGAGGAACTCGCCGATGCTCCGGTTCCCGATCCGCAGCCCGGATCCGGCGGTACTGGTGGTGGTCATGAGTGAGGGTCCTTACGTCGTCCGGAGTCTTCTGCGTCGTCTGCTGCGTCATCTGCGCTGCTCGCGCCGCCCGCGCTGTCCGCGCCGCCCGCGCTGTCCATGCCCCCCGCGTCGGCCCCGACGTCGTGCGGGTCCTGCGGGTCGCCCGCCGTGCCGACCTGCTCGCCGGTGGCGGCCATGACCCGATCGCGGGTGGTGGTGCGCGGATCGAGGTCCGCCACGATGCGTCCGCGGGCCATGACGATCAGCCGCGTGGAGGCCCCCAGGGCCTCGGCGAGCTCGGAGGTCGCGAAGAGGATGCCGACCCGGGTGCCCGCGACCTTCTCCATCGTGGAGAAGATGTCCGACTTGGCCCCGATGTCGATACCGCGTGTGGGCTCGTCGAGCAGCACCATCCGCGGCGCCGTCATCAGAGCCTTGGCGATCACGACCTTCTGCTGGTTCCCACCGGACAGCGAAGTGATGCCGATCCGCGCCGACTCGGTCTTGACGCGCACCTCCTCGATCCCCCTGGCCACCTCGTCGGCCTCCCGATCGCGTCTGACCCGCCCGGCCCGCGTGAGCACCCGCAGCGCCGCCAGCGACATGTTGCGGCCCACGCTCATGAGCTGGACCAGGCCGTCGGCCTGACGATCCTCCGGGGCGAGGATCATGCCCTCGGCGATGCGCTCGCCGATGGGAGCGTGCGACACGTCCCGCCCATCCAGGAGGATGCGCCCCGAGGCGGGCCGGTGACGGCCGGCGAGGGTCTCGAGGAGCTCGGTGCGGCCGGCTCCCATGAGTCCGTAGATGGCCACGACCTCTCCCTCGTGGATGGTCAGGGAGACGTCGTCCACGGCGATCCGCGCCGGGTTGGCGGGGTCGGGGACCACGAGGTGCTCGACCCGGAGGACGGGATCGCCGACCTCGGTGAGGATCTGCGGGAAGAGGTCCGACTGGTCCCGCCCGGCCATGGTCCTGACGATCCAGGGAAGTGTCGACCCGACTCATCGGCTCGGTGGCGACCATGCGCCCGTCCCGCAGGACGACGGCGGTGTCGGCGATCTCGAGGCACTCGTCCATGTGATGGGAGATGTAGACGATGGCGACGCCATCGACCGCCAGCTCGCGGATGATGCGGAAGAGGACCTCGACCTCGGAGGCCGACAGCGCGGAGGTGGGCTCGTCCATGATGAGGACGCGGGCCTCCTCGACCAGCGCCCGCGCGATCTCGACGAGCTGCTGCTGCCCCAGCCTCAGGTCGCCGACGAGGGCGTCGGGATCGATGGCCTCCTCCAGACGCTCCAGGACCGCCCGGGCGATGTCCCGCTCCTCCCCCTTGGCCACGCCCCGTGCGCCGGTGATCTCCCGGCCCAGGAAGATGTTGTCGACGACGGACAGGTTGGGGCAGAGGTTGAGCTCCTGGTGGATGATGGCCACGCCGTGGGCGACGGCCTCGGCGGGGGAGGCGAAGACGACGGGCTCGCCGCGCAACTCGATGGTCCCCGAGGTGGGGCCCTGAACACCGGAGAGGATCTTCATGAGGGTGGACTTGCCGGCGCCGTTCTCGCCGACGAGAGCGATCACCTCGCCCTCATGGATCTCGAAGTCGACGCCCCGCAGGGCGTGGGTCGCGCCGAAGGCCTTGGTGATGTCACGGCCGGCGAGCACGACGGGGGCGTTGTCGCGCACGGTCATGACGCGGCCTCGACCGACACCGGTGTGATGACGATGTGGGACGGATCGGAGTAGGCGAAGGCGCCGACGACCGTCACCCTCCTGCCGACCATGGACGCCAGGTCGTTCTCGGCGAGCACGCCGGTCTTGAGCGGCTCGTTCAGCGACAGGCCGACCTGGGCGTAGTCGATCTGATTCTCGAACATGTCGAAGGTGGTCTCGCCGGTGACGTCGCGCAGTGCGGTGCCGGTGAGTGCCGGACCGGTCTGCACGGAGACGACGACGCCGCCGGGCATGCCGTCAACGGCCATGTTGACCTGGCCGAATCCGCCCTTCTCAACGGTACCGGTGACGGTGGCGGGGAAGGTGTAGGCGGCCTCGCCGTCGCGGGCGCCCCTGGACTGGGAGGTACCCTCCTCGTCGGTCCGGAGGTCGGTGACGAGGCCTGTCAGATCGAGGGCGTTGTTCTTGACATAGGCGATGGTCGAGTCGTAAGCGCCCTCCGCGTAGGCCACCGGATCCGTGCTTCCCGCGTTGAGCACGGCCTCGGCGTCCTCGGGGGACATGAAGGTCGTGCCGAAGAAGCACACGGCGACGATCGCCACCGCTCCGACGGCCCTCACGATGATGCCCCGGGAGCGCCTGCGGCGCGCTGCAGGTGTCTGTGCCACTGCAAGAGCCTCCTTGCTCTGAGCGATTCCGAGTGATGCGGCCGAGCGGAGCCCGCACGGCTGGCATATTTATTCAATAACGAATCTTGTGTCAATCATCCTTGAGAGCCCGTCCCATGTCAAGGATTCGGAGAACATCCGCCGGGAGCGTCGTCAGCGGGAACGGTCGGCGAGGCACCCCGGTGGCTCCCCGCCCCGAACGGTCTCGCAGAAGAGGCGGCAGTCGCGGACGAGGCTCGAAGCCCGGAGGACGGGGCGGACGAGAAGCCGACGACGACCTCTTCGCGCGGTCGGGAGTTGGGAGCGCGCCCGGGTCCAACGCCTTCGTGCGGGATCGGAGCACCAGCGTTCGCCGTCTCCTGATGCGCCTCCGGGACCTCCGCCTTCGTGCGGGATCGCGTACATCGCAGGCGAACCCGGTGTCACTCGGACAGAGCCCTCCGCCTTCGTGCGGGATCGCGAGACGGCGCGACGGGCGCGGCGCCCGGGTTGCAGGGAGACGGCGCGAGAGGCCCGCTCGCGGTCGTACCCGGATGCCCGCGGTCGTACCCCAACTCGCCAGGTCGTACCCGGATGCCCGCGGTCGTACCTTGGACCTCCCCCAAGGTACGACCTGGCACAGGAAGGTACGACCGCGCGAGCCCACGTACGACCGCGCGAGCCCACGTACGACCGCGCGACGCTCTGGGCGACAGCCGAACTCGGCTCCAGCCGAGGGTCCTCCGACGCACGGCTCACGCGCCCCGGAAGCGACCCACCGCCGCTGGACGCGTCCCAGATCGTGACGCGCACGGCTCAGCGAAGGCGGGCCGATTTATCGGTGGCCCCCTCGCGCGAGGTCCCTGGGGGCGTCATGGTCGTGCACCGGGAGCGTCCCGTCGGTGGCTCCCCTCCCACGGGATCCCCGGCCCCGGGATGCGGAGGCGTGCCGGCCGGAGCGGCGATCGCCTCGCAGGCCCCACCCCGGCCCCGAGACGCGGAGGCGGGAGCAGGTCGTCATGCCCCCGATCGACGTCGGGCCCCGGCTCCCCGAGGCCCGGAGGCGGGACGCGGCTCCTTCCTGAGCAGCGCCCGAGCGGTGTGGACGTCGGTGATCAGGACGTTGACCCACTTCCCGAGCACGGCGCCGCGGATGGCCGCGTGCTTGCGCCTGCCGCCCGCGGCCGCCACACGACGGGGGATGGCGCGCAGCTGCTCGGCGCTCGCCCCCACGACGCGCGCGTCGTAGTCGCTGGCCACGGGCTCGCCCGCGGTGTCGAAGAAGCGCAGGCACACGTCCCCGACCGCACCCGCCGCACCGAGGTCGGCCATGTCCGCCGCAGCGGTCATGTTGCCCGACTCGCGCAGCAGCGCGGAGGGCTTCAGGCTGCCGATGCCGACCAGCGAGATCGTGACGGTCGGGAGCAGGTCCAGGAGGCGCTGCACCGAGGCGTCGTCGGCGAGCTGCTCGGCCGCCGACGCGGAGCCGAGCACCGCCGGTGAGGGGAAGAAGACCGCCTCCGCCCCCGTGGCGCGCGCGAGCAGGTCGATGAGGCGGGTCGCCTTGACCTGCACCCTGGGGTTGCCGACCCCTCCGAAGAGCTGGACGACCTTCTGGGCGACCGGCGCACGGAAGGCGGAGAGCTGCTGCGCGGCGGCCAACCAGGTGGCGCTCCACGACGACAGGCCGATGACGTCCCCACCGGTCAGCGTGGTCTCGAGATAGGTCGCGCAGGCGGAGGCCAGGGCCGCCTCGATCTCCGCCTCCTTCCTACCGGATTCGACGACGACGCACTCGTCGAGTCCGTAGCGCTGCTCGAGCGCCTCCTCCAGGCCGGTGTACGTGCCCTCGGGCGCGACGACCACGGTGCGCACCACCCCGTCCGCGACCGCCCGCTTGAGGAGACGGGAAACACGCGACTGGGAGACGTGGAGCTCGGAGGCGATGGTGGTCTGGCGCATGCCGAGCTCGTAGTACATCCGCGCGATCCTCACCATCAGGCGCAGTTGCGTCGTGTCGGCACGAGTCGGCATAGGCGGAGATCCTTCCGAGCGGGAATCTGGCGTCCCACGTCTATCAGGGGTCGCAGTAAGCCTAGACCGCCTCGTCCCGCGCTGGCCCGGGTTCGGCATCGACTCGGAGACCGGAGGGGATCAGCAGGGATCAACGGGGCCGGCGAGAGCGCCGACGCGACGACGTCGTGACGGGGCCGCCCTCAGGGCTCCCGTCGGGTCACGGCCGCGACGGCATCGGCCGCCCTCTCATAGGCGGCCCGTACCGCGGGTCGGGGCTCGGCCGTGAGGTGCTCGACGGGGCCGATCTCCCAAGCGGGGGGCTCCTCTCCCCCGGCCAGGACCCAGGCGGCCTGCTTGGCGGCGCCGTTGGCCACATACTCACCAGCCGAGGGCACGTCCACGGGCACGCCGAGAACCGCCGGGGACAGCTCCCTGGCGCTGGCCCACTTCACGCCGCCGCCCACGATGGCGACCGCGGAGACATCGACGCCCTGCGCGCGCACGGCGTCGATGCAGGCGCCCATGAGGCACAGCAGCCCCTCGACGCACGCACGCGCGTAATTGGCCGGGGTGAGCGAGGCCAGGGTCATACCGGTGAGCGCACCGGTGGCCTCGGGCAGGTTCGGGGTGCGCTCGCCCTCGAGGTAGGGCACGTGGACCAGTCCTCCGGCCCCGGGCTCGGCGGACAGGGCGAGGGCGTCGAACTCGTCGTAAGTGACGCCGAGGACTCCCTTGGCGGCGTCGAGCACGCGAGCGCCGTTGAGGGTGCAGGCCAGCGGCAGGAAGGCGCCGGTGGCGTCGGCGAAGCCGGTCACCAGTCCGGAGGGATCGTGGGTCGGCGTGGCCGACACGGAGGCGACCACGCCGGAGGTGCCCAGGGACACGCTCGTCCGGCCGGGGCGCAGGCCGAGCCCGAGGGCGGCGCCGGCGTTGTCGCCGCAACCGGGACCGAGAGCCAGGTGGGTCAGGTCGACGGCGGCGCCCGGGGCGAGGGCGCAGACGCCGCCGCGGGCGGCGACCTCGTGCGGGCCCGCGACACGCGGAAGGACGATCCGCTCCGCCTCCTCCTCGGTGATGCGCAGGGCGAGGGCGAGCAGATCACGACGGTAGGTGTTCGTGACGGCGTCGAAGTAGCCGGTGCCCGACGCGTCGGAGCGATCGGTGACGAGGTCCTCCAGGGAGCCCGCCCCCGACAGCCTCCAGGTGAGCCAGTCATGCGGGAGGCAGATGGCGGCGACGCGACGCGCGCGCTCAGGCTCGTGGTCCGCCAGCCAGCGCAGCTTGGTGACGGTCAGCGAGGCGACCGGGACGCTGCCGACGGCGTCGGCCCAGGTCCTGCGGCCGACCGCCTCGTCGCCGTCGCCGAGCTCGCGGATGAGGTCGCGGGCCGCGTCGGCCGAACGGGTGTCGTTCCACAGCAGGGCGGGGCGGATGACCTCGCCGTCGGCGTCGAGGACGACCATGCCGTGCTGCTGCCCGCCGACGCTCAGAGCGGCGACGTCGTCGAGGCCGCCGACGGCGCCGACCGCCTCCCCCAGCGCTCGCCACCAGTGGTCGGGGTGCACCTCGGTGCCGTCGGGGTGGGGGGCCCTGGCCTCGCGGACGAGGGCGCCGGTGGCGGCATCTCGGATGACGATCTTGCACGACTGCGTCGAGGAGTCGACGCCTGCGACGAGGGTCATGAGTTTCCTTCCGCATCGAAGGGGGGGTTGAGAGGAGCGATCGGGCAGGAGGGCACGCGGCGGGGGATGCGCGGAAGAACCGCTCTTGTCCGGGGCGGCACCGATGGACGCCGATGAGCGCCGACGGGCGCGGCCCCGAACGGCGAGCGTATCAGCCGATGAGATGCTGGACGGCCTTCTCGTAGAGGTCCACGTAGTGGTAGTCGCGGGCGGCCGCCGCCTCGGCGTCGAAGTCCTCGAACGCGGAGCGGTCGGCCAGGAAGTCGTCCAGGGACTCCCCCTCGGCCAGGGTCGGCTCGGCGAGCTCGTAGATGCCGGAGCGATCGAGGGCCGCCCGGATCTCCGGATCCGCGCGGAACACCCTGGCCTTCTCCGCCAGCTGGAGGTACATCTCCATGTTCGCGGCCGCCGACTCCCACACGCCGTCGATGCCGTCGGTGCGCGAGGGCTTGTAGTCGAAATGGATCGGCCCCTCGTAGCGCGGGCCGCCGCCCGGGAAGCCGTTGACGAGCAGGTCCACGGTGAAGAAGGCGGAGAGCAGGTCTCCGTGGCCGAAGACGAGGTCCTGATCGTACTTCAGGCCCTTCTGACCGTTGAGGTCGATGTGGAAGAGCTTGCCGGCGTTCAGCGCCTGGGCCAGGGCGTGGGTGTAGTTGAGGTTGGCCATCTGCTCGTGGCCGACCTCGGGGTTGAGCCCCACGACGTCGCCGTTGTCGAGCTCGGCGATGAGGGCCAGCGCGTGGCCGACGGTGGGCAGGAAGATGTCGCCGCGGGGCTCGTTGGGCTTGGGCTCCAAGCCGATCTTGAGGTCGTAGCCCTTGGACTTGATGTAGCCGGCGACCGTGTCCAGGCCCTCCTTGTAGCGGTCGAAGGCGGCGTTCAGGTCCTTGGAGGAGTCGTACTCGGCGCCCTCGCGCCCGCCCCACATGACGAAGGTCGTGGCGCCGAGCTCGGCCGCCAGGTCCACGTTGCGCAGGATCTTGCGCAGACCGAAGCGCCGGATGGAGCGGTCGTTGTTGGTCAGGCCCCCGTCCTTGAAGATCGGGTGGGTGAAGGTGTTGGTGGTGACCATCTCGATGGTCAGGCCCGTGGCCTCGACGGTCTCCTTGAGCCTGGCGACGATCTGGTCGCGCTCGGCGTCGGTGGCGTCGAAGGGGAAGACGTCGTTGTCGTGGAAGGTGATGCCCCAGGCGCCGAGCTCGGCGAGCTTCTCCGCGTACTCCCACGGGCGCAGAGCGGCGCGGGTCGGCTCGCCGAAGGGATCGGCTGCGAGCCAACCGACCGTCCACAGGCCGAATGAGAACTTGTCTTCCTTGGTGGGCTTGCGAACCATGCGCTCCTCCTCGAGCCAGGATTTGTTTATTGGTGCAACTATGACATGAGGGGGCGTCCGGGTCAAGAGGCGGACGATCCGGCCGCCGAGGCCCGCCGAGATCGGTCCGATTCCGCGCCGAGATCGGTTCAGTTCCGCATCGAGATCGGTCGGAACCGGCGCTCGACCGGCGAGCGCCGAACGAGGTTCCGGCATCGGCCGCGAGCGCCGCCGACAGCGGTCGCGACCGGAGCGCCGCGAGCGGCGCCGTCCTCGCAGTGGTCCGCGATGCCCCTCCTCATCGATCCGTAGCGCCCCATGACGGTCCGAGAGGAGCCGTCGCCCCTGACGGGCGGCCCGCGACGACGGCCGGGACGCCGCCATCGACCCCGACGATCGGACCCGAGACGAGCGAGTCGCGCATGGAGACGAGCCCCGGCGCAGAAGCAGCGCCCCCATCGACGGACGACGTCGGGGCGGGGCGGACAAGGGCCCGATCGCCCGGGAGCAGTTCAGCGGAGGCCATCGGCGGCGCCCGAGGATCGTCGAGACGCCATCACGGGACGGAGGCACCCGAGAACGGTGCCGCCGCGATCGGATCCGGCGGGCGGGGAGGGTGGGGGACGCCCGGCGCCCCGGTCGGGCGGAGGCCGCGAGCGCAGTCGGTTCGCCCCGCCGGCGCGCGGGCAGGGCCGGCTCGAGGTCGCCGGCCCGCTCCCGGCCGACGGCGGATCGGCGGTGGTCTTCGCGGCAGACCCGGCGAAACACCGGCCCGCTCCCGGCCGACGGCGGTCTCGCGAGCGCGCGAGCGGGGCCGACAGCGCGCGAGGAGCGACACCCCCGCGCCCGGAACGCGCGACGGAGCACCGCGAGGCGGCCGTCGACGACCCCGTGCCTCCCCGCCCCGCGATCCGTGCACTGCAGGACGGCGTCTTCACGTCATCCCGCGGAGGACACAGGCCCCACCGGGCGCCCGGGATCTGCACGGGAACCGCCCGGCCGCGCCGATCATCTTTTTTGTTCATAAAGACAACTAACCCGGGGTGTCAGGTATGGTCAGAACGTGGCACGAAGCACAAGCACGCCAGCACCGCCTTCCTCCCCCAGGTCCCGTCGCGCTCCCGCCGGGAACGGAGCGCCCGGCACCGCCCCTTCGGCCCGCCAGTCCAGTCTGCGCACATCGAATCTGGCACTGCTCGCCGGCCGGGTCTTCGCCTCCTCCGAGCCCGTCTCGCGCGCCAGCGTCGCCGCCGCGACCGGGATGACCCGATCGACGGCCTCACGACTCGCCGATGAGCTCGTCGCCACGGGCATCCTGACCGAGCTCGCGCCCACGCCCTCGGCGGGGCCGGGCCGTCCCGCAGTACCGCTGGCCCCGGCGTCGGGGACGTTCATCGCCATCGGCCTGGAGGTCAACGTCTCGCGCATGGCCGCGCGCGCCGTCGATCTGGCCGGCCAGGTCCTGGCCGAGCGCGTCGTCGTCGATGACCTGGAGGCCTCCGACCCGGCCGAGGTCCTTCCCCACCTGGCGCGGCTCACCCTCGAGATCCTGGACCTCCACGCCGTCCGCAGCGCCCGCAAGGTCGGGGCCGCTCTGGCCCTGCCCGGTCTCGTGTCCCGCAACAGACTCCTGCGCGCCCCCAACCTCGCCTGGCAGGACCTGGATCCGGCACCGCTGCTCGCCCCGGCCCTCGCCCCCGAGGAGCTCGTGCTGCGCCTGGGCAATGAGGCCACGTTCGGGGCGCTCACCGCCGGGCGCAGTCGCCCCGGCGCCCCCCAGTCGGAATCGTCCTACATCTACCTGTCCGGGGAGATCGGCATCGGCGCCGCCCTGGTGCGCGAGGGCCGGGTGGTCGAGGGAAGCCACGGATTCGCCGGCGAGATCGGCCATATCCAGGTCGCCCCGGACGGCCCGGAGTGCACCTGCGGCAACCGGGGCTGCCTCGAGCGCTATGCGGGCCGCCGGGCCCTTCTCGCCGCAGCCGGCCTGCCGCCGACGGCGCAGCCCGAGGCGCTGGTCGCCGCCTGGGAGGCGGGCGAGCCCTCCGCGCGGGAGGCGGTCTCCCACGCCGCTCACGCCCTGGGCGCGGGACTCGGGGCCGCCATCAACCTCCTCGACATCCCCACGATCGTGCTGGGCGGGCACCTCGCCCCGCTGACCGAGGCGCTGCGCCCCGAGCTCGAGGCGGAGCTCACGCGCCGAGTCCTGGCCTCGTCGTGGATCGACCTGAAGGTCGTCACCGCGCCCGACGACCAGATGCCGGGCGCGACCGGTGCCGCCTGGTCCCTTCTCGAGCAGGTCATCACCGACCCGGCCGCCTTCATCGCCTGACCGGGGCCGGCCCCGCGCGCAGCCGAGCCGGCGCGGCGGACTCACGACTCGCCCCACTCCTGCCGAGCCGGCCCCGCGCGCAGCCGGGCCGGCAGCGGCTCAGGAGGAGGGTCACCCGGGGATGAGGCGCGCGCCCTCACGCCGGAACACGGGGATGTACTCGTACGGCGCCGGGGCCTCGACCCATCGGCCGCCGTCGACGTCCCACCCCGAGTGGATCTCCGTCCAGCGGGCGCCCGCCGGCAGGTACACCTCGCGGCTGGTCGCGCCCGGCTCCGTCACCGGCGCGATGAGGAGGTCGGGCCCCAGCAGGAACTCGTCGTCGATCTCCCACGCGACGGCGTCATCGGGGAACTCGAGGAACAGCGTCCGCATGGCCGGCAGGCCCGACTCCGAGGCCTGCCTCATGACCTCGCCGATGTAGGGGCGCAGCCTCTCGCGCAGCTCCATGTGGGCCCGGGAGACCTCCAGGCAGCGCTCGCCGTAGCTC
>ERZ772986.1754-NODE-1754-length-12150-cov-7.228690_pt1 | contig 12150 bp, 13 predicted proteins | sample MGYA00511898_ERZ772986 | MGnify/ENA primary metagenome ERZ772986 (study PRJEB29015, sample SAMEA2737934) | human oral metagenome | biome: human oral; feature: human-associated habitat; material: dental | place: China | collected 2148 ... | reverse complement strand
TGCAGCCAGTTCATGGGTCTCCTGGGGGTCGGGCCGGACAGCAGCAGGGCCGAGGCTATCACCCGGATCGACTGAGCTGAAGCGGCGTCAGCGCCACGAGACGGGTGAAGCCCACCGGGTTTACCAGGTTTGTGTCGTGTGCCCTTAGCGGATGGTTGGGTGTCGTCTTTTTGGGTGACGGGAGCATTGAAGTTTTCGGGAGCGATGGGCGTTGTTGCTTGTGGGGTGGTTGCCAGTGTCGCGCGTCAGACTATGTGGCAGGGGTGGTTAGTTGTTGATGCAGTGCTCTAGTTGCAAGGTGAGATCTCGATCGCTGAGGCAGCCCGCGGGGAGAGGGTTTCTGAGTAGGCGATCGGGAACTGGAGACGGCAGTTCCTTGAAGGTGGCAGAGCTGGGATCGTGGCGGGTAAGTCCAAGCCCGCGTTCCGGGAGCAGCAGCTTGAGGCTGAGTCGCCGAGGGGACCGTGGCCCCAACCGGCTCGTATGGCTGCGCGGGATCTTGTGGTCGGACATGCGTTGGCCAAGCCGGCCTGGGGGGCATCGCAAGATCTGGGCGATGACCCGTCATGATGGGCACTTGGCGTCGCAGGCGACTGTGCTGCAGCTGCTGCGTGACGAGGGCCTGTTGCTGCCCTCGACGTACACCAAGCAACGTCGTGAACTCGCCAAGGACCGTAAAGCGGCCTTCGCGAAGATCCCGAACGGCCCGAATCAGGTGTGGCAACTGGATCTTGCCCGAGTTCGAGACCACAACTGGTGGAACCTGACGGATCACGGGATGCCGGGACTGGTACTCCAAGCTTGAGTACCCATTCCATACCTCGCCGACTGCGAACCAGCATGACGCGATCGCTGCGGTCGAACTCGCCCTGGTCGATTACGAGCGCATGCTCGGGCATCCGCTGGCCGATACCTGCCCCATCGACGAGAACACCGGAAAGCTGCTACCCGTGGTCACGATCGTGACCGATAATGGTGGCCCGTTCCGGTCGCTGAACTTCGAGCTGTTCATCACCTCTCACCCTGACCTGCGACACGTCCGCACACGGGTCCGAACACCACACCAGAACGAGTCCCGGGAACGCGGGTTCGCGACGTTGAAGCATGAACGCCTGCCCGACGCATTGACGCTGGTCGAGCAAGCCGAGGACTACCGCATCGAATACAACACCGCGCGCCCCCACGAGACCACCGCCTGGAACCAGCCCCTCGAAGTCCACCTCCGGGCACGCCGACCCCACCACCCCCAACATCGAACAAGAAGAAACCCTGCCAACTACTTGACGCGGGACACAACCAGTAAGTCGGGCAGGAGCTTGGTATGAGTCTTCCACCCGCAGCAGGAGCAGCCGCAGCAGGAGCAGCGGGAACCGCAGCAGCAGTAGGGGCAGCAGCGGCGGTGGGGGTGGGGGTTGTTTCTGTCGTCACCGGGACTAGTGGGTTGGGGGTTACCGATGGTTTCCATCGGGCTGCCTTCGCCCAGGGCGGTGATGTGGTGATGTGGGGGATCCTCACGCGGGGGTAGTGTCGAGTCATTTGGGATGCCCGCAGTCAGCAGTCAAGGGAGTGCTGAAGGGGAAGCAGGCAAGGTTCTTTCCGATCCGCTGGTGATGATCTGGTTGAGGAGGTGCTGGTTGGAGGGTTTGTCCACGAGGTGCGCAGTACTCCAGTTTCTTGGTTTTTCTGTGGTGGTGTGCATCTGGCCGGTAGTGTGTGGTCATGGTTGAACTGCGCAGTGACCCGGGTTGGGTGGAGGAGCAGCTTCAGGAGTTCTTCGAGGATGAGGGTGGTCCGTTGGGGGTGGGTGAGGCCGTCTCTTCGGGGGTGTTGGAGTACTTTGAGGGGATCTTCCCGGCCTCGACATTGCAGATCTGGCGGAGTGTTGGGTTTGATGGTCTCGCTGGTGGGAGGCATTGGATTACGAATCCGTTGGAGTGGGCACCGGCGGTGGAGTCGTGGTTGGAGGGGGTGGAGCTACCCTTCCCTCCTCAGCGGTGGTGGTGTGTTACTCGCACCCCGATGGGCAGCATGCAACTGTGGGGGGAAGTCTCCGGGCCCGCGCTGGCGATCGATTCGGTGCTGGGATTGTTCTCGCCGAATGGGTCGGTGCGGCAGCGGATGGCTGATCCAGTGATGCGGGAACGTGTCGGTTGCGTGAATCTGCTGTCTCTTTCGGAGGATGTGGTTACTGATGATGTGACGGGCCGGTCGTTGGTGGATGAGGCGTTTACACGATTCGGGTCACTGGCTGCGGATGAGGTGTTTGCTCTGGTGCCGGCTTACTGCCTGTCGGGTCACAAGGAGGCTTCCATGTTGTCGGTGGAGCCTGCGGTGGCGCATGTGGCGTTTCTGGGGCAGAGTACCCAACCAGAAATGATGCCTGACATGCTGGCCACCTTTGGTGGTGAGATCGCTGATCTGCTGGCTGCTCAGGGGGTGGTGGATCCCGCCACCGGGAAACCCATCACCTTCAACCAGTAAAACCACTGGGAAGTCCATCACTTTCAACTAGTAAAACCACGCGCAGGAGCTTGGTATGAGTCTTCCACCCGCAGCAGCGGCAGGAGGGGCAGCCGCGGGAACCGCAGCAGCAGGAGGGGCGGGGATTGCTGCTTCTGCCGTCACCGAGACCAGTGGGTTGGCGGTCACCGATGGTTTCCGGCCAGGCACAGCACTCCGGAACGGTGTTTTTGTAGACGTGGTGGTGATGTGGGGGCCCTTCACCCGGGAGCAGCTTCAAACCATCCGGAACGCCCGGACACACAGCAGTCCCGAACCGCCACCGGGGATACAGATCGAAAACCCCCGAAGCAGTCCAGCCTCCCCCTACATTCCCCCCGTCAAACCACACTCGAACGAGCCGGTACGGGTGGCGTATTTCACCGGCCACTCGGGCACCCGGGCCGCCCAGTATCCCGCCGAATTCTCCCGTCAACTGGCCCGCCAATACGAAGCCCTGTCCTACATCACCATCGCCGACTACATAAAATACCGCACCCAAACCACCAGAGCCAAAACCCCAGAGGCCATCAAGAGAATCCGGAACGATCTCAGAAAAGCCATCACCGAAAATTTGGTCTACCTCGGACTAAAAAATGAAGAGGCGCAGGACAAGGCGCGTGAGGCTGTGGGGATGTTGGCGGCTTTGCACGAGCCTGACCAGATCCTGCAGGGAACCCACGCGCTCGCCGCCACCGAGGTGGTGTGGGGCAACCGGTACGTGAATGCCTCCCTCGGCCCCCAACACACAACCAACGCCACCCTCCTCGACAAAGCAGCCCAGAAAGCCCGGGAAGAAAACCGGGAAGAAGACCTGAACCACTACTACCTGAACGTAGAAGTAGTGCTGTGTAAAAACCCCACCCTGGCCGAACAGATCAGACAAAACCTGGTCACCATCACCCCCACCACCCCAGCACACACACTCCCCGGCCCCTACACCAGCATGACCATCGACTCCCTCACCCAAGAAACCCTCGACCAGACAACACCAACCCGGGCACCACCACCCGTCCCAACAGCCCCCGCACCGGTGAGGGTCGGTGAACAAACCCGAACCGAATCAACACAACAAGACGAAACGACAGAACGAGCCACACACATCAGAAACATCCTCAAAGCATCATTCCCGAAACCACCCACACCCACAAACCCCAACACGACAAACAAACCACACCCACACCTCAACCAAACCCGAACCCGAACCACCCACAACAAAGAAATCGAACGATAACCGACTCAACTACCACACACTTCATGAGCAGCAACGAAAAACAGGTTTGCTGGCTCATCACAAAGCAGGGTGTAGGTCGGGTGTGAGCGTGGCTGGTGTGGCGGTCCTGGGGTGAGGGTCGAGGTCTTCCGATGATTGGGAGTTCTCACACAGCCCTGTGGGAAGACCTCGACATGGTGCACGGGACCTTCGTTCGTCCTGATCTGACCACGTTCACACGCCTGGACGAGTTGGGACTGGAGGTCGTGGCGCAGCGGATGGAACCCGGTCAGGCAAGCCTGGTCTGTCGGGTGGTCGATCCGGACGAGTGGTGTCATCGGTGTGGCTGTCAGGGGGTGGCGCGGGACACGGTCATCCGGCGGCTGGTTCATGTCCCGTTCGGGTGGCGGCCGACGACGCTGTTGGTGTCCGTGCGCCGCTACCGGTGTGGCGGTTGTGGCCACGTGTGGCGTCAGGACACGAGCCGGGCGGCTGAGCCGCGTTCAAGGCGTGGATGGCGCAGCGCCCCAAGGCGTGGCGCGATGGGGTGGAGGTGGTCGCGATGGACGGGTTCGCCGGGTCCAAGACCGCCGCCAGCGAGGAACTCCCGACCGCGACAGCGGTGACGGACCCGTTCCACGTCGTCCGCCTTGCCGGAAACGCCCTGGACCAATGCCGGCGCCGCATCCAAGACGCGTTGTTCGCCGGCGATGACCATGTCGAGGTCGAGGCCACCTGGCACATCTACCAGCAGATGATCGCCGCCTACCACGAGTCCGACCCCACCACGAGCAAGACCCGGATGGAGTCCCTGAACGCCAAACTCACCCATGCTGTCCCGGCCTGCCTGATCGAGGTCGCTACCCTCGGACGAACCCCGAATCGCCGCCGCGCAGATCTTCGTGTTCTTCGACCACCCCGGCACCAGCAACGGCCCCACCAAAGCACTCAACGGCCGCCTAGAACACCTCCGAGGCTCCGCACTCGGCTTCCACAACCCCACCCACCACATCACCCGAACACTCCTCGAGACCAGCGGCTTCAGACCAGCCCTACACCCTCGAATGTGAAGAGCCAGAATGAAGCTTTAGCAGAGATAAGAATGAAGCTGCTCAAGAATTCGATTCCGTTATTGGCGACTGCGGGTCGCGGGTCGCCCATAGGGCCTTCTCGAAGCTTCCCATGCCCATCGACGAAACAGCCGACCCGACAAGGTTCATCCACGGGCAGCGTGCCGACCGGCGAAACCCCCGCTCAGAACGCTCTTGAGAATTACTGTAAATGAGGCTTAATAGGTGAGCGTTGGATTCCCGAAAACCATCTACCCCCGCATGAAAGCGAGAAATTGGACATGACAGTATCCAAGACTTGGGAAGATTTCGAGTCAGCCCTGACATCCGCGCTTCTCGACCTTGAAGAACGAGAGATGATCACCATCAAACTAGCAGGAGGTGAGATTCCGTTCATCCAGTTCGCTGGTTTGGGATCCCTCAACGGCGTCGACGGACTCCAGGCCGAGTTCTCCGCAGAGAACGTCAAGGGAGACCGAGGAGCCTCCACCACCTTCGCACCTGAACAGCGTTCCTTCTTCACACAATCCGGTTTCGCGGTCGCGAAGGAAGGACTCGTGTGGCGGCGTGACTATCCGTGGCCCACCCCCAGCCGCACTATCCTCGAGGTTGTTGCAGCCTGCATCACCCGCCTCCGGGACGTTGCGGGAATCGACAGCCCCCAACAACTGTGTTACATGGCCTGGCGATACCCTGTCTGGCGGGAAACACCCCACGGTGAGGAGCACATCCCCGGAGACATGGATCTTGCGATCCCCGAACTCGGCATCCCCCACGAATGAATGTTGGGCTGGTGCAGGAACTTCATGGGTGGTTCCGAACCCTTCGGCAATGTTGCGGATCGGGGATTTGCCCATGACCTCTCAGTCGTCGCCGGGGGTGGTCTCGGGTAGGCGTCGCTGGATCGCCAAGGAGATCAGCGCCGCCGTGACCTGTTGGAACAGGGTGGAGATGATGACGGGAAACATCGTCGCCGCGGGGAAGAAGGCCGCTGCGATCACCGCACCGGCGTTGATGTTGCGCATCCCCGACCCGTAGATCATCGCCACCGTGACCGCCCTGCCCTGCCCCGTCAGGCGTGCCGCCAGCCAACCGAACCCGTAACCGGCCAAGGAGATCAGGAACATGACACCGGTGATCACCAGGAGCATCGGATCAAGGGTCCACACGATCGGCGCGATACGTGTGGAGGAAGCCAGGATCACCACGACGATCCCGCACTTCACCACCATCTGCAGCCACGGAATGATCCTGCCACTCACCCTGCCACCCGTCGCCTCGTTGAACGCGACCGCCAACACCGACGGCGCCAGCACCATCACCACCATGCTGCGCATCAGTTCCCCGGAATCCACGGAGACGTGGGCACCGGTCAGGAGTTCCACCCCGAAAGGCAACAGGACGGGAGTCAGCACCGCATCCACGAACACGGCGACAAGTCCGAGCGTCAGATTGCCGCCGCAGATCGCAATCCACGCGAAACCCGCGCTCGCCGTCGGCACGAGGAACTCCAGGACCATGCCCGCTGCGATGTCGGGGCTGCCCGCGAACCCCAGCCGGGCCACCGCCCACGCGACGACCGGCATCACGACGTGAAGGATCCCGAGGATCAGGAGCAGCGGCAGTGGATGACGCAGCGTCTCGACGATGCTCCTGGCACGCAGGGTCGAAGAACCGGCGAAGACGATGACGAAGAAAACCGGCGCGATGGCGGGCAGCAGGACCCCGAACTGCCCGGGAAAGACCACCGCCACGACGATAGCCAGCGGGACGACGAAGGGCATGAACGCCGACAACCGGCGGTTGAGTTGGTGCGATGTCATGATGATGCTCCCCATCCTTTCACGCCGACCACCAAGAAGTCGCAAGGATGGGAACAGGCAGGAAATCGTGCCGGATCTCCCAGGACCCATGATCGGTCCTGCTCCTCATCCGCCAGATGGTTTCGGCTCAGCCGTTCGCTGACGCTCACGTGCTGGCTCACCCAGCTCGTTTTCCCGGAGCTCATGGATCTGCACCGGATAGTTTGGATGGCATGTCGCTACCCGAAGAGCTGATCGCCGACCTCGACGTGATTCGCGTCACCTCGGTCCGTGGCGGGGACATCGCGCGGGCCTACCGGCTCGACACCCCCTCCGGGCCGCTGTTCCTGAAGACGCACCCCTCCCCCACCCGGATGCTGTTCGAACGCGAGGCGCGCGGCCTGCGGGCTCTGCGGGAGGCCGCACCGCCGGAGCTGCGGGTTCCCGAGGTGCTTGCCGCATCACCCCGCGGGTTGGTACTCGAATGGATCGACGAGGGCGGTCGCGGCCCCGCCACCGAATCGGCTCTGGGCATCGGCCTGGCCCGGTTGCACAACCTTCCCGCGCCCCACTTCGGTGGCCTCGACGGCGACACGTCGGGGTATCTGGGTTCAGTCGAGGTGGATCTGACCCCGGCTTCGTCGTGGTCCGAGTTCCACCTGGAACGCCGGGTGCTGCCGCTCGCCCGGCGGGCCGTCGCGGAGAAACGGGTGCCTGCCGAGGCCCTGCGGCTGCTCGATGTCCTCTCCCCCCGCGTCGACGAGTTGTGCGGCCCGCCCGAACCCCCGTCGCTGGTCCACGGCGACCTCTGGGCGGGCAACCGCCTGGTGGACGTCACGGGCGTCAACTGGCTGATCGACCCGGCCGCACACTACGCACACCGCGAGTTCGACCTGGCGATGATGGCGCTGTTCGGTGGCTTCGGCGCGGAGGCGTTCGCCGCATACAACGAAATCCACCCACTGGCCGACGGCTGGCAGGAGAGAATTCCCTGGCACCAACTGACCCCACTGCTGGTGCACGCCATCCTGTTCGGCGGCGGCTACGGTGCCTCCGTCCTGTCGACCCTACGGCAACTCGCCACCTGAGAAACGCCCCGCTCCGCGTCACGGTTTCACCACGGGCCGCTTCTTCATCGAAGACTGGTTGAACCGGCGATGGGGTAGAAATTGATGCATGGTCAGCGGAAAGTACGGTCGCCGCGCCTTGCTGTTCGGTATCGGCACAACAGCCGGGGCAGTGGTTCTGGGCGCCCGCGGTCGGGACGATGCCACGGCCTCCCTTCCATCCTCCACCCCCACCGCTTCCGGTCCGCTTTCATCCACCCCGGCATCCCGGATTACCGGTGCCCCGGACACTCCGGGGGACCCGTTCCGGCCCGTGTACCACTACACCCCCGCCAGCGGGAACCTGGCCGATCCCAATGGCCTGATCCTCTACCAAGGCGAGTACCACCTGTTCCATCAGCAGGACGGCACCTGGGCGCACGCCGTCAGCCCCGACATGGTGCACTGGGAACGGTTGGGCACCGCCCTCACACACGACGCTCTCGGTCTGGCGATGTCCGGCAGCTGCGTCGACGACGGCGCCAACACCTCCGGGTTGGTTCCGGACGGCGGAATGGTCGCGGTCTACACCTCCACCGAGGGCGGGGAGGCGCAGTCCTTGGCGTACAGCACCGACCGCGGCCGCTCCTGGAAACGCTACGACGGCAACCCCGTCCTACCCAACGAGGGCCGCAAGGACTTCCGCGACCCGAAGGTCTTCTGGCACGAGCCCACCAAGTCGTGGGTGATGGTGGTTTCACTCGGCGACCGCATCGCCGTGTACCGCTCCGGTGACCTGCGGTCCTGGACCCACGCCAGCGACTTCGGGGAAGGCAGGGGCTCCCACGCCGCGGTGTGGGAATGTCCCGATCTGTTCCCCCTCGATGACGTCTCCACCGGCCAGACCCGCTGGGTGCTGACGACCTCGATCGGCGACAACATCGAAACCCGCGGTTCGACCGCCCAGTACTTCATCGGTGACTTCGACGGCTCCACCTTCTTCCCCGAGGACGACCGGACCCGTTTCACCGACGCCGGCCAGGACTTCTACGCGGCCCAGACATTCGAGAAGGTCGAGGGACGCCGCATCTGGCTGGGGTGGATGGGCAACTGGGCCTACCCCTACTCGATGCCCACCGAGGGTTGGAAGAACCAGATGAGCATCCCTCGCGAGTTGACGCTGACCACCCGGGACGGGGTCCGAGTCCTGCTGCAACAACCGGTGAAAGAGCTGGATGCACTGCGGGGCCAGACCACGGACATCAGTGGGCTGTCCGCCACGAACACAACGACCGCGCTGGGCACGGGCCGTGTCGTCGAGCTGGACCTGACGTTGGATGTCTCCGGGGCCAGCGACGCCTGGCTGGGCCTGTGCCGCGGCCAGGTCGACGGCACACTCCAGGAGGTACGGGTGGGGGTGGTGCCCGCCGAGGGCATCTTCTACCTCGACCGCACCGCCGGTGGCCTGGCCGCGGTGCCGGGACGCGACGGTGGGACGGCGCAGTTCGCCCTGCGACGCGAGGTCGCCTACCACCCCGTCGACGGGAAGGTGCGGCTGCACGTTTACGTCGACCAGTCCAGCGTGGAGGTCTTCGTCGACGACGGCGCCCCGGTGGGGTCGTTCCTGGTGTTCAACGACCCCCGGGCCCAAGAGCTCGTACTGGGCTGCACGGGCACGGCGAAGGTGATTTCCGGGGCCGTGACCCCGCTATCCCTCCAATAGGCCTCGCGGAAACGCGAGGAAATGGGGCGGCTGGGATCCGGGCAGATCGAATCCCAGCCGCTTCCGGATGGGGGCACCGCTCATCTCGGCGGGATCCCCCGACTCGCGGTCCTGCACAACGGCACCAGAACCGAGGATGTGGGAAGTTTCCGCGGTCGGACGATGCCCAGAACCATTCGCGAATCCACTGTCAGGCCACGAGTTTCCGGTTTCTGAGCCGCAGGACGACGTCGGCAGCCTTGGCCACCTGTTTGCTGTGCGTGACGACGATGACGCATTTTTCTTCGTCGTGTGCGGCGGTTTTGAGGATGTCGATGATGTCGCGGGCGGTGTCCTCATCGAGGTTTCCCGTCGGTTCGTCGGCGAGGATCACGGGAGCATCGGAAACCAGGGCCCTGCCGATCGCGACCCGCTGCTGCTGACCACCCGAGAGTTTCATGACGTTGCGGTTGATCTCCTCCTTCTCCAGTCCCATCTTCTCCAACACCCCGGCATCCGCTCGGTGATTCACCAGGCGGAGGTTCTCCAAGGGAGTCAGGTAGTCGATCAGATTATAGTTCTGGAACACCAGCGACACGTTGCGTTTGCGGTGTTTTGGAAGTCCTTCTTCGGAAATGTCCTTCCCGTTGCAGAGAATCTTCCCGCTGGTGGGAACGTCCAGCCCCGCGAGCAACCCGAGCAGCGTCGACTTGCCCGCCCCGGAGCCACCGAGAATCGCGTAGAATTTGCCCTCCTCGAATTCGATGGTGACGTTTTCGAGAAGTTTTCGTGCCATCTTTTCGTAGGCGTAGTTGACCTTTTCCAGCGCAAGAACGCTCATCTGTGATTTCCTAACTCATCTTGGAGAGAATCTGCTTCGGCTTGAGCCGCAGCATCGGGATCATTGCGACCACCGCCGACAACAGGACGACGGCGTAGCCGAGCAGCCAGGCGCGTCCGAGGTCGAACGCCGAGGCGGCGGCGAAACTGGGGGGTGGGACGTTGACGCCGGGCTGGCTGTCGTCCGTCCCCGCGGCCTGCCCGATGACGAAGTCGCCGAGCATGCGGGAAACCTGGCTGGAGGCGAGGGCCGCCAAGCCACCCGCAGCGAGCGCGACCATGGTCAACTCGATCAGGAACTGCGCGAGCAGTCTTTTCTTGGACGTGCCCACCGACAGCAGGATCCCGATCTCGTGGACCCGTCCCCGCACCCAGAACACCAGCACGAACACCAGGATCGCGACGCTCGCGAGGCTCACCCCCGCCAGCATCAGGTTGAGCAACCCCTCGACGGTGGCGATCCCGGAGAGCACCCCCGCGAAGGACTTGGCGTTGTCCTCCACCTGGAGGTTGTCCCAGGGCAGCGACAGTCCTTTTGCCCGGGCGATCGCAGCGCCCAGCTCGTCAGCACTCGATACCAGGTACTGGGCCTCGGTGAGTCCCTGCCCGGCGGCGAGTTCCCCGCTGGAGGCCAGGTCGGTGTAGAAGGTGTTCTCCGCCATCTCCGAGGGCAGCGATGCCTTCCCGCTGGCCCCGGTGAACAGGCCGACGATGGTCACGGTCACGGATTTTCCGTCGCGGTTCAGCGTGACCCGGTCCCCCACCTTCAGGCCGTTCTTCGCCGCCAGTTCCTGGTGGATGATCGCCGAGTCATGGTCGCCGTCAGCGATGTGGCGTCCCTCGACGAGGGTGTACTGCTTGGCTGCGAAACCGTGGATCAGGTCACTGCGAGTAACCCCCGTGACACCCGCCTCGGGCGCCACGTCACCGGAGAACTCCACACCGCTGGCGGGCATCTCGACGAGCTTGAGGTCCGATGGCGTGGCGGTGAGACCGCGCACGTAGTTGTGGCCGGTGACCCCTTGCACCCCGCTGACAGATTGCGCATCGGCGAGGCTTAGTTCCCCGGCGCCGGGACGGACCACGAACCCGGCGGGCACCCCACGGCTGACGCTTTCCCGGAGGGCCTGCATGGAGCCGCGGACGCTGGCCTCCGCCACCAGAGCGGTGAAGATCACCGTCATGATGAGCAGCAGCACCACGCTCTTCCCGATTCGCCTGCTGACCGACAGCCAGGCGCGTTTCAACAACAACGACATCGCAGGTACCTCAGGACAGCTGGGTGAGCAGGGCCTTGGGCCTGGCGCGCAGGACCGGGATGGAAGCGATCAGCACCGCGATGCACACCAGCGCCAAAGAGATTCCGCACACCAGCGCCCACTGTCCGGTATCCAGCATCACCTGGACGTGGTCGAGGGTCTTGCCGGACAAGGCCGATTCGTTGTCGGCACCGAGGCCGCCGCCGAGCTGCGAGGCCATGTCCTTCGACGTTGACTTCGCGGCCTGGGAGACCAGCTGGTTGCCGATGAACTGGGCTGCGCCCTGGGCCGCGAACCACGCCGCTCCGAAGGCCGGAATCGCTATCAGCACGAGCTCCAGGATGTGTTGGGTCACGATCCCGGGTTTCGACGCGCCCACCGCCAGCAGGATGCCGGTTTCGCGTCGTCTCTCCCTGGCCCACAGCCACAGCACCAGGGAGATCACCACCACGCCGAAGATGACCGTGGCCACGACCATCGTGTCGACGAGTTTGTAGATGCTCTGCACCGTGCCCGTGACCCCCGCGAGGATCTGGTTGGTCTTGGAGAGCTGGAAGTTCTTCCAGTCGATCCCCAGCTGACCGGCCTGCTTCATCACGTCGTCGAGCTTGCCGGCGGATTCCACGAAGAAGGTGGCATCCGTGTAGATCTCCTTGCCCTTCTCGAACTTGGCGAGCTGTTTCGTGGTGGTCACGTCGGTGTAGATGGAGTTCTGCACC
>ERZ772986.1749-NODE-1749-length-12163-cov-3.026098_pt1 | contig 12163 bp, 9 predicted proteins | sample MGYA00511898_ERZ772986 | MGnify/ENA primary metagenome ERZ772986 (study PRJEB29015, sample SAMEA2737934) | human oral metagenome | biome: human oral; feature: human-associated habitat; material: dental | place: China | collected 2148 ... | reverse complement strand
CATATCAAGGGAATTTCTTACCAAGTCCGCCAATTTATCATACTCTCTTTTCTTATAATCCTCGGTACTTAGAAAGTCTTCCTTAAGTTCCACTCCCTTTTTTTCTGCCACTGTATTAAGTAAATTTCGAGTAAACTCTTCATTATCAAAAATACCGTGTAAATATGTTCCGAAACACTTTTTATTAATAAGTCCAAGCACTCTTTGGCTATCCGCCTCAACACCTTCCTCAAGTAACAGCTGCTCATCATCGCCTAAGCTGTAAGTTTGCCCCATGTGTATTTCATAGCCTTCCACACTTGTGTTACTTAATCCCTTACAAAGCTCTACCTTGGTGTTTAGTTTATATACTCCGTTATTCAGACTTTTATCTGTACTGAACTTTGTATATGCATTCAAAAGTCCCATACCTTCAACTCTGCCCTTGTACTCTACTCCTTCTTCATCAACTATATACTTTCCGAGCATTTGAAAGCCTCCGCATATACCTATTAACATACTGCCTTTTTCAACTAATTTCATTATTCGGCTTTCAAGACCTGATTCTCTTAACTTAAATAAATCACTTATAGTACTTTTACTTCCAGGCAGTATAACAATATCCGGCTCTTTAAGTTCATCTGCTCTTTTGACATATCTTAGCGAAACCGAATCTATTCTCGATAAGGCATTAAAATCAGTAAAGTTGGATATATGGTCAAACCTTATTACTGCTATATCTATAGCTTTAATTGCTTTATTTTTATTCTCCTCAAGCCTTGAAGAAAGGCTGTCCTCATCATCTATATCGATATATTTCATAGGTATGGTACCCAGTACCCCTATACCCAGTTTTTCTTCTATCATACCTATTCCGGGCTTTAATATTTCTATATCTCCACGAAATTTATTTATTATAAGACCTTTTACCCTTTTTTGATCTTCAGGCTCTAAAAGCTTTACGGTACCGTATAAAGAGGCAAATACCCCTCCTCTGTCTATATCACCTACAAGCAGCACGGGTGCATTAAGCATCTTTGCCAAGCCCATATTGACTATGTCATCTTCCATAAGGTTGATCTCTGCCGGAGAGCCTGCACCCTCAACCACAATTATGTCATACTCCTTAGAAAGCTCCTCATAAGAGTGCATTATGTATTCCACATAGTTCTTTTTTTTCGCAAAGTACTCTCTTGCCTTCATATTGCCATAGACTTTGCCTAAAATAATGACCTGAGAGCCCATATCGGAGTTGGGTTTTAGGAGTATGGGGTTCATATACACACTTGGCTCTATATCACAGGCTTCGGCTTGCATAGCCTGTGCCCTTCCCATTTCCTTACCGTCTTTGGTAATATATGAATTGTTAGCCATATTTTGAGACTTAAAAGGAGCCACCTTATATCCGTCTTGCTTAAATACTCTGCAAAGACCTGCCGTTACAAAACTTTTTCCGGAATTGGACATAGTCCCCTGTACCATAATTACCTTTGCCACTATTTAATCTCCTTTACGAGTTCTTTTAAGCTTTTTATAAAATATTCATTTTCTTCGTGAGTCCTTACAGCTATTCTGTAATGATTTTCCAAAAGCCCCTTGATCGTCTCACATTTTCTTATTATTATATTTTTAGTAAGCAGTTTTGAGTATAGATCCTTTATATTATCGCAATAAAAAAGCAGGTAATTTGCATAAGACTTATATACCCTAAAGCCTAAGCCTTCAAGTTCCCGACTAAGATAAGCTCTTTCTTTTGATACATAGTCGGGAAGCGACTCATAATCTTTTTCATGCTCCAAGGCTGCCTCTCCTGCAAGAAGAGCCAAAGTATTGGCAACCCAAGTAGGCGCTACCAAGGCAAGTTCCTTAAGCAGCTCCTTATCTTCTGTATACAGTATGCCAAGTCTAAGTCCCGGAATTGCATAGACTTTGGTAAAAGAATTTATTAAAATTATATTCTCAAATTGTTTCGCATAGCTGTATACATCGATTTTTTTATTCTGCTCAACAAAGTCCATAAAACTTATGTCAATTACCAACCTCACTTTTAGTTTTGAAGTCTTTTTTATAATCTCTAAAAGCACATTTTCATCTATAAGAGATCCTATAGGGTTATTCGGCAAACAAAGATACATAAGGTCAAGCTCTTTATGAATACAGTCAAGTATGTCTTTGTCTATACCCTTATCAAGATCTATATTATAATTTTCAATAATATTTTCCTTATTATAACTTAAGGACTCCTCATAAGCCATAAAGGTAGGAATCGGTATAAGTGCCCTTAGCCCCCTTCTATATGTATGTATAAGCCTATACATAAGTTCTTCGGCTCCATTGCCTACTACTATGTTATCCTTTGCTATATGATACTTTTTAGCAACAAGCTCTTTGAGTTTATGTGCATATCTGTCGGGGTAATGTATAAGCTTTTCCACATTTTCTGTAATACTGTCCTTTATAGCCTTACTTAGACCTAAAGGATTAATGTTTGCTGAAAAATCATATACTTCTTTGTAATCCTTATTCAGCTCTTTAGAAACATTATATATATCTCCGCCATGCATCTTATACGCTTGCCTTTCTATACTCATGCGAAAAATGCTTGTCATAGAGTCTGGATACTTCAAACTCATCTCCTAAGGCATTGCCCACTATTACGAGGGCTGTCTTTCCTATGCCTGCTTTTTTAACTTCCTCGGCTATATTTTCCAAAGTTGATACTATGCGTTTTTCATCTTCCCAGCTCGCCTTATATACTACCGCAACCTTGGTGTTCTTAGGATATGAGGTACATAATTTTTCAACCAACTCTTCTATCATGGATATGCTTAAAAATATAACCATGCTTGCCTGGTGTACTGCAAGTTCTTCTATACTCTCTCCCTTGGGCATGGGAGTTCTTCCCTCCATACGGGTAAGTATTACTGTCTGTGATACTCCCGGAAGGGTGTATTCCAAATTAAGGGTTGCAGCGGCTGCAAGGAAGGAACTTACTCCGGGCACAACCTTGTATTTTATACCGAGCTTATCAAGTTCTCTCATTTGTTCCCTGTGAGCACCGTATATTGACGGATCTCCGGTATGCACCCTTGCGACCTTAAGCCCCTTTTCATGTGCATCCTTCATAACTTCTATGACCTCATCCAAATTCATTGAGGCACTGTTATATATTACCGCACTCTCCTTAGCCGAGCTTAGAACTTCTTTATTGACTAAAGAGCCTGCATATATAATTACATCACTTTCATCTATAATTTTTTTAGCTTTTATAGTAAGCAGTTCCGGATCACCGGAACCGGCACCTATAAACCAAACCATAATATTCTCCTTATCTACATAAGAGCATCTATAGCCTCTCTTATATTATTAACGGCTATGAGCTTCATATTTCCTTTGTAATTTAATTTATCGCATACAGCCTTTGGCAGTATACAGGTTTCAAAGCCTAATTTATAGGCTTCTCTTATTCTAAGTTCCGACATAGACACGGCTCTTACTTCTCCGGAAAGTCCCACTTCCCCGAATATAACAGCCTTGTCATCTATGGCTTTATTTTTGAGACTTGATACCAGGGCTAAAACTATAGCCAAATCAAGAGCCGGTTCATTCATTCTCATGCCTCCGGCTATATTAATATAGGCATCATACTTGCTCATTTGCATAAGGCAGCGTTTTTCTATAACTGCCATAAGAAGGCTGACTCTGTTAAAGTCCGTTCCCACCGCTGTCCTTTTTGGCATCCCGAAGTTCGTGGGAGTAACCAATGCCTGTACCTCAACCAAAAGCGGTCTGCTGCCCTCCAAAAGACAGGAAACCACCGAGCCCGAGGCGCTTATCGGTCTGCCTGAGAGCATATATTCGGAAGGATTACTTACCTCCACCAAGCCCTTACTGCGCATTTCAAAAACACCTATCTCGTTGGTAGAGCCGAATCTATTCTTAACGGCTCTTATTATCCTGTATGACACGCTTCTTTCACCCTCAAAGTAAAGCACCGTGTCTACCATATGTTCCAAGGTTCTCGGACCTGCCACCTGACCGTCTTTTGTCACATGACCCACTATAAATATTGCCGTGGAACTTTGCTTTGCCAACTGCATAAGTCTTAGGGTACTTTCCCTTACTTGTGTAACGCTTCCCTGTGCAGAAGGAAGTTCATCTATATACATCGTTTGTATGGAGTCGATTATAACTACCTGCGGCTTGTACTTACCTATAATTGCCACTATGGTATTGACATCGGTCTCACATAAGAATCTGAGATCTCCTTCAATACTGCCTATTCTTAAAGCCCTGAGTTTTATCTGCTTTAGGCTCTCTTCTCCCGATACATAAAGTACACTTTTACCGGACATTGCAAGGTTTCTGCATACCTGCAAAAGTATGGTGGATTTGCCTATACCCGGATCACCTCCCACAAGTACCAGAGAGCCTGCCACTATACCGCTTCCCAAAACTCTGTCAAGCTCTTCAAAGCCCGTACGGTATCTGTCCTCTTCATACAGCTCTATTTCGTCAATATGCACAGCCTCTTTATCAGTACTAAGAGTACCGGAGCCTACAGCCCCGGTACTCTTAAGTTTGGCAACCGTCTCCTCGGACATAGTATTCCATTCCTTACAGCTTGGACATTGACCCATCCATTTTGAAGACTCATAGCCGCACTCGCTGCAAAAATACACTGTCTTAAGTTTCGCCATATATTATCTTTCTACTTTTTTTATATTAACTTCAAGACTCTTACCCTTATCAAGTTCCAAACCTATAGCCAACTTACCGCTTAGATTGGTTTTCATGCTGCTAAGCAATACATTATCCACGTAGACTTCATATTCTGTCTCTTCTTCCAAGCCTATAGTTATTTGAGCATCTTCAGGTCCTTCTACTATAAAACTTACGCCCTCTGCCTTCATGCTGAAATCATGTACGGCAGTCCCAGGTACAGACTCATATACAAAAAGTCCGTTTTTCTCAAGCTTAGTTATCTGTTCAAAGGTCTTGACCTTATATAAGTCACCCTCATATTCATAATCACTAAGCTTCTTTTTTTCAGGCAATTCATAGTTTCCAAAACAAAGTTTCCCGTTTGATTCCTTGCCTATTAAGCTGTCTACTACAGACATAGTATATCCTCCTTCTAAACATAACAAATCCGCTTTAGTAAATAAAAATGGAGCTGCTATCTGTCTACTTTAATAACAACTCCATTATAACCTTTAAATTTTTTTGACACAAGATACTTTATAGGCAAGTTTCCTTATTTTCTGATTAAGAGTTACAGTTCAGGTAGCTCATTCATCTTCGTCAAAACAACTTAAAAATGTTTAATAACTCAAACTTTCCATGCCCCCAATTGGAGCAGTAGATTGAAACTTCGACATTTTGTTAGCTTAAGTATGGATTTTTAATGTACTGACCCAATTTTGAGTGTTGGAAGTTTTAGTTAATAAGTAAAAACTGTTTATTGCACCATGGTTTCCTCTTTAATTTCCTTTTCTATATTAAGAACTATGTGTCTATTTTCATCAGATCCTTCTGTAACTACCTCTACTACAGAGTCTTCCTTTATCTTTCCGTCCAGTATATCCTCTGCCAACTTATCTTCCAGAAGGTTTTGCAAAGTCCTCTTTAGCGGTCTTGCTCCGTACGCCTTGTCATAAGCCTTATCTACTATATACTCCTTAGCATCTTCACTTATTTTGAACTTGATGTTAAGCTGCTGCGCTCCTCTTTCTTCTATGGACTTAAGCATAATATCAAGGATCTTCTTCATATCTTCCTTATCAAGCTGATGGAATACTATAGTTTCATCTATACGATTTAGGAATTCCGGCTTAAAGATACGCTTAATCTCTTCCATTACACCCTGCTTCATATTTTGATAGCTTTGCTTGCTGTCTTCCGCTGAGGCAAAGCCTAAGTGTTTAGGAGCTACTATATGCTGTGCTCCGGCATTGCTGGTCATAATAATAATAGTATTCTTAAAGTCTATCTTTCTTCCCTGTGCGTCAGTGATATGACCGTCATCCAGAACTTGCAAAAGTATATTAAACACATCAGGATGTGCCTTTTCGATCTCATCAAGCAATATTACGGAATAGGGATTTCTTCTGACCTTTTCAGATAACTGTCCGCCCTCATCATAGCCTACATAGCCCGGAGGTGAGCCTACCATTTTTGAGACGGAGTGCTTCTCCATGTATTCGCTCATATCAACCCTTATAAGAGAAGACTCCGTTCCGAACATAGCCTCTGCCAAGGTTTTACTAAGCTCAGTCTTACCTACTCCGGTAGGTCCCAAGAAAAGGAATGAACCTATAGGTCTTTTCGGATCTTTAAGTCCTACTCTTCCCCTTCTTATTGCCTTTGATACGGCAACTATAGCCTCGTCCTGACCTATAACTTTGGTATGTAATATATTTTCAAGATTTTTAAGTCTTTCAGCCTCTTCCTGAGCTAATTTTTTAACAGGTATCTTAGTCCAAACCGACACGACATCCGCTACATCAAAGTCGTTTATAACTATGGTCTTGTTGGTCTTTTCTTCCTGCCACTTGGCTCTTAAATCTTCTATTTCTTTTTTTATCTTACTTTGCTTGTTTCTTATTCTACCGGCTTCCTCATAGTTTTCCTGCTTTACACTCTCTTCCTTTTGCTTTTCAAGCTCTTCCACATCTTTAATTAATTTCTTGATTTCTTCCGGCTCTATATAACTTGCCAGTCTGCTTTTAGAAGCGGCTTCATCTATTACATCTATAGCCTTATCCGGTAAAAATCTGTCGGAAATATATCTTGTTGAGAGCTTTACAGCTTCTTTAAGCGCCTCATCGGTTATCACTACTTTATGATGCTCTTCATATCTGTGCCTTAAGCCTAAAAGTATTTTGTAGGCATCTTCTTCACTTGGCTCTTCCACTCTTATAGGCTGAAACCTTCTTTCAAGTGCGGCATCCTTTTCTATATGCTTTCTATACTCTTCAAGAGTGGTTGCACCTATAAGCTGTAACTCTCCTCTTGCCAAAGAAGGCTTTAAGATATTGGATGCATCTATAGCACCCTCTGCACCTCCGGCACCTATTATAGTATGTATTTCATCTATAAATAAAAGTATATTGCCTGAATCCATGATCTCAGACATTACCTTCTTAATTCTTTCCTCAAACTCTCCTCTGTACTTTGAGCCTGCTATCATACCGGATAAATCCAGAGTAACAACTCTTTTATTAAGTAGGGTCTCAGGCACCGAACCTGCAATTATAGACTGTGCCAAACCTTCCACCACTGCCGTTTTCCCTACTCCCGGCTCTCCTATAAGGCAGGGGTTATTCTTTGTTCTTCTGCTTAAAACCTGCATTACCCTGTTTATTTCCTGCTCCCTGCCTATAACAGGATCCAGTTTACCCTGTCTTGCAAGCTCCGTTAAATCTCTTGAATACTTATCCAAGGTAGCTGTTTCGGACTCTGCACCGCCTTCGTAGTCGCTGTCCGCATCCGCTCTTGTACTTTTTATATCCTCATTGCCTGCACCGAGGATTTCCGTATACAATTTATGTAAATTGATATTAAGCGTATTAAGCAGCTTGTTCGCTATGCTGTCCGGCTCTTTAAGTATGGCTATAAGTATATGCTCCGTTCCTATAAGCGGAGACTTAAATCTTACAGCCTCATTATAAGCGCCTTCAAACACCCTGTTTGCTGCCGGAGTATAGTCCGGTAAAATCTCCATTTCCTTTATGTCATTATACTCATTGAACATGAGTTTTTCTATTATTTCAAGTATCTTATCTTCACTAAGTCCGTTAGCCATAAGCACTCTGGCAGCTACTCCCCTGCCTTCTCTTACAAGTCCAAGCAGTATATGTTCTGTCCCTACATGCCCGTGTTCCAGTTCTATAGCCGCTTCCTTTGCAAGTCTTAATGCCTCTTTAGCCTGACTTGTAAATCTCTCCATATTTTTTCTCCTTATGCAAATACAGACTTCCAAGCGATATCCATATAAAAACTTCTAAAGTCTATATTTATTTAATGTATTATATATTTCCAAGGTTTTCTCTGATGTAGTCCGCTCTTTTAATATCCAACTCTTCTTTTGAAAGAGGTCTTTTGGCTTCCTGCAAAAGATTGGATACTTGTACTCCAAACATCAGCTCGTATACATTTTTATCATTTTCAAGCTTTATAAGCCCGTCCGCTATACCCCTCATTACCGCACTGAGGTAATTAAGAGCCTCTTTTAATGTAAGCTTCCTTGCGTATTTAAGAATTCCATAAGACTTATACACCTCATCCCTTATTGATATATTGTGGTCTTTAAGTGCCATACTTCTTATGTAGTCTTCCTGCACATTTAACTGCACCGCAACTCTTCTTACCTGATCTATGATTTCTTTTTCACTATGCCCCAATGTTTTGGGATTGGATATATCGTACAAAGCCCCGAAACTCTCTCCGTTATCTCCATATACAGATTTTATACTGACGCCAAATCTGCTTATTCCGTTAATAAGATTTGTAAAATTCTTCCCTACGGAAAGCATAGGCAGATGCATAACTATATTTGCCCTTATACCAGTACCTACATTGGTCGGATAGGATGTAAGATAGCCAAGTTTTTCACTGTATGCGTAATTAAACTTTTCATTTATATAGTCATCAAATTTATCTGCCGTACTCCAAAGCTTATCTATGTTCATACCTGAGGATAAAAGCTGAAGCCTTATATGATCCTCTCCGTTAAGTACAAGACTAAGCTCCTCTTCATCACTGTATATAAGACCTGTTGCAGTCTTCTTGGCAGCAATGGATGAATTAATAACTCTTCTTTCTTTTAGGGTTTGTTTTTCAATATCCGACATGGTATTCAAATGTACTACATTAAGTTCTTTTTCATAGTACTCATTTATATCCGAAAGTTGTGTAAGCATTCCGTCAAGCAAGACCTGTGAATCCGCTTGGCTTAACCTGTCGGGAAATACAAAAGAATCCAAATTCCTTACAAGCCTTACCCTGCTGCTTACATAATTATAATCTGTTTTTAGTTTTACATCTTCGAACCACTTACTCATTTTGCTCCTTTTCAAGCTCTCTTATCTTATCTCTGTATTCTGCTGCCAACTCGTACTCTTCCGCTTCAAGTGCTATTCCAAGCCTGCGTTTTAACTCGTCCACTTCATTTACACTGTCTATATGCACAACTCTTGACTGCGCCTTCATATACTTGGGCTTTTTACCCTTGTGTATATCGCTGCCTTGTAATTGCTTGATATTGTCGGCAATAAGTATGCCAAACACTTCATAGCATTCTTTACATCCAAACTTTGATGAACTTATAAATTCATCATAGGAGGTTTTGCAATTAGGACAGACAATGCTTGAAGTTTGATTATTTCTGGCTGATTTTTCCACCTCTCCAAGTAGGCTTGATAAAAACTTGGCAAATGGAAACTCACCTTCAAAACCTTCCGTTCCGTAAGGGTTATTCTCCATCTCTCTGGCACATTGGGTACAGAAATGGTGATCTCTTTGCACTCCGTTTATTATTTCCGTATATTGAATGTTTGCTTCTCTGATCTTGCATTTTTCACATAGCATATTTAATATCTCCTTAATAGACCTAAGAGGTAATTAGTACCTCGTCAAGTCATCGTATAAATCATCTATAATAGCATGAGCTTCTTCTCTTGCCACTCCGTTGCATATACCTCTTGCAACCGCTACCGATATATCTCTTTTCATACCTTCCAGTACTCTTAATTTATCCATATCTATGGATATAATAGCGCCTTTTCTTCTGTCCAGTTTTATAAAGCCCTCTCTTTTGAGTATCGAATATGCCTTATTGACTGTATGCATATTTATACCTATATCATCCGCCATCTGCCTTACCGAAGGCAGAGACTCCCCCTCTCTTAGCTTGGATGTGGCAATACCCATTATTATCTGATTGCATAACTGTATATAGAGAGCTTCTTCACTGTTAAAGTCTATATACAAATCCATAATATATACCTCTTAATTATATGTGTTATAGTGGGAGTATAACACATTGTTAAGTATAATTCAATAAAATATCTGTGAAAAAAGTTTGTGCTGCTGCATCTATAGAAGATATTTTTCGATAAACACTTGACCTGTACCTTGGGTGCGGTGCTATCATCTAAGCAAGGAGGTGAATAAATCATGTTAAGAAATGAAATTCAAAACAAAACAGGTCTAACAAGAAAGGCAATTGAGTACTACGAGGAAAAAGGATTAATTAAACCTCAGAAATCTAAAAACGGATATAGAAACTATAGTGAAGAAGATTTAGAGCTGCTGGTTAAAATATCTTTATTCAGAAAAGTCGGAATGAGCATAGCTGAAATAGATGAATGTCTTTCATCTAACGGGAATTTACTCACCTCAATTCTAAGAAGAAAGCAATATAAATTAGGAATTGAAGAAAAAAGGAAAGAAGTTCTTGAACTTATTGTAAAAGGGGAAGCCACAGAGATTATAAATGATAAGCTTGCAATAATTGAGGTGGAAGAATCTATTTATGAAAGATTGGAAAGAGCATTTCCGGGATATTTCGGACAAATGATCTTTTCCGCATATCAGCCATTTTTAACTGAAGCCTTAGAAAAAGACGGACAAGAAGCCTATGAAAGTTATGTAGATTATTTAGATAAGCTACCGCCACTTAATTTAAGCAAATCCGAGCAGGATTATATAGAGAATATCAGCTTTGCTTTTGACATGCAGATATTAAAAAAAATCAATGAAGATAAGATAAACGCTGTTGAAAATATTGAAGAATGGATGAAAAAAAATAAGGATACGATTTCAAAATATGAAAATTATAAAAACAGCGAAGAGTATCAAAATAGCATGATGAAACAAATTCAGGATAAATTGCAGCAATTTATGATAGATAATAAATACTATGAAATAGCAATTCCTCTTATTAGAACATTCAGCAAAAGCTATAATATATACTATCAAAAATTACTTAAAGCTTCCAAGTTCATCTAGAAACCACCTGCCCTTTGACCTCTGAAACACTTGTTTTTATAAAACGGCTTCACATACAACTTATATTTCCTACGCCCCCGTGACAAAGAAATCACCTGCCCTTCAATCTTTTTAACGCTTAGTTTTTTCGATAAAGCGAGCTACAAATTGCACAGACGAGGACTTGTTTGAACGCAGCTCACCGGTCTTTGGTGAGCAAGTGAGTTCCGCAGTCTGTGCCAATTTGTCGAAGCTTTAAGAAAAAACTGTGAGTAAGATTGAAGGGCAGGTGATTTCATCCCCCTTTGAAGGGCAGGTGATTTCGCCCCCTTTTTGAAGGGCAGGTGATTTCACACTACTCCAAATACTCATTAAACAACTTATAAAGTGCTGCCGTAAGCGGTATCAAAAACATCATTCCCACAACTCCGAACAGCCCTCCTCCTATAACCACTGCCGCAAATACCCATATCCCCGGCAGCCCTATAGAGCTTCCCACAACCCTCGGATATATAAGTTGATTTTCAAGCTGCTGCAGTATCATAAGATACAGTAAAAAAAACAGTGCCTTTGGAGCGGACGAGGTAAATACCATCAAAAACCCTACTATTCCTCCTATATAAGCCCCAAACACAGGTATAAGCGCAGTAACGCCTACTACAACTCCCACCATAGCCGCATAAGGAAATCCGAATATCATCATTCCCACACTGCATAAAACTCCCAGTATTATAGCCTCAAAAAACTGTCCTATAATAAAATTCGTATAGGATTTATTGATTACGGACATAATGTAATCCATTCTTTCTATGACTTTTGGCTTTAGGAACTTTTGCTGTATCAGCTTAAACTTATCAGCTAAGCCCTCTTTTCCTGCCAATATATAAATAGCAAAAATAAATCCCATAAAGGTTACCATAGTCAGATCCATAGCCGACTTTATTGCATCAAGTAAACTTAAACCTCCTCCTTTAGTAATAAAATCTACTATCATAGCTACACTTTTACTTATAGAGCTTTGAGTAGGCATAATTTCATCTATATACTCAGATATATAAGGTTCCTTTTTCAATATATCTATAAAAGCAACTACATTACCATATATAGTCGGTATTTGCTTTGCCAGTGTATTAATCGCTGTTTGAAGCTGAGGTATTACAATTATAAGTATTAAGATCGTAAACACTATAAA
>ERZ772986.1743-NODE-1743-length-12168-cov-8.065549_pt1 | contig 12168 bp, 5 predicted proteins | sample MGYA00511898_ERZ772986 | MGnify/ENA primary metagenome ERZ772986 (study PRJEB29015, sample SAMEA2737934) | human oral metagenome | biome: human oral; feature: human-associated habitat; material: dental | place: China | collected 2148 ... | reverse complement strand
GCGGCGTGCCCCCGTGGTAGCGCAGCTGGTAGGTGAGGATGTAGCTGAAGAAGTGAATGTTCTGCACCGCCCCGAAGGCCAGCGGCACGAGCAGCACCGCCGGCCCCGCCAGATCATCCAGGCTGAAGCGGAACAGGCTGATGGCGATCGCCGCATGGATCGTGGACAGCTTGATGACATCGGCCACATGATCGAGCCACTCCCCGGCCCTGGAGCCGCCGTGCCGCAGGCGCGCGAGCTGGCCGTCGGCCGAGTCGAGCGCGTAGCCCACCATGAGCAGCAGGGATGTGAGCACCGCGGCCACCACCGACGGCGCCCAGACGGCGATGAGCACGACGGCCAGGTAGGTGCAGCAGGCCGACAGCAACGTCACCTGGTCGGGCGTCATGCCGACGCGATGGGCGACGGCGGCGAGCACACGGCCCGCCGGACGGTTGATGACGCGCGAGTAGAGCGGGGCACCCGCGTTGGACTTCTGGGCCGCCGACAGCGCGCGGATGGACTCCGAGACGCGGGGTCGGGCGACGGGCGCGGATGTGGTTGCGGACATCATCTCTCCGGTTGGGTCGGGAAGGGTGGATCGGGGCTCTCAGTATCGTCGGAGGCGGCACGCGGATCGGACGCCCTCGGACCGGCGCCGCCCGGACCGACGGCGGGCTCGCCGTCCAGGACGACAGTACGCCCGTTCCCGCCCGCGGGCGTGGAGGTCGGGCCGCCGGCGCCCGTCCGAGCGGCCGCGAGGACGGCCTCTCCGGGATCCTCGTCGAGCGACTCGTGGGACTCGCGGGGGGCGGCCTCGGGGTGCTCGAGACCGTCGCCGGCCTCCTTCGCGCGCCGACGCCGCAGGTCGTGGGCCACCCACAGGGCGTAGGGCACGAGCTGGCACACGATCACCGTGATGACCGAGCCGGCCAGCGGCCCCGCCGCCCCCAGGGGGGCGATGAGCACCCAGGACAGCGCCAGGTTCGCCGGCACCACGATGAGCACGGGCAGCATCTGGGCGCGCAGCCCCCGCGGATCGGTCATGTACATGCCCAGGGGCTGCTTGGCGGCCTCGACGACGACGTTGGCCACGTTGGCCACCAGCAGCGCCGTCGGCAGGACGATCTGCCCCTTGGACAGCAGCGGGGCGGCCCACGGCGCCACCGCCGCCAGGCAGACGCCCAGCGCGCCCCCCGACGCCGCGAAGGCGGCGGCCGCCCCGAAGGGGGACTCGACGCGGCCGTCGGCGCGCGCCTTGGCGAAGTGCGGCCACATGGCCATGCCCGTGGCCGTCACCGTCTGCGTGAGCATGTTGAAGAGCTGGAAGGCGAGGTTGTACTGGGCCAGGGTCTGCCCGCCCCCCAGGTGGGACAGCAGCAGGCGATCGGTCTGGAAGGCGATCGGGATGACGAGGGCCTGGACGAGCGAGGGGCCCGCGGTGTCGATGATCTTCACCCCGCGCACCCGGTGCAGTCGGGGCACGTCGCGCAGCGCCCCCGCCAGCAGGGGCCGGGTGGCCCGCCAAGCCACGACCACGCAGATGATCGACACGAGGGTGTTGGCCACGTAGGACAGCCCCGACACGGCATTGCCCGCGTCGATGCGGGCAATGACGACGACCAGCAGCATGCAGGTCAGGGCCGGGGAGACGACCCCCTGGCTGATCACCTGGGTGGCGGTGCGCCCCATGCCCACGACGACCCGCTGGCCGACGCTCAGCGGCAGGGCCGCGGCGTACACCAGCAGGCAGAAGGAGGCGGTGGCCCCGCCGCCATCCATCAGCTTGGCGCCCAGGAGGGTCGGCCACGCGCCCAGCAGCCCGAGCACGATGCCGGTGGTGGCGATGACGAGCGCGGACCCGAGGAGCACGCGGATCGCGGTGGTCAGAGTCCGTCGCACGATCATGTCGTGACGAAGATCGCTCGACCCGGCCACCGTGTTGAGGATCACCGCGCCGATGCCCAGGTCGGTGAACGGCATGAGGTTCGGGAAGGACGCCAGCAGCCCGTACTGGGCGTAGGCGTCGGCGCCGAAGTGGCTGGTGATGAGCCGGGTGTTGATCAGGCCGAAGATCCCGGCCGCCCCCATGACGACGATCTTGGCCAGCGCGGTGCGGCGCACCGGCCCCCAGGCGCCGGACCGAGGCGCCGAACGAGTCCAAGTCATGGGACGATCTCCTCACCAAAAGCTGGTCAAGGGTGGATAATATGGGAGATGCGCGCGTAGGGTGACTCCTCTCACGCGCGTTCCGCCAGGGGTCGTCGTCACGGTAGCATCATCGGACGACCGCCCCGACGGCGGTCGCGACAATCGGACACGTTCAGACAAGTTCAGAGACAGTAGAGACAGTTCACAGACATCGCCTCGAAGAACTCCAGAGACGTTCTGGAGCCGGAGGCCTCAGAAGACATTCCACACCCGACCCCTGATATCCCGGACCTAACGCCATTCACGGAGACACCTTGCAGCCCACAATCCCGCTCCAGTCCCCACAGCGCTCCGCCTCGAGGCGCTCGCTGCGGGCGGGCGCGCGCGGCTACCTCCCCCCGCTGGACTCGCCCGGCTTCACCTCCTGGCCCGTCATGCGCCGCGACCTGCTCACCTGGCTCCTCCTGGGCGACCTCGCCGCCATCGCGGCGCCCACGCTGCTGCGCGCCCTGCTCAGCTCGACCGACGTCCTCGCGACGCTCATGACCCTCGCCACCGGCACAGCCACGATGCTGCTGGCCTGGGCCCTCGGATCGCTGCGGGTCGATGTCGTCGACCAGGCCCGTTCCGGGTGGGGCCGTCTGCTGACCGCGGCGGCGGTGATCGCGCCGGTCGCCATCATCGTCAACCAGGCCCCCCCGCTGTCGTCCTCCACCATCGTCCTCCTCGTCCTGCTCGCCGTCCAGACCGCACTGGCCATCGTCAACAGGAGCATCGAGAGCGCCTGGCTGCGCCGCTGCCGCATGGACGGCCACGGCCTGCGGCGCACGCTCATCGTCATGGGCACGGGCGCGGAGGTCATCCTGCGCCAGCTGCACCGCCACCCGGGTGACGGCTTCCTGGTCGTCGGCTACCTGTCGGCCACCACCAGCCGCTCCCCCTCGGCCGCTCCCCTGGGCGACGCCGACTCGATCAGGCACACGGTCAACTCCGAGCACATCGACGTCGTCATGACCCTCGGTGGCGTGACGCCGGACTCGCTGGTCTCCATCATGCGGGCCCTGGAGACGACCTCCGCCCGCCTCGTCGTCGCCCCCGGTCTCCAGGACGTCGTTCCCGGACGCATGCGCGGCCTGCCGGTCACGCACGGCTGGAGCGGTCTCATCGACGTGCGCCTGCGCCGGGTGCGGCTGGTGACGAAGGACCTCATCGACCGCCTCGCCGCCATCGCGCTTCTCCTCGTCGCCGGACCGGTCCTCCTCACCGCCGCCGCGGCGATCCGCCTGGACTCCCCCGGTCCCGCCTTCTACACCCAGACCCGCGTGGGGGAACGGGGCCGGCACTTCACCATGTTCAAGCTCCGCTCGATGTACATCGACGCGGACGCGCGCCGTGCGGCCGTCGTCGCCGCCGGCGGAGACGCGGGCAACAAGGTGCTCTTCAAGGACCGCCAGGATCCTCGCATCACCCGAGTGGGGCGCATCCTGCGCCGCACCTCCCTGGACGAGCTGCCCCAGCTCCTCAATGTGCTGCGCGGGGACATGAGCCTGGTCGGTCCCCGGCCGGCGCTGCCCCAGGAGGTCGCCGAGTACGACGCCGAGGCCCGTCGCCGTCTCCTCGTCAAACCGGGGCTGACCGGCCTGTGGCAGGTCTCGGGACGCTCGGATCTGTCCTGGGACTCCACGGTCGCCCTGGATCGGCACTACGTCGAGAATCGCGGCGCACAGCTCGACGTGGAGATCCTGGCCAACACTCTGAAGGCGGTCGTCGGCGGACGGGGAGCCTACTGATGCTCACCGGCTACGTACCCGGTGGCTTCGACATGCTCCACATCGGTCATCTCAACATCCTCACCTCCGCCGCCGCGCGGTGCGACCGCCTTGTCGTGGGGGTGGCCACCGACGACTCCCTGGAGCGCATGAAGGGGCGCCCGCCCATCGTGCCCCAAGCCGAGAGAATGGCCCTGGTCAGCGCCCTGCGAATGGTCGACGCGGTCGTGCCGGACCTCGATCAGGACAAGCGCCTCGCCTGGGAGCGCTCCCCCTTCGATATCCTGTTCAAGGGCACCGACTGGAAGGGAACCGAGAAGGGCGACGCCCTCGAGGCGCAGATCATGGAGGTGGGCGCACGGGTGGTCTATCTGCCCTACACCCCCACCACCTCCTCGACCATGCTGCGTCGTGTGCTTGCTCAGGAGGTTGCTGCGCGCACCCCCGTGCCGGACGGGAGGTGACTACGAGTGCGCATTCACGTGCCGCGACGCCCACGCCTGCGTCGCGGTTCCCCGTTGGTGCGCCGCAGGCTGTCCACCGTGCTCGTGTTCCTGGCGTTCGCCGCGCTGGCGGCCGCGGCCTGGTTCCACAAGGGGGCCTCGCAGGCCGACGTCGAGCTCAACGACGGCGGGGTATGGGTCACCAGCACCACCCAGCACCTCGTGGCGCGGTTGAACTACCCCTCCCGTCAGGTCGATGGCGCCATCCGCACGGCCTCGGACAGCTTCGACGTCACCCAGAGCGCCGACCACGTCCTGGTCCCGGACACGGCCGCCTCCTCCGTCTCCACCGTGGACCCCACGACCGTCTCGCTGTCCGCGGGGACGCCGCTGACCAGTGGCGTCACCGTCTCCCAGGGCGCCGACCGGGTCATCTCCGTCAACTCCGTCGAGGGCACCGTGCGCGCCACCACGGTCAGCACCGTCGGCTCGCTATCGACGTCCCCGGCGCTCATCGAGAACACGCCGGACGTCGTGGCGGTGGCCGGCACCGACGGCTCCGTCCATGCCGTGTCTGCCAAGACCGGCACGATCACGACGGTCCCCGTGCGCTCCACCGGCTGGGACAAGCCCAGGACCGAGTCGGTGTCGCTCACGGCGGGCACGGACGTCGCCGTGACCGCCGTCGGGAAGCAGACCGTCGTCCTGGAGCGAGGCACGGGCGTGCTCCACCTGCCCGACGGCAAGACCATCGACCTGGGCGAGTCGGGGCTGTCCCTTCAGCAGCCGGGCCCCGACTCCGACACCGTCCTGGTCGCCTCCCGCACCTCTCTGCTGAGCGTGCGCATGGACGGCTCGGGCTCCACGACGCTGCCCTCGGCCGACGAGGGGGAGGCCCCCGTCGGCGTGGCCGCCGCTCCGGTGCGCCTGGGCGGCTGCGTCTACGCCGCCTGGTCCGGATCCGGCCAGTTCGTGCGCCGGTGCTCGGGGACCACCGAGACCCGGCACGACGAGAAGCTCGCCTCCTCCACCACCCCCGTCTTCCGCGTCAACAGGGACGCCATCGTCCTCAACGACGTGGCCGAGGGCACCGTGTGGCTCCCGGACGAGGAGCTCGTGCTGGTCGAGAACTGGACGGACGTCACCTCGCAGACGGATGAGGACGCCACCCACAAGGACGACTCGGCCCAGACCAGCGAGTCCCAGTCCCTGCCCGAGCGCACCGAGGAGAACCATGCGCCCGAGGCGGTCGATGACTCCTTCGGCGCGCGTCCGGGCCGCTCCACCATTCTGCCGGTGCTGGCCAACGACTCCGACCAGGACGGCGACGTGCTCACCGCGACCCCCGGTGAGGGCGCGGCCGGCAGCGTGGTGACGCAGGCGCAGGACGGCCTGGCCCTGCGCCTGAACACGGCCGAGGACGCCACGGGCACCCTCACGATCCCCTACACGGCCGACGACGGGAGGGGCCTGTCCGACTCCGCCGTGGCCACCGTCGAGGTGCACCCCTGGGACGTCAACGGAGCCCCCGAGCAGAACACGACGCCGAAGATCGTGGTCTCGGGCACGGCCTCCGCCTCCGCCAGCGTGCTGGGCACCTGGCAGGACCCCGACGGGGACACCCTCTACCTGGTCTCCGCCCAGGGCGAGGGCCTGGACGTGCGCACGACGAACGAGGGCACGGTCACGGTACGGGATCTGACGGGGACTCCGGGCACCCGCCCATTGACGGTGGTCGTCTCCGACGGCCGCGAGACGACCTCGGGGACGGTCGATGTGGACGTGCAGTCCGCCGACGCGGCGGTGCCGATCGCCAACGCCGATCACGTCCACGTCGTCGCCGGCTCCCAGGCTGTCTTCTCACCGCTCGACAACGACTCCTCCCCGACCGGGGAGCCGCTGAGCCTGGCGGGCCTGGAGGAGGCCCCCGCGGGGACCACCGCCGAGATCAACCGGCAGGCGGGCACCGTCACGTTCAAGGCGGAGGCCGCGGGAACCTACTACCTCACCTACGACGTCTCGGCCGGCGCGGCGGTGGCCCAGGGCGTGGTGCGCGTCGATGTCGCGGCCGCCTCCGACTCCTCCGTGCCGCCCGTGCCGGAGAACGACACCGCCCTGCTGCGCGAGGGCGGCGCGGCGACGATCTCCCCCCTGGACAACGACTTCGATCCCTCCGGCGGGATCCTCGTGCTCCAGTCGGCCTCGGCGCCCCCGGAGTCAGGGGTGGCGGTCACCGTGGTCAACCACTCGCTGCTGCAGATCACCGCGGCGGGCGGTGTGCCCGAGCAGGTGGAGCTGGAGTACGTCGTCTCCAACGGCGCCTCGACGGCGACCGGGCACGTGACGGTCGTCCCCATCTCCTCCAGCGAGGCGCAGGTCCCGGTCACGGCCTCCGACACCGCGGTGGTGCGGGTGGGCGACGTCGTCACCGTACCGGTGCTCGACAACGACACCTCGCCGTCGGGACTGGCCCTGTCGCTATCCGACGAGCTGGGAACCGTCGGGGACTCGCTGGGCAGCGCCTGGGTCTCCGAGGACTCCGTGCGCATGAAGGCCGGCGATATCCCGGGGCGCACGACCCTGACCTACACGGCCACCGACACGCTGGGCCAGACCGCCACCGGCCGGCTGGACATCGAGGTGCGCGACCGCGACGACGCCTCCAACGCCGCCCCCAGCCCGCAGAACCTGGAGGCGAGCACGGTGGCGGGGGCGCCCGTCGATATCACCGTGCCGCTGGACAACATCGACGCCGACGGCGACTCGGTGAGCCTGGTGGGACTGAACCAGCCCCCGACCGGCGGCACGGTCCAGGTCGATAGCACCTGGCTGACCTACACCCCCACCGACGGCACGACGGGCACGGACACCTTCACCTACACCGTTCAGGACCGCTTCGGCGCCCAGGCGAGCGCCACGGTGCGCGTCGGGGTGGCGCCGACCTCGGCGACGAACACGGCGCCGGTCGCCACCGACGACATGGTGATGGCCAAGCCGGGGCGCACCGTGGCCGTGGACGTGGTCGACAACGACCTCGACGCCGACGGCGACAATCTCGTCCTGGAGGGCACGCCCGTTCCGGACGACGACGCCCTGGGCGTGTCCGTGCGCTCCAACCGCATCGTGCTGAACCTCCCGGCCACCGAGGGCGTCCGCACGGTGCACTACACCGTCTCCGACTCCCGAGGCGGCACCGACGTGGGCACCCTGACCGTGCAGGTGGCCGCCGACGCGCCCTCGGCCAGTCCCGTGGGCGTGGACGACTACGTGACCGTGGACAAGGTGGACGCCGACGGCTCGGTGACCGTACCGGTGCTGGACAACGACTCCGACGCGGACGGCTCCCCCTGGGATCTGACCCTGACCACCGACGACCCGACCGCGCAGGTGGTCGACGGCGAGTCGATCCAGGTGACGGTCGGCGACGAACGGCGCTTCGTGCTCTACACGGTCACCGACGTCGACGGCCTCACGGGCAACGCCGTGGTCGTCGTGCCCGCCCGCTCCGAGCTGCGGCCGCGCCTGAACTCCACCGCGGTTCCGGTGCGCATCCCCGCGGGCCGGAGCATGGACGTGAACCTGTCGTCCTACATCGCCTCGCGCGCCGGGACCTCGCCGACGGTCACCGACACCTCCACCCTGCGCACGGGCAACGGCCTGGACTCGGCGACGGTCGGCTCGAGCGGCGGCACCGTGTCGCTGACGCCGACGGCGGGCTTCCTCGGGCAGACCTCGGTAACGATGACGGTGGCCGACGGAACAGGCGAGGACGCCCTGAGCTCGACCCTGACACTGCCGGTCGTCGTGGAATCGACGACGAACTCCGCCCCCGTGCTCACCCCGACGCAGATCGTGGTGGCGCCCGGCGAGGGGACCACCACCGCGGACCTGGCCGCCATGACCAAGGACCCCGACGGCGACCGCCTCTCCTTCACCGCCGGATCGGCGTCCGACGGCTTCGAGGCGAGCCTGTCCGGCTCGACGCTGTCGGTCAGCGCGGCCGCGAACGCCTCCATCGGCACCACCGGCAGTATCACCATCACGGTGAGCGACGGGACGAATCCGTCGGTGAGCGCCGAACTGCCGCTGAGGATCGTCGAGTCCACCAAGCCCCTCATGACCACGGCGCCGGCCACGCTGACCTCGGACGGCTCGCCGGTGACGGTGGACGTGGCGTCGCTGGTCACCAACCCCTTCCCCGGCAAGCCCATCACGCTCGCGGAGACCCCGGCGGTCACCTCCGGGCAGGGCAGTGTGTCGGCATCCGGAACGACCCTGACCATCAGCCCCGCCGGTGGCTTCACCGGGCGCCTCGTCGTGGGCTACCGGGTGCTGGACGCCACCGGCTCCGCGACGCGCGCGGTCAGCGGAACGGTGACCGTGACGGTCTCGGGCGTCCCGGATCCCCCAACCGGGGTGAGCGCGGAGCCCCGGGGCGCCTCCTCCATGTCGGTGAGCTGGACGCCCGGGGCGGACCACGGATCGACGATCACCTCCTACACCCTCACCGAGGTCGGCGGCGCCGGCACGTGGCGCTGCACGGGCTCGCCCTGCGAGGCCTCCGGCCTGCGGACGGGCGGCACCTACTCCTTCCGGGTCGTGGCCACCAACGCCTCGGGCTCCTCGGAGCCCTCGGCCGCCTCGGCGCCCACGGCGCTGTCGGCCACCCCGGAGCGGCCGACGGGCGTGACCCTCACAGGGGGCCAGGGCGAGGTCACCGCCTCGTGGGCCCCCGTGGACGCGGACGGCTGGGCCGTCTCCTACGAGGTGCAGCTCGACGATGGCCAGACGCAGACGACCAGGGGAACATCGACGACCTTCTCCGTGGACTCCGGCAGCTACGTGGCCAAGGTCCGCGCCGTCATCCCCGGCGGCGGCGCCTCGGAGTGGGCGACGTCGAACGTCGCCGGGCCGTGGAGCGCCCCGGGCAAGCCCGAGGTGCGGAAGACGGACGGCGGGGTCAACGTCTCCTGGAAACCCGTGGGACAGGCCGCGGGGGTCACCTACACCGTCAATATCTCGGGCGACGCCTCGTCGTCGGTCAGCGCCGGCAGCAGCACCAGCGCGTACGTCGCCCTGTCCCCCGGCAGCTACAGCGTCACCGTGACCGCCTCCCAGGGCGGCAGCTCCGCGGAGTCGCCGTCCACGGACTTCCAGGTCACGGGCGCTCCGAGCCCGCCATCGGCGCCGGTCATCGAGGCGCGGGGCGACTCGGGCGCGCTCGAGGTCGTCACCCCCGCCTACGCGAGCGCGGGCAACGGCTGGACCGCCGGCGAGCTCCGCGTGGAGTACTCCGCGGACGGCCGCCGCTGGACGGAGGGCCCGAATATCTCCGGGCTGCAGAACGGCACGGCCTACACCGTGCAGGCCCGCGTCGTCGCCCCCGACGGCTCGGTCTCCTCCTCGACGACCGGCAACTCGGCCACGCCCTACGGCCCCCCCACCTCGCCCACGATGCACTGCGAGGCCGGTGACACCACCGTGACCTGCAGCTGGTCCGGCGGCAGCGACGGCGGCATGGCGACGACCTACGAGCTCTCCGGCCAGAAGTCCGGCACGGTGGCGGCCTCGGGCAGCGAGACGTTCACCGTCGGCCACGGCGCCAAGGCCGAGCTGTGCGTGACCGCGAAGCAGGGCGCGAAGCACGGGGCGACCAACTGCGACAGCGCGACCACCGCCGAGGAGTACTCCCGCGACTACGAGGGCGGCGCCGAGTGGGACGCATGGGGCGTCTGGACCAAGAGGCTCACGGTCTCGCTGAGGGGCTGGCCGCCCAACAGCCAGGTCACGTGCCGCGGGACCACGTGGTGGTACTTCGAGGACTCCACGTACTCCACGACGGTCACCACCGACAGCCGCGGGAACTACAACGACTCCCCGGTGTGGACGGGCGGCGGGTACACCGGCAGGCTCTACACGCGCGACTACAACCCGGGAACCTGGTTCAGATGCGAGTAGTCCCTCCGCCCGCACCGGATCCGCGCCGCGGAGGCGAGCATGACGCGGACGGCGGCGACGGCCCCTCCCCGCCCGCACCGGATCCGCGCGGTCGGGGCCCGCGGTGCGCGACGGTAACCTACTGCGTGCGGCACCGCATCCCCCTCACACGTTCAGCTTTCTAGGAGGCACGCCCGTCCATGGCCCTCTCTCAGGACAATGCGGCATGGTTCGCCGACACCTTCACGCGCATCGTCGACAACGTCGGCCAGGCCCTCCTGGGCAAGGAGGACGTGGTGCGCCTGGCGCTGACGACCATGCTCGCCGAGGGGCACCTCCTGCTGGAGGACGCCCCCGGCACGGGCAAGACCGCCCTGGCCCGCGCGCTGGCCGCCACCGTGCAGGGCACCCACTCGCGCATCCAGTTCACCCCCGACCTGCTGCCGAGCGACATCACGGGCGTGACCATCTTCGATCAGAAGAGCCGCAAGTGGGAGTTCCACGCGGGCCCCGTCTTCGCCTCCGTCGTCCTGGCCGACGAGATCAACCGCGCCTCGCCCAAGACCCAGTCCGCCCTGCTGGAGGTCATGGAGGAGTCCACGGTCACCGTGGACGGCGACCGCCACGAGACCGGCCGCCCCTTCATGGTCATCGCTACCCAGAACCCCATCGAGCAGGCGGGCACCTATCGCCTGCCCGAGGCCCAGCTCGACCGCTTCCTGGTGAAGACCACCATCGGCTACCCCGACCGCGGGGCCCTGACCCGGATCCTCGCCGACTCCGCCAACCCGGACCGCTCCAAGTCCCTGAACACCGTCATCACCGCCCCGGCGGTCGCCCAGATGGCCGACCTGGCCGCGGGCAACCACGTCGAGGACTCGGTCCTGGACTACATCGGCGCGCTCGTGGAGGCCACCCGGGAGTCCCCGGACACGCGCCTGGGCGTGTCCACCCGCGGCGCCATCGCCATGACGCGCGTCGCCCGCGTGTGGGCGGCCTCCCGCGGGCGCCCCTACGTCCTGCCCGACGACATCAAGGAGCTCGCCGAGGTCGTCTGGGCCCACCGACTGGTCATGGACCCCGACGCCGAGTTCTCCGGCGCCACCGCCCGCGGCGTCATCACCCGTGCCCTGGAGGAGACGCCGGCGCCCACCACCCGACTCCAGGCCTGACGGCGGCAGCAGCATGCCCACGCCCCAGCCCCCACCCGCGCGCCCGAGGACGGGACGCGACGGCGCCCGCCCGCGCGACGCCGTAACCTCGGCGTCCCCGGCGCTCTCGGCGTCCTCAACACCCCCAGCGCACACGTGGCACGAGTCGATCCCGCTGCGCCGCATCATCGACGGCGTCTCCACTCGGAACTGGACGCTGGGCCTGGTCACTCCCACCGGCTGGGCGTGCCTGGCGCTCCTGCTCGTCACCGGTCTGGCCGCTCTCCGCCTGGGCTGGCAGGAGGCGTGGAGCGCGGCCGCGGTCCTGGCCGTCGTCGTGGGCACCTCCTGGTTGTGGCTCCTGCCGCGCGGCGCGCACCACGTCTCCCACGAGCTCCTCGAACCACGAGTCACGGTCGGCGACGAGGCGATCATCCACCTCACGGTCCTCAATCCCACCGGCCGTCCGCTGCTGCCCGCGCGCATGGAGATGCCCGTGGGCCCGGGCACCGCCGTCTTCGCCGTTCCCACTCTGCGCCCCGCCGCCATCCACGAGCGCGGCTTCGTGCTGCCCACCGCGCGGCGCGGCATCGTCACCGTCGGTCCCGTGGTCTCGGTGTCCGCCGACCCCATCGGCCTGCTGCGCCACGAGCGCACCCGCACCCGGGCGCAGCTCGTCCACATCCACCCGCGCACCGTCCGCGTGGGCTCCTCCCTGCACGGCCTCATGCGCGACGT
>ERZ772986.1742-NODE-1742-length-12169-cov-5.108222_pt1 | contig 12169 bp, 11 predicted proteins | sample MGYA00511898_ERZ772986 | MGnify/ENA primary metagenome ERZ772986 (study PRJEB29015, sample SAMEA2737934) | human oral metagenome | biome: human oral; feature: human-associated habitat; material: dental | place: China | collected 2148 ... | reverse complement strand
TCTGCTATATGGGAATATATACAGGTTTTAACGATTGATTTGGGTTGAAAACTGCGTACTACTTCTATTGATAATCCTCCCATAAAACACACGGTCTGCCATTATATTCGCACCTTTGCAAGGTGGTCATGAATACAGTGCAGTTTTCTACTCTTAACAATAAAAGACAAAACTCAAAAGAAAAAATGTACAGTATTCATGACTACATCCACCATGGAATTGCATTTGTCAATAATGTCGTACGCAGACAGCACAAGGAACTCACGTCCCTGATGATCTATTCTACAATAAGCTGTCAGTCACGTTGCAAGCACTGCGCCATTTGGAAGAAACCTATAGGAAATACTCGTGGATCACTATACATTGCTGCATGCTAGCAAACGCGTTGACTTTGCTGACGCTCCTGCAATCATGTCAGCAAAAGAGGTTTGGACGGCGGCATACTTCGCGGCCTCTCCTTTGGCGCTATACAGGCGCATAGGGCAACATGAAAACAGCCGTTCCACGATGTGTGGAACGGCTGTTCTTTGAAAGAAGCCCGAGTTTAATGCTTCCTTTTCAGCGTGAAGCGCAGATAAGTGCCGCTATCCGTCAGCACGGGCTTTTTGGAGTTAAACATGCCATAATCGGTGAACAAGGGCAGGAAGTCTTTCGGTTCATAGTCAAACAGATAAACGTCTAACAGCAACTCCTTCGTATCGGGGTCTACATAGTTGCGCAACCCCACCCAACCCTCGCGGTCGGTGCTTTGTTGGGTGGCACTGAAATAGCGGTTGACATTGTCGACCTTCATGATTTGCACCTTCGTTTTGCGACCCATTCCGACGCGAAGGGTATATTCACCATCAAACCTTCCCACGGCGGTGGGTTGGAAATAGTGTTTGCAATAGGACTCCAACGAGGTGGTGAGCTGATATTTCCCCGGGGCAATGCGCGTGAAAGTATAGCTATCGTTGGGCGAACCGTCGGGGATGTTTTCATACTCACTGTCCTGCATTGAGCTTCCCCAAGTTTCGATGAACGCTTTCTTGCCATACTCAAATTTGTTCATCACCCACTCGCCTTCCACTTCGTAGGCATAGCTTGTGATGATATTGAGCTGATGAACGGGGTAACGACCTTGATAGAAATGGTCGGCTTCGGAGAGCTTTGGACGGAGCACGATGAGGTTGCGGTGGGCGTCGCGCTGCAAAATCTTGATAGAAAATTTAGCCGTGTGACTTCCAACGCGAATGGTATCGGTGGAATTGACGAGCTCGAAATCGCGCCCTTCAACTGCTGTTGAACTGGGATCGACCTCAAGTTCGACCGGCGTTTTCTCTTCAACATTATAGTATTTTCCTGTCTCCGTGGAAAACAAGTCTAATGCCACCTCGGCCGATGCGCCCACCTGTTCGGACGCGGTGAGGAAGGAATAGAGCAGTTTGGGCCGCGGCGACATGTCGAGAATGGTCGTGACTGAGGCATCATCGGCTAAGCGTATGACGACGGTTTTCGCCGTGGTCACGCTACGCAGCGGCGTGATGGTGATGGTGAGCACTTCGCTGTTGCCACCCACGACAAACTTGTCGGCCGACACTTTGTAGTCTTGTCCGCGCACGGCCGTGCCTTCAAAGATCACCGGCAACACCTTGGCCTCAGCCGATTTCTGCGCCACGAAGAGTTTTACTTCAACGGGTGATGACGTGAGCGGATAGATGCGCCGCTCGAAACGCATGCTGGGTACTTCGACTTGCTCGTCAGAACAGGCTGCCGTGAGCAACGCCGACAGGACGAACAGGAAATAAAGAAATCGTTTCATATTGCAGTTCCTCCCTATTGATTCATGCTTTTATTATATTCGTTGGCAATGCTGTCAAGCTCGTTGCGTTCTTCTTGCGAGAGCGTTTTGGGCTCGGGCATCTTGTAGGTTGTGCCATATTTGTTGCGCATCGGCGGAACATCGTCGGTGTGTTGGCAAGCAGTGATGGCTACAAGAGCTTGTGCCACGAGGAAGAGGATCAATATTTTTTTCATTGCTGTTGTTGTTTAATTATATAAAACTTCGGTGTAACCAGGGTTCTGTACGAGCCCGGGGTTTACTTGTAAATCGGCCGGTGGCAGCGGAAAAGTGTACATAAACTTCTCGGTGGTGTATTTCAATCCGTTGCTTGTGGCCCAAAATTCCGGTCGACCGTTGCGCTTCAGTTCGAAAAATCGGTCGCCTTCTAAGTAGAGTTCCTTGCGGCGCTCGTTAAGAATAGCCTGCATCAGCGGCGTGAGAGCGGTGCCCGTGCAATCCACTTTGATGTTTTCGTCGGCATCAACAGGCGGCAGTGTGCCCATTGTGTAGGCGGTGTAAGGACTGATTCGATGAGCACGAAATTCGTTCAGCATACGCAAGGCTTCGGTTCGATCGCCAAGATGATAGGCACTCTCCATCGAAATAAGATAGAACTCTGCGGTGCGAAGTCCCGAGAAAAAGCGCTTGTTGTTCAGACGTCGTTTGTTGAAATAGAGCGTGTAGCGAATATCTTTGTCTTTTTCGGCAAAGAGTTTCACAAAACGTGCGCACAAGGGGCGCTCCATAAAATAGGGATTGAGATGGCTGAAAGCATGGCCTGAAACGGGCGAGCGATCGCAACGCAGCAACATATTGCCCGCCAAGCCGTCGACAGCCTCTTCCATCTTCTTGTAGTCTTCGCCGCTGAGCAGCGGATGAGCGGCAATGAGTTGGTCGGCATATTGTTTGGCCTCGGCGAAATGGCCCGTCCAAAAATAAAGTCGTGCCAGCAATCCCTTCACTATTTCGGGCGTGAACAAATAGACATCGTTCTTGATGTTCTTGCTCATAGCCGTCTTGAAATCGCTTTCGATCTGTTTGAATGTTTCTTCATACGAACTGCGATTGGGCTTTGCTTCCATATCGAAACCCGTCACGATAGGTACCCCCAATGGTTTGGCAGCAGCTCCAACGGGTTCACAGTACATGCGGAGCAACTGATAATAGGCTAATCCACGCAGCGCATAACAAGCGCCAATCAGCTGCTGTCCGTTCTCGGTGTCGCGTCCTGTCTCATAGTTATCTAAGATGATGTTGCAACGACTGATGACACGATAAAAGTGCTCATAATAAACAGAAGCTTCTGTTGTTCCAAGCAAGTTGCCCACATAGTAAGCCATGTTGGAAGAGGGACTCGTGAGACTGGTCTCCATATTGTCGCCATAGGTTTCGAAACTCCTAACCATTTCGTTGTTGAAGAAAAGAGCGCCCGCCCCGGTTTCGCCCGTGTTGGTGCCATCGATTGCTGTCAACATCTCGGTTACGAGCGCTTGATATTCTTCGGTTGTTTTGGGAACAGTTCTCCCATAAGGCTTGATATCTAAGAAATCGCCACACGACGTGAACAACATGCACAACGTGAGCAGACCTGATACGAGGACAGACAAGCCTTTTTTATGATTGAAAACAAACATATTCATTCTGATTTTATAGTTAAAGACCTACGTTAATTGTAAACGAGAAAGAACGGCTGATGGGATAAACGGCACCCGGCGTTTCGGGGTTCAGACCCGAATACTTGGTAATGATAAAGAGATTTGAACCCGTAATGGCCGCGCCGAGAGAAGTCAATCCCAAGCCACGTGTAATCTTTTCGGGCACACTATAACTCAAAGTGGCCGAACCTAATTTGAAATACGATCCATTCTCATAGAAAACACCTTCGGTGATGGACGAACTTCCGTTGGGCAAGCCCAAATCAATGTTGAGCCGTTTCCCACGAGAATCAACCAACCTTGGATAGCCATTGGTCGCAGGATTGGCCTCTGTCCAGCGATGAGCAGCCTCTTTCGGCTTATTCAAATGCGCAGTATAAAGGTCGCTACGCTGTGTCTGTGGATAATTCTGTGTACTGGCATTAATGCTGTTATAGGATATCGGAGACTTGATTTCAGAACTGATTTTTGCACCTAAAGAAAAGGATGAACTGATGCTCAGCGTGAACCGATTATAGGAAACGTGGGTAGAGAAACCGCCGTTCCAAGGTGCATTGGCAGTGCCGCGATAATAAAGATAGTTGCGGTAGTTGCGCCAATCGCTTGAATTATTGATGACAGCGTCGGGGCGAAGTTTGAAAGTATAATAACCGGTAAAGGGGTCGATGCCTGTGTTTTTGCCGGTGATGATTGCGCCCTGAGGATAATCAAGCAGAATAGAGCCGAAAGTGCTGAAGCCATTATTGGGGGCATCATACTTGGAAATAAAGTTTTGGTTGTAGGAGATGTTTCCCGAAACGCCCCACACCATTTTCTTTGTTTTAATGGGCGTAGCGTTCAACGACACTTCAAAACCTTGGTTAATCTGCTCGGTGGTGTTGTAACTCTGGCTCGTGAAGCCCGTTGTTGAAACTGTTCTGACGGATGTTATCATGTCATAACCGCGACGCCGATAAACAGAGATATAAAGTCCGATGCGGTCACGAAGGAAACCCATATCGAGCGAGGCATTCAAATCGTGTGTGTGCTCCCAACGAAGTTTCGGATTAGGTGCATTCTTAATCGTGCCAACACGATAATTATCATCCCCTACCGTGCGATAATAATTGCCATAATCCATCATAATCTGCGGATACACACTTTTATTAACACCACCCGTTAGGCCAGTGGATATGCGAATGGTGGCTCGATTTATAACCGGTTTTATGGCATTGAAGAAGGCCTCTTCATCCATATTCCATGCCAATCCTGTCGACCATGTGAGATTGAACTGCTCTTTGCTACCAAAGTTATTGGAACCATCTGAACGAACAGTTGCATTCCAAACATATTTATTATTATAGACATAATCAAGGGCACTGTAGAAAGAGGCAAAGGCATTTTCTATCTTGGAGTAAGTGTTCAACCCATTGATGATCGAACGGTAGGAATCTCTTTCGGCTGCTGTCAATGCGCCATTGCTGGCCGTTCCGAGATAGAGCGGTGTGTTATGCTGGCCGGTCAACGGGTCGTAACCATACATTTTGCTGCCCATAGAACTGGCTCTGTTATAGCGAACCTCTGTTCCGGCAATGGCATTGATACGATGTTTCTCGGCAAGCGTAATTCCATAATTGGCCTGTAAACGTGCCAACCAACTTAGATTGCGACTCTCGGCCTGTGTGAAAGAACCGTATGTGCGATAAGATGCGCTGTTAGCACCCTCAAAGGGGCGGTCTAACCATGCACTATAGGTGGCTGCCCCTATCTCGTTGGTCGAATTATCATTGCTAAAAGTAGCAGAAGCCAAGCCGTAAAGACGGAAGCCGGCAAATGGACGCCAAGTGAAATCGCCCCGCAAGGTGGTTGTTGAGCTGATTGACTTGAGCGTTGTTTCATCGATTTCGCGCATCACGTTGATGCCGTTTTTGGGAAGATAATTGAATGAATCACCATTCGCATTCACCATAGAGAAATAGGTTTCATCGGCCTGATAGCCCCCATCGGTATTGTAGAGCTTTTCATAGGGGTTGGCAAAATAGGCATACTTATAAATGTTAAAGGCCTCGCTTGGAGAATGGCTCTTTAAATAAGAAAAGTCTATCGATAAACCATAGGAAAGAATTTGCAGCGGATTGCCGTTGAATTTGGCGCTCATCATAAAGCTATCTGCACCAGTTCGCTTCACAATACCATTGTTAGTTGTGTAGCCTCCGCTAATATAATAGGTCTGCTTGTCTGTTCCACCACTTAGCGAGATATTATGTGAAGTAGAAACCGTGGTGCGGAACAATGTCTTGAACCAATCGGTAGACGTTTGTCCTAAAGCATCAATATAAGCATCTTGCTGGGCTTTGGTCCAACCTCGGAAGCGTCCGTAGCCCGAACGAATCTGACCAACGATACCGATAACGGGATAATAGGTGCCGGCTGCATAGCCTTTTGCCGAGAACTCATCCCAAATACTTTGCTCATAGGCGAGCTTCTCACGCGAATTCATTAAATTATCATCGCGGATGGGTGCACTCTGAATGCCAAGACTACCACTATAGTTAATGCTCATCCTGCCTTGTTGGCCGCGCTTGGTTGTGATAACAATGACGCCCGCCTGCGCCTGCGAACCATAGATGGCTGCTGCAGAAGCATCTTTCAACACGGTGATGCTCTCAATATCCTGCGGATTAATACCGGCCACACCATTGGCATAAAGCGTGCTGAAATCACCGCTACGAATGTAGCTTGAGCCGGCTGTAGGTATATTCTTTTGAATGGGTACACCGTCGACAACCCACAAAGGTTCGCTGCTCCCGGTGATACTCGACACACCACGCACACGAATCTTGGCCGAAGCTCCCGGCTTTCCAGACACCGCTTGCACGCTGACACCCGTCAACTTTCCTTGAAGCAGCATATCAACATTCTTCAACGGAGCATCGTTGAGGTCTTTACCCGTAATCATGCTCACCGAGCCGGTGGACTTACGCACGTCCGTTTGTGTGTAGCCCGTTACGACAACTTGATTCAGCGTGCGCTCGTTACTTTGCAACACGAAATTGCCCGATAGGGGTTTCGACACTTTGACCACACGCGATTTCATGCCAAGATAGCTCACCGTAATGTGGGTGTCGCGCGGAACCCACAGCGAAACCGTTCCATCTAAATTTGCAATCACGCCGACAGGCTTTCCGGCAACCTTGACAGAAGCACCAGGAAGGGGCTCTCCACTCTCGTCGACAACCGTTATGTTAACCAACACGTCTGCATCACTCTGGCCAGTCTGTGCCTGTAATTGCCAAACTGACAACAGACAAAGCGCCATGAGCAGCAGGAGTTTAAGTCTTGTCTTCATCTTTTTGTTTCCTCTTTCTTGATGTTATGATGATATAATAATAAACTATTACGTCGCAATAGCCATGCCTATTCATGCGTCAGAATATTGACATCCCGGGAGGTTGGGTGCATTAAATTCTCCATAAAATAATAACGCATGAGATTTTGATAATAGGGACTCCACACACCATGGTCTTTTCCGGGCAACACCATCAACTCAAAACGCTTACCTTTTTCAATCAATGCGTCGACCATTCTGAGCGTAGAAACAGGCGGAACATTGTCGTCGACATCGCCCGTCACCAGCATGAGCTTTCCTTTCAAGTTTCCGGCCAGCTCCATATTGGTGGGAATGCTCCCACGCTTGCCCAACCCATGATAGGTTTCGCCCCACCATTGAATATACTGATTGTTATCATGATTGCCCGAAGCGCTGAAGGCCACCTTGTAGAAATCGGGATAAGAAAGCATGGCTGTTACGGCCATAAAGCCTCCACCGCTGTGTCCACAGATGCCAACACGATTTAAATCTATAAACGGATAGCGATGCGCCAACGTCTCTATCGTGTGCTTATCATCCGCAATGGGATAATCGCGCAGATTGCCATAGCCGAAACAATAGAAGTCGTGACCGCGCAAGGGCGAAGAGCCACGGGGCTGAACGTTAATCACAATAAAGCCCATCTCGGCCAAACTCTGATTGCCGGCATCGTCAAGCGTGAAACTTCGGGGAATTTGATCATCTTGTGGACCGGGGTAAACAAACGAGATAATGGGATATTTCTTCGTCTTGTCAAGATGAGTGGGTAAATACATCACTCCGTAAAGAGGGGTCTTTCCGTCTGCAGCAGGCACATCAATCAACACCGGCGCCTGCCAACCGGCGGCCTTTAAATCTTTATCTGTGCAACGTGCGAATTCAAAATGCTTTGTAGGTGCATCAACATCAACCACATTATAAACGGTGGGCATATCCATTCGTGAATAGCTGTCAATGGCAAATCTGTGGTCCTCAGAGAACTGCAATTCATGCGTTCCGTTGCCATACGTCAGCGTTTGTTGGCGCTTTCCATTCAAATCGGCCACATAATAATAGGCATATTCAGGGTCATAAGCCTGACGATCACCATAACCGATGAAGACAAGACGCCGCTTTTTCAAATCAAGATATTCGATGCGCCCTGCAACCAACTTATCGCCTTGCGTGATACGACCTTTCAATCGTCCGTTGCCATCATAGAGATAATAGTTTCCACGCCCCGTTCGTTCGCTCCACCAAATAATTTCACGCCCTTGATGGAGGAGGCGATAACTAAACAAATTGATATTTAAATGGGGCTTACACACCTCTTGTATAACTACCGAGACCTGCCCTGTAGGCAGATGGAGCTTACAGAGTTCGAGCGTATCGACACCCCGATTTCGACGTGTGAAGTAAAGATTTTCTCCGCAATCCTCGTAATTGAGCTTCACTTCCTGGTCTTTAAACTTCTCAATCGGCAGCACACGACCTTCACCCGTGTCGGCATTAAACCAATATAGTTTGTATTGCCGCACATTCTTTTCATCGGGCAGCGGCATGTGTTTGGTCTTCAAACGCGGACGATCGCCATGCAAGACATCAATAAGATAGAGATTGCCCACCTTAGAGTCGTCGTTCATCAGATGAATATACACGTGTCCGTGCCAGTTTCCCATGGCATTGCCTGCACGAAGCGTATCCTTGGCCGATGTAAAGCAATAAGAAGCGCCTTCTTTCCCATCGAAAGTAAGTTGGTGGATTTGCCCCGTCCGATTATTCCTGACATGCAGATTATATTTATCGCCAAGCATGGTAAAGAGCGAATCTTTCGTATAAGCATCACTACTGAAAGAGCCTTCGCGATGTGTGGCCCCGCCTTTTTCTGCCGGTCGGCTGTCCCATGCCAACCGCTGGGTCGCCCGATCATAAACCAAACGCTTCTGCGAGCGCGTCCAATAGAAATACCGGCTATCATTATTTTCTAACGAAAGCCCATATAACCGCAGCTTATCGGTCTTCATGGTGGTGTCGCCTGTGAGCGTTTGATATTGCACAGCGAACTGCTGTTGATCGTTGATGAGCGGCTCCTGCCGACCCGTTCGCGCATCCACCAAATAGAAACGGCCATACTGCTCATACATCAAGAAAGAAGAGCCTTTGAGCCAAGAGGCCGAAATGCTGCTTCGACGATAAACCTCCTGCAACGCATCTTCCTCTTGCTGTGCGACACGCTTCCAATCAACCGTTTGTGCAGAAAGCGAGCATGCCAACTGCACAAAGAACACGATGAACAACTGTTTCCGCATCATAACTAAGGCATTAAACGTTTTACGGCTGCTGCCGCATCCACCAATTTCAATCCATGCACGTGGTGTGCCGTCTCTATCAGAATGCGCTTCAGCTGTGCTGCTTTCACCTTGGGGAAATAACTTCTAAGCATTGCGGCTATGCCTGTGACCACAGGAGCTGCCACACTGGTGCCATTGGCAAAATCTTTCTTGTCGCCAGGATATACACCCGAGATATATTCGCCTGGTGCATAAAGGTCAACTTTATGTGCACCATAATTGGAGATAGACGAACGGCTGCCATCCATCGCCGTGCCGCCCACGCGAATAAAGTTGCCAAACGTTTTGCCGTTGGCATCGACTGCGGCGGGAAAATAGTCTACCGAATCGATATTTAAATGGTTGTTGCCGGCTGCTGCAATCACTAAGACATCGTGTTTAGCAGCATAGGCAATGGCTTCGTTCACCATTTCAGGATGCGGTGAAGTGTATTTTCCAAAACTCAGATTCACCACCTTAGCTCCGTTATCCACGGCATAGCGAATGCCCGATGCCACATCTTTATCGTACTCATCGCCCTCAGGACTTATCCGAATGGCCATCAAACGTGCCTGAGGCCATACGCCATTGTAGCGCGCATCGTCGGCTACAACACCGGCTACAACAGAGGCTACGAAATGACCATGCTCCATTCCCTCAATGTTCAGCTGGTTATTGCCATAGAAACGGTCGGTAGCATCGTCCAAACGATCGCCCATCGACAGCCGCTTATCTTGGTCGCATTCAATACCTCGAATGCGCTGTTCCATCTGTACGAGCGCAGCTTGCTGCTTCGCCACATAGCTGTTCCACAAAGTTGTCTTCGGCGTGCGATATAAATCGGTCATCGCGGCCTGCACAAAAGAATTCCGAATGAGCGTATCGCCCACTTGCACACGCATCACACCGCCCATCGTGAGCGTGTCAACAGCCACGTGGTCCGCCCGCAACAAACTGTCCATCTCATGGATGAGCCTTTGTTTACGCGCCGTAGCCTCATAAAACATCAAATAGGAATTGATTTTGGCCTTGCGCCGCATCTCCACATAATAGGCATATTCAGCACGGTTGGAGTCGGGCACCTCGGCAGCCGATTTCACATATTTATATTTGGGATAGAGACGTTTGAACTGCCGATATTCCTCGGTTCCGGCACTGGTCATATTAAATTTTCCATCTTTCGTGCCCAGAAAATTCCAGCCATGCACATCATCCACATAGCCGTTGCCATCGTCATCTCGCCCGTTGAGCTTTTCCTTTGCATTGGTCCACAACACCGACTTCAACGCACGGCTATCTACATCAATACCCGAATCGACAATACCCACCACCACTTGCTGCCGGACTTTGGCATGCCGCAGCTGCAAATAGTGTTGCGCTGCCGTGATATGGGCACCTTTCAAACTGTCGTTCCATTGTTTATACCAGCCGGCATAGGCATCATAGGTAGGCGTTTGCGCCAATGCTACCGCAGTAGAGAGCAACAATATGCCGCCGAGCAAGTATCTCTTCGTTTTCAAATCATTCATTCTTCTTCGTCGTCTTTATTTTGCATATAAAGGCTCACTCAAAACCAACTTGTCTCCTCTATCCAATAACAAACAACAAGCAGATGGCAAGTTTTCCTTTTATTTGGTTACAAAATTAACATAAACAATTGAAATATGCAATAAAAAGGCTTTCTCATCAATGATTTTTTTTGTGAATTTTATCGGAAATAGCTCTATCGTATGAAGAATTTTCATCGCATACAGCCTGAAAATAAATAAATCTTCCCAAAGGTTTTCATCAAACACAAACAGCAATAGAGGTTTAGCCCCTGGAATCATATTTATATCACCGGACGCATCAACTCGCCACTATAACCTGCGCTATGTCGCCGGATGTGCCGTGACTTTACAGTTAATCCTTCGACAAAGGGAGATACGACTACGCCGATTTTTAATATTATACAAAACAAAAACCATTCACTTGACTGCTTAAGTAAATAGCCTAACAAAAGATACTCATAGAGAATTTAATCAAAAATTTCACAGTCCCATTAAGTGGTCTTAATCCTTGTTGTAATGAAAGATACAAATTGTAAGAATGTGGAGCGAGAAATCGATGTCTTAATCCTTATTATAATGGAAGATACTCATGGAGCTGAAAAGATTGATTTTCTTAAAAGAAGATACAGTCTTAATCCTTATTATAATGGAAGATACTCATGGAGAGACCAATAAATCCTTTTACATGAAAAGTAAAAAGGTCTTAATCCTTATTATAATGGAAGATACTCATGGAGTCAATATGAAACAGAAACAATTAACAAACATCCTGGCTTGTCTTAATCCTTATTATAATGGAAGATACTCATGGAGATTAACCAAAAGGCCTTAAGGAGAGGCCAGTGCTGTCTTAATCCTTATTATAATGGAAGATACTCATGGAGAAACGCATTCAATGCGTTTTATAAAGATTGCTACGTTGTCTTAATCCTTATTATAATGGAAGATGCTCATGGAGCGTTATAATAAGTGTTCTACATTTATCACTATTATCAACGGTCTTAATCCTTATTATAATGGAAGATACTCATGGAGTTCGATGGTTGCACCGACAAAGAAAAAAAGAGTTTGCGCAAAGTCTTAATCCTTATTATAATGGAAGATACTCATGGAGTTGAATGGGGGCCACGTCTAAAGGACAAATGGCTCAGAATTGTCTTAATCCTTATTATAATGGAAGATACTCATGGAGTCAAACCCAATTCGTAAGGATAGCGATATCCGTCCAGTCTTAATCCTTATTATAATGGAAGATACTCATGGAGTCCGTAAATCCAAGCAGCCCGACCACTTGCGCCTCGTCTTAATCCTTATTATAATGGAAGATACTCATGGAGTTTCCATCTCCAATTTCTCTCTCTTTCCCACCTTTCCCGTCTTAATCCTTATTATAATGGAAGATACTCATGGAGATTTTAAAGACATAAATAAGTAAGATTATGAAATTAGAGTCTTAATCCTTATTATAATGGAAGATACTCATG
>ERZ772986.1736-NODE-1736-length-12205-cov-8.447078_pt1 | contig 12205 bp, 8 predicted proteins | sample MGYA00511898_ERZ772986 | MGnify/ENA primary metagenome ERZ772986 (study PRJEB29015, sample SAMEA2737934) | human oral metagenome | biome: human oral; feature: human-associated habitat; material: dental | place: China | collected 2148 ... | reverse complement strand
CCGCGCGGTCCACGGCCACAGGTCGGGGCGCTCGGAGGGCTCGGGGCAGACCAGGGTGCCCGGAGCCGCCTCACCGGCGGGAACAGTCGCAGCGGTCATGATCCTCCTTCTGGTTCCGGCACGGGCGCCGCGCCGACCGATCTCGACGCGGAAGTGAACCGGTCTCACGAGATCGGTCCGAATCCGGCTCGAGACCGGTCGTAGCCCGCACCGAGATCGGTCGCACGACCGGGCGGGCGCGTTCGCGGGCCTCTCCTCTCACATGCGCTCCGGGGCGCTGACACCCAGGAGGTCCAGGCCGTTGGCGATGACCTGGCCGACGGCGTCGTTGAGCCACAGGCGAGCCACGTGACCGGAGTCAACGGCGTCGTCGCCCCGCGGGGTGACGCGGGTGGCCCCGTACCAGGTGTGGTAGGCGGCCGCGAGCTGCTCCAGGTAGCGGGCCACGCGGTGCTGCTCGCGCAGGGCGGCGGCCTGGGCCACGGCGGCCGGGAACTGCGCCAGGGCGCCCAGCAGGACGGCGTCGGCCGGGTCGTCCAGCGCCGCCGGGGAGAAGCCCGCCTTGCGGGACACGCCGTGCTCGGTGGCATTGCGCGCCACGTTGCGGGTGCGGGCGTGGGCGTACTGGACGTAGTAGACGGGGTTGTCCGAGGAGGAGGAGGCCAGCAGGTCCAGGTCGATGTCGATCGTGGAGTCCATGGAGGAGCGGGCCAGGGCGTAGCGGGCCGCGTCCACGCCGACGGCGTCGACCAGGTCCTCCAGGGTGACGATGGTGCCGGCGCGCTTGGACATGCGCACCGGGGCGCCGTCCTTCACCAGGTTGACGAACTGGCCGATAATGATCTGCATATTGACGCCCGGGGTGTCCCCGAAGGCGGCGCACATGGCCATCATGCGGCCGACGTAGCCGTGGTGGTCCGCGCCGAACAGGAAGATCTCGCAGTCGGCGCCGCGGGAGCGCTTGTCCAGGTAGTAGGCGACGTCTGCGGCGAAGTAGGCGGCGTTGCCGTCAGACTTGATCAGGACGCGGTCCTTGTCGTCCCCGAAGTCGGTGGTGCGCAGCCAGGTGGCGCCGTCGGCCTCGAAGATGACCCCGCGCCCGCGCAGGATGTCGATGGCCCGTCCCACGGCGCCGGAGCTGTGCAGGGACTCCTCGTGGAAGAAGACGTCGAAGTCGGAGCGGAAGGCGTGCAGCTCGTCCTTGATGGCGGCGAACATGAGCTCCACGCCCTTGGCCCGGAAGACCTCGGTGGCGGCGGCGTCCTCGAGGGTCGCCGGGTCGGGGCGCCCCGCGGCGAGCTCGTCGTCGGTCACCCTCTGGGCGATCTCGGCGATGTAGGCGCCCCCGTAGCCGTTCTCGGGGGTGGCCTCGCCGCGGGCCGCGGCGAGCAGGGACTCGGCGAAGTGGTCGATCTGGGTGCCGTGGTCGTTGAAGTAGTACTCGCGGGTGACGGTGGCTCCGCAGGCGACCAGGATGCGGGCGAGCGAGTCGCCGACGGCGGCCCAGCGGGCGCCGCCCAGGTGCACCGGCCCGGTGGGGTTGGCCGAGACGTACTCGAGGTTGACGTGCTGGCCGGCCAGGGTCTCGTTGCGGCCGTACCTCTCCCCGGCCTCGACAATGGTGCGAGCCAGCTCCCCGGCGGACGCGGCGCTCACGCGGAAGTTGAGGAATCCCGGTCCGGCGACCTCCACGGAGTCGACGCCGTCGAGCTCGGCCAGGCGGGGCACGAGGAGCTCGGCGAGCGCGCGCGGGTTCGTGCCGGCCTTCTTGGCCAGCTGCATGGCGATATTGGTCGACCAGTCGCCGTGGTCGCGGTTGCGGGGTCGCTCGACTCGGGGAAGCGGCACATCCTCGACCGGCAGGGCGAGAGAGCCGTCGGTCGCGGCGGTGGTCAGAACGGTGCGGATCGCTTCAGCGAGCTCTTCGGGGGTCACGAGCACAGAGTAGCGGAATGGCGCGGCTCGGCAATTCCTGCGGGATGTCGGAACTCGCGGCTCAGCAAGTGCAGTGAGCAAAAGCATATGCGAGTCAACAAAGCCGGATGCGCACATCTCACCCGCACTCGCCACCGCGCCGGGCCACACTCGCACTCACCACCGGTGTCGAAGCTCCCTTCCCTCGATCTTCAACTCGGTTTCGTCCTACGGGCCCGGTGCTGGTAGAGTCCCGCTCCGGGCCCCGGTAGCTCAGTGGATAGAGCGTCTGCCTCCGGAGCAGAAGGCCGCAGGTTCGAATCCTGTCCGGGGCACCAGTCGTTGGTGGCGGCATCCCTTTCCATCGGGATGCCGCCACTGGCGTCTCCCGGACGCAGGCCCCGGCGCCGTCGGCCATCCTGTCCGCGGCCTCTCCGCCGCCCCCGGCGCACCGCTGCTCGGCCGCGCGGCGGCCTACGGGCTCTAGGCGGACGAGCAGGTGGCCATCGTGCCGCGCGTGCGGACCCGCTGCCGCCGCGAGAGCTTTATGACGGACCTCGTAGCCGCTCAGCGGCCGCCCTACCATGACGCCCATGGAGCTGGGGCATGTCCTGTACAAGGTGAAGGACCTGGACGCGGCGGTCGTTGACTTCCGCAACAGGGGCTTCGCCGTCGAGTACGGCCGGCGGAGGAACCCGATCAACGCACTCGCCTACTTCAGCGAGGGCCCCTATCTCGAGCTTCTCGCCAGGACCGGCACGCCCAGGGTGCTCAAGAGGCTGACCGCGCTCGTCGGGGGACGCCGCTGGCGGGCTCTCAGCCGGCTCGCCGGCTGGGACGAGTGCGCCGAGGGCCTGTGCGGGCTGTGCCTGGAGGGCGACGACGCCCAGTTCCGCTCCGCCGTCCGCTCCCTGGACGACGACGGCCTGGAGCTCGGCCCGCACCGCACGGACACGAAGGGCCGCACGCTGCGCTACCGGGTCTTCTTCCCCGCCGACCCGGACCTTCCCTTCTTCATGACGCACTTCTCCATCGACCCGCGCCCGACGGACTTCACCCACCCGGGCGGGGCGCGCCGCATCACCTCGGTGCGCCTGCCGGTGCCGCAGGACAAGCACCGGCTCGTCCGAGGCCTGTGCGAGGACGAGGCCCTTGTCCTGGCGCCGCCCGACACGGAGATGCGCGTGGTCTTCGACGACGGCACTGCCCTGGGGAACTGAGCCCGGACCGGCCTTCACCGGCGGCAGCCCGTCCAGGCGGGTCCTGCCCGGCGGACCGGTCATTCAGCCCGCCTCCGACACCGCCTCGGCGAGCCGCTCCCCGGCCTTCAGCAGGCGTCGCTCGACGGCGAAGACCTCGCCGTCGACGGCCCCGTCCGGCCGGGCGCCGCGCGGGTCTCCGTAGGTCCGCCCCAGGCCCCGCTCGTCCCAGGGCTCCCAGCCCGGGTCTCCGGTGAGGATGAAGCGCACCCAGTCGCCGTGCACGGCGTCGGCCAGCGCCTGGGGCGGCGCCGAGCGCAGAGTGTGACCGCAGTAGGGGTGAGCCAGGCAGTCGAAGGCGAACGGCACCTCGAAGCAGTGCGTCGACCACCCCGTCTCGGGCGACTCCCACGCGAACCGGCTCAGCCAGGTGCCCGCCGCCCCCGCACACGATCCTGCTCTACCGCGCCGGGCCAGCGCCCAGCCCAGGAGCGGGGTGTGGAACATGGTGTCGGAGATAAGGTTGCCGAGCCGCAGGTGCTCACCGCCCGCCAGCTCGGGGTGGGCCTCCACGTATTCCGCGGCCAGCCCCGCGTCCAGGCCGGCCTGCGCCATGACCTCCGCCGCGCTGCGCGCGCCGAGCTCCTCGGCGAGCCCGAAGGCCGACCAGATGAACTCGTGCGTCGTGCTCATGGCGAGTAGCGGGATATCGCCGCCGGCGCCCCGGGCCAGCGCCTCGCGCACGGGCAGGGGCAGAAGCCCGCCGTCGACCGTGGGGCCGTAGGTGATCCCCGTATCCGGACCCGGGATGATCGCGGCCCGGACGCGGTCGACCAGCGGAACGGCGGCCGCCCGCTCGGCGCGGTGCCTCTCGAAGCCGGTGGTGGTGGAGAAGACCCGGTCGTAGTCCAGCGCGCGCCAGCCCTCCAGGTCCGGCTCGAGGCCGGCGAAGCGCGCCATCTCACGCGCCGTGGAGCGAGCGCGGTCGGCGGGGATGTCGGTGACGGCGCCCGACTCGCTGATCGCCCCGTGGAACAGGCCACGTGCGCGGGGGCAGGCCATGAGGACCAGGACATTGCCCCCTCCGGCGCTCTGCCCGCCGATGGTCACCCGGCCCGGGTCCCCGCCGAAGGCGGCGATATTGTCCCGCACCCACTCCAGGGCCGTGATCTGGTCGAGCAGACCCCGGTTGAAGGGGGCGTCAGAGCCGTCCACCCAGCCGTAGCCGTCGAAGCCCAGGCGGTAGGACAGGGCCACCGTCACCGCGCCGTCGCGGTTGAAGGCGGCGCCGTCGTACCAGGGGCTCGCCTGACAGCCCGAGGACCACCCGCCGCCGTGTATCCACACGTAGACCGGCAGCCCGGCGCCGGCGTCCCCGGGCACCGGGGTGAAGACGTTGAGGTTGAGCATGTCCTCGCCCTCCACGGAGGGCTCGGGGATGGCGGGGTCGGCGAAGATGGAGCCTCGCTGCGGCGTCGGGCCGGGCAGGACGGCCTCGCGCTCCCCCTGCCACCGGGCGCGGGGCACGGGCGCCATGAACCGGCGTCCTGCGACCGGGGGCTCGGCGTAGGGGATGTTGTAGAAGGCCGCCGAGCGCTCGAAGCGGGCGTGAGGCGGCCGCGCCCCGGGGGCCGGGACAATCCGCCTCCACACCCCGCGCACCGGACCGCAGGGGGCGTCGACGCGAGGGCCCGCCTCGCCAGTGGGAACGGCAATGGGCGTCGCCGACACGTGATGATCGCCGGCAGTGCCGTGAGCACCGCCGGTGCCGGCAGCGCTGCCGGTGCTGCTGATGGGGGGCGGGGCGCCTTCGTCCTGCATGTGCTCACTGTCCCTCGCCGGAGCGGCGATGTGAATACCCTCGGCTCCCCAGGGCCTCCAGGGCCAGGCTCGGCACGTCGGTCATGACGGCATCGACGTTCAGCGCTGCCAGACGGCGCATCTCCTCGGGGTCGTCGATGGTCCACACGTGCACCTCGAGCCCGGCGGCGTGCGCCTGCGCCACGAAGCGCCGTGTCACCACCGGCAGCCCCCGGTAGGCGGTCGGCACCTGCACGGCGTCCACCCTCCCCCGCGTCCAGCCCCAGCGCGTGTGCGGCAGGGGCAGGGCCGCCTCGCTGAGCAGCATGAGGCCCGCGATGTCGCATCCTCCCAGCGAGGTGGTCGCACGCGGCTCCTGACGGCGCAGCACCGCCAGGCGGCGCGCGGAGAAGGAGGCGAACCGCACCCGGCTCAGGGCGTCCGCCACGCGGACCACCTGCAGAGCGGGCTGCACCACCGCGGGCTCCTTGAGGTCCACGTTGAGCGCGAGGCGCGGGTGGGTCTCCAGGACCTCTTCGAGGCGCACGAAGCCGCGTCCGTCGCCCGCATCGAGCCCGGCGACCTCCTCCCAGGTCATCTCGGACAGGGCCCGCTCCATGCCGCTCACCCGGCCCAGGCCGGCGTCGTGGGACAGCACCACGACGCCGTCGGCCGTGGCCCGCAGGTCGGTCTCCATCCACTCCAGGCCCAGCGACACGACGTGCTCGACGGCGCTCCACGTGTTCTCCGGGACCTCGCGGGCTCCACCGCGGTGGGCGATCACGGCGCACTGCCGCCTGGGTCTCATTGTTCCTCCTTGCGCACCCGGGCGCCGCTCAGGAGCAGTCTGTGGACAGCTCGGCGGCGTGGTGGTCGTCGAGCCACTTCTGGGGCTCGACCGTGGACTCGTCGGCGGTGTCGTTCTTGGTGCGCACCTCGAAGTGCATGTGCGGCCCGGAGGACCGTCCGGTGTTGCCGACGCCGGCGATGAGCTGCCCAGCGGTGACCGTGTCCCCCTTCTTGACGTAGATGCCGTCCTCGTACATGTGCATGTAGCTCGTGTACCAGGTCTGGCCGTCGATCTGGTGCTCGATGGTGACCGTGCCGACGCCCTCGTCCATGCCCGCCGTCACGACCTTCCCGGCGGCGGCGGCGTAGATGGGCGTGCCCACGGGGGCGGCGAAGTCCTGGCCTGCGTGCAGCTTCATGTAGCCCAGGGTGGGGTGCAGGCGATAGCCGTAGGGTGAGGAGATGGTGTAGGTGCCTGAGACCATGGGGTAGAAGATCTCCGGAGCCTTGTTGAAGGCGCTGGTGTCGCCCGAGGCTCCGCCCGCCTGCGAGGCGCAGGTGGTGGCAGGATTCTCACGAGCCTCCCGGATACGGGCCTTGGCCGCGGCGTCGGGGACGTTGGACAGCTCGGAGTCGGACTGGGACTCCACATCGGCGTCGGAGCCGAGCACGGCCGCGGCCACCGAGGACGGCGGCGCGCTCGCCTCGGCGGCCGGGGCGTCGGTCTGCGCGCTCAGCGCCGCGGAGGCCAGCGGGCTGGGCGAGACGTAGGCACCGACCGGAGCAACCACCGTCACGAGGCCCAGCACGGTCATGACGCTGATGCGTCCGGCCCAGCCGGCACCGGTCCTGCGACGGGCGGCCGGGGCGACGATGTTCTCGTCGTTCGCCTCCCACGAGGGCTGTATGTTCTCAGCCGTCGGCGTGGAGTCGCGTGAGTGCCTGAGCGGCGTGACGCGGTCCCGGGCCTCTTGCGCGGGTGCCGCGGGCGCAGGCGCTGCCGCGGGCGAGGAAGAGCCTCTCGCGCCCCGAGCGGGCCCGGCAGCCGCTCCTGGTGCCGGGACCGGTCCGGGCCCCGGAGCGTGCGCGCGGCCTGAGGTGCGCCCAGCGTCCCGGGCGGGCTCAGGCCCCGCACCGGCGCGGACCCTCGCAGCGGCCTCGGGCCGTGAGGGGCGCCCGAATCGGGAAGCGGCCCTGGGCCTCACCGGCGTTCGCCTGGGCGGGGACGCCGGCGAGGAGATGATGTCGTCCCACGCGATGACGTCGGTGGGCGGTTCACCGGGCTCACCGGGCCCGGCAGGCCCCGTGGCCCCGGTGGGCGCCGCCTCCCGGGGCGTCGGCGGCGCGGCGCGGAAGGCGGGAGACGGTGAGGGCGGGGAGACGGGGGGTGAGGATGAGGGGGGTGACGAGGTCGGAGCGGCGCGCCCGACCGGCGGTGTTCGAGGAACGGGCCGGGGGCGGAACGACGACCCGCCCCGAGGCCGACTCGCGGCCAGGGAAGCGGGAGGAGCCGCCGAGGACACCGGAGATGCCGATGAAGACGCAGAGGGCCTGACAGGCCCTGTTGCGGGGGCCGCGGGCCGTGCGGGGGCTGCGACGGGGCGGTCGGCCGCGCGTCCGGCTGACCGTGGGACCGGCGCGGCGGGCGCAGTCGACCCGGCAGTCGGGGGCTCGGTCCCCCACCCGGAGGGCGTCCGGGAGATGCTCCCCTGCGGTACGGGCCGTGCGCCCCCAGCGGGACCAGTATGCGCACCCGCGTGTGCGGCGGCGCGTCTGCGAGGCTGCTCACGGGCACCGGCCCGGCTCGTCGCATGCGATTCGGCCTCACGCTGCGCTTGTGCGGCGCGCTCAGCCTCCCGGCGCTGACGCCGAGTCATCGACTGCTCGCTCATCTCCACCTTGGCACTTTAACACCCGGAGCGCCCCTCATTCGATGGGCCTGGGCACACTCCAGAAACGTAAGTGGACCACGTTGTGCCGGGCCGGCTGCGCAGGCGCGCCGGGCCCGTCGTCAGTCGCGCTGCATGGCGTCATTGACCTCCCCGACCAGCTCCTCGAGGATGTCCTCGAGGAAGACGACGCCGATGGTGACGCCCTCGGGGCCCTCCACCCGCCCCAGGTGGGCGCCGGTCCGCTGCATGGCGGCGAGCACGTCCTCAACCTCGTCGTCGGCGTGCACGGGCACAAGCGCGCGGGCGTGCCAGGACGGTACCGGCTCGCCGCGCTGAGCCCCGGTGGCGTACAGGATGTCCTTGAGGTGAAGGTATCCGGAGATGACGATCGGGCCGTCGCGCGTCTCGCTCTCGGCGGCACCATCGGCGTCGGCGGCCCCATCGCCCGCGGGCCCGCCCACGAGCGGGAAGCGGGAGAAGCCGGTGGCGGTGACGGCCTGCTCGACGTCCTCGGGCGTGCAGTCCCCGGGCAGGGTGACCAGCGAGTCCACGGGCACCATGACGCTGCCCGCGGTCTCCTCGGAGAACTCCAGGGCGCCGGTGAGCAGGCCGGTGTCGTCCTCCAGGACTCCCTCGGCGGTGGACCGCTCGACGATCGAGGCGACCTCGGCCGCGTTGAAGGCGGCCGAGACCTCCTCCTTGGCCTCCAGGCCCATCAGGTGCAGCGCCCAGTTGGCGAAGCCGTTGAGCGCGGTGATCACAGGCCCGAAGACGTGGGAGACCCACACCAGTGGCGGGGCGAGCAGCCGCACCGCCCTCTCGGGGGCGGCGATCGACACGTTCTTGGGCACCATCTCCCCGCAGACCACGTGGACGTAGACGACCAGCACCAGGGCGATGACGACGGCCACGGCGTGCGCCCCCGCGTCGCCGATGCCGATCCTGGCCAGCAGGGGCGTCAGCGCGTGCGCGATGGCGGGCTCGGCGACGACGCCCAGGCCCGTCGAGCACACGGTGACGCCGAGCTGGGCGGTGGCGAGCATCCGCGAGATGTGGCGGAGGGCCCACAGGGCGGTGGCGGCCCTGGCGTCGCCTGCCGCGGCGAGCGGCTCGAGCTGGGAGCGGCGACAGGAGGTGACGGCGAACTCGGCGCCGACGAAGAAGGCGTTGCCCGCCAGCAGCGCCACGGTGACGGCCAGGGCGACGGGGGTGCTCATCGGGCCCTCTCCCCCCCGTTGTCGCGCCGGGAGGGGGCCCGGGGCCCAGGGCCGTCCGCGGCGTCGGCCTCGGCGGCGTCCCGAGCGGGCAGAGAGGGCTCAGCGACGGGGCGCACCCGCAGGCGGGTGACGCGCCGCCCCTCCATGGCCTCCACGGTGAGCGCGGCCCGCGGCGTGGTGACCGTGTCGCCGATCTGCGGGAGGCGTCCGAGCTCGGTCATGACCAGGCCGGCGAGGGTCTCATAGGGGCCGTCGTCGGGCACGTGCAGGTCGGTGCGCGCGGCGAGCTCGTCGGGACGCGTCCAGCCGGGCACGAGCCAGTCCCCGGAGGCGTCGGCGCGCGCCCCGGCCCGGCGCCGGTCGTGCTCGTCGGCGACGTCGCCGACGATCTCCTCAATGGCGTCCTCGAGGGTGACCACGCCCGCGGTACCGCCGTACTCGTCGACGACGACGGCCATCTGGGAGCCCTGGTTGCGCAGCTCGACCAGCAGGCTGGCCAGCGGCATGGTCTCGGGCACGCGCGGGGCGGGCGTCATGAGGGAGGAGGAGGTCACCGGCACGCTCGCCCGCCGCTCGTAGGGCACGGCGATGACGCGGCGCAGGTGGACGATGCCCAGGACGTCGTCGGCGTTCTCGCCGACGACCGGGAAGCGGGAGTGGCCGGTGGAGCGGGCCAGGGCCACGACGGCGTCGGCGGTGTCCGCCTGGTCCAGGGTATGCAGACGGCCCCGGTCGGTCATGACGTCGACGGCGGTGAGGGCCCCGAGCCCGATCGAGCGGGTCAGCAGCGTCGCGGTGGAGGGGTCGAGGGCGCCCTCCTCGGCGCTGTGGCGCACAAGGGCGGCCAGCTCGCCGGCGCTGCGGGTGCCGCTGATCTCCTCCACCGGCTCGATGCCCATGCGGCGCAGGACCAGGTTGGCGGTGTCGTTGAGCAAGACGATGACCGGCCTGAGCACGACCGTGAACACCATGAGGAAGGGGGCGACGAGTCCGGCGGTGCGCATGGGGTCGGCCAGGGTCGCGTTCTTGGGGATGAGCTCGCCCACCACCATGGAGAAGGCGTTGACGACCACCAGGGCGATGACGACGGCGGCGCCGGTGGCCACGGACTGGGCCAGCCAGGCGCTCATGAGCTCGCCGAGAAGCCTGGCCAGCGCGTCCTGCATGGTGTAGCCGAGCAGGATGGTGGTCAGGGTGATGCCGACCTGGGCGCCGGACAGGAGCGTGGACATGCGGCTCAGGGCCCTGCGGACCGTGGCGGCGCGCCTGTCCCCCGCCGCGGCGCGGGTCTCGACGGTCGAGGGGTCCAGGGCGACCAGGGAGAACTCGCCGGAGACGAACAGGGCGGTGCCCGCGGTCAGCAGGACGCCCAGGGCGATCATGAGCCAGTCGGTCACGCCGCACCGCCCGCGGTCAGCGGCGCGCCGTACGCGACGTGCTCCGGGGCCCGCGAGCGCGCGGGGTGAGGGTGGTCAGGTTCCGGATGGTGGCGGGAAGCGCGTGCGCGCGCCCGCCGGGATGCCGATCGCATAGTGGCTCGCACGCTATCACCCGCCCCGCGGTGCGGGAACCGGATGGTCGCGGTGGCCGCCCCCGGCCTCGCCCTCCGTCACACGCCCGAAACAAATGTGTCTTTAGTCCCCCGTTTCGCCCTCACACCCCCCGTTCTCCCCGTACGATGACGCACGACGACGCACGACACAGCATCATCCGACGACGCGGCGCGCTCGCGGGCGGATGCTGCCGAACCCCGCGACGAGGAGAAGACCCACCGTGCCGACACTGGACAGCACCGCCGCAGGCTTTGGAGCCAACGAGTGGATGGTGGAGGAGATGCGGGATGCCTGGCTGGCCGATCCCTCCTCGGTGACCCCGCAGTGGCGGGCCCTGTTCGAGGGCGCCGAGGGCGCTCCCGCAGGCGCCCCGGACTCCGGCCCGCAGACAACGGCTCCTGCAGCAGGCGGCGCGGCCCCATCGGCATCGCCGGCGTCGAGGCCCTCGCCCCACCGCCTGTCCACGGCCGTCCAGGACGTGACCCGCTCGGACCTGCCGCCCGCGCCCGCCTCCGACGCCGCCCCGCCGACGTCTCCCTACGCACAGCGCACGGCGCGCCACCACACGAGCTCGCCAGAGGACGACGCCGGCCAGGACAACGACTCGCGCATGAAGGGGGCCGCCGCCCGCACGGCCAAGAACATGGAGGCGTCGCTGTCGATCCCGACCGCCACCTCCGCCCGCGCCATCCCCGCCAAGGTCCTCATCGAGAACCGCGCGGTCATCAACGGGCACCTCCTCCACACCCACGGCGGCAAGATCTCCTTCACCCACCTCATCGGATGGGCCGTCGTCGAGGCCCTGGCCGAGATGCCCTCCATGAACGTCTCGTACACCACCGACGCCTCCGGCAGGCCCGCCCTCCACGCTCCCGCCCACGTCGCCTTCGGCCTGGCCATCGACGTTCCCGCCCCCGGCGGCGAGCGCCGTCTTCTGGTGCCCTCCATCAAGAAGGCCGACCTCATGGACGCCGCCGGCTTCGTGGCCGCCTACGAGGACCTGGTCGCCAAGGCGCGCGAGGGCAGGCTCGAGGTGGACGACTTCCGCGGCACCACGGTCACCCTGACCAATCCCGGCATGATCGGCACCCTCCACTCGGTGCCCCGCCTCATGCCCGGTCAGGGCCTCATCGTCGGGGTGGGCTCCATGGCGTACCCGGCGGCCTTCGCCGGCGCCAGCGAGAAGACCCTGGCCCGCCACGGGGTCGGCAAGGTCGTCACGCTGACCTCCACCTACGACCACCGCGTCATCCAGGGGGCAGCCTCCGGGGAGTTCCTGCGGCTCATCGAGCGCAAGCTGCTCGGCCTGGACGGGTTCTGGGGGCGGATCTTCGAGTCCCTGCGCATCCCGCACGAGCCGGTCGCCTGGGCCCGCGACGCCACCTACGACCCCGAGCTGGAGACGGGCAAGCCCGCACGCGTGGCCGAGCTCATCCACGCCTTCCGCCAGCGCGGCCACCTGGCGGCGGACACCGACCCGCTGACCTACCGGCTGCGGCGCCACCCGGACCTGGACCTGTCCGCCTACGGGCTGAGCCTGTGGGACCTGGACCGCACCTTCCCGACCGGCGGCCTGGGCGGCACCGAGCGCGCCACCCTGCGCGAGATCCTCGCGCGCCTGCGCCGCGCCTACTGCCGCACCGCCGGTATCGAGTACATGCACATCCAGGACCCGGCCCAGCGCGTCTGGTGGCAGGAGCGCCTGGAGGGCGAGTGGATGGCGGTCACCTCGGCCGAGCGCCGTCGGATCCTGACCAAGCTGGAGCAGGCGGAGGCCTTCGAGACCTTCCTGCAGACCAAGTACGTGGGGCAGAAGCGCTTCAGCCTGGAGGGCGGGGAGT
>ERZ772986.1728-NODE-1728-length-12221-cov-2.851964_pt1 | contig 12221 bp, 23 predicted proteins | sample MGYA00511898_ERZ772986 | MGnify/ENA primary metagenome ERZ772986 (study PRJEB29015, sample SAMEA2737934) | human oral metagenome | biome: human oral; feature: human-associated habitat; material: dental | place: China | collected 2148 ... | reverse complement strand
TGTACACATTGTATTTTATCCTAGAAAAGTCGATAGTAACCCATTTCGAGGTGGTAAGTTATTTGCTGACTCTTTAGATGACTTGTACCGTGAAACTGGAGTAATGCCTACTTGGAACTCAGTAGGTGTACCAGAAAATGCAGTTGATGATAGCGATGAAAAGTTAGCTTTAGGTTATAGAGAGGTTATTTTATGATTGCTGCTCGACATAAGCGAAAACCTACTTACGAAGAATATATGTCATGTGAGGAACTTATCTCGATGTACAACTCGGTTGCTAATACAGGTCATTTTGATTACAGAGTTTATGCAACTATAACTCATTTAGTAATTGAGGTAGCATTGAAGAAAATTGCTATACACTTAGGTTTAGATGTTTCAACAACTTCACATAATGTAGGGTCTTTGATTTTTGATATTTCGTCTAAAATAGAGTATAAGTCTAAGTTTCAGTTAGGTTATGCTATTAAAGAACAACACCAAAAGTATGTGAGCAATGGGGAGTTTGCTTATTTACAACGTTTTCCGTATGATGCTTTAAGGTTCAATAAATACATAAATGAAGCGGTTCCCACAGTTGAATTTTTAAATCATCTTGTAAAATTAGTTTTAAATGAATTGGAGATGGTGGATAAAGAACGTTCAAGATATTAAATAGCTTTACAAACCTCACTAAGTATGTTATACTTAATTTCTAATTAAGGTTGGCTTACTTTCAGAAGATAGGTAGGCTTTATTTTTACTTTAAGTCTTATGGGCACTCAACTTAGTGTGGTTGAAAATACTTAGCGGTATCCCCAATAAGATAGAAAACTGTTGTGGTTCACTGTGTGCCAATAAACACAGTGACATTTGAACTCAATACAATTCAAAGAAAACCTTTATTGTGCTTGGGTTTTTCTTTGTAGTCTAGTATCAATTTGGAGGCTCCCATTGAAGAAACTTTTAAGTCATTCCATTGAGGGTACAAACCATGATAATGAAGATATATTTGGAGTTTATAAAGACTATGTTTGGGTTATGGACGGCGCTACAGACTTGTTTGATACACCTAGCAAGTATGGATTTTCGGTATCCCAAGTCATGCAAACTTTAAATCAAGTTTTACCTAATGCGTGTAAAGATTATAGAGGGTTGAAAGATATTTTAGCTTCTGCAATTTTACAAGTGCAAGCTATGTATTTATCCTCTGATTTAACTTATGACTATTCTGAGTTACCAACCTTTGCTTTTATGTTTGGTCGTTTTGTTGGAGATATTTTTGAGTATATTTACTTAGGAGATTGTTACTTAACTTGTGATCGAGTAGATATAATTACGGATTTTTCTTTTGCGCCTTTTGTACAAGCAAACAGAGAAGAAATTGCACAATTAAAAACTCTCCAAGTTCCTAACTTAGAGGTTGAACTTAAAGAAGTTTATAAACGAACTCGCTACTTAGCTAATCATCCTCAAGGGTATCGAATTGGGAGTCTTGACCCAGAGTGTGTTTATTTGAGTAACCAAGGTTTTTTCCCTTATAACGGTCAAGAGCTAATGTTTATGACGGATGGTTTTTACAATTTTTATTCTAAGTTTGATTCAGTAAGTCGAACACTCTCTAAAATTCAAAACTTACATTTAGAGAGTTCAGTTAAGTTAGATGATGCAACAGTTGTAGTAGTGAGAGGGTATTAAGTTGTTTATTCCTTTTCAAGAAGGTTATTCAATTTCACGTGTACCTTCTACTTATACTCCTTACTTCTCTAGTGAGTTTCAACAAGATTGGATTTCCACCCAATACCCAACTGCCTTTAATGGTTCTACTGTTAGGTTAGAGAATTTAGTTCAACGTGAAGATGGTTTTGTTTCCTTATCTTGTTCACCTTTAGACTTTTATTCTTTTCTGACAAGTAATTTATTGGCAGCACCCACAGAGATAACCTCAGACGCTTTTGAAAATTACCTTACTTGCTCTTATTTAGCGAATGCAATAGCGGTAAGCATTTTGATATATGACTCAAACTCAGTATTGTTGGTTAACCGAAGTGATACTGTTTCTCTAAGCCCAAACTCAGTTGGGGTATCAGTTACGGGTGGAGTTACTTTAACTGACCTAAAATCATCTGATTGTTTGCGCTCTGCAGTTCAAATTGAGGTAAAAGAAGAGTTAGGTTTGTCTGTTTCTTTTGCAGATATAACAGTTTCAGGTCTTTATATCAGTAAAGATAAACTTCAACCAGTTGCAATTTGTTTTGTTGAGGTGTCTGACTTAAACTCGTTATGTTTATATGGGGTAGATACAGATTTTGAGGTTCAGTTTTTTGAGTTTGTGTCTTTTCAAACTTTATCTAAACTAGATTTAACATCATCTACGGACACTACGTATTTTCACTTGAATTATTTTATTTCCGAAATTTTACCTACAGTTGAAGTAAATTAACTAAAACCTTGATTTTTCAAGGTTTTTATGGTATAATTAAGAAAAAAAATCAAAGTGGAAAGAAGTATAGAAAATGAGATTTGATAAGAAAATAAAACATGATTACCTTAGGTACTTAGCTCAATTTGGTTCGCAAACAACTGTAGATGAGTATAAGCACCTTATACGAAAGTGCAATCCAAATGCTTTGTCTAACAGTTTAAAACAGTATTTACAACAATTTTTCTTTGATATTATAGAGGTTTCTATTTCAGAGGACAAACTTAAAATTGTAGTAAAAGATAGAGGAGAAGTAGAGCTAGGGGTGATTACTAGCCACTACGTAGATTTTCCTATGCCACACTCGGTATCCACGTGCGATGCAGTCAAATTGTTGTCTCACGTTTGGTACAGTTTTGAAGATGGTTTTGATTTAGCATGCTTGACTGGTTATTGGAGTTTCCCGGAGAAGTTTGAGAGCAGTGATGTTCTTCGGTTTGAGCAACTTATTCCTCAAATTACTTCGGTTCAATTAAGAACTCCGATTGAAGAAGTCTTTATTACGAATAAAGGCGAAGGAAAACGAGTTTACTTAGAGAAGTTAGAACATTTGCATGAATTAAGTAAGATTCTGGATTGGTTGTCTTGTTCTAATTATGTAGAACTTCCCAACTCTGAATGGGTATCCTCACTAGAGGTTCTACCTTACACCTCTGAGTCTATGATTAACACTCAAGTTTGTGTTCGTCCTTTTATTACGGTGGAGGTTATTTAAACTTGGTTAAACTTTATAATACTCAAACGGTAGGGGTTCGATATTTCTCTGATAAGATTGTGGAACAAAATGAGATTACTCTTGAAAATCCAACTTCAAATTGTAAAATTGTTAAAATAAAAGCAGATAGAGTCTGTAAAGACTGTGAAGTAGTTATTCCAAAAGGCACAAGATGTTATACTTTCAATCCTCATCTTAACCCTCGCTATTGGATTTGTTTCAACTGCTTGCCAGAACCTAATACTATGGTTGAGAGGGAGATAGGTAGAGTTACTGAAAACAATACTATGCTTTATTACTCTGATAGGTTTGGTCGTCTAGGTCAGAGAGTAGATAAAGGTAAGGCTACAAGTGAGGAACGGGAATATTTCCAAGAAAAGAATGAGGATGAATTAGAAACTTACCTTAGAAGTCTACACTATGATGAGTTTTAATAAAGGTTTTCCCTAAAACTGCCTTTTTAGCTATAGAAACTTACTTTTTCAATGAAGTTTTTGATTTTAGCTAATTTTCTATTGACAAAACTTACTTAGTGTGGTAAACTAAATATAGTATAGAGCTGATTACTTTATGCTGACAAATTTATATAAAGAAAGGTTTCTTATTTGACTATTACTTGTCTTTAGCAACACCTTTTCCAGATGTAGATTTGTGATGTTTCATATTTTCTTCTCTTTAGCAGCACTAAGGAGAAGGCGGAGATTAGAGAACTGTTGCTCCAATTGCAGTTGGTCTAGGTTTGAGGTTCGACTCCTCAAGTTCTCATTTCCAAAAACGCAGTTTGGACAGAAAGAAAGCAGATAGTTGTCTGCTCTTTTTCGTAAATTGAGATAAAACTTTAAAGCTCTCTCAGAAGTCCCAGATTGCCCCAGTTTCGATTTTAAAGTTGAGGTCGATAATTTCTACCTCTCAGATAGAAAATTTGATAGAAAGCAAAATAAGAGGTTTTAAATGCTAAGTGAGAAAGACAAGAGAGTAATTGAGTTTCTAAAGGCTCAGAGGCTCTTCATGGCAGACAAGGTGCGGTATCGAGAATTAACTGAGTTGATTTCTGCTTTTGAAACTGGAACATATTCTGCCGATATGAGCGAAGAAGAACTCCCACATAAGGTTTGGTTGAACATACAAATGGCTCTTGGTGGGTGGTTTGAGAAGGAGAGTAACTGAGAAATGGTAAGTATGACATTAAAAACACTGCAAAAATTTGAAAAAGACTTTACTTATTTATTGACAGATGCGACACTTGAGGAGGTATTGTCCTTCCTCGGTATCCAATATTTCGATAGTAACCACAAGTTAGGTAATGAGCTTAAGTTCGTTTATGAATTTGAAGATACCTATATGTTGGCGATTGAAGTTTCTATTACGAATAAGGAAATTAGGTTTTGGGGAAATATAAGAGATTCTAAACACCGTTTAATTGAGCGCTCCTTTTGGATCTGGTTAGATCAACATTATGGTTTGTTGTTTCTTCGCTTAATTTATTTGTTGAATAAACGGTATAGGTCTCACAGTTCTTATACCTATAAAGTGAACATACAGGGGGAATGGTTCGACCTTGAAGTAAACACTAGTTTATTGGAAACTTTAGATAGTTTTCAGTTAAGCTTACTTTCTGATTCAGATTTAGAAAGACTTTACTCATGACTTATACACACTTGTGGAAAACTCTCCAAAATTATGTGCATAACTTTTTAAGTTTCATGGATCAACATCCTTATGTATTTATAGGGTTGTTGATTATTCTCTTTTTAGGTTGGTCTCGGATTGGTTGGTTAATGTTTCATAGAGCTAAGAATAAAGCAGATAAGAAGAAGATTGTGCAGTGGTTTTTCAATGGTTTAATAGTCTTACTTTTGGTATCTTTTTTATTGTTATTATTGATTGTAGGAGTAGGTCAAGTCATATAATACTTGACTTATTCTTTTATTTGTGTTATAATTAAAACATAATTAAGAAAACGGAGAAATACTATGTCTATTGTAACTTTTAAAGATTTCACGATTGAAAATATCACTGACGAAGTTCGTGAAGTTAGCGAATTTCAAGGAACTTTTGCGGACAATCGTACAAATATCTGTGAAATTTTGATTGAAATTTCAACTGAGGTTGAGGGGAAAGAGGTTGAATTGCAAATGACCATTAAACCTCAAGAAATTGGAGCTTACCATTCTTATGGTGATGAAAGAAATAAAGGTTTCGGTATCGCCACTGAAATTTTCAAAGATTTGATTTCTCATGCCATTGATGGTGCAGATAGTCTAACTTTGAAAGACTTTGTGACTTATTATTTTGAGAAATTTGGCTTTACGCATAGCGTAAACTTACGTTATGGAAAACATGCTTATCTAGGTCATACAAGTTTGTATTTAACAACTGAGGAGTTTAAAACTAATGATGTTATGTCTTTAGTAGATATTCTAGGCGATAACGTACAGTTAGCAGAGTTAACAACTGGTGTTATTCAATTCACTTTAAATGCTTTGACTGTAGAGTTAGTTGAAAAATTAGTTGAGGGTGTGAAACTTAGCAAATCGAGTCAAAGAGACTATGAGTTGTCTTTAGACCACTTGCAGTACGCAAAAGAAGTCGCAGAAAAGCGTAATTCTTTAGTTTATTACAAATCAGCGTTGGAGTTATTGCTAGAAGTTAAGTCAAAACATCCTTGGGGTATCTTTCCATTGGAGCTTGTCTGCAAAAACAATATTGTCAGAGGAGAGATTAAATCTTTGCTACCTCCTTCAATTAAGAAAATGGAAGATGACAACCTTGTTTATAGCTTAGAAGAGTTATTGAAAGGGGTTAATTAAAATGACTGTACCTAAACTGAGAGCTTGGTCTTTTAAAGATAATCTTATGATTCCTGACCATTGTTTAGAAAGACATGTAAGTGGAACGATTTATGAAATTTACTCTCCTTTAACAGGAGCTAGATTAAGTATTGCCAATGCAATTAATCCTAATTATGTCATGCAGTCTTTCCACATGTTTGACAATTCTGAGGGTAAGGTTGAGATTTACGAAGGTGATATTGTCCAGTTTGAAGATTATGATCCTCGATTAGAAGATACGTTTTATTCTCTCGGTATCGTTGAGCGCTCGGATTTAGGTTTGAATATTACAAACCGTTTTACAGTAGAGCTTGAAGATTTACTATTAGGAAACCAACGGCTTGATGTGAGAGTGGTTGGTAATATTTATCAAAATAAAGATTTGTTGGAAGGAATTTAAGATGAAGCTTAATTTGAAACAGCTACAAAAATTACATACAGAAGGTCAGTTAACTGACTTTGCTTTGAAAGGTTTACCGTCATATCCAGATTCTTACACTTTAGTAAGTTTGACTGAGTTGGTAGAATTTGAGTCTGAACTGCGCAAGCAATTTCGTGGAGTCTTTGTAAAACAAGGAGTTAATAACTATCAGTATGATTTCGAGACAGGAACGGTTTTTCTTTACAATGACTATATAGGTCATAGAGACTCAAACCATTACAAGGTTTCTGTTTCGGAACTAGTAGAAGTTGTAAACGGTACGCGCTCTTTGGACGAGTTTCCGATTGACTTTGACTTGGACTTGTATTGGTTTTTAGAAACTCAAGAGAAGGAAGTTTTGATAGGTTTGCTTTATAAAGAGATGAAAGGAAATAAAGGGTTTCATGAATAAAACTATGAATTACAAAGTTTGGGACACCAAAACAAAGCAGATGTTTGAAGTAGCAGGTATTGACTATGTACAAGGTGAAATTTATCCGGTACATGAATATGACTTTAAACGGTTCATTCCATTATCTGAGGGTATCCTCTTACCTCAGACTCCTTTCGTAGACTCTAAAGGTCAACCTCTATTTGCAGGGGTTATTATTAAAGTTGCTGATACAGTGTACTTTAGTGATGGTGGTTTTTGTGAAAACCAAGACGAAGTTTATGGTGAAACTCAGATTGAGAACTACTTTGCTTTGGAGTTTAACGGTTTCGAGTTCTTACTAACAAAGAGCAAATATGGTTTATTGGAGGAATCAGCTTTGTGGTCTTCTATCTATGAAGATAATATGAGAGTATTGAGTGATTTTCTACAGTTGTCAGATGATTTTACGATTGTGGGGAACCTTTATGAAAACGCTGATTTGATTAAAAATAAGGAACAGAAATAATTAAAAGGTGGTAAAAATCATGATGCAAGATTTAATTAAAGAGTTGTCAGAATACATGGACACGGGTTATGAGCGTATTGCACGTAAAACAAAGTGGAAATTGTATTTTGAGCGGTTAAAAGCGAGTCATGTTAAGGAAATTTTCAGAGTAGACTTCAAAACAAACACAATTAAGTATTATTGTGTTGATGACCCAACTCCTCTAGCAGATGTTTTGCTATTATATCCAACAGATGAGTTGCAATTTTCAACGGTTAATGAAATTGTAGACTATATTTACGGAGCTTAGTTTATGATTACAAATGAATTAAAAGAAATGCCCCTCTTGATTACCAAAATCGAAGAGTGGTCTAGGGCTAGGGGTATTGACAAATTACCTTATGAAACCCAACGCTACAAGATTATGGAAGAGTTTGGAGAACTTTTCAGAGCGTATTACAGAGGTCACTTAGATGGGCTGAGAGACTCTTTGGGTGATATTATAGTCACTTTGATTATCTATGTTCAACAGTTCTCAAAGGGTGAGCGTAACTTTTTTGAAGAATTTTGGTGGGTTGACAAAGGTGAGTTCCAATATTTGGGGTATCACTTAGACCAAATTGCAACTTCAACTAATTTAATTTATGCTGGTGCAAGTGGTATTTGGGTTCTGCGTTATGTAATTGCAGATTTAAAGCATATTGCAAAGCACTACGGTTGGAATTTAACTGAGTGTGTAGAACACGCTTGGGAAGAGATTAAAGACCGTCAAGGTCAAGTTATTGATGGTAAGTGGGTTAAAGAGAAGGATTTGAAAGATGCAACAAATTAAGATTTTCACAACTGACTCTGGTTTTCGAGAAAATTGGGTAAGTGCAGATGACAAAGCAAACAAGTGGCTTTCGGAAAACCCAAATGTCCGAGTCCTAGATATGCGCTATCAAGCCAATGTTTCAGGTTTCGCTGATAGTGGGGTATCCGCTTCGGACTTCCATGAGTCAATTTGTTTACTTTATGAGATTAACGAATAGAAAGAGGGGAGGGTAGACTATGTTACAAACGAAAATTTTTCTAAGTGATGGTAATGGTGACTCTTCACAATTCTGTAGTGCAGCAGATTATTTCAATGCTTGGGTAAAAGATAACCCTACTATTGAGATTAAAGATGTGAAGTTTCAACACGCTATGACTACTGATAAGTATAACGATGACTCTGTTATGCAAGCAAGTTCTATTTTTATTTTGTTTGAGCTACCTTATGGTTCAGAACCTTTTACACGCTTTAAATGGAACTCTATTTGGAATTGGGCTTCTGTGTTTAAAGGTGAGCTTGAAGATAGAGATTGGGTATTTAACAAGCGAAAGGAAGACTCTCATTTTCCTTTAGTTGGTAACCTCCCTCCTGCTGATACTTCAGTATTAGTAAAACTAACAGATGGAACTTATAAAATATCTGAATTAGTTTACAGTTATAATTGGGGTTACTACTATTTTGAGGGTATCACTGCCGAGCATTTTTCTTGGCAGTATTTGCCGGAGTAGGAGAGGTATATTACAGTGTCTAATCTAAAAGAATTTTTACAAACCTCTGTCCATCCTAAAGCTTATAAACCTAAGACAGATTGGAGAGATGATTTCTTGATTGAAACTGAGGAGCAATTTAAAGAAATTTTCCAACGATTGCTACAGTTAGAACAATACCAAGAAGTCTTACGTTTATATTGCTCAACTAAAGTTGAAAAACTTAAAGAGATTGAAAACGGGTGCCCAGTTACTTGTAATGAAAAACTTATTTATGAGACTAGCCCAGCACTTCGTTGGTGTGGGGATTCTTATAGAGGAGAGATTACTTTTGGTTATTTTAAATCAGACATCAAAGTTAACAAGTTAGTCTTTGAGTTCTCTCATAGAGGAATGAAAACAAAACGTATTCGGTGTCAAGTAGATTTTAAAGTGCTACCTCATGCGCTTGTAAAACGTGATTTATTAGGAAATATCACTACTGAGGGTTTAGTCGTTAATGACATTTGGGTATCCCACTTTGAGAAAGGTTTCCCTTTCTCTCTGATAAATAGAACTTTGTTAGAAGGTTTACTTGGTATTCCTTGTGAGTCTGATTAGTTAGGTAGAAGAGGTTTAAAATGACAAAAGAACAACTAGTTAAGATAGACCCTAAAAATTTAGAATACTGTGCTATTGAGTTAAAGTCCTTACTAAATAAGAAGTTGAAAGATAGAAACTTAAAGGTAGAAGTTAATATTTACTCAACTCCAAGGAGTCCTCTTAACGTTGAAATTGAAGAAAATTCATTAAATGGAGCTACATTTTGTTCAGGGTTTATTTGGTACAACACTACTGATTTGGTGTGGGATCGCAAAAGCTCTCTCCTTCCTCTAAGTGCTATTTCTATGCTTGATCATAATCAACTTGCAAAAATCAAGCGTTGGACAAAGCGTTATATGGAGGAGCTTGCGACTCACTACAAGATTGAATTGAAATTGAAAGGAAAATAAAATGAATAAAACACAGATGGTATCCTTACCTTTGGTTGAGTTAAATGAGCTTTTGGTTAAGGAATTTGTAGTAGAAGAAGCTTTGAAACAAGGTTTAATTTCAGAAGATTTTGTTGAAGAAGCTCGTAGTGAGTTTGAGGGGTAAATTATGGCTTGGAGAATAAATGATTTAATTCATTTACATTTAACCAATGTTAAATTATCTGATTTGCAAAACGGCTTAGATAGTTTGAAATTGTTAGATAACGTATTGAATGAGGTAGAGAATGGATACTTTTGGTTAACATTCAGTCCTCAATACAGAGAAGTTATGGATATTTTTAATGATATTGTGCGCAAAGACTTTAATCGAGTTACAACTTTTGGGCAAGTAAGGGACTTTGTAGAAGTTTGTTTTAGTCGCTTTTATGAGAAGTCAAATGAACAGTTAGATTTGGATGATATGTTAGCTCTAGTTTGTGAAGAAGACTTATCAGAAGATACGATTATTCTAATAGATTTTGAGGACTAAAACATGATTGAAGAATTAAAACCCTTCCGTATCAATTTTAAAAACGGAGATCAAACGATTTTCATGGTTCAAGACCAAATATTGAAGATGTTCTTCCGAAATGACTATGGTTGGTTGTCTGTACCTGATGAAATGTATAATCGCACTTGGTCTTATATAAAACGTAAGGGTATCACTTATATTTCTGAGTCCGAACTTCTCGAACTTTCTAAACAGTTCACAAACGGCTCAGACTTGTTACTAAATAATTAGAAAAGGAAAGTAAAGAATGAATTTAACAAAACCAGTAAAAATCGGAATTGCTATTATCACAGGACTTGTTTTACTTGGACTTTTCCGTTTAACCGCAGTAAAACGCATCCCTGCAAATACTGTTGGGGTTAAAGTGAGTGCCTTTGGTGGTGTTCAAGACACCACACTCCAAACGGGGTATCACTTACTTGTGCCTTTTATTGATAAGGTTTATACTCTTCCAACGTCTGTACAGACGAAAACAATGGAGAAAATTACCACTCAGACCAAAGATGGTCAGTGGCTTAATACCAATATTGATGTGAAATATAGGGTTAATAAAGAAAAGGCTATGACAGTCTTCTCTAATTACACGACTTTGGAAAATGTGAATAATAGTGTGGTATCCCCTGCAGTTCAACGTGCGATTGAATCGGTTACAGGTAGCTATGACATTTATGATGTTCTCGGTAACAAACGTACTGAGGTTTATGAAGCGATTGATAAGGCTCTTAAAGAGAAATTTGAGTCTTATGACCTTGAATTTGTGTCGTTTACCATTACTGACCAAGACGCAGGTGATGAAATAGAAGCTGCAATTAAAAACGAAAGTGTTAAGCAGAAGGAAATCGACACTGCAAAACAAGAACAAGAAAAAGCCAAGGTTGAAGCTGAGACGAAGAAAGTCCAAGCTCAAGCTGAAGCTAACAATGCAGTCATTAAAGCTGAAGGTGAAGCAAAAGCAAACAAGGTTAAGTCCGACTCTATTACTGATACCCTTATCCGTATGAAAGAAGCGGAAGCTCGCGAAAAACATGGTTGGGTTACAGTTAATGGAGCAGGTAGCACTATTGTGCAACCGTAATTAGAAGTAGGTGAAATAAAATGGGTTGGTTTATTTCCACAGGATTTTTAGCTACTTTTTTAATTGTGCTTATACTCGCAGTTATTTTAATGTTTTGTGCAGATGGTGAGTCTAATTGGGAACGCCCTAAGTGGTTTAAGTACACTTATATTTCTTTATTTGTTTTAGTATTAGCTTCTTTCCCCTTTTTAGCACTAAACTTAAAGGAAGAGAAGGTTTACGCAACAGATTGGAAACAAATTTATCAAAATGACAAGGGTATTGATTTGACTCTAGCTTTTGATGATGATTTCGAGTATAAGATTCCTTTGAACGAACCTCTTGCTAAAACTCAGATTTACAATAGTGGGGATAATTCAAGGGTTTTAAACTACACTCACTACTTTACTTTAAAGAAAGATAACGCGAGCTTAACTCGAAAAGCAAAATTAACTGAGCTAGTAGGTGAAACAGGTAGCACTGCGAAGATTATCAAAGTTGAATATCGTAAAATTGATTATACTTATACTCGCTTGTTTAACCTTGTAGGGTCACATGAGAAGTCAGAATATGATGGTGAGTTACGTTTAACTTTCGATAGTGGAGAAGGTACTACAACAAGTGAGGACTTAAGTAACTTTTTGGAGAAGTGATTCTCGGTATCTTCAAACTAAGCAAGACTTTACAGGTCTTGCTTTTTATATTTGACAAATGTATTTATTTTTGATATAATAAAGAAAATAGAAAATGAGGTTTAAATTTATGTATTCAGAAGGTGTGGAACGTTTAACCGTTTATGGTTCGAGTAATATTGAG
>ERZ772986.1727-NODE-1727-length-12224-cov-13.282110_pt1 | contig 12224 bp, 5 predicted proteins | sample MGYA00511898_ERZ772986 | MGnify/ENA primary metagenome ERZ772986 (study PRJEB29015, sample SAMEA2737934) | human oral metagenome | biome: human oral; feature: human-associated habitat; material: dental | place: China | collected 2148 ... | reverse complement strand
CAACTATACTTTATTGTGTAGGAGCTATGGCAATTTTAGGTTCAATAAATAGTGGTCTTACAAATGATAATACTATTTTAAATATAAAGGCAATATTAGATGGGGTTATATCAATAGTTTTAACTTCTATATATGGAATAGGAGTTATTTTTTCAGCTGTTTCTGTAACTATTTATCAGGGAATATTTTATCTTTTTGCAAGTCAAATAAAAGATTATTTAAGTCCACAAGCAATATCCGAATTAAATGCAGTTGGAGGAGTGTTAGTCCTTGCAATAGGAATAAATATGACATTTAAAAAAGATATAAAAACTGCAAATATGTTACCTGCAATTTTTATACCTTTATTAGTTTCAATATTTTCTTAGAATATATAAATATATAGAGCTAAATCTTCATTAGCAAGTTTATTATAAAATTCTTTAAGTTCATTAAATTCATTAGTTATTGCCTTAATATCAAAAATATATTCTTCTTCCTTCATAGAAGAGTAAAATTTTCTTCTAGTTTTTACTCCTAAATAAGAAAAATTTTCTCCTTTGAAATTTTTACCTGATATTTCTTCAATAGTACCTATTTTTTCAAAATAATCTTTTATATCAATCTTATTTAAAAAATTAGCTATTTCTTTAACTTTTTCCTTGCAACTACAATAGGAATAAATATCTTCAGGAGCAAAGCTAACAGTAACCTCACCTAAAAGAGCCTCTGTAAAAATATCTCTTTCATTTTTTCCTTGAAAATCTACTTCCTCTAATTCTTTTCCACCTGTATATAGATAATAGAAATCTTTTGCTGAAAAAACTCTTGTTGTGTATGAAGGTTCTAATTCAGAAAAATCTTCCTCAAAGTTTCCATCAAGAATTTTTGGTATATCTTCTTCTTTAACACCATAGTAACATAAGTCCATACCCATAGTAAAACCTCCTACCTTTTTTCTTAATTATAACATAAAGTGAAAAAAATACCGAAATTTAAAAGTTAAAACGGTTAAGTTTAGAGAGAATATTATCTTTTTAAAAATAAACACTATGTTTTAAAATTGTTGACTTCAATTAAAAATAATGTATAATCTAATTAAAAATAAAAGAGGGGGAATAAAAATGTTAGAAAAAAATAATTTATTTAGTTTTGCTACAAGTGAATTATCACAAGATGCTTTTATCTGCTGGTGTTTAAATTTGATTAATTATCCTAATGAAGAATTATATTCTATGGCAAAGGATATTTTTTTAAATTTACTAAAAGAAGCAAATTTAGAAAATGAGAAAATAGAAATATTAAGACAGTATAAAAAATAGATGTCTTAGTTATATTAAAAAATTCAAAGAAAGCCTATATTATTGAAGATAAAACTTATACTTCTGAACATAGTGAGCAAATTAAAAGATATAGAGAAACTATTAAAAATGATTTTAAAGAAGAAATTAATGATATAAAAACAGTATATTTTAAAACAGGTTTTTGGTTTTCTTATGATTATCATATTGTTAATGAAAAAGATAAAATAGATATAAAAATAGATAGAGAAGATTTTTTAAATATTCTAAATAAATATAAAGGAAAAAATCCAATTTTAGATGATTATTGTGAACATTTTGAAAGAGTAACTAAGGATGAAGAAAAAGAAAAAAATTATTTAATTAATGAAGAAGAAATAAAAGAAAAAGGCTATTGGGGATTAAATATTTCAAAGAGTAGTATATCACAATATAAATTTATGGGAGATATTTTTTCTGATGGATATATAGAAAGTGGTAGAAGTGTTGGAGGTCGCCCCTATACACAATTTAATATTTTAAGAAGTATATTTCGAAATAAGGATAATGAAAATTTAAGTGAAGATAAAAGAAATTATACAATATTTTGGAGAGTTGACACAGTAAATGTAGGACCTTATATTTCAATTAATTTTTATACTCATCATGATAAAAATAATGATCCAAAGCCATAAAGTAGAATCTATGAATATAATAGAATAAAAGAAAAAATAGAAAAAATTGTAAAAGAAAAGTGTTCCAATATATTAAATTGGGTGAATATTCAAGGAAAGTTTTCAAATTATTGGGAACAAAATCTTTTAATAATTCCATTGAAAGATTATTTAATATCAAAAGAAAAATGTGATAAATTAGTTGAATGTATTAGAATAATAGATGAAGAATTAAGAAAATAATAAAATATAAATAAAAAAACTCTCTCTGATATTTCTATCAAAAGAGAGTTTCTTCTTATAAAGTATTAGAATATAACTCTAAGTCCTACTCCACCTCTTACATTTTCTCCCTTAGTGTCATAACCTACATTTCCTGTTAATCCAACTCTTTGATTATCTATTCCAACATTCAAGTCAAATTTGACATTTCCTCTTCTGTCTTCTTTTTCTCCTCTTACATTGAAATAATCGGCTGTTGTATCAACAACTCTTGCTTTATTTTTTCCATTAGCTAGTTTTCCTAATTCATTTTCATAGGCTACTCCAAGTGATGTTCTCAATGTTTTAGTTCCAAAGTAATGTCTATAAGCTAATTCTGTTCCTATTTCTGGTTTTACAGAGATATAGTCATTATGTTTTACTTCTAATCTAACTTCACCTGTTTTTTCTCTTATCTTAGATACTCTGCCATATTCTAATTTTAATGCTCCAAAAGCTCTTACACTGAAATCTTCACTTAATCTGAATTCTTTACTTAATTCATTTTTAATTCCTATTCCATAAGTATAATATTTAGATTTAGCATTAAATATTTCATTTACAACTAAGAATTTTCTGTGCATTTTATTATATCCAGCAAAGATTTCTCCTGATATTGTCCAATTTAAGCTATTATTATCATCAAATGGAACTGACTTAAATAATCCAACCTTAGCTTGTAACATTTGTTCTTTTGAGTTTCCTATATCCTTAAATTTGAATGTATTATGTACTATACCTGTGTACCAACCTGTACCTCTTCCTAGTTTAATATCTTCATTTTCATGAATATAAGCCACACCATAAGCATTATATTTGTAGTCTATAACTCCTGCTGTATCAGTATTATATTCTCCTCTTATTCCAAATGTTTTAATTTTATTAGAATCTTTTGAAGCATTTCCTTCTGCTCTTAGATTCTTAAATTCTTTATCTAGGATAACTCCTGTTGTATTTATTCTTTGTTGAACATTTGCATATTGGTGTCCCATCATTTCATCATAAGCTTGAACTAGTACAGCTTGTTCATTCTTTCCAATAGTATTTAATAAGTTGAAAAGCTTCTTTTCTCTTGAATCAAGTGCATTCATTCCATATCTTTGTTCTAAACCATCTGCAAAGTTCCAAGCATTTTCTGCTTTTTTTACAAAAGATGTATAAGGAAGTTTTGACATTGCAACACCTTTTATTTGACCATGGTTATCTAAAACTGGTGTAGCTAACCAAGTTAATGAACCTGCAATAGATGTCAATTTAAAGTTTCTTCCTTGAATTTGTTGTAAGAAAGGTTTTATAGCATTATCTGTTACAAACCATTCTTTTTTATTTGTTAAAGTAGAATATTCAGTTCCTATTATCAATTGACTATTAATAGGAGGCACTACACCATCTATATCTATTGGTTTTGTTCTTCCCAATGTATCTACATAGAATCCTATATCAGATAGACCAAGATTTGAACTAGCTTTACCTATAATTTCTGTAATTTTTGCCACTTCTTTATCTGAAACAGGTTTTCCACCTCTTGTAAATGATGGTTTTCCATCTTTAACAGTAATTTTAACTCCTTCATAACTTTTATCAGTTCCTGACGAACCTCTTAATTCTTGTCCCTTAGGATCAGATGTTAATTTAGAGTTGACTAATTCTTCTAATCTATGAAGATCATCAGCTGAGATATCTTTATAGCTAACTCCATAAGTTCCCTTACCTCTTACTTTAATTTCTCCATAGTTTTTAATTACAGCATATCTTGTTACATTACCCTTAGCATCCACTTTTCCTCTAATTACAACACCATAGCTGTTATCTGCATCTATATGAATCTTTCCATAATTTTCAAGAGTAGAACCATTCATTACTGCAACCCCAGTAATTCCAGTTACATTCTTATTTACTATATTTTTACCACTACTGTCCTTTCTTCCAGCATAAGCATCTGTTGTTTTGATAGTACCTCTATTTATAAATGTAGCTCCATCATCTACATAAACTCCTGTCATACTTTGAATTTTATTAGTTGCTGTTGCTCTACTTCCATCTAGGAGAATATTTCCATTATTTTCAACAGTAGTTCCTACACCTTTTCCATACATACCAATAGATTTTTCACCAAAAACTCTAATTACACCATTTGTATCATTTATAATATGTCCACCATTATCAGCAGCCATTCCTATACCATAAACAATTTTTGAAACATCAGTATATACTTTTCCTGTTACAGGATCTATATCATCAGTTTTTCCTACTAAAACTCTTCCACTATTTGTTGCTTTACCACCTGGTGCATAGATTCCTATACTTCCTTTTGTATTAGAGAAATCAATAGTTGCATAGTTTGTAAGATCACCCTTAGCTGTTGAATTTCCTTTAATATAGAATCCAATCAAACGATCAGAACTAGAAGCAATATTTCTTCTATTAGTTAAAATAGCTTTGCCATTAGAGTATAGGAATACACTATCATTTCCTAGTGTAACATTTCCTGTTCCTGTGCTTGTGTATCTATTTATTAATGTTGAGTTATTATCTAAAATAAATCCATAAGATTTAGCTCCAACAGTTATATTAGAAGCACTATCAGTTACATTAGCTCCATTTTTTGCAAAAATTCCAACAGGTTCACTATTTTTAGCTGTTGCTGTATGTGGATCAACATTTATTTGTCCTTTTAGAAGTAATGTTCCATTTTGTTTATAGAAACCTATTGCTTCATCTTTTACATGAATCTTACCGCCATTCATTTCAACACCTGAGTTAGTAGTTGAGTAAATTCCTATTGATTTATGTCCAACTTCTATATTTCCAGAATTATGTTTAATATTTGTTGTACCATCTGCTGTATAGATACCTATTGTTTTTTCATCATCTTTTGTTGAAGTTGTATCTGCTATATTTATATTAGCATTGTTTACAAAAGTTTGGCCACCTTTTAAGAATACACCTAATGTTTTCTTTCCTGCTATAGTTAGCTCTCCATTATTTTTAACAGTTTTTGTACTAGGAGCATTTGAGTAAATTCCTATTGAATTATTTCCACTTAAAGTGATTTTACTATCATTAGTTAAGTTAGAATTTATTGCAAGTAGACCTTTAGCTCCTTCTTTTGTGCTTGTAATTTTTTCTGCTTGAGAAGCAAAATTAGCATTTTTTATGAAAAGTCCACTAGAATTTTTACCTAATTGTATTGTTTTTATTCCAGTTAATATAGAGTTTCCTTCAATATATGCACCAGTTTGTTTATCTGCAACTGTCATATCAACTTTTGTACCTTTTCCATCTAAATTAGCTGTACTATTTTTTAAATAAAGCATAGTATTTTGTGTAGCATTTAAATTTCCTAAATAAGAAACAAATTTAGATTTTTCTAAATATGCTAAAACACCTTTATTTTGGAAGTTAGCTGTACCTTTTGCTGTTATTTCACTATTCTTTCCATAGAAACCTATACCATTTTCCCCGACAGTAATTGTTGAATTAGTATCTAATTTTGTATTTTCAGAATATAAAGCAACTGCAGGTGCCCCTGTTAGACTCTTACCTACTGTAATAGAACCTGTATTTGTTACAATATTTCTCTTTGCTATTGCAGCATCTTTTCCTCTACTAAAAATACCTACTGAACCATTACCTAATGTGATATCTGCTTTATTATTCATAGTTAAGATATTAAAGTTAGCATCATTACCATTATAAGCATTTGCTTCTGCTTTCTCTGCAGCAGTTCCTTTAACATCAATTTTACCGTTTATTGCATAGATACCAACATTCTTTGTTGCTCCTGTATTAGATTTTATTTCTCCACCAAGATTATCTAATTTTTGAGCATTAACTAAGTACATACCTGTTGAGTTATTTCCTAAACTTATCTTAGAATTCGCTGTTGTAGTTACTTCTAATTTATTCTTATGACTAGCAGGATGTCCTTCATATTTTCTTGTACTAGCTTTATATATTCCATAGATACCTGTTGAACCTTCTCCTAATTTAATCGCACCATCATTTTTAACTCTTGCTGATTCAACATAAATTGCAGTAGATTTTTTAGCAACTGAAAAATTAATAGTACCTTCATTTAAAATTTCAAAGTTTCCATTTGTCCAACCAGTAAGAGGTGCAGGTGCTGTTGGATTTTTTATACCTTCTGCCATAAGTCCTATATTTTCTTCAGCCTTATATTTTCCATCATCTACTGAAGTAACAGTTTTTCCACTTGCCAAAGATGTTTCACCATTTATTACATGACTAAGTACCATCTTAGGTTTTAAACTTTTATCTGCACCAATTGGAGCTCTTCCTTCTTCAGAACGAACTTCTTCAGCTCTATTTCCATTATTTTCAAATGTCCAGTTATTTATATTAATAGTTGAACCTTTTTTACCATAGGCTCCTACACCACTAATATTTGAACCAATTAGTTGAACTGTTGCTTTATTTGCAGTAAATTCTGTTCCTTCTGTTGCAATAACTCCTACACCAGCATTTCCATTTAATCTTATCTTTGTAGTATTATCTAATGTAACTTTTCCATTTGCAATAAATATTCCTATTCCTGCATCTGTTTTGTTTCCAACTTCTATAATACCTTTATATTTTATATTGCTTGTACTTCCAGTTATAGTACGATCTTTATCAGCATATAATCCAACTCCATTTGCACCAGTAGTAATTGAAGTATTAATTTCATAAGCTGTTGTTGAAGTACCTTGTCCCATGCTATATATTCCTATTGCATATTTTGCAGCATCTGTTTTAGTCTTAGGAACAGTATCTCCTACTTTGATTCCTGCTATATAGTCTTTAATTTCTGTATTTCCTTTTAACAATAATCCTATTAGTCCATTACCAGTAGCACCTGTTGCTACTGTATAGTGCAATTTAGAAGTACTTCCATTTATTTTTGCAATATCTCCTGTACTTCCTTCTAGATATACTCCAACTCCATAACCTGTTACTTTACCTATAGTTGTAGTTGCACTACCTAAAGTAGTATTTTGTCCTTTTATGTAATAAGCAACTCTATTTTGATTTTTTGTACCTAAGCTGATTTCTGCATCACTTGTATCAGTTATCTTTCCTTGTCCTGATATATAAACTGCTGTTGAACCATCTGCAGCATCTGCTAAATTAATTTTTCCAACTTTAGTTACAGTTGATTTAGGTGCATATATTCCAACTGATTTTTCATTATTCATATTGATAGCTCCTGTATTTGTAATTACAGAATTAGCAACAGTTGTTGTTCCATTTTCAGCAAATATTCCAACTGAGCTTTTTTGTTCAACAGTTATAGTACCACTATTTGTAGTTGTCAATTTTTTAGTTGCTGTTGCATCTAATTTGGAATAAATAGCTGCTGATTTTTCATTTGAGCTTCCTTCCATTTTTATGGCACCACTGTTTGTAACTGTTTTATCTGCAGTTGTTGTAGCAGAAGTTAAATAACTATATAAACCAACTGACTTTGTTCCTTTTGCATAGATTCCTTTATTTGAAGCTAATAAACCACTATTTGTTATATTACTATCCTTTCCATAAATTCCAGCTGATTCTTGCTTTTGCATTTCTATTTTTCCTGCATTTTTTAATGTAGAAGAGTTTTGACCTAAGATTCCTACTGATGTTTTATTTTGCATTGTAATAGTACCAGTAGCTGTATTTTCTCCTGTACTTTCATCTGCATAGATAGCAAGTGCAGAATCTCTTGTTGAAGTATAAATTCCTGCATTTTTTGCTGTTGAACTTGCTGCTCCTGTTCCTGTTCCTTTTGTTGCAATAAGTCCAACATTTGTATTAGTTATTATTTTTTTAGCTTCTTTTATTTCCACTAAAGAACCTTTTGTTCCAACTAAAAGTGAAGTAGAAGCTGCTTGTCCATTTGTCACAGTATAGTCTTCATCTAAAATTGCTCTTGCTCCCATTGTAGCATAAAATAGACTTGCTCCTTGTCCAAAAGCAGTCAGATTGATTCTGTCAGTTGTTTTATTATTTAAAAACTTACCTAAACTTAATGAAGTAGTCATACTTCCATTTAAAAGTCCAATAGTAGAATTTTGACCTAAACTAACTTCTAATACATGTCCACTTGCTATTTTAAATGTATCATTAAATTTATTGACATCAGAAGAATACATTCCAATAGCAGACTGTCCAATTGTTATTTTTGAACCATTGTAATAAGTAACTTTTGCTAAACCATCTGTATAAATTCCCATTGTAGTTCCAGCATTTGCACCAGTTCCACTATTAGCTAGTTCAATAGGAGCCTTAATTGCTAATTTTCCATCACCATTTGTATTACCCTTAGCATATATTCCTAAGGCATTTTCTCCAACTGAAATTTTTGCTGCTGATGAACCTCTTACATTTTCATGAGTAAAATTATACTTTCCACTAGCATAGACACCTATATTACCTTTTTTAGTAGTTGATAATAATCCATTATTAGTGAATGTTAATACTTCTGAAGCACTAGCTGATGGATTTCCAACTAGAGCAACAGCATGAGTTACATCTCCTTTAGCAATAATTTTTCCACTACTTGTGTTTGTAAATGTTCCTTCTTCTCCATAGAAACCTAAACTTCCAGCAAAATTTGGTGTTGCTTTATTTCCACTAGGTCCTGTTACATCAATTGTTCCAGCATTATAACCTCTACCAGATTTTAATACATAACCTATTGATTGTTTTCCTGTAACTTCTATTAAAGAACCAGCTTCTAAATTGATTTTTCCATAATCTGCTTCTGCTGTTGCATATTGATTTTTTTCAGTCTTAAAATAACGATTATATAATTTTCCTACTGTAACAGCACCATAGTTCTTTTCCCCTTTTACATAAACTTTACCAGTACCTGTTAAAGTTATACTACCAGAATTTTTTATTCTTAATCCAGAACTATTAATTGCATTAGCTCCTACTTCTACTTTCCCTGAAACTTCAACAGTTTCTGTTCCTACTGTTTTTCCTGTGTAATTAGTTACAGTTATAGGATTTCCATGTACATCTGTATATGTATATGAAGTTGTAGTATGTTCTGTATTTTCAAGAGCATGGTCATCATAATAACTTTTAGTTACTTTTGGTGTTACTCCATCTGCTTCAAATAATTGTTCTCCATATGAACCACGAGCATATATTCTACCTCTTATTGGTCTTGTTTCTACTTCTGAGTATACTCCAATAGCTCCTTCAACTTTTGTTGTATCTGAACCATTGTTAGCTAATGTTCCTGTAGGGGCAGCAGTTCCTATATTTATTATCCCTCCAACTTGAACAGCTTGTATATTATGTAATAAGCCCACTCCAACTGAACCATCACTATTTATATTAATAGTACCTGAGTTTTTCATATAACTCATTTCATTTGGATTAGATCTACTTGCTATCTGTCCACCTGCTGTTACCTTTACTTTATAGTTATCATAGTCTGCTACTTGCTCTGCTCCAGATTGTTTATTCTTAACTGTTAAAAATCCAAAACTTCCATAACCATTTAATGTGATTGTTCCAGTATTTTCTCCTGACATAATAACCAAACCAGATTGTTTATTTCTTTGATCTGAATAGTAACTTTCTGGTCTTAATTGAAATCCAGCACTCTTTGAAGCTCCTATTTCTATTTTTCCATTATTAATCATTTCTGTTCTAGTATTATTAGAAGAAGTATCAAAGTTATTGAAACCAAAACCTACTTGATTTTCATTGTTTGTTCCAGCTTTTCCTATTATATCCCCTCTATTTATAACTTTGATATTAGCTACTTTTTCAATTGTATTATAACTATCATTTCTTCCACTTATTTTTCCATATGTAGTATGAGTCCCTTGAACATCTATACCAACATTTTTTGACTTTTCTAGATTAATAGTTCCATTAAAAGTAAATGGTTTATATGTTGTAGGTGTTCCACCAGGAGAACCCACTGGATAAGAATCAACTACTCCCTCATCTACCATAAATGCTCTAGTATCTTCTATTTTTACATTTACTGTTATATTATTAAATTCATCTAATCTTCTTACTTTACCCCAAGTTGAAATATAGTTTCCAACTTTGTATTTTCCATTCATTGTTGAATAATCAACATCCAATGTCTTACTATTCCAATCACTTGGATTATAATCCTTATCACTATATTTACGAGCATTATCTGAACTTAAAACGCTTGGTGATAATGCAAAATCAACTGGATTAACTGTTGATAAATTCACAGCAATAGTTCCAACATCACTAGGAGTTGTTACTTCTAATGGTGTTATTGTTGGTGAAGTTACACCTATATTAATTGTTGGTGCACTAGGTATACTTGGTGGCACTATTTCTGGATTAGTTATTGTTGGTGCTGCCAATGGTGTATTAACTTGTGGATTAACTGTTGGTACAGGTAATTCAGGTGGTTCACTAATATTTGGGTTTATTGGTTTTATACTTTTTGTTACTTCTTTTGGAGAAACATTAGCTAATATTTCAACTTCATTAATTGGTTCTCTAAGATCTCTTAAATTTACTAATCCCCATTTTCTATTCCCATTAGTTGCTGAATCTATTGAATTATCTTTTTCTATTCTTACTCCACCTGTTGAACCATTATCTGCTCTTTTCCATGAAGATGTATTATCATTCCCTGGTGTAATAGGATTTCCATTTGTATGCATATTTTCAGCAACATCCATTGCATTTTTTACTTTCCAGTTTCCACTTTTATATATTCCTTGATAAATATATTTTTCTGATTTATCTCCACTACCTTTATATTTTCCACTCCAATCATTATATGTATAACCCATTCCAAATTGCCATGAAGTCCAAGGTGATTTAACTACTTGATTTCCTTGTTCCATCAATTGAATTAATTCTAGTCTCAATCCTTTTAGTACTTTTTGATTCTCAGTTCTGGCTTGATTAATTTTTGATTGTAAGCCTCCCACTGAGTTTTTCAAATTTTCTCTTGATAAAGCTATTTGTTCATTAGTTGGTACTGCTTGTGCTACTACTTCTTCTGAAAATGCATTTACTCCCATCATTAAGAAAAGTATTGCTAAACCTAATGAGTATTTTACACTCTTATACCTTTTAGCTATGGAACGTAAATTCTTTTCTACTTTACTTAGATTATTTTTCATAAAATCCTCCATTATGTTTGAAAAAAATATTTTTTTTTATTTTTTTTTACATTCTTTTCAATTATACTTCTATTTTTTAATTTTGTCAAATATATCAAAGATTTTTTTATAAAAATAAAAAAGCCAAGATTCTAAATATCTTGACTTTTATTTATAATTGTTTAATATCTTCAAATTAATTTGTTTATTGTACTTGTTGTTCTGCTGTAGCTTTTAACAATTCAGCTCTTTCTTCATCTTCTTTAAGTATTCTTGCTCTTACTCTTTCTAATGCTTCATAAGCTTCTTTTTCTTCTTCTGGTGTCATTCTTGGAGCTGCTGGTTCAACAAAAACCTGATTTTGATTAGGATTTTCATTTGCTCCTTGTTCAGCCACTATTTCAGTCTGAGTTTCTACTTGATTTTGAGCTTCTGCCATTTCTTGTTGAGCTTTTAGCTTTTCTTGCTCCTCTTTTTCTATTCTAGCTCTTGCTCTTTCTAAAGCTGCATAAGCTTCTTTTTCTTCTTCTGGACTTAAATTTGTTGTAGTTGTTCCAACTACATTTCCATTTGAACTTTCAACAGAATTAGAATTTTCTATTATTCCTTGTTGTTGTTCTTTTTCTCTTTGTTCCCTTCTTTCTCTCATTTTATCAGCATCAGCCTCTGCATATACCAATGATGATAAAATTAGTGAAAACACTAAAGTTCCAAATAATGTCTTTTTCATTTTCTGCCTCCTAAGTTAACTTAATACTTTAATAATTTTGTTAATACAATTTTGTTTTAGTATTTTTAGTTTTTTAATAGTTTGTTGTACTATTTTTATGTCTCCCCCAACTATTAAACCCTCTTTGTAACTTAGTTTTAAATTTTGCTCTTAAGAATTATCTCTACTTTTGTCCTCATTTTATTTTAAGATA
>ERZ772986.1726-NODE-1726-length-12225-cov-4.137551_pt1 | contig 12225 bp, 8 predicted proteins | sample MGYA00511898_ERZ772986 | MGnify/ENA primary metagenome ERZ772986 (study PRJEB29015, sample SAMEA2737934) | human oral metagenome | biome: human oral; feature: human-associated habitat; material: dental | place: China | collected 2148 ... | reverse complement strand
AATGTTCTGCCACTGGGGGCGCGGCATGGGAACACCGCCCCAAACGGGCATTAATGCCTGACGTTCGGGAAATGCCTTGGGCGCGGATTGTTTCGGAGTCCAAACAAGCTGCTGTACCATGATAATGATTAATAAAAATTATTAATAAGATTTATATATTAAATAACCATCATCGTTTTCTTGTCAATATTTTTGCGTAATTCAAAATTAGTATTATTTTAAAATATTGTATTCTATAAATAATAAAATATATTTCTATTTGATGGAAATCGGCATTTTACTTGTGAAATGCGCAAAATTTGGTTCTTCAAGTCGGGAACATCCTCCCATCTCGTTTCATTTTTGAACGATAAAATAAATTTTCTTTATCGTTTTTCAGACGGCCTGTTGGCGTTCAGCTTCTGAAATAAAACCCTGCTTCATCTTCGCAACGGCGTATCTGCCAACCGTAAACCGATTCAAGCAAGTCGGGGCGCATCACTTCGCCTACCTTGCCTGATGCAACGACTTTTCCCTTATTCATCAAAATAATATGTTCCGCATAACGCGCGGCGAGGTTTAAATCGTGTAATACCATTATTGATGAGGCACGGTTTGAATGCCCGACCAAATACTGCATCAGGCGGTGTTGGTGGCGGATATCGAGATGGTTGCACGGTTCGTCCAAAAGCAAGACCGGCGCGTTTTGCAACAGGGCGCGGATGATATTGGCGCGTTGTTGCTCGCCACCTGAAAGCTTGCCGATGCGCTTATCCGCCAATGCCGTCAAATCAAAATAATCGAGTAACTCGTCCGCCCACTCATGGTTAAGACGGCCTTTCTGTACGAATGACGCCAACGCAATGTATTCACGTACGGTCATCGGCATGTTGTAACGGCCATGCTGCCCGACCCATGCCACCCTGCCCGCGCGGATTTGCGGCGCAACGGCCTCACCGAAAAGCGTGATTCCCCCCTGCCCCGTTTGCCCGATTAAGGCCCGCAGCAAAGTAGATTTGCCTGCGCCATTCGGGCCGATAATGACGGTCATGCCCGAAGGTATATCCAGTTGATCGATTTCAAGCAGGGTTTTGTCTTGGACGCAGACGGAAAGATTACAGATTTGAAATAAGGTGTGCATGGCAAAAGATATGGGGCAATGAAGTTTCAGACGGCCTGTTTAGGCATCAACGGCTTTTCAAAGGCTTGATAAACAAATACATAAAAAATGGCCCCCCCAGCAAGGCGATGACAATGCCGACCGGCAAATCGACGGGATACGTTACCCAACGTGCCAGCCCGTCCACCACCATCAAAAACACTGCGCCCAACCAAGCCGACAGTGCAATCAGTTTGCGACGGCTGCCACCGACGGTTTGCGCCAGCACATTGGGGATCATCATGCCGAGAAAACCGATGATGCCCGAAAGCGATACCGCCGCCCCCGTCATCAATGCCGCGCCGATTACGGTTTGCACACGCAAAGCCCCAACTGATACACCCATACTGGCAGCCGTATCTTCCCCCGTCATCAAAACGTCCAGCCGCCTGCCTGCGGACAACAAAATCAGAAAACCGGGCAACATGACCGCGATTGCCGCGACAGGCGATGAGAAACCGGCTTCGGCAAGGCTGCCCGACAGCCATGTGGTTGCGCTGCGCAATACCAAATCGTCAGACAAAAACAAAATCATGCTGACCACCGCGCCCGAAAACGCACTCAACACAAACCCCAACACCAGCAATCCCAAAGTACCGCCGCCGAGCAGTTTGTGCACCGTCAAAATCAGCAGGCACACACCCAATGCACCGAGAAAAGCCGCCGCCGGCACACCCATCGCGCCACCGCCCAAAGCCAATAGCACAATCACGCCCAAGGCCGCCCCGCCCGACGTCCCGATCAAACTCGGATCGGCCAGCGGGTTCTCAAATAAAGCCTGCAATGCCGCACCCGAAGCAGACAAACCGGCTCCGACCAAAAGCGCGGTATAGATGCGCGGTAAACGGATTTGGCGGACGGTTTCATCCATCGCCAACGGCGACTCCCACGCACCAAAACCGATGCCGCAGCACAAATAAACGGCGGCGGCAGTAAGCAGCAGGCAGAGAGTAAGGGTATGCGGTTTCATGACATCATGCGGTTGAAGCGGATTGAGGGACGGTTTCAGACGGCATTTTTAAGACAGCCGTTTTACTTCCTCCTCAACAAGAAGGAACAAATCAAGGCCGTCTGAAAACAAAAATCAGGCAAGGTGTTCAAAACAGGCGCGTTTATTTCGCCAAACCGTGTAAACGCTGAACCACTTGCGGCGTATCCAACCCGTAACGGAACATATCATTGGCCTTCCACAAATAAATCTTGCCGTTTTTCGCCGCAGGCGAGCCGGCGATTTCGGGGCGTGCGGCAAAGGTTTTGACGTTGCCTATCATGGCAGTGTTGTGGTCGGCAATAATGATGATGTCGGGTTTAGCCGCAATCCATGCCTCACGCGTCATCGGTTTGAGGCCGTCAATGGCGGCTGCGGCATTGATACCGCCGGCGCGGCGGATGATTTCATCGGCAGCGGTATTCTTGCCCGATACGATGCGCCCGTCGTAGCTGAAGAGGTAGCGTTTGCCGCTGGAAGGCTGCTGTTTCATATCCGCCTGCCATTTACTGGCCAACTTGTCCGCCTGCGCGCTTTTGCCGATAAGCTGACCGATGTTGCGGATACTTTGCGGATAGGCGGCGATGCTGTCATCGGGCGCAACATTGACGGCTTTAATGCCTGCTTTCTGCAGGTGGGCAAAAATATCAGCAGGCTGCGCCATCCATGAACCGATGGCGATGTCGGGTTTGGCGGCCACAATCGGCTCAACCGTCAGACGGCGATGAATGCCGATACTGGGCTTGTTTTTCAATGCCGGATTTTGAACGGTCTGATCGCGGCCGACGATTTCGTCCAATGCGCCGAGCGCGGCAACGATGTCTGCCGTATCGGGGGTTAACACAACGATTCGTTGCGCGTGTGCAGTACCGGCCAACGAAATGAATGCGGAAAGCAGGAGGAGTTTGAGTTTCATTGTTTTTTTCCTTGTCGCATGCTTTCAGACGGCCTGCTCATTTTCTCAGGCCGTCTGAAAACGGTTGAATCACATTAGAACTTCAGTTGTACGGTTGCGGCGAAATTGCGGCCGGTTTCGGTGTACAAGTCCATCACACTGGTACGGCTCATGCCGGCGACGTCTGCGTGCTGCCAGTATTTTTTGTTGCCGACGTTGTAAATGTTTGCGCCGATTTCGAGGTTTTTAAACGGCTTGTACCACGCGCCGACATCCCATACGCCATAACCCGGCTCTTGGAAAACAGTGTCGCTGCTGACGCGGCTGTGTTTTTTCGACCAGCGCAGCTTGGTACCCACACCCCATTTTTCCTGAGTGTAATCCAAACCCAAAACGCCGTTGAGCGGATAAGCGGAATCCAACGGTTTGCCGTCCTGCTGCTCACCGCGCATCCAAGCGATGCTGCCGGAGACTTGCCAGCCCGGCAGGAATTTGTAGGCGGCAGAAGCTTCAGCACCGTATGTTTTGACGTGATCAAGGTTTTGATATTGGTACTGGATAATCGGGCGGCCGCCTATGGAGGCGGTGCCGACTTCGGTGCGGTCGATGAAGTTGCGGTAACGGTTGTAGAACGCGGTGACTTGCGCACGGGCGCGTTCGTTTTTGAACTTCATCCCCAATTCAAAGCTGTTGGAGCGTTCGGATTTGAGGTTGGCATTGGGAATGACGGCATAGCCGTAGGTTGTATTGGCAAACGCCATGGTCGCGCTGTCAAACGGCGGCGTGCGGAAGCCTTGGGAATAAGTGGCAAAACCGGTGAACTGCTCACCCATCGGCACGCTCAGGCGCAGGCTGGGCGTAAGCGCGGAATCGTTGAAGCGGGTTGCCATGCCGTCGGGGTTGGCGTTGAGATAGGCTTGGTCGGTCGAAGTGTTCAGCTTGTCTTTTTCGTAACGCAAGGCCGGAGTTAGAACAATGCCGTTGCCGAAGGTCAGGCTGTCTTGTGCGTAAACGCTGAACGTTTTGCGCTTGCTGTCGGGGAAGGTTTTATTCGGATAGGTGCTGCCTGCATAAACTTTGCTGACGGCGCCGTTCAGATTGTCCACTGTCAGACTGTCGCGCGGACGGGCGGTCTCAGTATGTTTGTATTCGGCACCGGCAACGACGGTTTGTTTGACCGCGCCGTCAAACTCCCACACGCTACGTCCGTTCAGCCCACGTATGGTCTGATTGAAACCGTAGTCGGAATGACGGGTCGAGTTGCCCAGTTGGCGCGTGCCCATGCGGGTAATGCTGACATCGACGGCATCGTCTTCCGTACGCAGTTTTTGCTGATAGGCAGTCAGGTTGGCTTCTTTCAGACGGCCTTCGCCAGTGTAGCGGTAGCCTGCTTCGATACGTTGACGGCGAATACGGTCGCGAGCATTGCTCTCAGATGTTGTGATGGTTACCGGCCCGCGCGATTGCGAACCCAAGCCGTTTGCCAATACGGTATCGTTGGCGTGGTAATACTGTTCGTACAAAGTTTCAAAGCGGTGGCGTTCGTTGCCGATATTGCCTTTCACCAAGATATTGTAGGCATTGTTTTTCTGAGGGTTGGTGGCGGTGCGCGAAGTTGAGTAACTGGTATCACTACCCATGTTTTCGGTTTCATGACCTTGGCGGCGCGTCAGCATCAGCAGACCTTCGGCATTTTCATGGAAACCTGCCACAGTCGCCGTCACGCCATGGCTGCGGTCACGGCTGCGGTAGCCGTGTTTCAAACCGAAATGCCCGCGTTTGTCCGCATCGACAAAATCACGCGGCGAGAGCGTGACCATGTTCACCACGCCGCCAAGCGCATCGCTGCCGTACAGCGCGGAATAAGGACCTTTTACAATATCGACCTGCTTGAGTGTGTCGCTTTCGACCATATCGCGTCCCGAAATCGCGCCGTTGGAGCCGCCGCCTGCATAAGATTCGGGAATGCGCACGCCGTCCACCATCATCAGAATGCGGTTGCCGTCTATGCCTCGGATATTGATACCGGCATGACCGCGGCGGTTGTTGTCTGACGGCACGCTGACGCCGGATTCATACATCACGATATCGTCCAGATTCTGCGCCGAGGCTTGATTCAAGGTTTTACGTCCGACAACCGACACATTCGGCGCGGCTTTATCCAAGGTTTGCGCATTGCGGTCGGCCGTAACCACCACAGGCTCTATTTCTGCCTGAGCTACCGGCATCTGAGCCGCATATAACTGTCCGGAAAAAACCGCCCCTACTACACAGGCAATCGCTTTCTTTTTCATTACATAACCTTATTATTTGAATAATAATGGTTTGCATTTATAAAATAAATAGGCGGTTTTTGCAAGTTTGGGAACTGCAAGACAGCACTAACAAAGGTGCGGAGCATATGTATTCGTCTGACTACGCCTGCCTGCTCTAACCTGCCCATGATTGACTGATACGGCAGCGATGCGGCCGTTAAGCCATAAACGCAGTTTTCAGGCTATCTGAAAACCCTGTGCAGACTGCTTTTAAAGGCCGTCTGAAATCCGAAAAGCAGCCTGCACTTTGAAAACAAGGTGCAGGCTGCTTTAGGGTAATAAGCCGTTTATCAATCCAGTTTCAGGATTTCTCCGTCTTCCGGAACGTTCACACGGCTTTCAATGCCTTGACCGCGTATAAATTTACGCATATCGGCGCGGCTGACGGCGGTATGATTCACGGTATCCATGTGTACGGTGATGATTTTGGCTTTAGGCATGACTTGGCTGGCTTTTAATACATCAGCCGTCCCCATAATAATGCCGTCTGAAATGCCTGAAATCAGCGCGTAGCCCGTGTTCATAATCAGATAATCGGGTTTGTAGCGGTTCAATGCTTTGTTTACATCTGCCGTCCACACAGTATCACCCATAATATAAGCGGTTTTATGTCCGTTGCTTTGGAATACCACACCCATTGCATCGCCTAAGATTTCGGCTAGCTGCGGGTTGGCATACATGGCTTCTGTACCATGTACACCGCCGGTTTTGCTGATGGTTACGCCGTTGAAGACAGCGCTGCCGTTCAACACGCGTACATCAGTAAAGCCTTGGCTGCGGATTTTTGCCGCGTCGGCTTGGTGCTGCACATATACGGGCAGGTTTTTCGGAATGGAACGTGCGGCGGTTTCGTCCCAATGGTCTTCGTGAGTATGGGTAACGATAACTGCATCCACACCGTCCAAAATTTTATTCACACTCATCGGCAGCCCGACCAGCGGCATTTTGGCTTGGTTATTGAACGTGCCGGCAAAGCCGTTCATGGAATGCTTGGGGGCGAAAAACGGGTCAATCAAAAACGTCTGCCCCGCATATTCGACTTTGGCGGTAGCGTTACGGATATGTTGGTATGAATCGTCTGCCCAAGCGGAAAAGGCTGTCGCGCCCAAAACAGTGGCAAGAATAAATTGCTTGAATTTCATGATGTTGCTCCTTAAAAAATCATGTAGCGTATTTTAAGCAGCAGGTGCATCGGCTAAAATAGGCAATATTGCCAATAAACGTAAGGATAGTGCCAAAATGTCGTCTGAAAACGAGCGTAACGAGTTTCGCCAAAATCAAACTGTTCCCAAAATCGTGCTATATGCTCAATCGGGCATGAATGATTTTGTCTTCAACATTCCCTTTTCTGTTTTTCAGACGACCTATCGGGACAATCCACTCTTTGACCTGAAAATCTGTTCCGATGACAGCAAAGACGTCATCACGGCACTGGGCGCAAGCATTCCCGTACACGGCGGATTGGATTTGACGGAAGAAGCCGACATCATCGTCATCGCAGGCTGGCGCAATATTGAAGAAGCCCCGACACCCGAGTTGAGCGCACATTTACAGAAAGCAGTACAACGTGGTGCGCATATCACCGCCCTATGTTACGGCACTTACGCCCTTGCCTACACAGGACTTTTAGACGGCAGAACCGCCGCCACCCACTGGCTTGCCGAAGACGACTTTGTCCGCCGTTTCCCTAAAATTCATCTGGATACCAACCGCCTATATGCGGAAGACGGCAACTTTTTAACATCGGCAGGTGCGGCGGGCGGGCTGGATTGCTGCCTTTACCTCATCCGTAAAATCCACGGTGCAACCGTTGCCAACGACCTTGCCCGTACCTTGGTTGCGGCACCACACCGCGAAGGCGGGCAGGCACAGTTTATCCACCGACCTGTCGAACGCCGTACCGCCGATGACAAAATCAATCACTTATTGGACGAACTGCGTCAAAACCTTGCGACCCCATACCGCTTGGACGATTTGGCAAAAAAATTAGCTGTTTCCCGCCGAACCTTTATCCGCCATTTTTCTCAAGCCACAGGCATGAATTTCGGTGAGTGGCTCACCACAGAGCGGCTATGGCAGGTACAGGATTTGTTGGAAAATACGGATTTGCCGATAGAACGCATCGCCGAACAAAGCGGCTTCGGCAGCGCGGCAAACCTACGTTTGCAGTTCAAAGCCAAGTTTAAAATCAATCCGAATGCCTGGCGGAAAGTATTTGGCAGATAGCTCGCGTTAGTCAATCCAAAATACCTGAGTGCGGGCTGCTTCGGAGGTCTCCACTGAAACCGAGTTTCCCGCCAAACTGCCGCAGGCGGAATAAAACGTGAAAGTCAGACAAATACTTGCCCAAGGCAGGCGTATTAACTTCATCTAATTCACGCCGCATACGGTGATTTCCGCTCTCTCTACAAAGGAACAGAGCATATGTATTCGTTACGCCTGCCTGTACAAACACCACCAGATGACATTCCATCACAGCACCGTTTACCGCCACCTTCATCAAGATAATCGACAAAGATCGAAAGGCGCATCGCCGAAAAAACATTTAGCCACGGAACGCCAAGTGTTTTATTCTTGAATCTGTTCCAACCACTGGTACCCGAATGTTGCATTTGAAATCTGAATCCAAGCCTGTCTGAAATTTTCAAACAGGCTTTTATTTGTTCCACTTATCCCTCACCCTTCTATTTACCTCAAACTCAAAAAACATTTCCATATTATTAAAAATTAGTTAGAATTTCACAAAATCATAAATAATAATCAAACTTATTTGTATTATTTTAGTCAGAGTGTAATCGCATCTATTCGGTCTGTCTTGTTCAGACGGCCTTACCAATCAAGTTATATGGATACATTCTATGCAACCGATCAAAGTCCTCCCCTCTCCGCCTGTATCGCCGCCATTGGTTTCGTCCCTGCTGTTTATGCTGCAGACAATTCGACAGTTATTCTCGATACCATCACTGTCAAAGGCACACGCAATAAAGACGAAATCGGTAAAAACCGGGTTTATGCCCGCGAAATCGTCAACCTCTACAAAGGCAAAAACGAAGTCGAAACCTTCAAGGGCAACACCGTATCCGACCTTTTAAGCGGTATGCCCGGCGTGTACAGCGGCGACGCGCGCAACAGCGGCGCGCTGGATCCCAATATACGCGGCGTACAGGGACAGGGATGGATTCCCGTTACCATCGACGGCACGGAGCAGGCGATTACCGTCTGGCGCGGCTACGCAGGCGCAAACAACCGCAACTACGTCGACCCCAACATCATCAGCAGCGTTTCCATCGAAAAAGACCCATCGTTCAGCCGTGATATGAAAAGCGGCATAGGCGGCTCCGTCGCCCTGAAGACCATCGATGCCGACGATATTGTCCCCGAAGGGCAGAAATACGGATTTGAAGTGAAGGCGGAGGCTGCCAACAATTCCATCAAGCGGCGTGAGAATGCTTATGAACATTCAGTCGATTATCGAACCTTGCCTGTTCCCGCAGTGGCAACGGGCGGTATTTGGCGTTCGTTTTTTGACGATACCGACCGAATCGACCAGCGTTTCAACGGACGCAATAAATTTGGGAAGGATAAAGCCTACCGCATTACCGCCGCCACCAAGTAGGACAATTTCGATGCCATGCTCGCCTACGCCTACCGCAGTAAAGGCAATTATTTCTCCGGCAAAAAAGGGGCGGAACGCTACGGCTATATCGGTCCTTGGACAATGGAGACGGTCAATGAATTAAACAGGCAGATTGCGGATGCCGCTGCAAGAGGCGAAAAATTCTACGGAAGCGAGGCAATGTTGGGCACACCTGATATTGCGAGAATTGGGCTTTTCTACCATCCGGGCGGCGAAGTAACCAATACTTCGCTGGAAAATAAATCATGGCTAGGCAAAACTACCTTCCGCTTGCCCAACCGCCAAACCTTGAAATTCGGGCTGCGTCATACAGACTCCATTTTTGGTGAAATCATGCCCTCCCGCGTCATTGGTCCGCTATTCAGTACGCCGGATAATCTGAATAAAATTGCCGAATGGCCGCAGGCATGGGTAAAACTGCGTTCCTACAATATCGACTATTCGTGGAAGCCCGAGGACAGCCGTTGGATAGATTTCGATGCCACGCTTTGGACAACGCGCACCAAATCCAAAACCAATACCGCAGGCGGTTCGCCCGGTGATGCCATGTATGAAGACAGGACGGATGGTGTCGAACAGCTTCCAAACACCAACGGACGCTTCAATACCATAGAGGGTAATGCCTACTATGCCAACAATACCCGCAACGGTTTCAACTTTTCCAACCGTATGAAATTGCACGATAAGCTGACGCTGACCTTAATGGGAGATTTCCAAAATGAAAAATTGAGATCCCGTAATGAGTTTTCAGAAGAATTAAGTCATGATGGTTTGGATAAATACAGGGAAGAAATAGAGGCATCACAATTGGCTACCAATACCGAACTGACAAGATTCGGCGAGCCGAGGAACGGTAGGCGCAGAGAATGGAATTTTGGTTTCAATTTCCGCTACCAGCCGATGAGCTGGCTGACTCTGACGGCAGGAGCGCGCTATACCAACTTCAAGATACAGGACGACAACGAGCGGCTGAAAACCGGATTTGACAAATACAACAATCCCTTACAAGTCAATCGAGGTGAGGTATTTCAGTTTACCCGTGTAGCAACCGAGCAGGAATATCGTGATTATCTGAATGCGATTAACAATGACGAATTCAATGCGGCAAGAGACAGTATTGAAATAGATGATAGAGGGGTGGCAATATTAAATCCCCAACCTCATAATGACGAAAACAGACCAAGGCTGGACAAGCTGAAATACTATTGGCGTAAAGACGATAGAGGTCGTCTGAATCCTGCTGACAACCCCTGGTTTACCGTTTCCGATTTACACAGCCAAACCGTCAATCCTGCCTACGATCCAAACGATCCGGACAGTCTGCGCACAGTCCAGAAATATACGTTTATGCCTCGTAGCGACAAAATATACAGATCCCCGATTACCCCTGCTGAACTACAACGTGCCCACAAACAGGGTGGCAGCGGATGGGCTCCTGCATTCTCAGCTGCCGTCAATTTTACCGATAATGCCCGAGCCTATCTGCGCTATACCGAATCCCTACGTTTCTCCAGTATTTTTGAGGGGACTTATGGCTTCTCGACTGCTGCGGGTTCATTTGCACGAATGGGATACGGTTGGCAGCCCGAACACGCCAAAAACTGGGAAGTCGGCTACATTCATGATTTAACTGGACTGTTTCCGAAAATGAAAAATGCGGATTTACGCATCAACTACTTCCGCAACAAAACCAAAAATATCATCGACAGGGACGAGAATTTTGAATTCGAGCAATTCGACAAACAAATCCGTACCGGCGTGGAATTGCAGGCACGCTTTGATACCGGCAAATTTTTCGGTGGCGTAGGCGTATTGCGTACACTGAAAAATAAAGTCTGCGACAAATCTTTTGCCGTTTCCAGTGTACATGATTCCAGTTACTTGACTGGCGGCGGATTTATTCCTGCTCCCGAATGTAATTACGGCGGTTTGACCGATAACGATTATCTTGCCAGTATGGTTCAGCCGCGCTGGTCGGTTGATGCCGACTTGGGTGGGCGCTTCTTCCACAACAAATTGGAAAGCGGTATCCGCTTTCATTACCACAGCCGTGTCTATCAAAACCGCCGTACGGTATGGCAGGCATATTACGATCAATTAAACCGTATCAATGACTATAATCTTCAAGCGGATACAGATACGATGCGCTGGTAGCCTGTTGCCGTATGGGATGCCTACCTGCGCTACAAAATCGGCAAAAACCTGACTGCCGAGCTGGTGGGCAGCAATCTGACCAACCGCTACTACCTCGACCCAATGAGCCGTTCCTATATGCCTGCACCAGGTAGGACAATCCGTATTGGGATAACTGGAAAATGGTAATGATCAATTAATCATTTTGGGAGTAAAAAGGCCGTCTGAACATTGGGTTTTAGACGGCTTTTTACATGATGGCTTAGTTATGCCCTACTCTTTCATGTTATATGAAAGTTGAAGCTAACCTGCATAATTTTTATATCTTCTGCTTTGGAATTAAAAAGGCTGCTTGAAAATGAAACGTCAATATTTCAGACGGCCTTTGCTTTATAGCAAACTCGAAATCTATGCCACGAAATCCAAACCTATGTCCAACGAGCGGCTGCTGTGGGTCAGATAGCCGAGGGCGATGCCGTCCACGCCGGTTTGCGCCACGCGCTTCAGGCGGTCGAAGCCGATGCCGCCCGATGCTTCGCAATAGACGGTGTGGGGGTGGGCGGTTTGCGTGTGGCAGCGGTTTGCCGCTTCTTTCAAAGTTTCGTCGTCCATGTTGTCCAGCAAAATCCGTTCCGCGCCCGCCGCGATGGCTTCGTCCAGTTGTGTCAACGTGTCCACTTCGATTTCCACGCAAGTCAACGGTCCGACCGCCTGTTTTGCCTGCCGAACGGCTTGGGCAATGCTGCCGCAATAGGCGAGGTGGTTGTCTTTGATGAGTACGGCATCGTCCAAACCCATGCGGTGGTTCACGCCGCCGCCTGCTCTGACGGCGTATTTTTGCAGGATGCGAAGCAGTGGGATGGTTTTGCGGCTGCACACGATGTCCACATTGTAACCGGCAACTTCGGCTACTGCGCGATTGGTGGCGGTGGCGATGCCGCTCAAGTGTGTGAGGTAGTTGAGTGCAGTGCGTTCAGCGGCAAGCAGTGCGCGAGCGTTGCCTTCGACGGCGGCAAGCGTCTGACCTGCGCGGACGGCTTGTCCGTCTCGGATTTTGGCTTGGAAACGGACGGACGGATCCATCGTTTGAAAGGCGAGGCGCGCCAAGTCCATGCCTGC
>ERZ772986.1724-NODE-1724-length-12233-cov-8.510429_pt1 | contig 12233 bp, 7 predicted proteins | sample MGYA00511898_ERZ772986 | MGnify/ENA primary metagenome ERZ772986 (study PRJEB29015, sample SAMEA2737934) | human oral metagenome | biome: human oral; feature: human-associated habitat; material: dental | place: China | collected 2148 ... | reverse complement strand
GCCTGCAACGAACCTCACTCCTGGGAGGTCTACCAGGTGGGGACCCTGGCGGAGAGCACCTCGGGCTCCAGCGACGACGACCTGGCCTCCGACCCCAACGTGCAGGCCGCCTGTACGTCAGAAGCCGCCAAGCGGTACGGGGCGGCGAATCCGAGCACGTCGGTGCTGGGACCCGGCGAAGCCGGATGGAGTGCCGGGAAACGGGGCTTCTCGTGCATCGCCTCGGACCTGAAGGGCGGACAGCGCACGAGCTCGTACGCCGGCTAGAAGGCGCGGGCCGTGCACACGGCAGCGATGCTGTTGACAGGGCTGTCGTTACTGCGGAGGGCGGCGCAGTCCCCGCCCGAACCAACGCATCGCCCGGGGCGCCTTGATCTCCGAGGACCTCACGGCGCCGGGGACGTCGTCGGCGTCGATGGCGCCCAGGAGCACGTCCTCGACGACCTGGTCCATGGAGGCCAGGAGGAGCCCTGCCGAGGCTTCCTCCCCGGGCTGGCCGTTGGTGAAGTGGCGGGCGGTGATCGTCCCGGACAGTCCTGACTCGATACCGACGTCGGTGGCCAGATCCGCGGTCATGAGGACCGCGCCGGCACGTGAGAGGCGGGAGAGCTGGGCGGCCAACTCGGCCGCCTCCGCAGGTTCGGAGTCCGATCCGCCCAGGAGCTCGGCCACGTCCCAGTCCGAGTGGGCCGAGACGAACCGCTTGACTGCGAAGGCTCCGCTGGAGGAGGGCACCACGGTGCAGTCCAGACCCATGAGCGCGCACATACCGGCCAGGCCGTCGGCCCGGTTCAACGGTGTCATCACGACCGCGACCTTGACGGCCTTGGGATCCTGGTCATCGGTCTGCCCGGAGGCGTAGGAGCTCAAGGAGTCCGCCGCGGCCGCGATCTGCGCCTCCTGGGCGTCGGTGAGTCGTGAGGAGTCGTCGGCGGGCTCACCATTGGGCTCTGTGCTCCGGGCTCCTGTGTCGAGGGCGTGGTAGGTATTGTGGGGGACGTCGTCAGGGTCGACCCCCTCGGGCTTCGTCCCCTGACCGGTTGCGGGAGAATCTGAGGCCTCGGGCTCGCCTCGAACCCGCCTGCGCTGAGGGCCTTCGGGGGCATCGAGGTCGTCGACCGCTGAGAGGTCGTCGGGGATCTCGACGTCGTCCATGAGGGCGGCGAACTCGGCGTCCAGGTCTCGCTGGCCGTCCTGGTTGTCGTCATCGGGCCGGGGGCTCTTGTCCATTACAGGCTTCCCTTCGTGGACGGAATGGTCTCAACCCGGGGGTCGTCCTCCACCGCGGTGCGCAGGGCGCGGGCCAGGGCCTTGAACTCGGCCTCGGCGACGTGGTGGGGGTCGCGGCCGGACAGGACCCGGACGTGGAGGCAGATGCCGGCGTGGTAGGCGATGGCCTCCAGGACATGACGCACCATCGAGCCGGTGAAGTGCCCACCGATGAGGTGGTGCACGAAGGCCTCGGACTCGCCCTCGTGCACCAGGTAGGGCCGTCCGGAGATGTCGACGACGACGTGGGCCAGGGCCTCGTCCAGAGGGACGCTGGCCTCGCCAAAGCGGCGGATGCCGCGCTTGTCCCCCAGTGCCTCGCGCAAAGCCTCGCCGATGCAGATAGCGGTGTCCTCAACGGTGTGATGCACGTCGATGTCGGTGTCACCAGTGGCGCGCACTGTCAGATCAATGAGGGAGTGACGCCCCAGGGCGGTGAGCATGTGGTCGTAGAAGGGAACGGTGGTGGAGACGTCGGACTGACCGGTGCCGTCAAGGTTGATCTCGACGACGACACTGGACTCGCTCGTGGCTCGCTCGATGCGCGCGGTGCGGCTCATGTGTTTCCTAAGCATCGTGTGTCGTGCGTTTCAGCGGTACTGATTGTCTTAAGACTGTCCTAAGAGGCACATCAACTGGTGGTCACCCTACCGGTCCTCGGCTCCGTCCGTGTAGGGCACCGCGGTTCATCCCGCGATGATCGCGGCCAGGGCGCCGCGCAGCCGCTCCATCTCCTCGGGCGTGCCGATACTGGCCCGTAGGAAGCCATCAGGACCAACGACGCGGATGAGGACCCCGGCGTCGAGCAGGGCCTGCCAAACGGCCTGGCGGTCGGGAAACGGGCCGAACAGGACGAAGTTGGCGTCCGACTCGTGCACGGTCAGTCCCTGACCTCGCAGCCAGGTCACCAGGGCGTCGCGCTCATCGCGCAGGGAGGCGACCTGGGCCATGAGCTCATCACGGTGGGACAGTGCGGCCAGGGCGGCGGCCTGGGTGACGGCAGAGAGGTGGTAGGGCAGGCGCACGATGCGCAGGGCCTCGACCAGGGTGCGGTCTGCGGCCAGGTAGCCCAGGCGCAGCCCGGCCGCCCCGAAGGCCTTGGACATGGTGCGGGTGACCGCCAGGTGCGGGTTGTCCGGTCCCAGCAGCTCCAGGGCGCTGGGCACACCGGGCCGGCGGAACTCGGCGTAGGCCTCGTCGATGACGACGACGCAGTCGGACGCCCTCGCCGGTGAGCCGAGCTCGGCTCCCAGCACAGGCCCCCGGCCGCGGGCCGCCTCAAGGATCCTGCTGATGTCCTCCAGCGGCAGGGCCGTCCCGGTGGGGTTGTTGGGGCTGGCCAGGATGACGACGGCGGGGCGCAGCTCCGTGATCGCGGTCACTGCAGCGTCGGTGTCGATCGTGAAGTCCTCACGCCGCGGGCGTGTGACGTAGTCCGTCAGGGTGTTGCGGGCGTACTCGGGGTACATCGAGTACGTGGGGGTGAAGGTCAGGCAGGTGCGCCCGGGGCCGCCGAAGGCCTGGAGCACGTGGAGCATGACCTCGTTGGAGCCGTTGGCGGCCCAGATCTGCTCAGGGGTCAGGTGCACGCCGGACTCGGCCTCGAGGTAGTCCGCGAGCGCCTCCCGCAGCCGGGGGAAGTCGCGCTCCGGGTAGCGGTTGAGGCCCTGGGCGGCCCGGGCCACCGCAGTGGCGATCGTCTCGATGACCGCGGCCGAGGGCGGGTAGGGGTTCTCGTTGACGTTCAGCCGCACGGGGACATCGATCTCCGGGGCCCCGTAGGGGGCCTCGCCCTCCAGGTCCGGTCTCAGGGGCAGGTTCGCGCTCACGTCAGGAGTCTACGGGTCGGGCTCCCTTCGTGGGCGGATCCCCTCAGCAGGTGGGATCCACTAGTATCGAAGTGCCATTCGCAGCGACGTGATGAAGGTTCAGTGGGGCTCGCCGGTCAGCATGATCTCCTGGAAGTCGAGGCGGTCCAGGGCGTGCTCCAGGGAGTCTGCCGAGTACAGGCCCTCGTCTCCGGCATCCAGGAGGGCCTCGCGCTGAGCCCGGATCATGTCCAGGGCACGCTCTCGCATCGGGGCGAGCTCGCCGTGCCGCCAGGTCGGGTCGGTCCATGCCTTGGCGACAGCGGCCGGGGAGAGGACGATGTCGCTGCCCTCCCGTCGCAGCAGCACGTGCTGCTCGGGCGTGAGCGCGGCGTTCTCAGCGTGCTTGACGTCCTCACCGCTCTGCGCGGCGGTCGCGGGCCTGTCCGGCCCCGCCGCGGTGGCGGGTGAGGCGGGCTCATCGGGGCCGGTCGGCTCGGTGGGCGAGGAGGGTACGGGCTTATTGCCGAACGTCCTTGTGGCACCGGTGGCGACGACGTCGTGGATGCTGCGGCTGGGAGGCTCGCGGCTGTCGGTGACGGCGTCACGGGCAGCACTGACCAGCAGCGAGATGACAGCGGCCTTCTCCTCCTCGTCCGCGGGGCCGGCCATCGCGGGCCTGACGATACGTACCAGTGCGGGCAGTGTCAGTCCTTGGATCGTCAGCGAGCCGGCTGCCACCAGCATGGCCACCAGGAGGAGGAAGGTGCGGTGCGGCGCCGTGGTCGGCAGGGTCTGGGCCGCGGCCAGGGTAATGGCACCACGCATGCCCGCCCAGACGATGACGGCGCCCTCGCGTGAGCGCAGGGGCTCGGCCGCGAAGTAGTCCAGGTCAGCGCCCCGGCGTCGGACTCGGCTGGAGATGCGGCGTGCACGTCGGGCGATGCTCTCGTGGCTGGGCTCTCGCCGAAGCTTACGGTGGACCTGGGGGAAACGGCGGCGGTCCCAGGGGACCTGAGGCATCTCGGCCTCGCCGCGCACAATGGCGGAGCAGCGGTTCTGGAACTGGTGGATGGCCTCCTCGTTCTCCTCCCAGTGGGTGGCCCACCGCGCGGTCCTGTGACTGAGGAGCTTGAGCATCGGCGCAACGACGAGGGCCCGGATGACGACGGTCAGCGCCCCGACGACGACAGCAACCCCGATGGCCCGGCGAACGCCGAGATCCGAGGCGTCCACCTTTTCGACAATGCCGAAGAACTCCAGCCCCATGACCAGGAAGATGAGTCCTTCCAGGGTGAGCTCGACGGTGTGCCAGTTGGTGCGTGAGGCCACCCGGTGGGCCGGCGGCAGCATCCGGGGGCCGCGGTGTCCGGTGATGAGCCCGGCGACGACCGCGGCCACCAGGCCCGAGCCGTGCATGTGCTCGGCCGGGATCGCCGCGAGGAAGGGGACGGTGAAAGACACCACCGTGTCCACCGTGGGGTCAGTGATGTGTGAGCGCACCCGCAGACTCACCTCGCCGACGAGCCAGCCCACTCCCAGGGCCACCAGCACCGCCAGGGCGAAGCCGCCCAGCACGCCCCCGACACTGACACCGCCCGACGTGGCGGCCGAGACGGCCGAGGACAGGACCACGAGTGCGGTGGCGTCGTTGAGCAGCCCCTCTCCCTCGAGAACGGTGATGATGCGCTGAGAGACTCCCAGCCTGCGGGCAATGGAGATGGCCACGGCATCGGTAGGGCTGAGGATCGCCCCCATGGCGATCGCCCAGGCCAGGGAGAGCCCAGGAACCAGGAGGGTGAGGAACACTCCGATGCCCGCCGCGGACAGGGCCACCAGCAGGATCGCCAGGACCGCCACCGGGGCCAGCTCGCGACGGAAGTTGATGGTTGAGATACTCACCGCCGTCGAGAACAGCAGCGGGGGGAGGATTCCTTCCAGAACCACCTGAGGGTCCAACTCGACCGCCGGAATGAATGGCAGAAAGCCGACGGCGGTGCCGCCCGCCAGGAGGATCAGCGCCGGGGCGACACCAATACGGTCACTGAGCTGGGAGGCCGCTGCGATGGCCAGGGTGCCCAGCACGGCGATGATGAGGAGGTCCATGGGCCAAGGGTAACCAAGGCGTCACCGGCTCGATCATCCGCGCTACCGTGGCCCTGTGACGATCACAGGCCCTGGGGACCCTGAGTACTCTGAGCATTCTGATCTGCTCGACTCGCCCGTGCGGGAGCGGGCCGAGGCCGTTCTGCGCACGCTCGTAGGCCGTAACGAGGCCCGGCTGCGTGAGGACCAGTGGCGGGCGATCGAGGCGCTTGTCGTCGACCGCCGCCGGGCCCTGGTGGTCCAGCGCACGGGCTGGGGCAAGTCGGCCGTGTACTTCGTGGCAACGGTGCTGCTGCGTGAGGGCTGGGGTGGCTGGCGACCTGGCGCGCCACGACCCTGCCCCGAGGCACAGGACCGTTCCGAGAGCGTCGGAGCGAGCGTCATCATCTCGCCGCTGCTGGCCCTCATGCGCGACCAGGTCGCCGCTGCCGAGCGTGCCGGGATCCGGGCCGTGACCATGAACTCGGCCAATGTCACCCAGTGGGAGGAGATCGAGACTCGGGTACGTATCGGTGAGGTGGATGTTCTCCTGGTCTCCCCCGAGCGCCTCAACAACCCGGTCTTCCGCGACGAGGTCCTGCCGCACCTGGCCGACAACGCCGGACTGGTGGTGATTGATGAGGCCCATTGCATCTCGGACTGGGGACATGACTTCCGCCCGGACTACCGGCGCATCCGTACCCTGCTGGCCGAGCTGCCGCCGCGTACTCCGGTCCTGGCGACCACGGCGACCGCCAACGCCCGGGTCAGTGCCGACGTCGCCGAGCAGCTGGGGGCGGCTCCGTCGCCGGCCGGGGTGGCCGACTCACAGGTCCTGGTGCTGCGCGGCGCCCTGGAGCGCAGATCCCTCCACCTGGGGGTGAGGATCCTGCCAGATGCCGCCACCCGCCTGGCCTGGTTGGCCGCCTACCTGCGGCGCGTGCCCGGCAGCGGCATCGTCTACTGCCTGACTGTCTCGGCTGCGCTGGAGGTCGCCGAGCACCTGAGTGCCTCAGGTGCGGAGGTGGCCGCCTACACGGGGCAGACCGACGCCGCTGAGCGCGAACGTCTGGAGGAGGACCTCAAGGCAGATCGGGTTAAGGCGCTGGTGGCCACCTCTGCCCTGGGGATGGGTTTTGACAAACCGGATCTGGGCTTCGTGGTGCACGTGGGAGCACCGTCCTCTCCGGTGAGCTACTACCAGCAGGTGGGGCGTGCCGGTCGCGGCGTGGAGCGGGCCGAGGTGGTGCTGCTGCCGGGAAACGAGGACCGGGCGATCTGGGAGTGGTTCGGCTCCCAGGGCTTCCCACCCGAGGACCAGGTTCGTGAGGTCCTGGCCGGGCTGGACAAGCAGCGGGAGACCGGGGCAGGGCCGATGTCGACTGCGGCCCTGGAGACGGTGACCTCGTTACGGCGCACCCGGCTGGAGTCCATGCTCAAGGTCCTTGACGTCGACGGCGCCGTACGCCGGGTACGTGGTGGCTGGGAGTCCACCGGCCTGCCCTGGTCCTATGACACTGAGCGCTACGCGCGAGTCGACGCCGCGCGTCGGACCGAGCAGGAGGCGATGGTCGCCTACGAGCGGCTCGGCTCCGCTCCTGCCTCTGCGGATGCGGGCCCACCCTGCCGCATGGCCTTCTTGAGGTCGGTGCTCGATGATCCACACCTCCAGCGGGGGTGGCGCTGCGGGGCCTGCGACCTGTGCGGAGGCCTGGATCTGCCCGACGCCCCCGATGAGCAGCATGTAGGCGCCGCTCGTCAGGTGCTAGAACGCACTGGGGTCGAGTTGCGAGCGCGCCGGCAGTGGCCCACCGGGATGGAGCGTCTGGGACTGAGCCGCTTCAAGGGTCGCATCGGCGCCGGGAGGCAGGCGGCCACAGGTCTGGCCGTGAGTCGTCTGGACGGGCTCGGGGCCTCGACGGCCCTGCGTGAGCTGGTCGCCTCCGATGAGGACGGCGAGGTCCCGGGCACCTTGAGGCCGCTGGTACTCCAGGCTGTGGACCGGCTCAGCGAGATCATCGGTGACCGGAGAACCGGCGGTGTCGAGACAGGTGAGAAGCAGATCTCCGTCGTCATCGTGGACTCACGCACCCGGCCGGGGCTGGTCCGTCAGCTGGGGCGGGCCGTGGCCGCACGGATCGGTGGCAAGCCGCTGGGGGTCGTAGGGATCAGTGGCCAGGATCCGACTCGTCACGATGTGGGCTCGGCGTTCCGCCTGGCGGAGGTGGCCCGCCGACTGACGCTTCAGACATGGTCCGCGCAGATGCTCGAGGAGCTGCGGGACTCCGTGGTGGTCCTGGTGGACGACTGGAGCGACTCGGGCTGGACGCTCACGGTGGCGGCCTCCCTCTTGCGCGAGGCAGGGGCGGCGGCGGTTCACCCCTTCGTCCTGGCTCAGAGGTAGAGCCGGGCGGGCGCCAGCGCCCCGCAGCGCCCGCCCGGTTCAGCGGCGCTAGAACCCATTGGATGCTGCCGCCAGCGCCGGAGCCACCTGGCCGCCGGGGGTACCCACCTGGTCCTCAAGGTAGTACCACCAGAAGGGCGCCCCCCAGGCGTCGGAGCGTCCCAGCGCCGCACCGGTGACGTACTCGGCGACGGCAGTGCGGGCCACCGAAGGATCAGTGGCCGATCCGAACCACCATGGACCGTTGTTCAGGTCCTCACCCCCGTACCCCAGCTCGGTCACGGCGATCCGGGAGGCCGGGAAGGCGGTGTCCAGGGTCGTCAGAACGCGGTCGGCGGCTGTTCCCAGCGGGTGGAGCTGAGGGTAGACGGACAGTCCGACGACGTCGACCAGGTCCCTGATCGGCTGGGTGATCTCTTTGGCGGCATAGCTGAACAGGGAGTAGGCGGGGTCCGCCTGTCCGAGCTGGTAGTACAGCGTCAGTACCGTCGTGGCGCTGGTGCGCTCACGTACCGCCCTGGCCGCGCGCTGGGCCTTGGCCACCGGGCCGGTGCCCAGCCAGTCCCCTCCGATCTCGTTGCCGATCTCCCAGGCGTCCACACTGGGCAGAGCCTTGATGAGGGAATCGACTCGCGTGTCCCAGGCCGCATCACTCAGCACGGCCATGTCGTGGGAGTCGCAGATCTGGGCCAGGGCCATTCCGCCCTGCGCGTGGAGGGCGTCCACCGTGGTGCGCCAGCCGGCCATCTCCTGGGCGTCCGCGGGGTCGCCGATCACCAGGCGGGCTGAGACCTTCCGCTTGCCGCCTCCCGGTCCGCTCGGGGCCAGAGCGGCGGCGATCTCAGCGGCCGTGGGCACTCGGGTGAAGGTCACCCCGATGATGGCATCCTGCGGGGCCTGGGCCACCAGCGCCCGGTCCAGGGCGAGCTGGGCCCCGGAGGCCGCCTCCAGGGCCGAGACAGCCAGGCGACCTCTGTCCGCCCAGGACTGTGCCGTGGTGCAGGCGTCCAGGGACTCCTGGGCGGAGGCCCGCAGTGGCACCGCTTCCTCAGATCCCTTGAGACCCTGCGCGGTGGCCTGCTGGTAGCGCTCGGTCTGACGGTCGTGGAGGGTCCGGGCCGCCAGCTCGAGGAGGTCGTGCTCACCGGAGACGGGCAGATCGGCCATGAGGGCCGAGTACCCGTGACTGGTGGGCCATGACATGGCCAGGGTGCAGGCGCGCCCTATGGGCACATCGATGCCGATGGCTCCGCCCTCGTCCTGGTAGAGCGGCCCGACGGCGATGACCTCCAGGGTGCTGGTGTCCAGCAGGGCGTCGTCGTAGCCGGGCTCGCCCTTGCCGTTGGACTGGATGCCCCGCAGCGCCTCGAGATTGAGAGGGCTGCCCTGAGCGTCGGTGACGTGGAGGCTCAGGTGAGTGGTCGCCCCATCCCCCATGGCCGGCGGGGCGGCCACATGTCCGCGACCACAGGAGGACACTGACGCTCCCAGAACCCCGGCGCCCAGAAGCGCCAGCGCCCTTCTGCGGTTTGTCTCAAGAGTCATGAAGTTATTATTCCTGTCTCCTGAGAGATCTTCCGACCAAGCGGTCCCACAGTGGTGGGTCGCGCCCGCCTGCACACGTGGTTGAGTATCGTCGTCACTTCAGCTCCGAGGCTGTGACGAAGGTGTACCCCTCGGCCTTGATACCGGCGACGATCTTCTTCAGCTCGGGAAGCGGGTAGTAGGGGTGGAAGAAGAAGCTGGCGGTGGCGTGAGTGTTCACGAGGTTGAGCTTGGCCGCATCGACGACCTCCTGGGCCAGGCGCGGCGGGTGCTGGTTGATCTCATTGGGCTCGAAGTTGCCCAGGTTCTCCGGCAGGACGTGTGTCCCGTAGGGGTCGTTGACCGCGTAGGGGAAGAACTGTCCGTAGTAGTCGTGCGGACCGGCCTGGGTGCTGGTCAGGGTACCGGCGTAGAGGAGCTCGCGCTCATAGCGCACCGGGTACTGCTCGCCGATACCGTAGTAGGCCTCACGGGTGGCCGAGTAGTGCGGGGTCTCGAAGATCTCCGGAGTCGGCAACCCGACCTCACCGAAGATCTGGCGCCCCTGCTCCACACGCTCCGCGGCCCATGCCTGGGAGGTGCCCGGCAGAGCGCCTCCGATCTGCACGTAGGACTTGTCCTCGCAGTCGATGGCAGGTGCCTTCGTGTCGTTCGTCGCCGAGCACCACGAGCGGATGAACTCGAAGTCGTCGGCGGACACGGCGTTGTAGGGGTTGTCCAGGGTGCCGAACTGGTGGGTGGTGCCGTGCTGGACGATCGTGCCCCCCTTGCTGACCGCGTCCTGGAGGACCGCCACCAGGTCGGGGGTGTCCTTGAGGGTCATCTGCTTGGCCACACCGTTGTTCTCCGTGCCCTTGGGGTCGGTGTACATGGGCACCACCGCCATCTGGAAGGGCACGTTCTCGCTGTGGAGGTAGTCGACGATCGCCTGGAGCTCCTCGGGGTCGCTGTCCGGGGTGATGTCCTCCAGACGCACGGCGGCCTGGCGGTACTGCTCGGCGTTGGGCTGGAGGAAGTCCAGCAGGATGTCGGCGGCGGCGATGTACCGGTCCTGCTCACCGAGGTAGGTCAGGGGGATCTCCCCGATGAAGGTCAGTCCCGAGGAGCTGACCGCCCAGGGGAAGGAGCTGGTACCGGACTGGGCGACCGAGGCGCAGGCCGTGGCCGCGCCATCGGGCTTGGAGCACTCCGCACGTCCCAGGACCTTGACGTCCTGCTCGCGAGTGATGTGCGGGGCGATGATCCCACCGGTGTTGAGCTCGTTGCGCTTCAGGGAGGCGCCGTTGTAGCTGATCTTGGTGACCCGGTCGGTGGAGTCGATGTAGGAGGTGGCGGGGTCCCAGCCGTAGCGCTGGGTGAAGGCGGCGCGGTCAGCATCGGTCTTGGCCAGCTGCCAGATGTTGAAGCCCGACCACATCACCGGGATGTTGCCGGTGAGGGCGTCGTCGATGAAGGCCCTCGGCAGGGGCTCGTCGTAGGTGGAGCCGACGTAGACCACGTTGGTGAAGCGGCCGGCCAGGCCCGCTACGTAGTCCTTGACCGGAAGGGTGGTGACGGCTCCCGAGTGGCTGGCCAGCGTACCCATGCTCAGGGCGTAGTACTCCCCCAGCTTGGCGTAGTCACCGGTCGTGTCGAACAGGACCAGGGTCGAGGCCGGTCCCGCGTCCTGGCTGGAGAAGCTCACGGCGCCTACCGGCACCTCCGGGGCGTTCTGGGTCAGATCCCGCTGCTGAACCTGCCCCGCAGCGGGCGCGGGCTTGTTCAGGTCGACGTCGGCCTGCTTGTCACCCTTGAGGGGCAGCTCCTTCTTGGCCGCGGCGCCGGGCTCGGGCGGAGCCGGGAGGGGATTCTTGGCAGGGTCCGCATCGTTGGCCTGTGCGCCGCCAGCCGGCTTCGCCGCGATCGCTTGGCCCGCGACCGGGGCCTGGGAGACGGCCGACTGGGGCGTGGCCTGAGCAGGACCGACGAAGGCGATGGAGGTGCCCAGGCAGACCGCGATGGCGACCAGCGCAAGGCGACCCCGTCGGGCGGACAGAGTGGTCGGGGAAATCATGAGCTCTCCTTGGAAGAGTTGGGAACGGGCTCGAACTCGGGAAGGGGAACACCGCGGCCGAACAGGGCAGCGGTGGCGGCTAGGATGCGCTTGCAGGCGTGTCCGTCTCCGTAGGGGTTGGCGGCCTGGGCCATGGCCGTGTAGGCCGCCTCGTCGGTCAGCAGGGTGGAGACCCTCTCGACGATGCGGTCCTCATCGGTTCCGACCAGCTCTGCCACCCCGAAGGCGACCGCCTCGGGACGTTCGGTGTTGTCCCGCATGACCAGGACCGGCTTGGACAGTGCGGGGGCCTCCTCCTGGACGCCCCCGGAGTCGGTCAGGACGACGTCGGAGCGGTCGATGAGCGCGCAGAAGGCGCCGTACTCCAGTGGGTCGCACCAGATGACGTTGCTGTGGCCCTCGATCTGCGGCAGAAGGTCCTCACGGACCTTGGGGTTGCGGTGAACCGGCAGCACGAAGAGGACCTCGGGGTGCTGCTCGGCCAAGCGGGCGATGGCGCGTCCGATCGAGCGCATCGGCTCGCCCCAGGACTCCCGACGGTGGGCGGTGACCAGAACGACCCGCCGGGAGGCGCCCTCCAGCGCGGCTGCCAGATCCTCATCCGGTGGTGGGATCCGGCGGTCGACGGCGATCAGGAGCGCATCGATGACCGTGTTGCCGGTGACGCGGACGGCCTGGGGATCGGTGCTCTCGCGCAGCAGGTTGTCCCGGCTGGTGGTGGTGGGACACAGGTGCAGGCTGGTCACCTGACTGATGAGGCGCCGGTTGGCCTCCTCGGGGAAGGGCGAGGAGATGTCGCCGGTGCGCAGGCCGGCCTCGACGTGGAGGACCGGGATCTCGTGGTAAAAGGCCGCGAGCGCTGCGGCGAAGGCGGAGGTGGTGTCGCCCTGGACCACGACGGCGTCGGGGCGGTGGGCCTCGATGGCCCGCCCCACTCCTTGCAGGGAGCGGTTGGTGACCTGGGTGAGGGTCTGCCCCGGCGAGTGGATGTCGAGGTCGTCATCGGGCACGATGCCGAAGAACTCGTGGACCTGGTCGAGCATCTCGCGGTGCTGTCCGGTGACGACGA
>ERZ772986.1720-NODE-1720-length-12250-cov-14.051497_pt1 | contig 12250 bp, 18 predicted proteins | sample MGYA00511898_ERZ772986 | MGnify/ENA primary metagenome ERZ772986 (study PRJEB29015, sample SAMEA2737934) | human oral metagenome | biome: human oral; feature: human-associated habitat; material: dental | place: China | collected 2148 ... | reverse complement strand
CTTATACAACGGGTCAGGTTGCCTATCATGGGACTAAGCTCCTAGGTGGTAGTGAGGAAGATGCCCAAACCGCAAACTTTATCGGGAACATTATAGGAGGCTATGCGGCCTCCTCAGCAGCCAGCAAGTTTAGTCTCAACAAGGTGAAAGTAGATGTTGAAGCTCCGAAGTATAACCGAGAGCAGATTCTGAAAAATTTGGAAGAAAGCAGGCTTGCGAGGGAATCCAGTAACTTTGACCAATATCTGGCGAAGGAGAAACTCCAACAAAGCTTAAACAAATCCCCATTAGTTAGTCGGGAACTTCCGAAGTTGAAAGGTGTCCACGATGTCGAAACACCGAAGTTTAACCGCGAACAGATTCTGAAAAATCTGGAAGAAAGCAGGCTTGCGAGGGAGAGTTCGAAGTTTGATAACTACCTTCGCAAAGAGTATGCACAGCAAGGGAAATACTTCCCAGAGCGCATAACAATGCCAAATGGGAAACGTGCTTATCTTTCAGCAGATGTCTTTGAGGGGAAACAAGTTCCTGTTCGATCAAGATCTTTTGTGGACGAGAAAGGACATATTAAATGGCCGGAAACAGGAGATGGTTTTGTTTTAGATAGTGCTGGTAACGCTATTACAAAACCAGCTGATTTAAAAGCTGGACAAGTGATTGACCGTTTTGGATCAAATGGTGGGCGCTTCACTAGTCCAGTTGATAACGGAGAGATTTTGCCGTTTAATACACGAGGTTTACCTTATCCTGAGGGATATCAAGTCTACCATCAGTATGAAGTAGTGAAGGATATCACGAGGGAAAATATTTTAAAAGCATATAATAAAGCACCGAAAAAATTACAATTATTCTTGAATGAAAGATTGTCAAAATATGGAAATCCAGTGGATGTGCTATCTGATGTGAAGAAGGGGCAAATCTCTAAAGTATTTGGTCAGGGAGGTGGAACTCAAATTCAGTTTGGTTCCAATATAGAGTACTATGAAATATTAGGTTTTCTTAAGGAGGTAAAATAATATGGCATCAAAAGAACTAATTGAACAGTATAAACAGGAAATTGAAACACTAATTAGAAAGAATAATTTTCAAACTTTGAGATATGAGTTATTTAATGAACAGAGTAATCTTCCATGGGCGACACATCTATTTTATAGGGATAACAAGTTTATGATAAATAGTAGAGATGAACGCTCATATGTTGTTGGAGTAACTTGGGAATACGATACTATTAATGAAGCTATAGACAAGTTCATGAGTATACTGAAACAAACAATTAACGCTGAGCATTTAGCATCAGACCTAGGATTTTCTCATCCATACTCGTCACCACTTTGGGATTAACAATGTTATATATGGATAAAGAGAAACAAGAACTAGTAGAAGAAATTAAACTGTTGGGATATGAAAGTTTGAGATATTCCATTTTCAATGATCATAGACCAAGGGAGTGGGAAACAAGAATAGAATATAATCCTGAATTAGAAGTATATGAAGTATATTCGACAATGGACAGAGCAAGTACGAATGGTAAAGATTCATACCAAAACTTTCAAGAAGCACGGATTCGTTTCATAGAAATTCTTGAAAACGTTGTTTTCATAAATAGATATTATGTTGACGAAGGCATAGGTGCAGAATATCCATCACCATTATGGGATGAAAAAGAGGATAACTAGAAGATGAGAGACGAAGCAAAAGAACGTTCTGAGCTTTTATTAGCCATTCAAGATTTAGGATATGAGTCTTTTAATGAACACAGACCTTCTGAGTGGGAAACTAGGATAGATTATAATCCAGAATTGGAATTGTATGAAGTTTACTCAACAATGGATCGAGCAAGTACAGGAAGTATTTTTAAGTTTAAAACATTTGAAGAAGCAAAAGAAAAATTTATCCATAATCTGAAGTTAACAGTTTTTATAAATAAAACTTCTGTAGAAAATGGAGAAGTTCCTGAATACTCCTCTCCCCTCTGAGATGATGTCACAGAATAATAAATAACACCCTATTTTATGGTAGAATAAATGAAACAAGAGTTTACTAATATTTTATTGGTAAACTCTTACTGTACAAGGACGGTTACTACAAGATTGATAGTCACCTGCATACAAAGCTGCCAAGTCAGGTGTTTACAACCCTTCATAGTGACTTAAAGAGTTCACGGAACAACCTAAAGAGCGAGATTGAGCTCTTAAATGCGACCAAGGACAAGATTTCAGACTTGGTGAGCTATTCAGGAAGTAGTCATACCAGTACGGTCATGAACTATAACTTTCTCATGAACCAGGTCAAGAACTTGGACAGCTCCATCATCCAGTACGAAAGCAGCCATGCGGGTCAGGATTTGGTCGCCTTTAAGGAACTTCTAGCTGCGACCAAGGCCTTAATAGCAGAACATGCAGGGAAGACACGTACGGTGGGGAGCTATCAGTCAGGAGATTTCGCCAAACTCCAATCTGTTCAACGCTTTGCGATAGCTTACCAACAGGCGACCAAGCAGATGGAGAGTCGCGTTGAACGCGTACAAGCAGCCCAGGAGCGAGACAAGGTTCGTTTTGAAGCCTTGGCTGCGGAGGATCGAGCCAAGAATGGTTGGAAAGATCTGGGTCTTGGTGTGGTGACCGTTGCGTTTGGCATTCTTGCGATTGTAGGAACCATGGGTTCTGCGACTCCATTGGTTTTTGGGGCTGGCTTAACGGCAGGACTTGGGTCGTTTGCTTATGGGACCTCTAATATGTATGAGGCAGGTCAGGATATCAAACTTGGGAATGCAGGGGATATCCATACCAAGTCAAAAAATCCTATCCGAGATACGCTTTTCATGGGCAATGACAAGTTGTATCATGATATTGGGAATGTCTTTGTGACGGCAATTGCCATCATGATTCCCATAGGGCAGACCCAGAGTGTTGTCAAGGGCTTGACCCAGTTTGCGATAGGGGAAGCAGGGGCCTATACAACGGGACAGGTTGCCTATCATGGGACTAAGCTCCTAGGTGGAAGTGAGGAAGATGCTCAAACCGCAAACTTTATTGGGAACATTATAGGAGGTTATGCGGCCTCCTCCGCAGCCAGCAAGTTTAGTTTGAATCAACCTGTTTCTTCAAATCGATATTCAAAAATAGATTTTACTCAAACTGACTTTGATGTTGAGTTAATAAGAGGTAGATTGAAAACTGATCCAGATACGGCTTTCTTCTGGTCAGGACGAACAGAGGGTATTGGAGGAATGGGTGTTGCGAAAAAAATAGCAAAAAATAAAGGAGGAGTTACATTAGAATCTACGATTGATGATACGAATATTGTAATGCCTGAATGGGATTTTAATACTCCTTCAAGTGTAACAGCTTGGGAGGAAGCTTCGAATGTTTACGCAGAGCAAGTATCTGGTGAAATAAGAGCTGTAGTTGGTAGCGAACTACGACCAGGAAATATTTGGGAAAACATCGAACTACCAAGATTGAAGGCCAATCCAAATGTTACTAAGGTTACAACAATAGATCCTAAAACAGGTGTAGAAAAAATTATATTTGAGAGGTAGAAATGAAAATTACAGGAACAAGATCAACAATTACTTTTGATTTAGAGAATGGTTTCCTCTTAAAAGCACAAGGAGAATTGTTGATCAATAAAAAATTTGTTGTTTATAAAGATAGTATGACACATTGGGAATCCCCTCATGAAAATCTTCCGATAACTCAAAGAGAAATAGATAATATTATTAACATAGCTAAAAAAATGGAGAGCAATCAAACTATTCAATTAGACTTTATATAATTATGTTGAACCCTATATATTCTAAGTGAACCTGTGGCAATAGATATCCCTTATGATTCAATTAAGAGTTTGAAAGTTCCGAGTGGTAATGAAGCATCTGCTTTTGAAGATTTTTGGAAACCAGGAGGACAAACCTTCCCAGGAAATATGCCAGAAGCAGTCATTGACGAAGTTCCGTGGGGAGAATTTACAATTAGAAAATTAGGAGGCGATTAAAATGAGTTTAACTAAAATAACATGGGAAGAATTTGATACCTTTGATAAGATTGAGTCACCGAAAGGATATGATTTTCGAACATATGAAGGGAAATACTACACTTTTGGAGAGTTTGGAGTAGCTTCAGTTCGTCGTGTCTTTGAAATTAATCCTTCTGATTTTAATGAATATTTATTAGGCAGGAGGACGGCACGTGAAATTGATTTCAAAGCGCAGAACGATCGTTGGCCACCGACGGAAGAAGAAAAGAAAGCTAGTGAGAAACAATTTGTATTAAAAGGCTTAACTCCTTTAATAGCTAGTCCTAAGAGTTGGGAATTATTTACTCAGGAAGAGCTTGAGACATTAATTCCACTTGCGGAAAAAAAATGGATTGACTGGAGAGGTAAGCTTCCAGATGATTATGTTTCACCATTGAAATAGCTTGTAAGGAACTTGTTTATACACTGTTAGTTGTAAGCAAGTTCCTGTTTTTGCATTGAGTGAAAACCTCCAAGGTCAGGCCGTCTCGAGTATGCGAACCTACCTAGTAGAGGTGCATGGGACTCTTCTTCAAACTCTAGTCAACCTGATGAATGACTACTCATCTAACCTCTTGCTTTATAAGGATGGTTACTACCAGATTGATAGTGATCTTCATGCAAAGCTACCAGGTCAGGTGTTTACAAACCTTCATAGTGATTTAAAGAATGCGATCGTTGAACTGTACCCCAAAAGTTAGACAGCAAAAATAACTTTTTTGGGGTTTTATAATGAAATTGAGTTATGAAGATAAAGTTCTACTGGAAGATTGTTCACAAATAAGTGTATCTCTAGATTATATTCTTCCAAACAGTGGATTACTCTTAAATTGATTGGCAATGCTTAATACAATTCTTATCATCGATTCCTAGATAGCAGGAGATGGCACTTGGAGTCAAGTTAGTCAGTCAACTCCGGATGAAGCCTTGTGGTTGACTCTAGACTTTAAGCTAGAATTGATGGACTATATTTAGGGAAAGAGCTATATATTGATTTTACAATTTGTTAATATCAAAAAACACCTGATATTTAACCAGGTGAAGGAAGAAACAAATGAAACTATTAGTACAAATATTTACTAAAGTGACCAATTATACTTTTTTAGGATACTCCTTGTTTAAGGCTGGTAGGTGGAGGTCAAACTTTATTGTCTCCGATACTAATTAGTTTCACTGTGACCGCCTTGATTTATTGTTATACGGCTATTGAATCATTTTTAGAACAAAGAAAAAAATCCAATAGGCAATAGTAAATGCATAAGCTGGATAATTCTTAACAGATTTCTTAAAGAATGCATTAAATCCAATCAACAAAGGACTAAGAATGGTTGAGAGGACTAGAATGATATAGCAAACTGTAAGAATGATAGTACTACTAGAGTGTTGAGAGATGAGTTCAAGGGCTTTTGGTATAAAGCTGTTGAAAAAACTCTTTACTATATTTTCCCAAGAAGATAAATCAGGGGTGGTACTCATCTTATCCAGTATTGATTGAAAGTTAGCTGGGATTTGATTGTTAACCGAGAATATTGTCGTTAGAATGCTTAGGACAGAAGGAGCCATTTCAGTGATTAGTAGCTTCATGTCTTTTGATTTGAAATAAACATAGCAATTGACAATGATAAGTAGAATAATTTGAGTCATAATAATTACTTGTTTATGTTCTTGAATAAGACCAAGAAGCAGATTTCCTAAAGATAGTGTAACTACTAAAAAAATGATGGCCCATATACCAGGATTATCTGATGAGCTACTAGGTTGAGAGTCACCGTATGTTAAAAATATATTGTTTGTAACGCTTTGATCAATGTATTGATTTCCCCGTCCATAATGAGTTTGGTTATTATTTTTGTCTAGCATGTCACCTCCATGACCACCTACCAAAAATTATTATAACACAATATATATTTGAGGAATAGCTATGTCTAATAGGCTTAAAAAACTAAGAAAAGCGATTGTCTCAAACAGATAAGGGACTCAAATTCAGACACAAACGTTTACGAGTGAAATACTTGACAAAAAGTTTGTTATATAATATAATTACCATAGGATAAAGAGTAAAATCTTTTTTGGAGATTCCGAGCCTTACTGGAAGTTTTAATTTTGGAGATTCCGAGCCTTACTGGAAGTTTTAATTTTGGAGATTCCGAGCCTTACTGGAAGTTTTAAAATTGGGTTGTCTTACCGACAGCCCAATTTTTGTAAGTGCAGAAGTGAGTAGTTTATTAGAAATGAAATTTTATAGAGTAGATACAAATTACTTAAATGAATTACGTCAAATTGATAGCCGTGTCCCTTTTAATAAAGAATTTGTTGGTAAAACTAAAAAAACGCGTCCTTACATTGGAATAATGTTATCAATTGAGGGTATTGATTATTTGGTTCCTTTAACATCAAATAAAGGGAAGAGAACATCATATGTCAATATTCCTATATTTGATAAAAATAACGAGAAGATAGCTTATTTGTTAATAAATAATATGATTCCCGTTCCAGAACAATATAGAAGCGCTATTAATATGGAAGGTATTCTTATGACTGATCCATTATATTATGATCTTCTTATGAATGAAATCAATTATTTACGCCCAAATAAGGATTCAATAAAAAAGAGATGTAAGGATGTTCGGGCCGTAAAAGTAAAGTCTGAACATAGGATAGCTATAACTGAAGCAACTGCTAATTATTGCTTAGATCTACTTGAACTAGAAAAAGTTTATAATTCAAAAAAATAGGATTAAATTCCTATTTTTTTATTGTTTCTAAAATTTTCACCAATGTTTTGAAACTTATAATAGTTTTGTATCATGATTATGAACTATTCGTTAAATAGTTACTTTTTGAATTACAATATTTGACCTGACTATTATCAAAAAACTTTTAGTAGAAAAAGTATAATTTTATTACTAAAAGAAAATGTGTTATAATAGTACTACTAAACTATGAGGATCGAATGAGATGGCAAATGAAATTAACTTACAAAAAAATATTAATAAACAGCTGGAGCTCCTACCACGCTACATAACAGAATGGTACCAATCTAAAGTATTTGCAGGACGTAGCAAACGTACCCTCTACGAATACTTAAATGAGTTTCGGCGATTTTTCTTGTGGTTGATTGATTCGGATATTGCTCATGTATCAACCACAAGGGACATTCCACTTGATTTGCTTGAAAATTTATCAAAAAATAACACTGAAGCATATTTTATATATCTCCGAGAACGGAATTTGTTGAATACTACTCAGAGTAAGTCTAGAACTATGTCTGAAGTAACAATACAGCGCACTTATAGAGCTTTATCTGGACTCTTTAAGTATTTAACTGAACAGACAGAAAACGGACACGGAGAGCCGTATTTCCATCGAAATGTGATGAAGAAATTAGAACTAAAAATAAAACAAAAAGAAACGCTGGCAGCACGATCTAGGAGAATAAAATCTAAGCTCTTTTTAGGAGATGATACTGAAGCATTCTTACAGTTTATATCAGATGATGTAAGTTCTGAGGGATACGTTAAAAAAGCTAATCTAAGTAATCGAGCCAAGTCTTCTTACCACAAAAATAAGGAACGAGACCTGGCTTTCATCGCTTTAATGTTAGCCTCTGGTCTTCGACTAAGCGAAACAGTTAATATTGATATGTCTGATATTAATCTAAATACAATGACTGTTGAAGTGACAAGGAAGGGGAACAAAAGGGACAGTGTTCATATTGCACCATTTGCTAAACCATATCTTACTCAATATCTAAAGATACGTCCTAGCAGATATAAAGTAGATATAGAAGATAATAAACTACCTCTTTTTCTATCTACACAATCCGGAATCGCCAAACGAATGGGAGGTGCTGCAATGGAAAGAACAGTCGCTAAGTATTCTGAGGTATTTAAAACACGGATAACTCCTCATAAGTTGAGACATACGTTAGCTACCAGATTATACCAAGCTACTAACAACGAAGTCACTACTGCCCAACAACTAGGGCATGTTAATACAGCATTGGTAAGTTTATATGCCCATGTTTTAGATGAACAAGTTAAAGATGGTTTATCTGAATTATAGATACTACTTCTACTACTCTCTCTTAGAGAGTAGTTTTTTGAAGTCTTTATTAACCTATAATCGGTTGATAAAAAGCTAACATCTGGAGGAAACAGTAGAGGTCTGCTCTATTTTTAGGTTAAGAGTGGTGAAGATTTTTTCTTAAAATTTTTAACATAAAAAGACAGTGACGCATCCTGCTGTCTAGGTACTATTTTTGTATAGATACTTATATATTTTTACGACTGATAGGAAGTATTGTTATTTGTATCATTTATACAAACTATATGAACTATATAATTTATATAAAATCATTCATTTATTCTTTCTAAGTGTTGCTCCAAGGTAGAGGGCTTGGATTGCAGAGTTTGTCCGATACTTGTGTCATCATGATAGCTATAGGACACAGCACCGTCCGTATCCTTTTCTGCTATCAAGCGCCGAACCTTCTCAGAAATTTTAACCAGCTCTTCTACTCGTTTGGCAAATCCGGTTGAAGCTGTTCCAGTACTATAGGCTCCTGCTTGAACATTGGTGTAATTCCCATAGCCACTGCTTGAGATTGTGGAATTTTCAGTGAGGCCTGTCAGGGCTTGTTGCATCGTCTTCCAGGTCGATGAATGAAGTTCTACGTCTTTGGTCATTGGTCACCTCGCGGAATCATTCCCAGAGTTTCTAAGTTTTGTACCAGAGTAGGATTAGAGGAAAGACCATTTAGAAAATCATCTCTCAACTGAGCATCTTGTTGGAGCCACTGTCCCATCATACTTAAAATTTCACTATTGGCTCGCCGATATAGGTCGCCAACTTCATTCACTTTGTTGAGCATTTTAGAATAGTGCTCCATTGCTTTCAAGGCTTCTCATTTGTGAAAAGGCACTTAAATGAATATTAAGTGCCAGTATCAAAAGCATTATAGCTGATTTTCTTTTACTTCCTCAAACCATTTTTCAAACTCTAGACGTGGAAGCAATTCTTCATCCTTGTCATAACGCCCTTCATAACTATAGCGACTATCAAGACTGTTTTTCTTGGCATCATAAATCAACCACATTTCAGTTGGATGTTCGCGATTGTATTCTTGGCAGACATCAATCATTGATTTTACATCCTTGACACCTTCTTTCAACAAGAGAGATTGTAAACTGGTATCAATGTGTGATTTTGTAGGTAAAAAATCATTTACTAAGTGTTTGTGTACAATATTTCCTTTAATCTTATAAAATACATTAAAACTATACAAACTGTCCGCTATCGCATAGATATATACTTTTTCTGCTTGATTTTGGACATATTCCATTGCTAATGAAATCATGCTAGCCTGAACTTCCATAAATTTATCTTCAAATACCATGATGCCCCTCTATCTCTTCTTTTACTTCATTGTACCATTGTTCAAAAATATTGCCCGAGGTTAGCGTATCTGAATTAGAATAGAATAGATCATAGGAATACTTTCCCTTTACTCTATTCTGTTTATTATCATAAATCAATTTTATCTGCGTAGGCATTGGCTGGTTATACTTCTCACAAATTTTCTTTAACTCTTTAACGTCATCAGTTCCTATTTTTAATACATGGAAAATTAGATTGTTTAAATCATCAAAGTCTCTCCTTGGCAATGTACGCATAGTAAAAATTTTATTCTCAGAAATATAAAATATGTTAAAACTGTATGAATTCTTCTCATTAGAGCCATATATGTACACAGTATCAACCTTTTGCTCTACCCTAGCCGCATATTCTAGTGCTAGTTGAATCATCTCTGTTTGTTTGGCTGAAAATTCATCTTCAAATATCATGATGCCCTTCAACTTCTTCCTTCACCTCATTGTACCATTCCATAAAAATATCGTCAGGTGTCAATGTGTCCGAATTAGAATAAAATAAATCATATGAATACTTGCTATTTACCTCATTTTGTACATTATCATAAATCAATTTAATTTGTGAAGGCATCGGACGATTATATTTTTGACAAATTTTATGAAGATCTTGCAAATCTTGATTTCCTAATTTTAAAACTGAAAAAATTAAATTATCCAATTCGAATCCATTCATATCTTTTTTTGAAAGTTCATGCAACATTACAATATTATTGTTATCATCTTTATAGAAAATATCAAAGGAATACATTGTTTCAAAAGAACAATATATGTACACAGTATCAACCTTTTGCTCTACTCTATCCGCATATTCTAGTGCTAGTTGAATCATATCTGTTTGTTTGGCTGAAAATTCATCTTCAAATATCATTACTCTCTCCTAATTATTCGGTATATTTTTAAATGTTGGTTTGCCATCTATTTTATAAAAAACATCAAAACTATCCGGTCTCAGATTGTCGCCAACATAATTCACTTTGACATTGACTGAAACATCCTTACCTTCTTCCAAAGCTTTAGCCCATTGGTTTTCCAATTTTTTATAATCACTCAAGTTCACATCGCTCAACTGTGAAACCAAATTATCAATCTCCGGAGAACCACCAAACCGATCTCCTGCCAAGTGACCTGCATGGTTACCCGGTAACTTACCTGGAGTGCTAGAATCGTGAGGAAGTCGACCATTTCGTTCTGTCAATTGAAGTTCTGATGCATTCCAATCTGTCAAACGTCCTAGACCATCTGTTTGATAGAGATATTCAAATTCGCCTGTTTGATGTTTGACATTCGGTTTTAGTTTCCCAAATTCATCGAAATGAGAACCATCTCTAATGATGTTGTCTACAGCACCTTTCCCAGCCTTACTTACAGTCTCCACGATATCACCCACACTACCGTCTAGATTCTTTGCGAAAGCACTGAGATTGTCTGCTAAATGAGATGACTTCCTACCGTACTCTTCTGGCTTCCATAGGCTAGACGGGCATTCTCATCAAAAAGACCAGCCTCATAGCGTGCAACGGATGATAGTCTGAGCTTACTGCCTAAGAATTTTCTTATAATACGTAAGAGACAAAGCAAGAACTCTGTCTCTTATATTCTTTAATATAGGGAATGATTACTTATCGTCTGCATCAGAAACTTCATGAGCTTTTTTCAACAATTCTTCAAATTCTTTTTCGGAGAAATAGCGTCTCTTTCTATCTGTATCAATAAGAAGAAATTCTGGATTATCTCTTAAAAATTGTATGTTAGCATCTTCCTGACTGATTTTTGATTTCCAAAATCCGAAATTAGCATAATTAATTAATTTTTCACCATCATGTTCTCCTGCTAAATAGCTATCCACTGCTTCTTTAGGGATTTCTTTAACAACCTCTGGCATGGTGATATTGAAAGTCGGATACTTTAAAATATACTTACCATTGTCTTCATAAATTTCTAACATATCACCTTTTTTTGTTGGTATTTCTTTCATTATTATTCACTCCACAATTCTTTAATGCTTAATTTATCTTTAGGAACTCTGTCAATCACAGATTCTGGAACACCACCTGGATAGGTCTTACCACCCGGACGCCATTGAACATTCCCGCTTGCTCCGCCCTCATTGCCACTTAGAATCCTCAGATTTTCAACTTCCTTAGGTTCGATCATAATTGGATTATTTCCAAGACTGCCTTTATCAAGTCTCAAAAGTTTTTCAAGTACATGGGGATCACCATTAGCTTCCTTGACCATGGCTTCAGCTACATCTTTTGGAAAGACAAATGCACCATCCGGTCGACCAAAATAACCTTCTTTTTAAATCCAAAAATCATTTTTAGCAAAAGCTGCCACCCCTTTGTCAAATAAGGCATTATGTTCTTTAATATAATTAGAACTCAAATATTCCTCTGGAGCTGGTCGTTTAATTGTTTCACTTGGTTTAATATTGACTATCTTTTCTGATTGTCGTTCTGATAATCCTGAATCCGGAAAACTTTTCTGCAAATTATGCCACTCTGAGGAGAACCGGTTGGCTTCAAAAACATCATCCACACTACCATCCAGATTCTTCGCGAAAGAGCTGAGATTATCTGCTAGATGAGATAACTTCCCTCCACCACTTGATAGAACGCCATCTGCTAGTTGAGGCTCTAGCCCAATATTCAGACGGAAGTTCTGTGTGGCTTCACTGAGAACATTATCTGCTTGGCGCAAACCATCGCTTAGAGCGTCTGCCGAATTCGATAATACCTTACTTGGTCGAAGATTGTCTAACTGTTTACCGTAGGCTTTAATCTGGGAAAGGACATTATCCCCCA
>ERZ772986.1716-NODE-1716-length-12260-cov-3.612372_pt1 | contig 12260 bp, 7 predicted proteins | sample MGYA00511898_ERZ772986 | MGnify/ENA primary metagenome ERZ772986 (study PRJEB29015, sample SAMEA2737934) | human oral metagenome | biome: human oral; feature: human-associated habitat; material: dental | place: China | collected 2148 ... | reverse complement strand
CTGGGGAATGTTGAGGCCAAAGTCGTCGCGGTCGACGAGGAGACAGACACGGCGCTTCTCCATTTGCCCGCCGAAGCCGTATCGCAATACGAACCGCTGCCACTTGGGCAGAGTCGGGACGTGTGCGCACCGAGCGAGTTGCTAGCGGCAGGTTATCAGAATTGGAAACCGGGTGAGGATCCCTACATCGTCCAGGTCCAGGTCAGTCGCAATATGCGTAAAAAACCGAGTTTCGAGGTCGGTGGCGATCTCGACCGCGGTGCCAGCGGGGGACCCCTAATCGATCCCTCGCAGGGGGCTGTCATCGGTCTCGTGAGCGGAGGTGTTGGAAGCACCATCAAGGTGATAGCCCGCATCGAGCAGTTGCGCCGGCTGCTGGAGGAACAAGGATACGAACTAAGCAACAGAAAACTGGAAAAGTCAGAACAGATCCGGAGCAAGGAGTATACTGCCTCATGGTGAGCATTGGAATCGATCTCGGCACGTCTAACACGGTCGTGGCCAAGGTTAACGATAAGGGCGAGATCTCAATCCATCAATTTGAGGGAAATGATCTACTACCATCGGTCATCCATATTGCGCGCAAGGCCGGTGCCCGCACCATAGGGAAGAAAGCGCGGAACCTCTGGGCAGATCCAGACGCCGATCCTTCGGAAACTTTCCGCAGGTGGAAGATGTCCATGGCCACGGGCACAGTACTCGCCACTCAGAACTGGGGGGATGGGCCAAGGGCGATCACTCCCGAGCAGTTGACGACCTGGCTCGTGGAATACGTTATGAAGAACATCACTCAGAATCTGGGCGGAGAAAAGGTCGATTCTGTTGTTGTTACCGTACCTCACGGCTGGCGCAGAGAACACGTTGAGAAATGCCTGGCCACCCGAGAGGCTGCCCGTGCAGCGCAAGCAGACGGACGACCACGCGAGACGAAGAGGGAGGACTGTCCACTCGGGAGGAAGGTGGCAGACAGAACAGTCGATGAGCCGGTCGCCGCAGCTGCTTACGCCTTGTATGCATCTGGTAACACTACCACCTTCGTCAACAAGGACATGCTCATCGTCGACATCGGAGGCGGGACCACAGACCTGAGCCTTGTACGGGTTGGAGCACCCGGTGAGCCGCTCGTTGTTATTGATGCCGTTAACAATAACATCGGTGGCGACTATGCCACTGCCCTCCTGCTCGGCAAACACCTGGAGACCATTAGTTCTCAAATCGGCATTGATGTTCCCCTCACGCCCGAGGCTGTGCTAACTGAACTGGAGAGCACAGAAAAAGGGTGGCTTCGAGAGGCCTTCGCCGAGGCGGAAACCGAGTTTCTTCACAAACTCTCCGCAAGATTCGAGGAAATTGAAGGATTGGAGGATTTCACTGAGAAGATCAGTGGCAGGTGGGGTCGACGTTCAATCACCATGAGTTCAACGGTAGATGACGAGCAGATTGACACTCGTATGTCTTACTCGGAATACCTCACGCGTTTGGAACCCTTTTTCAAGAGCACGAGAGAACTTCTCATCCGCTTCCTGTCCCGCAGCACGGGATCCGGACACCTCCCTTACGCCATTCTCATGACGGGAGGGGGAAGCAAGATCGGCGGACTGCGTAACAAAGTACTCGAACCAGTAATCCACAAACTCGCTGGTTCAGTGAAAGCCTCCGAAATTCTCGATCGTCTCGATCGGCTTCGCTTCAACGACTTGAGACTCTCGACTGCAGTCGCCATGGGCGCCGCACTCGTCGCCGCAGGGAGAATCTCCATTGAGGAGCGCCTCCTGTGGGACGTGGGCTTGGAAATCACCGTGACAAAAAAGATGGCCCGTCACCTCGATCTGGACGACTCTTGCAGTTGTGTCATCTCTCCGCTTCTGAGTAGAGGAGAAAGCCTCCCAGCGACGGTGAGCCTCAAAGATCTCGGCTTCGGCAAACTCGATATCGAGGCCGACGATAAGTTCTCCCAACGGGTCGTCGTATTCGATAACATGAGAAGCCCCTACGAAAGAACATGGGAACGCAAATTGTCCAACTCGGGCGACGCATTGAGGGATGTCGAAGTCATTCTCAGCGCAGATACTGAGGGACTGCTACGTCTCGTCATCACCGGTAGTAATGGAGGCGGTCTCATCGACGTCCAGGGACGGCTCCACAGGCCACGCCGCCCTCAGGCAGGAGGACTCGGCATCCGCGATGAGTCAGCACATCCTCCTTTCGAAATTAGAACCCCGCAGCAGATCATCGAAGCGAAGGCCGCCGCTGACAGTGGATCGGAACCGCCAGCTGTCCACATTAGAACTTCCACGACACAACCAGAAAGGTGAAATAATGACTCTTCAAACGGTGCTCACACAGTTCGCGAGATCCCAAACAACATTGGACTGGGATGAGTGGTTCGCACTGGTTCTCGCTGCCCACAAAGAACCTAATCGGTGGCACGGCACCTGGGCGAGTCTTGCTCCCGCCGACCGTAAGGCTCTTATTGCTCTTCTCCGCAGGGATACCGGTCCTTTGAGTGATCACATCCTGCGCAGCATTTTGTGTGACACTCCAACGGATTCTGATGACCCAGTGCTTGAGTGGGCTCTCGACGACGCAACTGATGCGACGGAAAGGCAACTTGAGCGGCTCAATGAACTCAAAAAAGACCTCAAAGACGATGTACAAACCGCCTCGCAGGCACTCGATAGTTACATCACAATAGAAGAACTCCGCCGCGAAGTGCAGCGCCTGAGAGAGGAGGCCGCCCAGGATCCAGAAATCGCGAAGCGCCGCAGCCTTGAGGAAGCGATCCATCGGCTGCGTACCTATAGAGAAACTCTGCTCAGTCGCGATTGGGATGAGCGGCAGGCCGAACATCAACATCTTGTTGACGAGACGGAGTCCTTGAGAGCCGAGAAGAATGAACTCGAGAACGCGATTCGACAGGCGCGCGAAGACAGATCTAATGCCGAGAAAAAATTTATTGCAACACAGCACGCCTGGGAGCAAGAGCAGACTCACTTGAAAGAACTCCGTTCGCAGATACACGATCTTGAATATCGCATCAATCAGGTCTACGTTGTGACAGATAGATTGACTGAGATTGTCGACACCCTTCAGTCCACCTTGAGGTGTGCTTCCGAAGAATTGAGCACCATGGGTAGAAATCTCAAGAAAATGAGTTCGATTCCGTCAATCGACGAAAAGAGCTGGTTCCCCTTCCCCAAGAGATAATTAGGCAATTTAGGAAGAAAAAGCGTCATGACACTAAGTGACTTCCTGACCGAACTCGCTTCCTCCACAAATCCGATCCCCTGGACCGCATGGCTCCCCCTCATCGCCGAGGCGCAATCCCTCGATTTCTGGAAAGACGCCTGGGGGAGGCTCAGCGAGCAGGGGCAGTTACGCGCCGTCCGGCGTCTCCGCGAAAACCGAAGCGTCTGTGCCGACGCCCTGTACCGACTCGCCGTCGCGAACTCCGAGTCACTGCCCACCTACGGACCGGCTCGAGAACTCCTTCTTGACGACGCCGTCGACGCGGCCGAACGCAACGTCCAGCGGCTCCGGAGCCTGCAGCAGCGTTTGGAGGATCTCGGTCTCATTCTGGAGGACGTGCAGGTTTCCGAGCTGGATCTCGAGGCGAAGATCGCTGAGCTCGAGGGGCAAGTGGCGGCCTTCCGAGCTGATGATGTCGAGGGCAGGTACTCCGATCTCCTCGCCTTGCGGGAGGAGGAGACCCGTCTGCGACACATGGCTAAGGAGCTCGACGATGTCGACCTGACCGCTGAGCAGGATCGCGCGGCACAGTTGAGCCAGAACATCGCCGACATGCAAAAGCAGAGGACGGATCTTCATGATTTTATCGAGAATAGGGAGGAGACGCTGGCCGCAACAAGGCAACAGACCATAGAACTCAGCGCCGAACGCGCCCGACTGATGAGGGAAGAGCGCAGGGCCACTACTGAGCGCGATCATACTCGGAGCGAGGTCGAGAAACTCAAGGACGCCGTTAGCCGGAAGAAAAAAGAGACCGAGGAGTTGAAGGAGCGACGGGCTCAGACCAAAGAGCAATTGACCGAGGCGGAGAGGCTCTTCACCGAGTTGAGCGAGCTCAGTCATACCCCGACCTCGGTCGAGGCGGAGCGCCTGCTGCGCAGTATCCGTGCCCTTGCCCGCGAACTTCCCGCGGACGAGGCCGACAAGAAATTTTAACCACTAAAATGCAGTTACACTGACGAGCGAGGAGGAATCAAATCTGAGCCAATCTTCCCCCGACAATCTGGACCGTCAGAACTGCCGCACACGCTAACCGGCGATTCGCCGTGCTTTTAGGGTGCCATCCATCGACTAATCACCCTCATTCCACTGCAACCCTCTTTTTTATAACCCGAACAGAAAGACCTTTTTCATCATGAAGAAAAAGACCCCGAACAAACCCCCCAAGAAAAGGATATCTAACTTCCTTTCCGCCCTCGGCGGAGCAGATATCGAGATCCTCGAACACGTCGACTCGGAACGAAGCACCTTCATCGGCATCGGCGCGGTCATGCTCGGGACGGCCTCGGTCGCAGTCCTGTCCATGGTGTTCGCCATGTACAACGCCGTACTCGTCGTATCCGACCCGAGCACCGGTCAACGGGCACAGCACCAGCCGACGGTCAATCTCGTCGCATCTATCATACTCGGACTTCTGTGGGGCGCGTTCATCCTGGTTGTGGACCGGGCCATGATCAAGACCATGCATGGCGTTTACGGTCTTAAACGGGCACTCAAGTATGCTGCTCCCAGACTCTTTCTCGCCTTCATTATCGGCTTGGTAGTCTCCACACCCCTCTCACTCCAGATCTTCCGGGGCGAGGTAGCCGTCCAACTTCAGCGCGATCAGACCGACCAAATAGAACAGGCCAAGGAAAAGAACGCCAATCTCCAAACAGGACGAGACCTGAAGGTCGCAGAGCAGAGTATCGCTGAACAGCTGGCCATTCTCAACGGCACCGCCAGTACCAAAGAGACTGACCAGGCGACCCAGACCTATAACGAGGCCGTCGAAGCCACTAAGAAGGCTCAGGACAAAGCTGATGAGGCTTACAACCGCTGGACCTGCGAGATAGAGCCCGGCCAGGCACTCTGTGCCGAGAATAAAATAGGATCCACCGGCGTCACAGGCGATGGCGAGCAGGCCGCCGCTCGCTACCATGAATACGAGACGGCCAACGCAGAGCTGCAGGCCGCAAAGGATGCAGAAGAAGTTGCGCGCAACGCGAAGAACGCCAGCGTACAGCGGGCCAGAGAAGGAGCCCACGCAATTCTCTGCGGCGATAACTCACCCATGGAGGCCGAGGCGAGCGTTCTGAGCGACAGCTGCCCGGAGGGGCTTCAGAAGGATGCTGACGACCTGCGCCGGGCACTCGCCGAGGAGAACGACGTCGAGGGTGTCGTCCGTAGCAGCAACGGACTCCTGGCGCAGATCGTCGCTCTAATACGCGCGAGTCTTCGCAGTCCGATCGGGTTCTTCTGCCATTTGACCATCGCTTTTCTCTTCATCATTATCGAGTTGTTCCCTGTGGGGATCAAGACCATGCTGGCTGTGCGCGGCGAATCCCAGTACGACCGGGTCTTCCGCAAGCTCCAGGAGTCCGAACTGGAGAAAGTGGAGGCTCATACCGCCCAGGAACGGGATCGAATCGACCGGGAAGCGCGCAGGATCAGGGAGATCAGCGAGGACATGCTCCAGCGCGAGATCGATCTCGGGAAGAGCGCCAATGAGCACGTCGCCGAGCAGATGCGGATCATACTGGACCAGACCCTCTCCCACTGGACCAAGCGGTCCCAAGCAGTGCTCGCCTCGAACCTCGGCGGCATCGGCGAGACTACTGAGCGCCCCGCCGACCCGGCTCGCCCCTCTGAGCAGCCGGCCGACCTCGGCCTGCTCCCCGACGGCTCCCAACTCGCGGCCCTGGAACTGGGCGCCCGGATCGGCTCCATGGGCTCGCCGTCGGCCTCCCGCGACGCCGACCACTTCAGCAAGCGCTACCAGGCGCTCCTCGCCATCCAGGATGAGGCGATCCGGCTCCAGCGGGAGGCGGATGAGCTGGCCGGCGTCGGACTGTCCGCGGAGCGGGCCCGGTTGGAGGAGATGCAGCACGAGCTCATGGCCGCGCAGACCGCGGAGAAGGAGATCGTCGCCGACATCGCCCGGCATGAGAGGGCCCTCACCATCGCCAAGCGGGAGAGGGCCGCGCTCGAGGAGCAGCGGGAACGCCTCGTCGGGCAGGTCAGCGAGGTCGGAGCCGAGCGCAGCCGCACGCAGGCCGAGGTCGATGGATTGGCCGAGCAGGTCCGGCGGAAGAGCGACGAGATCAGCGTCCTGGAAGCCCACCACAGGGAGCTGAAGGGCCGCCTCGACGAGGCGAACCGTCTCTTCGACCAACTGAACTCTCTCGGCTCAGCACCGATCCCCGCCGAGGCGGCGGATCTGCTGCGCAGCATCCGCGCCCTCGCCCAGGATCTGCCCGGCGAGGAGGGTGCGTCCGGAGCGGATCCTCGGCAGTAGCCCCCTCCATCTCGTCCACGGAAGCCGCGCCGCGGGCGACCGGTGATTCCTACGCCGGTCGCCCGTGCCGCTCCGGCCGGGCTCCGGACTCGCTCCAGCTCCCGCGCGACTCAGCACACCCTTATGAGTGACTTAAATCACCAAGACAAGACCAAGTATTAGTTCTTAGACAATCTTCGCGGGATTGAGCGCGTCCGTCATGGATGACGTACGATCCACACCGGCGGCGATGGTCGACGAACGAAGCGATACATCTTCCGCCCCCTTCCCAGTCGAGGATCCTTGATGACCAGCACCGCTCCCTTCCCGGCCGACACCGACGACCCGCCGGTGAGGCACGCCGTTCGGGTGTCACTCCAGCTGGCGGGCCGACTGGAGGAGGTGGCGGGCTGGCGCGCCGCGGCGGGTTGGCGCACGGCCGACCTGCTGTACGGGGAAGCCGCATCAATCCGCCAGGACCTCGGAGGGATCGACGCCGCGGAAGCAGATCCGGAAATGGTGCTCCGGGGGTGCCTGAACCTGGTCAGCCAGACCATGACGGCGGTGGCCGCGGCTCCCGAGGCGAAGGCGGAGTGCTGGATCACCCTGGCCGAACTCCATGAGCTGGCCGATGAGCAGACGGACTTCAGGGGACGGGCCGCCCGATCTCTCCTTGCAGCGCTCGAGGATATCGAAAGGGCCGAGCCCACGCGCGCCGGGCAGTGGTTCTCGAAGCGCAGGGGCAACTGGTTGCCGCGCCGAGCACGGCTTCTGCTGCGCCTGGCCGAGCAGCGCGCCGCGGAGGGACGCTGGAGCGAGGCCACGGACTTCGCGGAGAAGGCGCGCGGGGTGTTCGTCGAGGCGAGGGAGCCGGTGTGGGCGGAGAAATGCCGCCTGCTCGCCGAGCTCGCCAAACACAATCTCTCGAGCACCACGGCCGGGGGCGGAGGCGCCGGGCCCGCCCGGACCGTCGTCCAACGCTTGAGGCCGACTCCAGATGCCAGCGCCGATCGCTCCACCGGATCCTCTCAGGGCGCGGCGGACCCGGTGACGTCCGGAGACTCGCTGCGCAGCACGCGGCGGGTGCCGCTCACCAGTGCGGATCCCCTCGCCGCGATCCACGACCTGCGGGCCCTGCCGCTGAACGAGATGTGCGAGATAGATGGGACCAGGAGGAGGACCGCGGGCATCACTCTCAGCAAGACCGAGCGGGCCCGACTCGACGCGGCGAGCGCCCTGGCCGGGATCGCGCTGAAGCAGACCGAGATCGGGAACCATGCCGACGCCCTTCTCCTGTACGCCATGACCCGCCCGCTGTGGACCGGGATCGCAGGCGCTGAACTCGCCCGGGCGGCGTGCAGCCACGGCCTGTCGACGACCTACGCCGCACTCGGCAAGTCCATTGAGGCCGACGCGGCGGCGCAGACCGCCCGCGAGCTCGTGAACGTGATACCGGAGGGCGAGCCGTATCGGGGCGCGTGCCTGACCAGAGTCGACGACCTGCGTTCGATCGTCGAGACGCACTACCCCCGGCTCGACGACGGCGAAGCGGATCCCGCGATGACGGCGGACATGCTTCTGGAACTCACTGAGTACTCCTTCCGGTTGGCCCGCGATGAGCATCACGACGCCGATCTCGACGCCGACGTGCTGAGAAGCACCATGAAAATGGCCCACCGCGCCCGCTTCCGCCTGGAGCCGAGAGCGGTCTGGACGTCCGCGGCCAAGGTCAAGCTCGCCCGATGCGACTTCATCCTCGGGACCTGCATGGTCCTCGCCGTCGGACACGGACACCCCGTCGGCGGTCTTCCCGTCCAGGCGGAGGACGCCTGGGCCTCCTTCCTCGCCTCGGACGTCCTCGCCGAGGCTGGGGCCGGCAGCGGTCGAGACGCCGACGACGGTGAGAACGGCTCCGGTCGGGGCGACGGCCGCAGAAGGAGGACCGGCGCGGCGGATCTGAACGCCCGGTGCGCCGCCATCGTGCCTCTCATGGCGGGACTCGACGCCTTCGCCGCGGTGAGCGGTCGCAGCGCCGTGCTCAAGGACTCCCTCGAGATGTTCCTCAACGCCTCCGTGAGGGCGGTGGCGGCATGAGAGCCGCATTGACGCCCCGGGGCTCTCACCACCGCCCTCCTCGCCTTCCCGACCACCCAATTGCTGACCACGATCTGAGAGGATATCAGAATGAGCGAGGGTGCGCAGCGGCCCCCCTTCCCCCATATATTTCAAACAGGCGAGTTGATTCTAAAACGCTATAGGATCAACTCCTTCATGTGTCATAACGCGGGCGCCAACAGGTACGTGTACGATGCCGTGGCCGTCTGCGACGACCCCAGCCTCGGCCTGCATCAAGGGGACCGCGTGGTCATCAAGGTGGTCTCACCGGCGGATGCCGCCGCGGCGCAGAATGAGTACGACATCCTGCGCGGCACCATCACCAATTGGTGGGACGCCAGCGTGGCCGAACCGGTCGAGGTCAATGGGACGTATATCGTCACCCGTTTCGTTGAGGGACGCTCTCTGCGGGATATTCTCGATGAATCGGGCGGCTGTCTTCCGGCTGCTCGGGCGATTAAACTGGCGCACAGCACCCTCCGGGCGCTCGATGTCCTCCACAGGCCGCGAGAAGAGGCCCTGCGCGGACTCGTCCACAGGGACATCAAGCCAGAGAACATCATGGTGAAAAATCCTAAAACTCCCGAGGAGCGCGTCGTCCTCATCGATTTCGGGATCTCCTCCACGGTCACGGAGGCCGCTGGCGGCCCTCTGGTGGCGACATGGCCCTATGCCTCTCCCGAGCAGCGTCTCGATCCCGAGGCCATCTCGGCGCGGTCAGACATTTTCGCTACGGGCGTCGTGCTCTACGAGATGCTCTCGGGTCGCAAGCCCTTCGGCGATGGCATCCCCCAGTTCCCACGGGGTGAGGACGTACGAATTCGCGGCCTCAGTTGTCCGGAGGACGAGCATCAGAAGCAGGTCGACGCGATCAATAGCATCCTCAATCGGGCGCTCATGATGGATCCGAGCCGGCGGTACTCAGAGACGCGGGATATGAGCCGCGAACTGGAACTGGTCGGAAGCACCGACTTCAGGGTGGCTCTGCGTCCGGATGGCCCCATTCTGAGCCTGGGGTCATACCCCGCGCCTGTTCCTCTCGAGTCCGATCCCTCTGCACCTCCCAACCAGGACGGTGGACCGGGCCCGAAGACAGATTCTCAGAATCATGGGGGTTCTGGTCCCGACACTCGATTCGATCCCCCCCACTACTCGCCGCAACGGGGTGGCACCATACCCTTCCCTCCGGGTCCGGAGGTCGATAATATCATCCTGCCTCCTCCCGCGTATGAACCGCCGCCCCCGGACGACAAGTACATCGAGCTCATCAATCGCGCCACAAGTCACCGGAGCGCCCATGACTGGGGGCCACTGGTCGAGTCCGCCGTGATGCGACACGTCCGGAAGACGGCGCAAGAGGTTTACCACAGCCACCCGGCCTGCCGTTTTCTTTACCTCCGAAGCTCGTGGCTCGAAGCCCGGATCATCAGGGCCATCGACTCCGCCGGCAAATTCCTGCTGACGGATGGTGAAGTGAAGAGTCTGGCCAAAGACCAGAACGCCCTGCTGGCGCGAGAGCACATCGCACGCTATGATGATGAAGTGCGCAAACAGGCCCAGCGCGACGCGTCCGAAACCTCGAAGCACATCATGTTCTTGCTGTCGTTCAGCGGGATCGTCATCTTGTTGATCTGCATATTCGGGAGTCTATTATGACATGGTTCACAAATTCATTCGCGGTGTCCCCGGAACCTCCTGACGAGGAGCCGGAGAACTGCGATCTCTGCAGTTCGCCGAGGGCATGGCTGCGGGTTGAGGAGCGCGACGGCTTCGGAGTGAACCGTCAGTCGATTCGAATTCTTGAAGTCAATCACGAGGAGAATTGCTGGCAGTCTCCGGGAACGGATCTGAGCGTCGCCCCATCCCACTCATATGATGTGTGCGCCCATGGTCACGTCAGAGAGACCGGTCGCACGGGAGATCGTATCAAGGTGTGTCTCCTGGGCCCCGTTGACGGCGGCAAGTCCCAGCTCAGAGAAACACTCATGGAAATTCAGACGCCGCGCCTGACGGGTTCGGGCGGCCAAGCAGTCCCCTTCGCCAATGTCAGACTGGGACCGATCGGGCGCCGCTTCAGCCCGCTTCCGGCAGAGAGCAGAGAGTCCATCGGCGCAACGCAGGCGACGACGGGAGATGACCTGCGGGATACGATCGAACGGAACCTTCAAAACATACTCGGAACATCCGATGACGTCATCGCCGGCTTCGAGGCAGTTCTTCACAACGCCCTCAGAGCCACGAACGAGGGCCAGGTCTACACCGATGACCAGTTGTACACGTGGCTGGAGGAGTGGGGCCGCGGGCGTCCGCCGTACCTGCGGTCGGTTCACGTCGACTATCGCCGGGGCAACCGGGCGGGGAAGGACTTCGACGCCTTCGAGGTCGCGTTCGTTGACCTGCCGGGAGAGGCGACCGATGCGTGGACGAACCCCAATGCGAAGAACTACGTGGGTTCCTCCGCTGATGTCAAGCAGCTGTACCGGTCGGCGCACTTCGTCGCAGTCGTCGACCCGCTCACCGCGGGGTGGTGTCTCAAAAACCTGAAGGACTCTCTTACCCTACGCCTGTCCATGCGCCCAACCGGGACAGCGACTCAGGACAAATTGTTCGCCCGCGGACGTCGGGCGCGTAACGCGACCAAGGCCATGATCGCGGTCATGACCGAGACCCTGTCCACGGATCCCTCGGTGAATGCCACTCTGGTTCTCACTAAGTGCGACGCCATCCGGGTCATTCTTGAGAAAACCACGCAGAGTGATGAAGAACTCGGCCGATGGGCGGGCATCATCCCCCGGGGTGCCCGCCGCGCTTTCGAGGACTGCGCGTTGGCCGCGTTCGATAGATGTGCTTCCTGGGACGCGCACGGCGTGGACCCCAGCACATGGGAATTCCTGAATACTGTGTCCGCACTGCCTCGTGACCGACGGATGAATGTTGTGCGAAGCATGCTCGCGCGGCTGTCCGACCCGCAGGCCTTCTGGGCCCTCGCCCACTCCGAGGAGGAGACCATCGAGTTGAGTTTCGACGAGGAATTTGTGATCCCTGCCACCATTCCTCTGACAACAAGGCGCCCGACGGCACCCAGCCGGACGACGACTCCGACTCACAGCGGCACAATACCCGTGCCGATGATGACTTACGGGAACACCTTTACCGTACCGACTAGCAATGCCACATGGAATGCCGGTCTGGGCGTCTACCGCTTGCAGATGCGTGATATGCTGAGCGCCGTTGTGGTGAGTGCGCTCCTGTCAACGATCGTGGGTAAGAACGTCGTCGATCAGCTCCTGGATCCGGAATTGTTGGTGCATTTCGCCCTGACGAGCGCCTGGACTCGTGTGGACGAGGACGGCGAGGAATTGAACGACCACTCTGAAGAGGATGCCGGATGCCTGCAGCTCTACCGGTACATTTTGACCCCGTCCCTGGGGCATGAGGTGCGCGCATGAGCTGGTTGGTCGAGGTCAAGAGGCAGGTTGCAGGGAGCGGATTCCGAACGGATCTCGATCTCACAAGCGAGATGACCTTCGCGGAGCAGAATGCGCTGAATCAGATCTCCAAGGGGTTCACTCAGCTGAGCGTCGATATGTCCATGCAGCCGCAGGCTCTGCATTCGACAACTTTCGTCTTCGATAACAAG
>ERZ772986.1715-NODE-1715-length-12262-cov-6.008028_pt1 | contig 12262 bp, 9 predicted proteins | sample MGYA00511898_ERZ772986 | MGnify/ENA primary metagenome ERZ772986 (study PRJEB29015, sample SAMEA2737934) | human oral metagenome | biome: human oral; feature: human-associated habitat; material: dental | place: China | collected 2148 ... | reverse complement strand
GAGATCGACCCGCAGAAGCTCAAGGCACTCTGCGTGCGCTATCGGCGGTGAGAATGGGAGCGAGTTGAGCTAAAAGGGATTTTTAGAGGGAGACGAAATGGCAATAAAAATATCAGACTACATTGCAGAGTTTCTAGCAGCGCATGGCGTGCAGCAGATTTTCTCTGTGGTTGGCGGAGGTGCGATGCACCTTAATGATTCTCTGGGACATCATGATGCTCTTTCGACCATCTATCACCATCACGAACAGGCGGCAGCAATGGCCGCAGAGTGCTACACACGCCTTCATGGCGAGATGGCAGTGCTATGTGTGACGAGTGGACCGGGGGCACTTAACGCGATCAGCGGCGTCGTTGGAGCGTATCAGGACTCGATTCCGATGATCGTTTTGTCGGGGCAGGCGAAGAGTACGCTGTGCATTGCCGGTTGTGGCGGAAAAATTCGTACGATTGGCGGACAGGAGGCGGATGTTGTCTCTGCGGTTCGTCATAATATGACGAAGAACGCTGTTATGCTGATGGATCCAACGTGTGTTCGTTATGAGCTTGAGAAAGCATTCTTCCTCGCACAGGAAGGCCGTCCGGGACCGTGCTGGATCGATATACCACTGGATGTGCAGGGCATGTATGTGGAAGAAGCAGATTTAGAAGGCTATGCACAGCCTGAACCCGAGGGAAGGACAGATGTGCGGACAGCGGTACAGAAGGTCCTTGCACAACTGAAAAAAGCAGAGCGACCCGTCCTCTATGCAGGTAATGGAATCCGCTTGTCAGGCGGCATGCAGGTCTTTAAGCGCTTATGTCAAGTACTCCGCATTCCCGTTGTAACCTGTTGGGGCAGTATCGACCTCATCGGAACGGACGACGTGCTCTACGTGGGGCGCGGCGGGAATATGGGCGACCGTGCGGGCAATTTTGCCGTTCAGAACAGTGATATGGTGCTCTCTATTGGTGCCAGTATGAGCATCAATCAAGTCGGCTGGAATACGAAGACATGGGCGCGTGCTGCCTATGTGGCAATGGTTGACATTGATCCCCTTGAGATGGAAAAATGGATCGTTCACGTTGATTTGCCAATCTGTGTAGACGCATCAGAGTTCATGGAGGTGCTTCTGCATGAGGCAGAGGGCATGTCACTGTCCTATGATGCATGGCTGCAGCGCTGTGCAGCCTGGAAAGAGCGCTACCCTGTTGTGCAGGAGCGTCATCGAAAGGCATCCGGAAAGGTCAACCTCTATGCATTCCTCGGCGCAATGAGCAGAAATCTGCCGAGAAATGCGGTGACCATTGCTGCCAATGCTTCGGCGAGTGTCGCGGGAAGTCAGGCGTTCTACATCAAGGATGGTGATCGCTTCCTCATCAATGGGGCAATGGGCTCCATGGGATATGCACTCCCTGCCTCCATTGGAGCCTGCCTTGCAAATGGGAAAAGACGCGTATTCTGTATCGAGGGCGACGGAAGTATCATGATGAACGTCCAAGAGCTCCAGACCATCGCGACAAACCGCTTACCGATTGTTCTGTTTGTGCTCAACAATGAGGGATACCATCAGATTCGCCAGACACAAAGCAATGTGTTCGCGGGACATACTTTCGTTGGCGTTGGTCCTGCAAGCGGTGATCTCGGTTTCCCAGACTTTGGAGCACTTGCAGCTGCGTTTGGGCTGCCGTACGCCCGCATTGAGACGAATGACAGACTGGAAGAGGCTGTTATTGAAACCCTTGCGGCGGATGGTCCCATCCTGTGCGAGGTCATTGTCAGTACAGATCAGCCATTTGAGCCAAAGTCGGCAACGAAGAGACTGGCAGACGGCTCACTCTTTTCGCCGCCGTTGGAGGATATGGCGCCATTCCTTTCACGTGAGGAGCTCGCAGAGAATATGATTATTCCGCTCGTCGAGGAGAAGTCAAACGGAAAAGGAGCGACGAAATGAAGATTTTACGCGATACGTGCCCTGTTTGCGGCACACCGACGGAGCGAGCGCGTCACGTCTTTCGACGGGACTTTTCTGCCGCAGCCTCCATCATGCCGTTTCGTGCGTATGATGTATGCGCGTGTTCCGCCTGTGGTCTCTTCTACGCGGGAAACATCGAGGAGTCCATGCCGCTTGCAGACTACTATGCAATGTTATCGCGTTATGAGGGGACGTCCTTTGTCCTCTCAGCCCCGATGAAACGCGTCTATGAGCGCGAGGCGGCATTTATTGCGGAACACATTGGCAAAGATGCGTGTATTCTCGATATCGGCTGTGCATCAGGCGGACTGTTGGGGGAATTGCAACGTCGTGGTTACACGCATTTGACAGGTCTTGAACTGTCGGGGAAAAACTGCACGTACATCAAGGAGCACTATGGGATTGAGGCATATCAGGGAGGGCTTGGAAGGCTTCCTGAGGATCTTGGAGGGGCCTTTGATCTTATCATTCTAAGCGGTGTGTTGGAGCATCTGCTTGATTTGCAGAAAAATGTGAAGGAGTGCTTGTCTCTTTTGGGGGCACAGGGAAAACTCTATCTCTTTCTTCCTGACATGGAACAGTTTCGGACTCATGCAGACCTCTATCAGGAGTTCAGTGCGGAGCACATCAATTTCTTTAGCGGTGCCAGCCTAAAGGAATTTCTTTCGACGGTTGGTATGGAGCCCCTCTCCATGGCTCGTGATGAGGAGGCCGTCTGCGGTGTGGCAGGAAATCTGCACGGGATATGGCGGCACAGCACATCCTCTGCTGGGGTGACGGTACATCCGAACATGACAGAGACATCACGCAGACAGGATGAGGCAGCGATGCAGGAATATCTGGATGTGTGCGCTGAACTTTTGGAGCACGTTCGTATGCGTATCACAGCGGAACTTCCGCGTGGAAAAGCGTTTGTGTGGGGAGCAGCAACACAGACAGCGCTTCTCTTCCAGATGGGAATATTGTCGGAAGAGAATGTATTCGGTGTCGTGGACTCGAACGCCAATTATCACGGATCTGAGGCTTACGTGGGGACGATCTCCTCTCCTGAGATCCTGCGCGATCACCCCGATGTTCCTGTCCTTATATCATCACAGTATGCGCAGGATGAGATAGCCTCGGTGATCCGCAACACTATGAGGCTCTCCAACCGCATCATCAAGTTGTTTTGAGAGGGAGCAGGTTCTACGTATTGTTATTTACGATAAGGAGCAAGAAGATGACTGAGAACATTATGCTGCTGGACTGCACACTGCGTGATGGCGCGTATATTACCGAGTCACATTTTGGTACGCCTGCAATCAAAGGAATTATCAAGAAACTGCAGGAGGCGCGTGTTGATATCATTGAGGTTGGTTGGCTGAAAGACAAACAGCATGAGGAAGGAACAACGTTCTTTCATCTTCCGACGGATGTCGTTCCTTATCTCGTAGAGCCATCAGAGCGAACAACGTACGTTGCGATGATTGATTGGGATCGCTATGACACAGAGCAGCTTCCACCTTGCGATGGGGCATCCATTGATGCGATTCGCGTCGTATTCCCGCATGGAAAACATAAAGAAGGCCTTGCTGTTGCAGAGAAGATACGCGCAAAAGGGTATCGTGTATTCCTGCAAGCAGCGAATACGATGGCGTACAGCGATGCAGATTTAGAAGATCTGGTAGAGGCGGTGAACGCCTTTTCACCCGTTGCGTTATCCGTTGTCGATACATTTGGCGCGATGTATGAGGAGGATTTGGAGCGGATTGTTCGTGTGATAGATGCAAAGCTCGACAAGGCCATCGGACTGGGGTTCCATTCGCACAACAATCAGCAGCTCTCCTTTGCGCTGACCATTCATTTCGTCAATTTGCTGGAGTCATCCGGGCGCACCGTCATGGTAGATGCGAGCCTTTGCGGCATGGGACGCGGCGCGGGCAATGCGACGACGGAATTGGTCACGAGCTATCTCAATCGAAAAAAGCATGGCAACTACGATTTGGACGCCATTATGGATGCCATCGACACCTACATGGAGCCATTTCGTCAGACTTATACATGGGGATACTCTACACCGTACTTTATTGCGGGACTTTACCAGTGTCACGTCAACAATATCGCATATCTTCAGCGCAATCATAGGGCAAATGCACGTGATATGCGCAATATTATCGCATCTCTGTCGCAGGGAGAGCGGCGCAAATATGACTATGACCTACTTGAACGCCGCTTCCTAGAAAACCAGTCCCGCCACGTGGATGATGAGGCGGCGATACGTGCTCTTCGTAAAGCGTTTGGGGAACGCACGATACTCCTGATTGCCCCCGGACGATCTGTTGTGGACGAGATGCAGCAGGTACAAGCCTTCATTGATCAGGAACACCCGGTCGTGATGGGGGTCAATGCGATTTGCAACGGTTATGACTATGACTACCTATTCTTCGTCAACAGCGCACGTTATGATTATGCCCAAAATGCACATGGAACGTCCTTTGCAGCGGCGAAGAAAATTGTTCTTTCGAGCATCCAACCGGGGGATGGGAACGACGCGTTTGTCCTTAATTTCAATCGTGCGGTCAAGCGCGGCTGGACCCATTTCGACAATGCGGTGATTTGTGCCCTTCGTCTGCTGAACAGCATCGGGGTCAGGCGCGTGGCGATTGCGGGATTCGACGGATTCCGTCATGCGTATAATGAGAGCTATGCGGATCCCCTGCTGCCAACGCTAAATCCGGATAATCGCTGGGATGAACTAAATATAGAAATTGCCTCGATGTTTGAAGATGTGCGATCCTCTGTGAAAGGCGCGATGGAGATCTCATTCGTTACGGAAAGCCTTTTTGACACGGATGGAAGGAGACCTGTGTAATGACGGACAACGATTGGATGCGGCGCCTGAAAGAAGGATTGCAGAAAGCGGCAGATCGTGTGAAGACAGTGCGCGGCAAAAAAAAGGAATGGCTGGTATTCGGTACGGGCTCGACCACCGAACTTTATCTGCCGTGCTTTGAAGTGGAGGACATCGATCCCGTTGCCTATGTGGACAATAATAATGCCAAGTATGAGACAGGGTATCGTGGCAAGCCAGTTATTCCACCGTCTAAGGTCTCTGCATATCCGGATGCAGCTGTTCTCCTCTGTACAGATGATCGGCGAACCTGCAGGGAGATCGGCGCACAGTTGACAGCGATCGGCATTCCGTACTTGCTCGTGGCTGAGTATGTGTATGCATGCCATGCAGCAGAAATCATGGAGAATGCAGATGCGTTGGACAAGGTGTCGTGCGCAGTCTATGCAGATCGGATTCTGGCTCATCTTGAAAATCGTCCTTTGCAGCACATGGAAAGAGTGGCATATTTCTCGATGCCGGAATTTTACGGATGCGCCTACCGTGAGGTGTTTGTAGATATTGGTGCATACGTCGGGGATACGATTGAGCAGTACCTGTTTAGTCGCCAGGGCGGTTTTTCACGCATCTATGCCATTGAGCCGAATCGGGTATCATTTGAGGCTCTTTCCGCTCGTGTGGAACGGCTATGCCGGGAGTGGGCACTTGATCGCGAGCGAATACAGCTCATTCAAGCAGGAATCGGAAAAGAGAGCTGCCATGGGCATGTCGTTTCCGGCAGCGGGACAAATGCGCAGCTTGGCTCACGGGTTTCCGAGGAGGCGGACTCAGGTGATGCACTTGTCATTCATAAAATCGACGGGCTTTTTAGGGATGAGCATATCGGGTTTTTGAAGGCAGATATTGAGGGCTATGAGCTTGATATGCTGCAGGGCGGCATCCATGTCATCAAACGTGATCGTCCGAAGCTTGCCGTGTGTATTTATCATAACTGCTCCGATATGTATCGCATTTTCGCCTATTTGCGGCAGGAACTTACGGAATACCGTTTTGCTGTACGACACCACGCATACTCTTTCGCAGAAACGGTACTCTACGCCTGGCCGGCGGAGATGGGCGTATAAGGGAGCCTCCAAAGATGCGAGCTACATAGCGGATCCAGGCACTCTGCGTGCGCTATCGGCGGTGAGAATAGGGGACTGTTAGAAACGGATTGACAGGATAAAAGAATTTTAGTAGAATTAAACAGAAAATTACATACGTTTTCCGAGCAAAAATATCCTAAGGGCTTATGCCTATGGTATTGCGCCTGAGCAGATACATGGCTGTGTGTCTGTTCACAGGGCCGTCGCAGAAATGCGGCGACCTTCCCATATTGAAAAGGAGAACGATGAAACAGGATGACTCTGAGTGTGTTCTTGCAGAAACTGTTCTTCGTGCGGTCAGCACGGGGAACAGTCTTTTTTGTGCAGGAATAGGAGAGGTATTCATGAAGCACAGCAGGAAACATTCGACGGTATTTGCCGCGGCGGTCGCGGCAGGATTTGTCTTCCTCCCGCATGCGTATGCAGCGGGTGCGGACTACACGACGGATACGGTCAATGTCGACGCAGACGGCGTCGACAAGTATCTCGTGACGACGAACACAATCACGGAGCAGGAGATCAAGGAGCGCGGCTACGCGACCTCTCCGACATCCTCTCGCAGGTACCGGGGCTCTATATGGCACCTGCGGCAAAGGACAGCAAGATGGTGCGCGTTTGCGGTGCGAGTTCTGACCAGACAAAGGTCTATATCGACGGCATTCCGGCATTCCCACTCAACGGTATTGTATCGAATGCCGCATCTGATCTCTCGACCATCCCGGCGGACAGCATCGCGAAGGTTGAGATCATCAAAGGACCGGGACCGGTGCAGTACGGCACGGACTACAAGGGCGGCGTCATCCTCGTTACGACGAAGGACGGCAGGGGGCCCGGCAAGTTCCGCGTGAGTGTCGCAGGTGGGTCGAATCACACCTTCGACACGAAGCTCGGCTACAGCGGCAGCGATAAGAACATCAGTTATGCCGTCAATCTGTCAAGGCATTATTCTGCGGGCTATCTGGAGAATCAGACAGATAAGAAACTATATTTTGACGGCAAGATTCGGTTCAAGACGAGCAATAAATCCTCATTGACATTGAACGGCTACTACTCCGATATGGACAGAGAAGTTCCGGAGTCTGTTGATCCAGCGACAGGCCAGTATGTTGCGCCACGTGGACCCAGATGGTCAGTGCAGGCAGGAAATAATATAACCCCTAATCATGTAAAGAATAACAATGCGACGGATTGGCACTTTAAGGGGTTCCGTCAATCCAATATTGCCCTGCGGTATGAAAGCAGACCGAATGATATATGGCAGTATGATGTTAAGTATTACCACATGATCGATGAGAACAATCTTTGGGTGCGTAATCTGCTCGCGACGGAGGGCGGTTCTCTTCCGTTCTTTACGCATGGGGCACCGCAGTGGTATCGCAGTGGATGGTTCTTGCGCGGCAACGGCGTCGAGGCGAACGCATCTGTTGCGTATAACAGCAGAAACGTACTGAGTTTTGGTGCGAAGTATATAAAGCTCAGTTGGAATACGGATGAAAACAATACCTCCTACCGCCGTGATGGCAATGATGCACGTAGGAGTTTCTATGTTGAGAATGCATGGAGCCCGAGCAGCAGGACACGCCTGACACTTGGCGTTCGCTATTATGAGGGGGTAAGGCAGGATTATATGGACAATAAATCGACGCCGAAGACAAGCTCCTATGCGCATGCGACAGACCCCGTCTTTAACATCACACATGATGCAACGAAACGCGATACGGTTCGTTTCTCGGCAGGGCGCTCGCATGTGTTCGTCGGTTCCAAAGATGCGGCAGGAAATATCCGTAATGGTTATCCCGTTCCAAAGCCGGAGCGCAACAGCAGCTATGAACTTGGCTGGAAGCATAAATTTAGTCCAAAATCTGACCTCGATGTTTCCTATTTCCGTACAGAGGTGAGGGATCGCCTTACTTTTGTGACTTTTGGGAATGACCGTGTCTTAGGAAATGTCGATAAGACCCATATCCGTGGACTGGAACTTGCCTACCGGCAGACATTCAGCCCGAAGTTCTCGGGATTTGCCAACTATTCGTGGATTCGTGCCGAGGATGAGAGCAAGGGGAGGACACCGATTGCTTCGGGACTCCCGACGCAGATGTTCAACTTTGGTGTAACCTACCGCGAGGGAAAGCTGCGCTCGACGCTCCTTGGACGTGCGATGCGTGCACGTCTGGATACGCTCGGCAGACCGACCAGTGCCGGATACTTTGCAGCGGATCTTGATCTGCGCTATGAGCCTATCGCGGATATGGGTGTATTCCTGCGCGTCAATAATCTCTTTGATACGGATTACCAGTATAGCTGGGGAAGCCCTGCCGATGGAACGAACTTCCTGCTTGGCATGGATATGACCTTCTGATTGTTCAATGAAAAACAGAGTTGCCATACGGATAGCGTACGGCAACTCTGTTGTGTTGTTTGGGATCGCTGATCGGTCTGTTTATCGTCCGCCCGAATGCGGCAGAACGTCCGCCATTTTCCCGCAGCATGCGATGTCGGTCTCATAGCCGAAGTGGACGAGGTCGGCAGCAAGTGCGGCATCCGTCACGGTGAACCCCGAAAGCCCGTCTGCTCCGTAGTCAAAGAGGCACGGGTGCATCGGCACGGACGGGCCGACGATGACGGTCACAGCGTTCGCTGAGAGCTCCAACAGGCGCGGCATGGTCTTGTTCGCGAACGTCGCCCCCGTCATAAAGACGTAGTCCTGCTGCGGCAGGAGGAACTCTGCCGCCTCGGCGGGGTAGTCGCCCCACTCAGGCTGCATCTCGAGGATGGAGAGGTCGCAGATGGACTCCCATCTCTTTTGAAAGTTCGGGAAGTGTCCGATGACAGCAACCTTCTTCCCGCGAATCTGCTCCGTATAGAGGGTGAACGCCTCGAGCTTCTTGCGCTCCTCCGGTGTCGCAGCAGATGCATCGTCACCGTGAAATCCTTGCATCGCCGCCACCTTTGACGGCTGATTGTAGTAGGCGTTGATGGCGGCAGCGGCGATGGCCGCCTCCTGCCCCTGCCACGAGCGCACGTATTCGCCCGCCTCGCGTAGGGAGCAGCCGAGAAAGCTCTCCTTGCGCAGGCGCGGGCGGCTGTAGGCGGGGATCGTCATGCAGACGCCGACCAGATCGCCCGCGCGCACGAATGTCCACGGACGGCTGACGGCGTAGTCCTCGATGTAGATATCGTCAGGCAGACCGTTGATGATCTCATCGTACAGATTCCAATAGTTCAAAAAAATACCTCCATTCGATGTCTCTGTGTTCATAGGATAGCACAGGGATGCGGAGGTTTCAATGCGAAAGGAGATGCTGATGAAGAAAAGAAATATGCTGCTCGCCCTACTGCTCCTGCTCCTTGTCCTGCTCGTCGGCTGCGGACAGGAGGCAAAGGAGGAGAGTGCACCGGATGCAGAGACATACGCGTTCACGGATTCGGCGGGGCGCACGGTGATGATTCCAAAGCAGATTGACCGCATTGCCCCGTCGGGCGGGCTCGCGCAGATGGCACTCTTTGCGATTGCCCCTGATAGGCTCGTCGGCGTCTCGGGGCAGTGGAAGGACACCGTCCTCCCCTTCGTAGGGGATCAGTATCGTGACCTGCCCGTCCTCGGCCAATTCTACGGGATGAAGAATTTTAACAAAGAGGCCGTGCTCTCAGTCAATCCGCAGATCATCATCGACGTCGGCGAGAAGAAGTCGACCATCGTTGAGGATATGGATCAGATTCAGGAGTCGCTCGGCATCCCCGTGATCTTTATCGAGGCACGTCTCGCCAATACCGATGAGGCGTACCGTACGCTCGGTAAAATCCTCGGCCGCGAGGCAGAGGGGAATGCCATAGCCGACTACTGTCAGAAAACGTATGCACGCAGTGCAGCGCTCGCCGCGAAGATAAAAGATAAGCCCCGCGTGCTCTATCTCGGCGGACCACTCGGGAACATGGCGGTCGCACATGGCTCGTTCCATGCACAGGTTCTCGATCTGCTCGCGGACAATGTTGCTGTTGTCCCCTCACCTGCCGAGGGCGCGATGACGCAGGTGTCGATGGAGCAGGTGCTCACGTGGAATCCCGACGTGCTGATTCTCGGCGCGGAGTCGGAGCCGGATCTTACGATGCTTCCGTGGCGGGAGATGCGCGCTGTTCAGTAAAAACGCATCCTGCGCGTACCGGCAAAACCCTATGACTGGATGGGGCGGCCGCCCTCGGTCAACCGCTTTATGGGGCTGTCGTGGCTTGCTGCGCGTCTCTATCCGCAGGAGTCCGGCGTCAATCTGCATGAGGAGATGAAGATGTACTATCATCTGTTCTATCACTATGACCTCAGTGATGCCGAGTGCGATGCATTGCTGGCACAGGATCATGTCGTACCATGAGCCGCATTTCACCGCAGTATAAGCTCACCGTCCTGCTGCTCCTGCTCGTCGCGCTCATCTGCGTGTCCTCCCTCCTCGGACGCTACGCCGTTCGTGCCTCCGATGTGCTCGCGGCGTGCCTAGGCGGGGCTTGCACCGACGGTGCACGGCGGTGCTCAGGTCGTGATGGAGCTGCGTCTGCCGCGCATCGTCGGCGCGGTTCTCGTCGGGGCAGCGCTCTCTGTCTCGGGGGCGGCATATCAGGTCATGTTCCGCAACCCCATGGTCTCGCCGACCCTCCTCGGGGGCTCGGCAGGCGCGGCGTTCGGCGCGGCGATTGCCATTCTGCTGAGCCTGCCCGTCCTTGTCGTGCACCTTACGACGTTTGGCGGTGGACTGCTCGCCGTAGCAATCACCTATGTGGTCGGGGTGAAATTCTGCCGTGGCGGGAACACAACGCTCGCGATCATCCTCTCGGGCATCATCGTGAGTACACTCTTCACGTCGCTGCTCTCGATGATCAAATACATCGCCGACCCCTATGACAAGCTGCCCGTCATTGTCTACTGGCTGATGGGGAGCCTCGCGTCGATCACACGCGACAATCTCATCCTGCCGCTCCTCCTGATGGCAGCGGCGTTCCTGCCGCTCTATTTCCTGCGGTGGAAGATCAACCTGCTCTCGTTCGGCGATGAGGAGGCGAAGTCACTCGGCATTCCCGTCGAGCGGCTCCGCCTGACAGTGATCATCTGTGCGACGCTCATGACAGCGGCAGCGGTGTCGATCTCGGGGATCATCGGGCTCGTCGGGCTTGTCGTACCGCATCTCGTGCGGTTTATCGTTGGACCCGATTTTCGCTTTCTCCTGCCGGGCGCGGCACTGATGGGCGGGCTGTTCCTGCTCGCCTCGGATAACCTCGCACGGACGCTGTGGACGATGGAGATCCCGCTCGGGATCCTCACCTCACTCTTTGGCGTGCCGTTCTTTCTCTATCTGCTGATCAAATATCATCATAGCTGGGACTGAGGAGGGATGCGATGTTACTCGAACTGAAATCCGTGTCCTGCGGCTATGGGGAAAAGGCGATTTTTCAGGACATCTCGTTCTCCGTCGCGCGCGGGGAGACGCTCTGTCTCCTCGGTCCGAACGGTGTCGGCAAGACAACGCTCTTTAAGACCATCCTCGGACTGCTGCCACTGATGGCAGGAGAGATTCTCCTGTCGGGCGAGAACATCTCCGCATGGACGGTGGAGGAGCGTGCGCGGCGGATCGCGTATGTCCCGCAGGTGCATACGCCGCCGTTTCCCTTCACCGTGCATGATGTCGTCGTGATGGGGCGGGCTGCCCACATTGGCAGTCTCGGTATTCCGGGGAAAAAGGATCGCAGGATTGCGGACGATGCGATCGAGATGCTCGGCATCGGACATCTTGCCCAAAAGATCTACACGAAGATCAGCGGCGGTGAGCGTCAGCTCGTCCTCCTCGTGCGCGCCATCGCACAGCAGCCGCAGCTCCTGTGCATGGATGAGCCGACGGCGAGTCTTGACTTTGGCAATCAGGTGCTCGTGATGAACCACATCCGCGCTCTCGGCGCAGAGGGCGTCACGGTGATGATGACGACACACGCGCCGAGTCATGCCTTCTACTGTGCCGACCATACGGCGGTCATGGGGCGCGATGGCGTGTTCTTCGTCGGGCGGACGAACGATGTGATCACGGAGGAGCGCCTTGAAAGACTGTACGGGGTCACGGCAAAGATTGTCGGCTATGAGAACATTCCCGAAACACGCACCTGTGTCCCGCTCCCGCCCATGGGATCGACGGAGCACTGTGCGGGTCGAGGGAATCGTTGATCATACTAGTGATCCCTCAGGGGCAGCGGCATGTGACCGACATGGTCTTCGTGCCCGTAAGTTGTAAAATAAATTGACGCAAAAAGTTCCATTTTGCAAACGGTTCAGTTAAACTTTTAGTCACAACACAAAAA
>ERZ772986.1703-NODE-1703-length-12319-cov-12.402316_pt1 | contig 12319 bp, 11 predicted proteins | sample MGYA00511898_ERZ772986 | MGnify/ENA primary metagenome ERZ772986 (study PRJEB29015, sample SAMEA2737934) | human oral metagenome | biome: human oral; feature: human-associated habitat; material: dental | place: China | collected 2148 ... | reverse complement strand
GACTGGTCAAAGTCAATTCCTGAGATTGATCAACAGCTCTACGCGAAGTACGGACTAAGCCAAGAAGAAATCGATTTCATCGAATCCCACGTGAAGGAGATGAATTAGTCATGTCCTTCACCGATATTAGTAAGCTTGTAAATACATCACATCCAGCACTACCTCAGATTTATGCTTATACGACGCCCGAGATCGCTCGCCATAATGGTTGGACTAAAATCGGCTATACAGAGCAGAATGTTGATACACGCCTTAAGCAGCAGATGCACACCGCAGACGTGGAATACAAGCTTGAATGGCATGGCAATGCAACTTATGAGGATACAGGGGAGACTTTTCACGATACTGACTTTCACGGCTATCTTCGCAAACTTGATATTGTTAGCAAGCTAGGAACTGAGTGGTTTGAAATAGAGCCCTCTCCTGCTCATCAGCGCTTTTATGAGTTTCGTGAAAATCATGGAATTGTAGGCGATGCGCCTACACCCGTTGAGTATCGACTGCGCGATGAGCAGGAGAGGGCTTCGAAGCAGACGGTCGATTACGTACACCTTCACGAGCGTGGTGAGTTTCTCTGGAACGCTAAGCCTCGCTTCGGAAAGACTCTTACCTCGTACGATTTTTGTAAGCGTATTGGCGCACAAAAGGTTCTTATCGTTACCAACCGTCCTGCAATCGCCAATTCCTGGTACGACGACTATGTAAAGTTCGTCGGATCTGAGTCGGGGTTAGCATTTATCAGCTCTGTAAGCGCGCTTCAAGAGAAACCGTATTGTCTTACTCGCGAGCAGTATCGAGAAGGGCTCAATAATGGTGTCCCTAAGGGCTTTATTGAATTCGTGAGTCTACAAGATCTCAAGGGCGCTATTGATTTTGGTGGAAAGTACGACAAGCTTGCTCATGTGGCAGAACTTGAGTGGGATGTTCTTATCATTGATGAGGCTCACGAGGGTGTAGATACCTTCAAGACTGATGTGGCATTTGACCATATAAAGCGTAAATTCACTTTGCACCTCTCAGGTACGCCCTTTAAGGCGATTGCTAACGAGAAGTTCCCCGAGGACGCTATCTTCAACTGGACTTACGCCGACGAACAGAAGGCAAAGAAAGATTGGGACAACCCGGAACTTCCAAATCCCTATGAGGATCTACCGCGTCTCAACTTGTTTACCTACCAGATGTCCGACATTGTCCTAGATAAGGTCAAGCGTGGCATGAACATCGATGGAGAGAACGTCGAGTATGCCTTCGACCTGAATGAGTTTTTCGCTACGAATGAGAATGGCTATTTTCTACATAACAGTGACGTCGACCATTTCCTCGATGCACTTACCACGCAGAAGAAGTTTCCATTCTCCACGCCTGAGCTTCGAGACATGCTGCGTCATACGTTCTGGATGCTCAACCGCGTCGACTCTGCCAAGGCACTCGCAAGAAAGCTTAAGCAGCATCCCGTATTTAAGGACTACGAAATTGTGCTGGCGGCCGGCGACGGCAGACTGGATGACGAGAATGAGAGCGCAAGGGCGTTTGATAAGGTACACAAGGCGATAGCCACATACGACCGTACCATCACGCTCTCAGTAGGGCAGTTGACCACCGGCGTTACCGTCCCCGAGTGGACCGCCGTTCTCATGCTCTCTAACATGAAGAGTCCCGCGCTCTACATGCAAGCTGCCTTCCGAGCTCAGAATCCTTGTCTTTTCAATATTGACGGAAAGTTTCTACGCAAGGAGAACGCCTACGTATTTGACTTCGACCCTGCTCGAACGCTTACTATCTTTGAGGAATTTGCGAACGACCTCTATACCGATACTGCTTCTGGTGGCGGCACCACAGACGATCGCAAGCAGCGTGTCCGTACACTCCTAAACTTCTTTCCAGTCATTGGCGAGGACGAAGATGGCGAGATGATTGAGCTTGATGCAGAGCGCGTGCTCTCCATTCCACGCAAGATCCGCTCGCAGGAGGTTGTGCGTCGTGGCTTCATGAGTGACTTTCTCTTCCAGAATATCGGCAACGTGTTCCGGGCGCCAGCAGAGGTGCTCGAGGTTCTGCAGAAGATTGAGCCCTTCAAAGCGCCCAACAAGGAGCTGGGTATCCAGGAGGATACGGCTGACAACCTCAGCCTTAACGAGAATGGCGAAGTGGTCATCCCGCAGGAACAGGTGATAGGGCTGGCCGATGGGATATTCGGCGATAAGGTATACGACAGCATCGTGGGGGACTTGGATGATGTCATTGACTCAATCACCGTCGATGAGTCAGGCGATCCTGATGATGTGTTCCTTGACAAGCTACAGGAGGTTTTTAGCAACAGCATCGCGAAGCCGCTCGTTGAGGCGGCCAATCAGAACTACGGCAGCGAGTTTAGGGCTTCTCAGCAGAAGAAGGTGGAACGTCGTATCAAGGCGGATGTGGATATTAAGCTTAACCGAGAGGTGGGCAACTTTACCATAGAGAAAAAGCGTATTGAGAAGGCTCGTGCAAACCAACTTGAGATTGCACAGACGCAGGACGAAGCCGATGAAATCAACCGCGCTCACGACGCGCAGCTCGAGGATGCACGTCAGAGCCTCGTGGAGAGCCTCAAGGATTCGCGAGACGAACTGGTGAGAAGTGCCGGTGAAACCGTGGTACGCGAGGTGGAGATCGCCAAGAGGGAGAGCAAGAAGCAGACCGTCGAGAACAGCATCCGCGACCACCTGCGCGGCTTCTCCCGAACGATTCCTTCGTTTCTTATGGCCTATGGCGACGAGAATACGACGCTAGCAACGTTCGACCAGATTATCCCAGCAGAGGTCTTCAAGGAGGTTACGAGCGTAACCGTGGAGCAGTTCCGTCTCTTGCGCGACGGTGGAGACGTGAGGGACCCCGAGACTGGTGAGACTATCTACTTTGAAGGACGACTGTTTGACCCAGTCGTCTTCGATGACTCGGTACGCGAATTTATTAGCCTGCGCGGCAAGCTTGCCAACTACTTCGATGACAGCCAGGTCGAAGATATCTTCGATTACGTGCCACCGCAGAAGACCAACCAGATCTTCACGCCTAGGAAAGTGGTCGCGAAGATGGTCAACCTGTTCGAGCGGGAGAATCCGGGATGCTTCGACGATCCTGAGCATACCTTCGCCGACCTCTACATGAAGAGCGGCCTCTACATCACTGAGGTCATAAAGCGCCTATTCAACAGCGAGAAGATGCGTGAGTTGTTCCCAAATGAACGCGAGCGCCTCGACCATATCCTTGAGAAGCAAGTTTTTGGTATTGCTCCGACTGAAATTATCTATCAAATAGCTACGCATTACATTTTGGGCTATAACGGCGAGATTGGTGGCAACTGTGACGTGAACTTTGTGAAGGCTGATTCTGCTGAGCTAGCTAAAGAAGGAAAGCTTGCCGAGTTCGTCGAGCAAACGTTTGAAAGGAAGCTGTGAGCATGGGGCCCTATATGCAATGCTTAAGGCCGTGCTCGTCCTAGTGAAGATTAGCAAGATTGAGCAGCTAACCTTGAATAGCGTATGTATAATTTGAAACGTAACAGATATTTCGATACTGTTGTCTCAAAAGATGCTTTGTCATAGAAATGGGGGGGCTACGACGAGAAAGAAGTTCTTTTCTACGAGATTTTTTCAAAGTTAAGAATGTTGTAGGCTCGGAGCTTTTCTTCTTGGGCATGGACTCTGTGATTCCGCTCTTCTCTTCGTTTGAGGACGTACAGGTATATCAAGTCACAGAAACGAAAGAAAAGGGCTTCAATCGTGTGATTGAAGAGTGGTCTGTAAAAGATGGCGTCTGGTTGCCAAGAGCTCGCAAGAACGCTTTGATAGCAGACGGTGTTTTTACAAAGGGCATGCTGATGCTCCCTCAACTGCAGTATGGGCGGCGCTCAGGCATCTGGCAAACGAATGGGCTGCTTGGCACGATAGTGAAAATAGAAACTATCGACTGATATAGAAAGGGTGGGCGAAGCTAGCGGTATGAACGGTCTCAATTTGCGTCAAGAGGCGGCACTTGCCATTGCGTGGATTCATCAGGATGAAGGAACAGCGAACTTCACGGACTTAGGGTTGTCTGACGCATTCGTTTCGCTCAAGAGTCTAGAGATGATAAAGCTCACTACAGATATGAGTGGTGAACTTGCATTCTTTCAGGGTATGGAGGTTGACGGTCTTAACCATTACGACGAAGCAAGGAAAGCCAGACGATGGTTTGAAGCAGTGAGCGACCACGCTGATGCTTTACTACTTATCCTTGCTGTTCAGGATACGGAAAAGAGAGCTACGTCAGATGCAATTCCGACGGTTTCGGGTGATTTAGGCCCTGTATCTCTTTATCAAGAACTCTCACGGCACGACCTTCTTAATGTGGTGTGGGCGGACAACAGCCCCTATATCGTGCAAGTTACCGACAAAGGCCGTAATTATGCGGAAGGATGGTTTCAAGATCAGATGAACAACAGAGCACAGAATATTACCATCGCACCTACGTTTAATAACAACGGTGCAGCAATCGCCTCTGCGACAATCAAGGATGTAACGCTCAGCCAGACAATCGGGACCATTGTTGATCTTAATATCGACGAACAGGTCAAGGACGAGGTACAGAAAGCAGTGCGTCAGCTGGATAGAGCAGCCAAGAACAAAGATAACATCGCTTTTGGAGAGAAATTGGAAAGCATTGCTAAGATCATCAAGAGTTCTGGTGAGATTGCTGCGGCAGTTCTTCCCTTTGTCACTGTAGCAATCAAAACCTTGTTGAGATAGCGACAGACGTGTCGAGAGTAACTATAAAAGTAGCAGTTAGATTTTGGTAGGTACACATGATTTCAAATGACCGAATAGTGCTTGAGCCAACAAAGATCGACTTGCACATACATTCAGCCGCATCCAAACACAAGGATGGCGCAAAGGTTAAAGATGACACCGTTGAAAACATCGGGGTACTCTTAGAGAAACTTGAAGAAAACAAGGTCAATATGGCAGCAATTACCGACCATGATGTTTTCTCCTATGAGATGTATGCAGCCCTCAAAGACAAGGTGAGCAACGCTCAATACTTAAAGCGCGTCCTTCCTGGCGTCGAGTTTACCGTTAGCTTCAATAACGGCAACGGTGATATACCCGTGCATGTGGTTACGCTATTTGATGATGCTGATCAAGAGAGAGTGAAATCCATCGGGACACTAATCCCAATGGATGATAGAGGTTATCCTGCATACGATATCAATGGCACTGCTTTTAGCGAAGATATGTTCTGGAAGATTATCCGATCAATAGGACTGGATATAGTCACTATTGCCCATCAGAAAGAGTCTCCAACTGCACCTAAACCGAGAAAAGACGATGCAAACTCTGTAGGGCCAGACCTATACAAGGAGTTTCTTAAGCTCGAATATTTCGAGGCCTACGAGTACAAGAACCGCAAGCATGAGCTGTTCAACAAGAGCTTTGCTTATTCCGAAGATCAGCTAGAGCAGTTGCGATTCATAACGGGCTCAGATTGCCATGTATGGAGTGTGTATCCCGCTGGAGATGATAAAAGTGACAAGAACCCCGATCATCCATTCACGTATCTCAAATGCCTACCGACGTTCAAGGGCCTTGCAATGGCCGTAACGGATATATCACGTATCAAGGTGGCCGACAGTTTCTTTAGCCGTTCCACTAAGACGCTCAAATCTATTGCGCTTACCCTTAATGGCAAAGATATTGACGTACCGCTGTCGCCTGGAATCAATGCGCTCATAGGCGATAACTCTATTGGAAAATCTTCTCTCCTCAATGCGTTGACCGACTTTCGCGAAGTAAACCAGAAAACCGCAAAGGGACAAAGGAAATATCTCGAAGAATCGCATTTTGCGCTACGGCAAGCTGTGGACGCAAGCTTTGTCTTGCAGTTTGACGGGCAGAATGCAATCAGGAGCGCCTTTGAGAATCTCAGTCAGGGTAAGGCTCAAAAGGAACTTGCTAAGCATTTCCCTACACCGGTAGAACCTGGTGCCTATAAAACTTTTGCGATGAATCAGCTTGAGCGTTACTTAAGTGCACTTCGAAAATCATGTGAATACCAAGCTGCCTTGACAGACCTCACTAAGTACAGTATGCCAAGAGAAGCTCCTCTAGTACAGCCGCAGAGCATTACATTTTCTGGGAGGGTGAAGGCTAAGGACGCTTCGCTCCAGCAACTACTAATCGACAAGGTTAAAGAAGTTCAAACGGAGATTCAAGGCATCGAGGATCAGTATCAAGCAATTATCGTAGAGGAAGATGTTAATGATTTTGATACAGTGCGCAAAGCCTTGGGCCGCATATCAACAAGGCATCAGCTGACAGCTAGAGCAATGGAACTCAAAGCAAAAGTTATAAATAGCGTCAATTCTGCTGTTACTAGCTGTGAGAATGAGCAGAGAAAATTCGTTATCGATGCTCAGAAAGAGCAGAGCGACCTCACGAAGAAGATTAATGATCTCGGCAACAATGTCGCTCGTGCAGTTGAGGCAGAACATAGAGTCGTTAGTGATTTCAAGTTTGACTTCAAGGCAATGCCAATTACGCCAAGAGTGAACCATGTTGGCGAGCTTCGCTTCGTATGCACACTGTCAACCGATGAGGTCACGTCACAACTACTTGACGAGCTCATAGAATCTGTGACCGCAAAAGGGAAGACTCCCAGTACAAAAGACTCTAGTTTTGAAAGTTTGAGGGACGCAATTCTTAGATATCCGGACGACGTCGAGGATCCTATAGACGCTCTTAAGGGGAAGCTAGAAGACGCGCTTAATAAAAAGCTGAGTCCGAAGCAGGTGATAAACCGTGCAAAGGACAACGATGTGTCCAAAGAGCTTTCAAGTGGCTACAACGCTCAGATGTATTTTGCGCTTATGGCAGACACCAGCATGGGCGATGGAATCTACATGGTAGACCAGCCCGAAGATCAGATATCACAAAAAGCCATTAAGGATGTTGTCCTCAAGGACTTTCGCGATATCGCAGGCGCCCGACAGGTTATCCTCATCACGCATAATCCTCAATTCATCGTAAATCTCGATGTCGATAATGTCATCTACCTTGGCAAACGAAAAGATGGCACCCTCTACTTGCAGAGCGGTGCGCTGGAATATGAATGTGGTGGCTACAGGATGCTGGATACGGTTGCTGAAAACATCGAAGGTGGCCTCGACACTATTCGCAGGCGAATGAAGCGATACGACCAAGCAGGACTTCAATCATAGAAAGGCGCTGAAAATGAACGCAGAGGTTTACTTTGAAGAGTCCGAAGACAGCTACCAGTTCTCAAAGACCAAAGACGGTGACGAGGCATTTGTCATCAAGAAAGACGATTTAATTTTCGAGACGAAGATATTCTACGAGTATTTTTTCGAGGGTTTAGTGGAGAGGCCGCAATATACTGTCGTAGATTTACACGAGAATGAGCCGGATCATAAGCTCGCTGGCCAGGCTAAGCATGTCTTTACCACAGTTGCTCAGGTGTTAAATAAGACTTGTGATGGCATTGCTGACGACTGGTTCAATGAGGAAGACGGCCAGGACGCCGATGCCCCTGGCTCTACTACAAGCGGAGCGTCTGCACCTGAGGATGAGTAACAAGAGGCAAACGTAAATTCAATACGCGTAAATGCCCTGTCTCGAGCCCGAAGGCCCGGGGCAGCTGCTTTGAGGTTACCTCCCGTCGTTGAGGACGTTCTTGTGGTGGCGCAGGAGTGCCTTCTCGGAATCCGTCACCAGAAGGCTCACGATGTCGTAGCGGATGCTGGTGAGACCCTCCCTCGGACTCTGTGAGGTATGCCGCCATGATGTACTCGAAGCGCTCCAGGTTGGGCTCCTCACGGGGCATGTCGTAGCCCCCGCACTTGGTTGCGGTGTCCACGAAGACAATCTCCTCGTCGTCCATGGCGATAAAGTCGATGCTGTCCGAGCCGTACGCCCAGCCCTCTTCCAGGACCTCGATGTCCCTGTGCCTCAGGTACGCACGTATTGCTTCGTGTGATCTCTCATTGATGTTCTTCCCATGGATGTCTGCCTCCTCGCGTTGGAGCACGCCCCTTGGTGCGCCTTGTGGTGCGGATGGTGCCTGCGGAAAAGCGGTAGTGCAAGGGGTAAAAGCGAAACGCAGGTGTCCCTGAGGTTTCCGAGGTGTGCTTGCGGCTCTCGGAAAAGTTTCGCGGCCCTTGTGCGGGAGCGACCGTGGGTAAGTCTTCGCTCCCAAGACGAGATGAGGTGAGGGCGTGCGTGGAGATTGCCCGTGGGAATGCGGTGATGAGACTACTGCGAGGTGCTGTGCACCTGGGATATTGCCGAGGCGTCTGATGGAGATGTGGTGCGCTGACTGGCTGTTGACGGCTTCGCTAGGCAGCGGAGTGCTCGCGTGAATGCCGTGCGAGCGCAGTGTCCATGCCCATGAGTGTTCGGGATGCTTTGGGATGTCGCGACATGCTCGTTGCGGTGCATGGAGGCCCCGGCGTTTGCCATGACATTGTGTCCAGTGACGGGTTGAGAAGGTTACTCCGTTACTGCTTTGACTCCCTCGACGGGAGGTTGGCCCATGCGACTGTCCTTGTCTTCAGGCTCAGGGCAGGGCCGGTCGCAGGTGAAAAGGCATGGAAGTGGGTACAAACAATATTTATCTGCTATTGGCCTACAGGTTTGCCCGCCTACTCTTAGGCATCCTCGATGTCGTGCGCATATGGTTTCCAGAGCGGACACTCCTGCCAGCCTTTGGTGAAGCCCATGCGGCCGAGTTCATCGAAACTAAGGCGGCCCAAAAGTTTGAAGAGACGCTCACGCCAGAACGTCTCAGGCGCGATGTGCTCCAGCAGATAGCTCAGGATTGTGAGGATGCCAAACATGTTGTCCGACCTCACGCTGAAGGGCTCGTGCCATTCCGGATGCTTCGACCGCTTGGGAATGATTGGTCTGGTGCCGATGCCCCTGTTCCAGAGACGGCCATGGTGCGCGCATATGTTATGTACTGTATTTATGGTCACGAGCCAAGATTCCAGCACGCGCGAGCTTATGCCCAAGTCGTTTGCGAGCTTGTTCCTGATTTCAGTTGGTGCACCTCTGAAGAGCTTGAGCATGGTGCCGAAGTCCATCAGGTTGACGAGTATCCAGTAGGGAGGAAGTTCGTGCTCGTCGCTATAGGCCTTTTTGAAGTGGAGAGCGAAGGGCTCACGTGAGCGTCTGAGCTCATCCTTGCAGCGCGCTATAAACTTGTCATATTCGCCCTGTTTGAGCCTTGGCAGGTTGTTAGCGTCGAGGAATCCGAAGGCGCCGGTCTCCCTAGCAAGTTCGTATGCGAGCTGTGTGCGGAAGTAGACCTCCACGCGCTCTATGGCGTCGAGTACGACAAGCCTGAACTGTCGGTCGAAGATGTAGAGGCGCCAGATCTGGTCGAACGACGTTCCCTCGATAAAGTGCTCGTTCTGCATGTCATCCTGGTCGCCTTTTGGCTGGCACTTAAAGATATACCAGTATCCGCTCAAGCGGTAGTAACCGATGTTGGCGAGGTGTCTGATAAGATTGTCGCGCTCGGCAACGAGACCACGCTCGTTGATGAGAAGGTCTGCCTGCTGCTCGAAGGACAGCCAAGGTTTCGTGTACGTTCCCACGGTGCTTATGTACCTCCAGACAAAGAAGACCCGCCAGTGTGCATGCTCGGAAGCAGAGGCCAGGCGGGTTTACTGACCATAGTGTATCACATCCATCGCGAGATGACGCGGAAGAGCCGGCGCACGAAACGCCAGATGATCCTAAAGACGCCATGGCCCCGCCTCCTTCTCCTTTGCGGTAACGAGCATTGCCTTTAGCTGGTCCACAGAGAAACTGAGCGCGTATACCTCGCCCGTCACGGGGTCAGTGTGTGAGAACCGTCTCTCATTGCCGCTGCTTCTCCGTCTCCTCAGGTCACGACTGGTGTAGGCAAGGTTTTGCATCTCTGTTTCCTTCCACTCGGTTTTCAACAACCGTTTCTGGCCGACATTGTGACTGCCAAACGACCTCCAGAACGAGTTTGGAGATGCAGAAGAAGCAGATTCCTACAGAACGATGGAGACGCGAAAAAACATAAAACACCTGTTCAGTGCATCTAGGAGAGGTAGACGAGGGAGAATTTACGGAATCTCCAGCTTGACTCTCATAACCCGAAGGTGGTTGGTTCAAATCCAGCCCCTGTGACCAAAATCTCATCCTCTGCCTGCGAAAGAGGTTAGAGGATTTTTTGTAAGGCTTTAGCCTATTGAGCGCGAGCAAAGCGCGGAGTATAAAACCACTTGCTATGCGAGCGGTTGTTATTTTGTCTTACATTTTGTATTTACAAGGTAAATCGTTACAACACAATCAGTTGCAATGATACCGCCCGCGATGAGCGCTGTTGTGGTTGTGATGTTTGGATACAATAGAGCTAAATAAAAGATTACTAGTGTACATACGAGCATACAGATACCCATTACAAAACAGAGTTTCTTTTCGTTTATTGTCTTCTTTTCATCCGCAGTCATTGTGTTAAATCCAGCGATTGAAGTAGTGCCATGTCCTGATAGAAGTACGAGCGACCAAATAGCGAGAATGATGGTTAAAGTCCACAATATGATTGAAAATGTCATAGTAACCACTCCAATTAAATATGCCATACTTTCTTCTATTATAGATTTACCCAATCTGTTTGGTTAAGCTTGATAAATATCGTTTTCACTTAATATGTTCGGTTGAGTATGAAAATTAACTAGTAAAATTAGGTTTATTCCCGGTACGTCGATCTTTTTGTATATATCTATTGTGTCTTATAACCTAAGTGAGAAATGTATCTGGTGCATTAGTTGTTGAATTCCATATCTTTGGAAATCCCCATGCCGTTAATAATCTCATAACTGATGGAAAATTATCTGGACATGCATTGCGTCCAGAACTTAAGAGGCAATCTCCATTTGAAGCAGCCTCAAATTTCCATATATATGGGCGCCTACCGTTTGTTGCAGTAGATTCATAGTTTTTCTCCCAATTGTGAACCCCCGCTTCAATAAAGCCTCTTATTAAGTCACTTGTAGGTCGATAATTTGCTTTGCATTTTTCGTAGGTTGTATCGTCTGGCCAATAGCCATACCAATCGAGAAGACCGAGCGACTGTTCTGTTTTCTCACCGAGTTTATAGAAACCATACCATCCTGCACCGTAGCACCCATCTCTTCGATTACGGTGCTCAATTCTCAGTTGGATGGTTTGGTTTGATTCACCTCCAACTGTTATCGAAAACAACAGTTGAGGGCTACAAAACAATATCGATTCTCGTCTTTCCATCTCGGGTGACTTGTTGAGCCATTCAGCCATTGACAGAATCGTTTCATGTTCTTCATCTGATTGTCCCCAACCTCTAAATTTGTGTTCATTCTTACTAGGCTCATACATTCGTTTAATAACGTACGGTGAGAAGACTTTCTGGCATCTAAAATTATGGATTAACTCTCTTTTCATAACAATTTTGATAAGTCCACGCTGTCCTCTATGTTTGCCCATTACAGCTATTTGCTCGTACCCATCGCCCCATTGACTTGGGAAGCAGTACACCTTGGTGCCTGGGGAGAAATGCCTTGTCCCATGGACGATCGTGTGATCTTCTCCAAAAGGATGAGTATCTATTACATTACCAACGAGGCACCAAATCCATTCTGGGTATGTATCTTCTTCAGAGAGATCCCAAAATGATCGCTCTGTACAAGGAGAACGTTGTTGCTCTGCTTCGTTTTTGTAGCCATAGACTGGATATGACATTCGCTCGATATCCTTTAGTTTTGCAAGGCATCTATCGAGAAGAGAACTTGCGGCCGCAGAATAGAGAAGTCCGACCCCTTTAGGATCTTCTGTGACACATTTGGTAATGATTGCATATATACATTCCTTATTAAGAGTCAATGTGTTTATCTTGGCGAGCGTGTCTATGTTGTTTGTAATGACAACACCATGCTCGGTGAGAATCTTTTGATATGCGTCATTTTCTTGCTTCTGAGCTGAAAAAGCATACCAGCTTGCAAATCCTTCAAGTGCTCCTGGGAGTTGGTAATGAGGGGTATAGGATAAGCCTATTGGATCGACTATAAAGCTAGAAACATAGTGTAGTGCTGGGAAGTATTCATCCCAAGAAATGTCTGTTGCAAGGAACCATCCCGCGAATTTTGATAAATCGTATATATACATCAGATATCTCCAAGTAGATGTGTATAACTGTGATTATATTCCTGAAAGAGCAATTACACATATAAGCTTCCCAACAAGTTGCTCATGTTTAAGGAGTTTTAGATAGCATA
>ERZ772986.1693-NODE-1693-length-12355-cov-4.523821_pt1 | contig 12355 bp, 9 predicted proteins | sample MGYA00511898_ERZ772986 | MGnify/ENA primary metagenome ERZ772986 (study PRJEB29015, sample SAMEA2737934) | human oral metagenome | biome: human oral; feature: human-associated habitat; material: dental | place: China | collected 2148 ... | reverse complement strand
GCACGACAGGCGTGATTCGGGCTCCAGGCCCCAGGCCATGTCCAGCAGATCTTCCTCCACGTCGGAGGCTTCGTTCACGTCGTCGTAGCCTTCGCGCAGAACGACGTGACAGGTGGTACAGGCGCAGGACATGGCACAGGCGTGCTCGATCTCGATGTGCTGATCGAGCAGTGCCTGACAGAGGGAGATGCCTGCCGGGGCCTCGAAGGTGGCGCCTTCGGGGCACAGTTCTTCGTGTGGCAGGACCGTGATGGTGGCCAAATCGTTCTCCTTGGCGGTTTCAGGAAGTGAGGCTGTCGATGGTCTTGCCGGCCAGGGCGCGCTGGATGGCCTGATCCATCCGCAATGCGGCAAAATGTTCAGTGGCTTTCTGCAGGTTCATCCGGGCGTCCAGAAGACGGTCACGCACGGCCAGCAGGGTCGCTTCGTCAGGTGAACCGTCGAGACCCTGGGCCTCCTCCAGCACCTTCTGCAGGCGGGCCATGGCGTCGTCGATCTGCTGGCGCTCGGGGGCGTCCAGCAATCCACCGTCTTCGTCGAGCGCGCTGCGCGTCACGTCATGGAGCTGCGCAGCCTCGATCTGATGCTCGCGCAGGGCGCGCCACTGCATGTCCTCGCGCGCGCTGGTGATGGATTCCTTCAGCAGCCGCTCGATCTCGGTGTCTTCCAGACCGTAGCTGGGCTTGACGGTGACGGAGGCGGCCACGCCGGTGCTCTGCTCGGTGGCCGAGACCGACAGCAGCCCGTCGGCGTCCACCTGGAAGGTGACGCGGATGCGTGCGGCACCAGCCACCATCGGCGGGATGCCGCGCAGCTCGAAGCGGGCCAGCGAGCGACAGTCCTTCACGAGTTCGCGTTCGCCCTGCACCACGTGGATGGCCATGGCGGACTGGCCGTCCTTGTAGGTGGTGAAGTCCTGGGCGCGCGCCAGCGGAATGGGCGAGTTGCGCGGGATGATCTTCTCGACCATGCCGCCCATGGTCTCCAGGCCCAGCGAGAGCGGGGTCACGTCCAGCAACAGCCAGTCGTCCTCGCCGTCGCCACGCTGACCGATGAGCTGCGCGGCCTGCATGGCAGCGCCCAGCGCCACCACCTGATCGGGATCCAGGCCAGTATAGGGGGGCTTGCCGAAGTGGCTGGCCACGGCCTGGCGGATGACGGGCATGCGGGTGGCACCGCCCACCAGCACCACGCCGTCGATGGCCTGGGCCGAGAGGCCGGCATCGGCCACGGCGGTATCGGCAATCTTGAGCGTGCGCGCCACCAGCGGCTGGACCAGTTCCTCGAAGCGCGTGCGCGTCAGGGTGGAAGCGAGCGTGGCGCCGGCATTCTTCTGGCTGGCATCACCTGCGCTGGCTCCGGACGCATCATGGCTGCCCGCAGCCTGAACTGCCCCCTGGCCAGCATCGGCGTCAAAGCGCATCGTCACCGTGTCGGTGTCGGTCAGTGCCTCGCGGGCCTGACGGGCCATCAGCAGCAACGCGCGCCAGCGCTCGGGATGTTCTGCCGCCAGCCGGGCTGGTTCGCCCAGGTTGTGCTCGCGGGCAAAGTCGGCAGCGATCAGCGCATCGAAGTCGTCACCGCCCAGAGCCACGTCACCCGCCGTGGACTGCACCTCGAAGACGCCCCGGGTCAGCTTGAGCACCGACACGTCGAAGGTGCCCCCGCCCAGGTCGTAGATGGCGTAGGTGCCCTGCTCGCCTTCGTCCAGACCGTAGGACACGGCGGCGGCGGTGGGTTCGTTGATGAGGCGCAGCACGTTCAGTCCGGCCAGCCGGGCCGCATCCTTGGTGGCCTGGCGCTGGGCGTCGTCGAAATAGGCGGGCACGGTGATGACAGCACCTGCCAGCGCGTCCTCGTCGATGTCGAGCGCAGCCAGTGCGCGATCACGCAGCACCTTCAGGATCTCGGCCGACACTTCCACGGGCGAGACGGCCCCGGCGGCCGTGGTCACGGCCACGGCGCGATCGTTGCCAGTGGCGGAGGCATCCGCGGACGCATCCGACCCCGCGGCCACGACCCGCAGCGGCAGACCCTGCGCCTGGGCATCGGCCAGGCCACGACCCATCAGGCGCTTGACCGAGCTGATGACGTTGCCGGTGTCGGACAGCAGCGCCTGCTGGGCGGCGTGGCCCACCACGGGCGCAGCGTCGGCGCGGTAATGCACGACCGACGGCAGCAGCTTCCGGCCCTGCTCGTCAGGCAGCGCATCGGGCACGCCCGAGCGGCAGACGGCCACCAGCGAGTTGGAGGTTCCCAGATCGATACCGATGGCATACCGGCGCTGGTGAGGATCAGGACTCATGCCAGGCTCGGAAATCTGCAGCAGCGCCATAGAAAATGTAGAGAGAAGAATATCGGTTGAAACGAAACTGCACCGGACGGAGAAACGCCCCCCCCTGAAGGCTGGCAGGCGCACACCGCACCTGCGCCATCCTGCCGCCGCTCAAGCGGCCTCCATGCCGTGGTCAGGACAGGCAAAAGACGCCCTCATGGGAAGCCTACGTCCCGAAAGACTGCCCGTGGACCGGGCGTCAGCCCTTCCCCATCTGTCGCACCACGTCGGCAAGGTTCGTGCGCAGGCGCTCGAAGAACATCAGCTGCCGTACCTGCATGGCCGCGGCCGGGTAGTCGCCCTGTTCATCGATCAGCGTTGCGATGCCCTCGATGACACGGTTGCGCTCGGCCTCCAGGCGTGCCTGCAGGCGATGAGCCGCCTCAAGGTCGCCCATGTCGCGCACTTCATCGATGTCCTCGCGCCAGGCCATCTGCTCGACCAGGAAGGCCGACGGCATGGCCGTGTTGCGCTCGGCGTCCACTGGCGCGCCGTGGCGTTCGCACAGGTAGGCCGCCCGCTGGCACGGGTCGGACAGGACCCGGAACGCCTCGTTGCCCTGAGCCGCCAGCTGCAGCGCCAGCCGGCGGTCGTGGTCCGAACCGCCAACGTGCCGGTCAGGATGCACGACGGCCTGGAAACGGTGATGGCGTGCTTCCAGGTCGGCCGGGTCAAGCGCGAAGCGCTCGGGCAGGCCCAGCAGCTCGAACAGCGAACGGTCAAAGGCAGATCGGGCCGTCATGTCGGTCAGTGCGTGGTGTGTCGAAAGGGATCAGATGTTGAACGACTCGCCGCAGCCGCATTCGTTGCGCACGTTGGGGTTGTTGAACTTGAAGCCCTCGTTCAGTCCCTCGCGCACGAAATCCAGCTCGGTGCCGTCGATGTAGGCCAGGCTCTTGGGATCGATGAAGACCCGCACGCCATGGCTCTCGAACACCAAGTCGGATTCCTGCTGGCTGTCGGCGTACTCGAGCTTGTAGGACAGGCCCGAGCAACCGGAGGTCTTCACCCCCAGGCGCAGACCGATGCCCTTGCCCCGACGGGCAATGTAACGGTCGATGTGCCGGGCTGCTGCTTCGGTCAATGTCACGGCCATGATCTTGGCTCTCCTGCTCAGACGGATTCAGTGCAACGCGAATGGGAAACGCCCGCCAGCGCAGGACCGGCGGGCACGGATCGGGGAGATCTCAGGCGTGGGTTCCCGTGGCCTTGTCGGCTGCCAGCTCGGGGTGCTTGCTGCGGTAGTCCTCGACGGCCGCCTTGATGGCGTCCTCGGCCAGAATGGAGCAGTGGATCTTGACCGGGGGCAGCGCCAGTTCCTCGGCGATGGCCGTGTTGCGGATGGCCAGCGCCTCGTCCAGCGACTTGCCCTTGACCCACTCGGTGACCAGCGACGACGAGGCGATGGCCGAGCCGCAGCCGTAGGTCTTGAACTTGGCGTCCTCGATCACGCCATTGGCGCCGACCTTGATCTGCAGCTTCATCACGTCGCCGCAGGCGGGCGCGCCCACCATGCCGGTGCCCACCGAGGCATCGGACTTGTCCATGGAACCCACGTTGCGGGGGTTCTCGTAGTGATCAACAACCTTGTCGCTGTAAGCCATTTCAATCTCCAGGATGCGCCCGCCATCCGGGCGGGCAGCAAAGACATGTATCGGGTGTCGGCAGCGTGCGGGATGTCCGTGAACATCTGCTTTCTTCGGACATCACCCGCGCCGGGAATCAGGGGTCAGTGGGCGGCCCACTTGACGGAATTGAGGTCGATGCCTTCCTGCACCATCTCCCACAATGGGGACATGGAGCGCAGCTTTTCAACCTGGGTCTTCATCACGCCGATGGTGAAATCGATTTCCTGCTCGGTGGTGAAGCGGCCGATGGTGAAGCGGATGGAACTGTGTGCCAGCTCGTCGCTGCGGCCCAGGGCACGCAGCACGTAGGACGGCTCCAGGCTGGCCGAGGTACAGGCCGAACCGGAAGACACCGCGATCTCCTTGATGGCCATGATCAGCGACTCACCCTCGACATAGTTGAAGCTCATGTTGAGGTTCTGCGCGACCCGGTGTTCCAGGCTGCCGTTCACGTAGGTCTCGGGGATGGCAGACAGCCCTTCCAGCAGACGGTTGCGCAGCGCCAGCGCGTGGGCATTGTCCTTGGCCATTTCCAGGCGGGCAATGCGGTAGGCCTCGCCCATGCCGACGATCTGGTGGGTGGGCAGCGTGCCCGAGCGCATGCCGCGCTCGTGGCCACCACCGTGCGTCTGCGCCTCGATGCGCACCCGGGGCTTGCGCCGCACGAACAGCGCGCCCACGCCCTTGGGACCGTAGGTCTTGTGGGCCGAGAAGCTCATCAGGTCGACCTTCAGCTTCTGCAGGTCGATCTCGACCTTGCCGGTGGCCTGGGCCGAATCGACGTGGAAGATGATCTTGCGCTCACGCAGCATCTCGCCGATGGCGGGAATGTCCTGGATGACGCCGATCTCGTTGTTGACGAACATGACCGAGACCAGGATGGTGTCGGGCCGGATGGCGGCTTCCAGGTCCTTCAGATCGATCAGGCCGTCTTCCTTCACGTCCAGCAGCGTCACCTCGAAGCCCTGGCGCTCCAGCTCGCGCATGGTGTCGAGCGTGGCCTTGTGTTCGGTCTTGACAGTGATGAGGTGGCGACCGCGCTGCTTGTAGAAGTGGGCAGCGCCCTTGAGCGCGAGGTTGATCGACTCGGTGGCACCCGAGGTCCAGACCAGCTCGCGCGGATCACAGTTGACCAGTGCCGCGACTTCGGCACGTGCTTCCTCCACGGCCTTCTCGGCCTCCCAGCCATAGGCGTGGCTGCGCGAGGCGGGGTTGCCGAAGAGTTCGCAGAGATAGGGAATCATCTTTTCCGCGACCCGGGGATCAACAGGGGTCGTGGCGGAATAATCGAGATAGATCGGTCGGGTCATCGAAGTGGGGCAGCGTGGCTGCGCGATGAAGTCTGTGGGAAAAAGCGGTGAATTCAAGGGGAAAAGCGTCAGAGCGTCAGTGAGGGATCAGGCAGGGGAAGATACCGGCATCCGATCCCGGGATGCCTGGCCCCACGGGTAGCTCGACATGTCCGGCTGGCCGCGGCCAGGCCGGCGACCAACGGAAGACGAGACGACAGCAGGATTCCGAAAATCGAGGGACAGCGCGAAACCCGTTCAGGCCCGGGTGCCGTTGCTGTCGATGCTCTGCAGTGACGACGTGGGCAGTTCGAGCGCCGCCTTGTGCTCGCGGGTGATGGAGATCTGGCGGGTGGCGGGCTGCTGCTCGCGCATGCGCTGCTGCTCGACCAGATCCTGCAGGCTGACCGAATCCAGATAGTCGATCATCCGCTTGTTGAGCGATGTCCAGAGCTCGTGCGTCATGCAGGGGCCATCCTCGAAGCAGTCCTGCTTGCCGCCGCACTGCGTGGCATCCAGCGGCTCGTCCACCGCAAAGATGATGGACGAGACGTTGATGTCCTGGCTGGGACGGGCCAGCGAATAGCCACCACCAGGGCCCCGGGTGCTTTCGACCAGCTGATGGCGACGAAGCTTGCCGAAGAGCTGTTCGAGATAGGACAGGGAAATCTTCTGCCGCTGGCTGATGCCCGCCAGCGTGACCGGCCCATTGTGCTCGCGCAGGGCCAGGTCGATCATGGCGGTCACGGCAAAGCGGCCCTTGGTGGTCAACCTCATGACAACACTCCGATGTCAGGAATCCGAATACGGAGTATACCTGATTACCCGAGTTTATTAGTCGAGAAAGTGTGAACCGAACGATTCCGGCCGTGAATGACAACGATAGGCGAGCAAGGTCATGCGCTATATGAATAATGGCCCGTCCAGAGGGATGATACCCCAACCCGGCGCTCATCCCGTCCGGACAGCGCGCAGCCTTCAGGCTGCCGCCACCTGGGTGGCGCGACGCCGCACGATCTCCAGCAAGCCCGAACAGGCATCCTCGACGTAGTCCAGCGCCTGCTCGAAGGCCTGGCTGCCGCCCTGGTAGGGATCGGGCACCGTGGCCGATTCGTGGTCGCCGGCAAAGCGCATCAGCATCTGCAGCTTGTGATGGAAGCGCTTGGGCGCCTGGTTCTGCAGCAGGCTCAGGTTCTCCCAGTCCATCACCAGGATCATGTCGTAGTTCTCGAAGTCTTCCATCGTGATCTGGCGGGCGCGCAGATCGGCAATGTCATAGCCGCGCCGCGACATGGCCATCTGGGCACGCGGATCAGCCGGCTCGCCCTGATGGAAGGCATGGGTACCGGCCGAGCCGACGCCGACCACCGATTCCAGCCCTGCCTGACGGACCTGATGGCGAAACACCCCGTGCGCCATCGGCGACCGACAGATGTTGCCCATACAGACAAAAAGCACGCGAGTGGCCATCGCCATGGCCAGCGGTTCTCTCTTTCCCATTTTTGACTACCTGATATCCATCTGGATTGAAATGTTGGCGTTCTGGTCGCTATTCAAGGCTCTGGCCTGGCGGCCGGCACCGGGATTTCCGATGCTGGCGTGGACGGGCATCACCGGGATGCCCTTCCCTTGTGCCGGATCATGAGGGTTGCCCTCCGGAACCGAACAGCAGTTGCTTGAGGGCCGCCAGCTCGTCGCGTACCTGGGCGGCCTTCTCGAAATCGAGGTTGCGGGCATAGGTGGCCATCTGCTTTTCCAGCCGGCGGATCTCGCGCGAGACCTGGGCCTCGTTGCGGGTGTCGATACCCTGCAGCTTCTCGGCCGTGCGCTCGAGCAGGGCATCGTCCACACCACCGACGCCATGGCCCGGTGCCGCACCAGGAGTGGCTGGCCGCGACTCGGTGCCAGAGAGGTCGTAGACGCCGTCGATGAGTTCGCGCACCTGCTTGACCACGCCACGCGGCACGATGCCGTGCTCGGCATTGAAGTCGAGCTGCCTCTGGCGACGGCGTGCCGTCTCGTCGATGGCGCGCTGCATGGAACGGGTGATCTGGTCGGCATACAGGATGGCCTTGCCTTCCAGGTTTCGGGCCGCGCGCCCGATGGTCTGGATCAGGCTGCGCTCGGAGCGCAGGAAGCCCTCCTTGTCGGCATCCAGAATGGCCACCAGCGACACCTCGGGGATGTCCAGCCCCTCGCGCAGCAGGTTGATGCCCACCAGCACGTCGAAGACGCCCAGGCGCAGGTCACGGATGATCTCGACGCGCTCGACCGTGTCGATGTCGGAATGCAGGTAGCGCACCCGCACCTGGTGATCGGCCAGGAAGTCGGTGAGATCCTCGGCCATGCGCTTGGTGAGCGTGGTGACCAGCACCCGATGTCCCCGGGCCACCCGGGCCGTGATCTCGGAGAGCACGTCGTCGACCTGCGTGGTGGCCGGTCGCACCTCGACTTCGGGGTCGACCAGGCCGGTGGGACGCACCACCTGCTCGACCACCTGGCCGGCATGGGAGGCTTCATATTCGGACGGCGTGGCCGAGACGAAGATGCACTGGCGCACCTTCGACTCGAATTCCTCGAAGGTGAGCGGCCGGTTGTCGAGCGCCGAGGGCAGCCGGAATCCGTACTGCACCAGCGTCTCCTTGCGGGCGCGGTCGCCACGGTACATGCCCCCCAGCTGACCGATGGTGACGTGGCTCTCATCGATGAACATCAGCGCATCAGGCGGCAGGTAATCGATGAGCGTGGGCGGCGGCTCGCCGGGTCGTGCGCCCGACAGGTGCCGCGAGTAGTTCTCGATGCCCTTGCAGAAGCCCAGCTCCTGCAGCATTTCCAGATCGAAGAGCGTGCGCTGCTCCAGCCGCTGCGCCTCGACGAGCTTGCCCTCAGCGTGGAAGAACGCCAGCCGGTCCTTCAGCTCGGCCTTGATGGTGTCGAGTGCGCGCACGATGGTGGCGCGCGGCGTGACGTAGTGCGAGGCCGCATAGACGACGAAGCGCGGGATCTGCTGGCGGATGCGCCCGGTGAGCGGGTCGAAGAGCTGCAGCATCTCCACCTCGTCGTCGAACATCTCGATGCGCAGCGCCAGCTCGGCGTTCTCGGAGGGGAACACGTCGATGGTGTCGCCGCGCACGCGAAAGGTGCCCCGCGCGAAGTCGGTGTCGTTGCGCTTGTACTGCATGGCCACCAGCTGCTTGAGCAGGTCGCGCTGTGCGAGACGATCACCCTTGCGCAGCACCAGTCGCATCTCGAAATAGTCGGCCGGGTTGCCGATACCGTAGATGCACGAGACGCTGCCGACGATGACGGTGTCACGCCGCTCCAGCAGCGACTTGGTGGCCGACAGGCGCAGCTGCTCGATGTGCTCGTTGATGGCGGAATCCTTCTCGATGAAGAGATCACGCTGGGGCACGTAGGCTTCCGGCTGGTAGTAGTCGTAGTACGAGACGAAGTATTCGACCGAGTTTTCCGGAAAGAAGTCGCGCATCTCGGCGTAGAGCTGCGCCGCCAGGGTCTTGTTGGGTGCCAGCACCAGCGCCGGCCGCCCCAGGCGAGCGATGACGTTGGCCATGGTGTAGGTCTTGCCCGAACCCGTCACGCCCAGCAGTGTCTGGAACGAGAGGCCATCCTCCACGCCCTCGACCAGCGCATCGATGGCGCCCGGCTGATCACCCGCCGGCGGAAAGGGCTGATGCAGCCGGTAGGGACTGCCGGGATAGGTGACGACCTGCGGACCGGACGCAGCCGATGACGCAGGCGCCTTTGCAGCCGCCTTGCGCTTGCCTTCTGCTTGACCGGTCTGTGACAACATGCCTTCCGTCCGTCCTGTGCCATCCGGGCTGCCACGCCCGGTACGCCCTTCCTTCGCCGTTCGTGCCCTGCCTTCCTGCAACGCCGTCACTACCGCTGGCGCTGACCGGGCCAGGGACCCAGAAGTGTATGGAAATGTAAGCACATCCTTGCATCATCTGACAGACCGGACACGACATGCGTCATGCTGCCCTGCAGCATGACGTCCGGCCGCCCCGAAAGCCGCGCACAAGCGGGTTTCGGCACTGGTCATGCCCGTGCCGCGCATGGCCGTCAAAAGACGCAAGTCGGGCATTATGGACCGCTCATCGGGAAAAAAAAAGACTTTTCGGCAGTAACCGACAGTTACCCGGCGTGACCTTTCCGAGGGCTCCGTGTCGGTGCAATCAGGCCTGCAGAAAGCCCTCCAACAAGCAGGAAGATGCGTCGCAACACAGGCACTTCACCGGATTTCTCAGGACATGAAGGCATCCTGATCGTAAACAATTGCAACACACCTTTCCGTACATGGTGATCCGGCATGACGGCCGCTCCACGGACCATGCGTCGGAGCCGACCATGGCGATAGAATCGACGGCATCGGCCGGGCACGCCGGCCCGGCTGGACGTCGGCACCCCGAGCCTTTCGCACAGGCACATTTCCGGTCCGGCGTCCGTTCGCCCCAACCCTTTCCGGCCGCGGCGTCCCGGTGCCGGAAAGCCATCCAGGAGTGCCGCGCCGTGGCCAGTTCGCTGTTTTCCTCCGTCCCCCTCGCTCCCCGGGATCCCATCCTGGGCGTGACCGAAGCCTTCAATGCCGATACCCGACCCACCAAGGTCAACCTGGGCGTGGGCGTCTATTACGACGAGAACGGCAAGCTGCCGCTGCTGGACTGCGTGCGCAAGGCCGAAGACCAGCTCAATGCCACCCATGCTCCCCGTGGCTACCTGCCCATCGACGGCATCCCCGCCTACAACCAGGCCGTGCAGAAGCTGCTGCTGGGCAAGGACTCGCCCGTCATCGCCGACAAGCGCGCCATCACCGCACAGGCCCTGGGCGGCACCGGCGGCCTGAAGATCGGCGCCGACCTGCTGCGTCGCTTCAGCCCCGAGGGCACCACCGTCTACATCAGCGATCCCAGCTGGGAAAACCACCGCGCCATCTTCGAAGCGGCCGGTTTCAAGGTGGAAACCTACCCTTACTATGATGCCGCCACCCACGGCGTGAACTTCCAGGGCATGCTGGACTGCATCAAGGCAGCCCGCCCGGGCTCGGTGTTCGTGCTGCATGCCTGCTGCCACAACCCCACCGGCGTGGATCTGGACGCCGCCCAGTGGGATCAGGTGCTGGCCGCGCTGCAATCGGCTGGCCAGGTGCCCTTCCTGGACATCGCCTACCAGGGCTTCGGTGACGGCATCGAGGAAGACGGCGCCGTCGTGCGCAAGTTCGCTGCCTCGTCCATCACCTTCCTGGTCTCCAGCTCGTTCTCCAAGTCGTTCTCCATGTACGGCGAGCGTGTGGGCGCCCTGACCGTCGTGCTGCCCAGCGCCGACGAGGCCACCCGGGTCCAGAGCCAGCTCAAGCGCGTCATCCGCTCCAACTACTCCAACCCGCCCACGCACGGCGCCCAGGTGGTGCAGCGCGTGCTCAACGACGAGGTCCTGCGCCAGGGCTGGGAAGCCGAGCTGGGCGCGATGCGCGTGCGCATCAAGGCCATGCGCAAGGCGCTGGTCGCCGGGCTGGCCGCAGCCGGCATCCAGCGTGACTTCTCCTTCATCGAGAAGCAGCGCGGCATGTTCTCGTACTCGGGTCTGACGTCCTCGCAGGTGGAGGCCCTCAAGGCCGACCACGGCATCTACGCGGTCAGCAGCGGCCGCATCTGCGTGGCCGCCCTTAACCAGAAGAACATCGAGCACGTGGCCAAGGCCATCGCCCAGGTCCTGAAGCAAGGCGCCTAATCGTTCCCGGTTGTCCAGTCCTTCACGTCGGAACGTGTTTTTTTGCAACTGTCGCGTGAAGGACTTGCTTTTTTCAAAAACCCACCTATAATCACGTCTTCACTTCCCCGATAGCTCAGTCGGTAGAGCGACGGACTGTTAATCCGCAGGTCCCTGGTTCGAGCCCAGGTCGGGGAGCCAAATTCAAGGCGTTGTCATCGAGAGATGGCAACGCCTTTTTCGTTTCTGGTTCCGTCAAGGACAACCGGGGTATCCCAGGCTGCGCCGGCATGTTCGAAAGACCCCTGTGGATCCAGTCTCCCAGGGGCCAGCCAAACCCCTTCAGGGTGTGCCGTCGCCAGGATTCCACATGCCCTCTCCTGCATGCCTGAAGAAATCATGACCAGCTGTGCCTTGGCTGCCAGCCATGGGGAATTTTCGTAACATCAGGATATCGCCACCCATGAAGCAGGAGACCCTCTCATGTCGCATCCCCGCGCCGGCAAACCGGCTCAGCCCGAAGACCTGATCGACGTGGCCAGCCTGGTCACCGCCTACTACACCCGCAAGCCCGATCCTGCCGTGGTGGAACAGCAGGTGGCCTTCGGCACATCCGGCCACCGTGGCACCAGCTTCAAGACCTCCTTCAACGAAGATCACATCCTCGCCACCACGCAGGCCATCTGCGACTATCGCCAGGCCCAGGGCTTTGACGGTCCGCTCTTCATCGGCCGCGACACCCACGGCCTGTCGGAACCGGCTTGGGCCAGCGCTCTGGAAGTGCTGGTGGGCAATGGCGTGGAGGTGTGCGTCGATGCGGCCGACCGCTACACCCCCACCCCGGCCGTCTCGCATGCCATTCTCACTGCCAACCGGGGCAAGATCGGTGGCGTGAACGATCTGCCCGCCCACAAGGGTCTGGCCGACGGCATCGTGGTCACCCCGTCGCACAACCCGCCCACCGACGGTGGCTTCAAGTACAACCCGCCGCACGGCGGCCCGGCCGACACCGATGCCACCAAGTGGATCGCCGCACGCGCCAACGAATACATCAAGGCCGGCCTGAAAGGCGTCAAGCGCGTGCCCTTCGAGCGCGCCCGCAAGCAGGCCCGCCCCTATGACTACCTGGGCACCTACGTGAACGACCTGCCCAACGTGCTGGACCTGGACGCCATCCGCAGCGCCGGCGTGCGCATCGGCGCTGACCCGCTGGGTGGGGCCTCGGTCGATTACTGGGGCGCCATTGCCGAACGCCACAAGCTGAACCTCACCGTCGTCAACCCGCTGGTGGATCCCACCTGGCGCTTCATGACGCTGGACTGGGATGGCAAGATCCGCATGGACTGCAGCTCGCCCAGCGCCATGGCCAGCCTGGT
>ERZ772986.1692-NODE-1692-length-12362-cov-5.129439_pt1 | contig 12362 bp, 11 predicted proteins | sample MGYA00511898_ERZ772986 | MGnify/ENA primary metagenome ERZ772986 (study PRJEB29015, sample SAMEA2737934) | human oral metagenome | biome: human oral; feature: human-associated habitat; material: dental | place: China | collected 2148 ... | reverse complement strand
AGTAGTAAATACAGATACTCTTCGGAAAAGTAAATATAACAATACCAAATATTAACTATGGTGAGATAAAAGAGATTAGATATGATATGGAAGTGTTAGATCCTGCTAACCGGAAAAAGTGATGTAACAAATAATGTAATAGCTACAGGAGAAAATATTATAGGAAAGCCTGGTAATCGGAAATACTAGTAAAACAATAAAAGTAAATGATCCTAAAATAGAAATACAAAAATCTATGGATAAATTAGAGTATAAGGTTGGAGATGAAATAATATACAAAGTTAAGGTAAAAAGCTTAGTACCAGGAACAAAACTTAAAAATGTAAATATACAAGAAACAATACCAAAAGGATTAGACTTAAAAGAAAACTCAGCTAAGATAAGTATAAATGGTAAGACTATAGAATCAGGACTTGTAAAAACTAAAGAGGGAGATATAACAAAAGTATCTGCAGGATTAACAGAAATAAACCGGTAATGATGAAATAGAAATAACATATAGGTATATAGTAAAAGATAATTATGATAAAACAGATCCTAAGTTAACTACAAAAGTAACAGGTGATAATATGGATGAAAAAAATATAGATGAAACTGTAAATATAAATAGTCCGAAATTAAAGGTAGTAAAAATTTTTGAAAGTAATTATGAAAAAGGCAAAGATACTAATTTAACATATAGTATAGATATGTATAATGAAAGAAAAGACAGTATAGCTAAAAATATAGTTCTTAAAGATATATCAGACATATCAGAAATTGATAGAAATAGTATAAAAGTAACAGATGAAAATGGTAAAGAAATACCTAAAGATAAATATACTATAGAAGAAAAAACAGATGAGAAAAATAATAAAATATTTGAAATGAAATTTAAAGATATATATTTAATAGATAAAGAAACAAATAAGGAAGAAATAACTAAAAAACAAAATATATCACCATCAACAACATTTAAGAAAATAAATGTAAAATATAATGTTAAGAAAAAAGATGGTAAAGAAAAACAAGATATACATACAAAAACAATATTAAACCCTAATAATAATATATTAGATAAAGATGATAATGATAAAAGTCGGAATTGTATCAAAGGTAACTACAAATATATTATCAGTAGGAGATAGAGTTGTTGAAGAAGAAGAGTTTAAAAAGAAAACAGAACTTAAGATAACTAAAACAAAAGAAAAACAAAATGTAAAAGACCGGAGAAAAGAATACATATAATATAACAGTAAAAAATATAGGAGAAAATCCTGCAAGAATAGTTAAAATAGAAGATAATATAGAAGGTAAAAGTAAGATAGATAAAGATAGTATAAAAGTATTTAATAGTAAAGGTGAAGATGTAACAAATAGTAAAAATATAATAAGTATAACAAAAGAAGATCGGAAAAGTAGTAGTAGAAATAGATAAAATAGATAAAGATGAAGAATATAGGATTAAATATGATGTAACATATGCAAAATCAGAAGAAAATACAGTAGAAAAAGCTACTACAAAAGTAAAAGGATTAAATACAGAAGAAGTAACAAATAAAGATGAAATAAATGTAGATGGTACAATAAAAGATACTAATATAGAAATAGTTAAAACATTAGAAAAAAATAATCCTAAAGATATAGATAAAAATACATATACTGTAGATATAAAAAATAAGGGAGAATATGTTGCAAGAGGAGTAACAGTAAAAGAAAAGATAGATAAAAATGGAGAAATATTAAAAGATACAGTAAAAGTATTAAATAGTAAGGGAGAAGATGTAACTAAAAAAATAACAGATCTTAAAATAGAAAAAGATATGATAACATTTACTATAGATAATATAGGGAAAAATGAAAATTATAAGCTTGTATATGATGTAAAATATAATGAAATAGAAAAAACAGAAGAAATGGTATCTGTAACTAAAGTAAAAGCAAAAAATAGTAAAGAAGAAATAATAGTAACAAAAAATAAAATAGATGCAACAGTAAAAGAAACAAAATTAGAAATAGAAAAAACAGTAGAAAAGAAAGAAGTAAGAGCAGGAGAAAAAAATACATATATAATAACATTAAAAAATATAGGAAAATATGATGCAAAAGATGTAATAATAGAAGATAAATTAATAGGAAATGCAAAATATATAGAAAATAGTGTAAAAATAGAAAATAATGATAATTTAGAAATAGAACAATTAGGAAATGGAAGATTTAAAATAAAAGTACTTCCAAAAGAAAAAAGTATAATAATAAGATATGAAGTAGAATATTTAAAACAAGAAGAAGATAGTATAGTAACAAATAAAGTAGAGGCAAAAGGAAGTAATACAGATAAAGTATATCCAAAAGAAAAAGAAGGAGTAAAGGTAAAAGTAGTAGGAGTAAAAGATTTAATACAAAAGATATTACCAAAAGCAGGTGAAAGAAGTAAGTTAATATACATAATACTTGCAATAATAATATTAATGCCTAGTATAATTTTAAGAAGAGAATATATACAAGCAAAGAAAAGACAAAATATGAGAAGAAATAGAAAAAGATAAAAGATAATAATATAAAATAATATATGTATAAAATAATATATGGAATAATAAAAAAAGTGAGGTATACTCACTTTTTTTATGTTATATATTTTAAATTTTAAAATGTTATATATAATTTGTTACTTAATTATTTATTATTTTGTTTCATCATTTTATTATATTTTAAATATTTATTTAATGCGAATCCTGCAAATCCAATACTAACTATAATTGCTGCATATATAGTATAATCTAAACCAGATCTAGGTATAACATTTGGCTTTTTAACACTATTATTAGGTGTAGGATTTGTTGGTTTAGTATTTGGATTTTTTGATAAATCTACATTATTTGGATTATTTGGAGTTTCTCCTTTTGGAGTATAATATCCAGATTCTGCAAGTGGATCAGAAGTTGGAGGAGTAGGTGTAGTTTCTCTATCGTTACTTCCTATAACTTTTCCATTATTATTGTTGCTGTTGTTATTGTTGTTATTATTATTTGGTATATATCTGCTGTTATTATCACGATTTGATGTGCTACCACCAGGATTATTATTATTTCCAGAATTATTTCCATTATTGTTATTATTATCCGGTTTAGTATTTGGCTTGTTATTATTGTTATTGTTACCTGGGTTATTATTGTTGTTTTGGTTACCATTATTATTGTTATTATTATCATTTGGTTTTTGATCAGGTTTATTATTGTTGTTATTATTACCTGGATTATTATTATCAGGAGTATTAGCATTATCCTTGATAGGATCTAAATTGCTAGTACCAACAGCATTTTTATCATTAACATCAACATTTATTTTATATAATTCTTTACCTTCAGAAGAAATAGTAAATATTGTATTACCATTACCTATACCTTTAAATGTTATTAATTTTGTTTCTTTATTTAGGCTTGATGTTGCAACAGAAGTGTTTCCAATATTAAAATGTAATGGTTTATATTTATAATCTTTATGTACATAATTATATGGGTTTATAGTATATTCTTTATTAACATTAAGCTTAATAGTAGGCATATTTGGTGTTACATTTGGATCTGTATTGTTGTTATTGTTACCTGGATTATTATTATCAGGAGTATTAGCATTATCTTTAATTGGATTTAAGTTGCTAGTACCAATAGTATTTTTATCATTAACATCAATATTTATTTTATATAATTCTTTACCTTCAGATGATATAGTAAATGTTGTATTACCATTACCTGTACCTGTGAATTTGATCTTATTATTATCTTTTTCCATTTTAGCAACAGAAGTATTTGAAATATTAAAATCTAATTGTTTATACTTATAGTCTTTATGTACATAATTATATGGATCTATAGTATAGTTTCCATTAACAGTAAGTTTAATAGTAGGCATGTTTGATGGTTTATTATCATCATTACCATTATTATTGTTATCATTAGGTTTAGGGTTTTGATTATTGTTATTATCTTTATCCTTGTTATCTTTGTCCTTATCTTTATTATCATCTGGATTAGGGTTAGGTTTTGGATCATTATTATCTTTATTATCATTTACTGGATTTAAATTAAGACCTTCTGGTGAATATTTATCATTAACCTTTATGTCTATTTTATATAATTCTTTACCATCTGATGACATTGTAAATTCTGAAGAACCTTTAGAAACACCTGTAAAAGTTATTTCTTTAGTTTCTTTATTTAAACTCATTGTAGCAACATTACTACTAGTCATATTAAAATGGATTCTTTTACCATTTGTTAGATATTCTTTAGGAATATAATCATATGGTTTTATAGTATATTTACCATTTGGATTTAATTTAATAGTAGGCATATTTGGTTTTATATCTTCACTTGTATCTTTATTATTATCTGCTGCATTATTTTCTACAGGATCTAAATTACTAGTTTCTATTGTATTATTTTCATTAACATTTATATTAATCTTGTATAATTCTTTACCTTCAGATGAGATAGTAAGTATAGAATTACCATTAGATATACCTTTAAGTGTAACTATTTTTGTTGTATTATCTATGCTCATATTAACAACATTTGTATTTGAAATATTAAAGTTGATTTCTTTATTTTTGTAATCTTTATGTACATAGTTATATGGGTTTATATTATATACTCCATTAATATTTAATTTTATTATATGACTATTTGGATCAATATTCCCATTATCTTCTGCTGCTGCATTATTTTCTATAGGATTTAAATTACTTGTTTCAATTCTATTATTTTCATTAACATTTATATTAATCTTATATAATTCTTTACCTTCAGAAGAAATAGTAAATAGAGAATCACCTGCTGATTTTCCTGTAAATACTATTTTCTTATTTTCTAATAAAGCCATTGAAGCAACATTTGCTTTGGAAATATTAAAATTAATTTCTTTATTTTTATAATCCTTATGTATATATTCATATGGATTTATAGTAAATGTATCATTTAAATTAAGTTTAATTGTAGGAAGTTCCTCTGCCAAAACATATGATGGCATCATTAAACTTAACAATAGCATTAATATTGTTAAAAATGCTATAGATTTTGTTATTAAATTATTTTTTAAAATTTTATTTTTCATTGTTTTCTCCTTCTATTCTTAATATCCAATATATTTAAATTATAGCATAAAAGTTATATAATTACAATCATTTTTTAAGAATTATGTATACTAAAAACTTGACTTTTTTTATTCGTATGATAATATAATAAGGATATTGATAGTTTTAAGATACTATATTTATTATAGTAAGAAGGAGTAAATTATTAAGCAAAAAATTAAATATTATACCAGTAATGCCTTTAGGTTTATACTAATTATATTAATAGTAACAGCTATTTTTATAGGGTTTATGGTATGGAAGTTTAAAATAGTATATATGGTTGAACTTCGGTGATAAAGAAATGGGTCTTGTAAGTGATAAAGACAAATTTGAAAAAGATATAAAAGATACACTTGAAGATGTGCATGAACCTGTTGTTTCTGCAACATTAGCAGAAAAGCCTAGATATTCATTAAGATTAGTAGATAAAGAAGATATTGATGTTGATGATGACTATGTTTTTGCTAAAATAGAAGAAAAGATAGAAAAGAAATATAGGTATTATAATCTTAAAGAAGATGATAAACTTCTTGCAAAAGTTTCAACTAAAGAAGAAAAAGATAAACTTATAGAAGAACTTAAAAAAGATAAAAATGTTAAAGATATTAAGGTAGAAGAAGAAGAAACTAAAGAAAACTACATTATATCATATGAAGAAGCAAAACAACTTGCATTTTCTACTGCTGAAAATATAGAAAATGATAAGAAAGAAAAAGATGCAAAAACAAAAATTGAAAAACAAAATACTAATATTATAAAAAATATTAGAAAAGGGGGGACTGTTTCAACATCTTCTAGTTCAAATGCAAGTGCAATGCTTGGAAGCTTAAGTTTTAGAAGACCACTTAATAGTTCACGTATAAGTGCAGGATATTTAGGATATCCAGGACACCGTGGTATAGATTTCCCATCACCACAAGGAACACCTGTTATGGCAGCAGAAGCAGGAACTGTAACAACTGTTCTATATAGTAATAAGAGTTATGGTAATAGGGTTATTATAGACCATGGTAATGGTATTTCAACATTATATGGACATAATTCAACAATTAGTGTATCTTTAGGACAAAGAGTTAGTAAAGGACAAACAATTGCAGGGGTTGGATCTACTGGTAGATCTACAGGTAACCATGTTCATTTTGAGATAAGAATAAATGGTAAACCAATAAATCCAACAAGTTATGTAATGTAATAATTATTAAAAGTAGGAAAAGCCTTAAATACTATGAGCTTTTTCTATTTTTTTATTTTGTAACAAAAAAGTAATAAATAATTGCAAAAGCATTTCTGTTGTGTAATAATTACATTAAGATTTTATTTAAAAACAAAAATGGAGAAAATATGATTGAATTTAAAAATGTATCAAAAATATATGATAAGGGTTCTGTAGCAATACAAAACGCAACATTTACAATTAATAATGGTGATTTTGTATTTTTAGTAGGATCATCTGGTAGTGGTAAATCTACCCTTATAAAAATGATATTAAAAGAAAAAGATCCAACAACAGGTAAGATATATATAAATGGTACAGATACAACAAAGCTTAAGAGAAAACAAATTCCTTTTTTAAGAAGAAGTATGGGAGTTGTTTTTCAAGATTTTAGACTTATAGCTGAAAAAACAGTATATGATAATGTTGCATTTGCAATGTATATGATAGGAGCAAATAAAAAACATATAAAAAGACAAGTACCAATGGTTCTTGCACTTGTTGGAATTGCAGATAAAGCAGATAAAAAACCAGAAGAATTATCAGGTGGAGAACAACAAAGAGTTGCAATAGCAAGAGCTCTAGTAAATAATCCATCTGTTATTATTGCAGATGAACCTACAGGAAATTTGGATCCACAAACAGCTTGGGATATTATGGCATTATTTAAGGAAATAAATAGAAGAGGAACAACAGTTGTTATGGCAACACATGCTGAAGATATTGTTAATAATATGAATGAAAGAGTTATAGAAATAGAAAAAGGTAAAATCATAAGAGATGATGAAAAAGGTGGATATAGAAGTGAAATTTAGTGTAATAGGATATTATTTAAAAGAAGGATTTAAAAATTTATTTAAAAACAAAAAGTCAACATTTGCATCATTTGTAACAATGGTTTCAACATTATTTATGTTTGGTATATTTATACTTATAACTATAAATACACAAGATATAATAAAAAAACTTGAATATGATCAAGGAATGCAAGTGTTTATAAATGCAAATACATCAAAAGATGATATGGATAAACTTCGGAAAAGAAATAACAGCAATAGATGGTGTTACAACAGCAACATTTAAAAGTAGTCAAGAAGCATTAGATGATCTTAAGAAAATGTTTAAAGAAAACCCTTCAATAATAGAAGGTTTCTCAGATGATCCAGATTTTTTACCAAATTCATATATAGTAAAAGTTAAGGATTTGGAGAAATTAAATTCTATTGAAGGTGAAATTGAAAAACTTGCAAATGTTAATAAGATAAGAAATCAACAAAGTATAATATCTGCAATAGTTACAGCATCAAAGGTTATAAATACTTTTACAGGAGTTATAACAGTTATACTTGTTATAGTTTCAATACTTATAATTTCAAATACTATTAAATTAACAGTGTTTGCAAGAAGAAAAGAAATATCTATAATGAAATATGTAGGAGCTACAAATAGTTTTGTTGAAGGACCTTTTGTTATAGAAGGTATGCTTATAGGTATATTTTCAACAATTATTGTAATAGCAATTTTAGCAGTATGTTATAGTGTATTATCAGTTGGTGTTGCAAAAGCAATAGCAGATACAACAATGAAATATGGAGAGCAAGCAACAGCATTTACATTAGTTAATTTTGTAACAGTACTTCCACAAATAGCTGGAATATTCCTAGTATTATCAATGGGACTTCGGAATAATAGGAAGTACAATATCTATGAAGAAATACTTGGAGGTATAGATATGAAAGAAAAAAAGAAAAGTTTAGAATATTTTCTGAAATTGTTTGCTGGAATTTTAGTTGTAATGTTATTTGCAATAACAGCAGTATATGCAACAACAACAGATTTAAATAAACAAAAAAAAGAAGTAGAACAAAAAATTAAAGAACAAGAAAATACAAAACAAGTTCTACATGTACAAGCAAATAATTTAAGTGGTGAAATATCTAAAATTAATAATGAACTTATAGAAAAAGAAGAAAAACTTAATAATATTAATATACAAATAGATAATTTAGAAACAGAAATAAAAAATACAGAAAAACTTATTGAAGAAAAAAAGAAAAGACATGAAACTGCAACACAAACTTTCAAAAAACGTTTGAAATCAATATATATGAATGGTGATATGCAATATTTAGAAATATTGTTATCATCTGTAAATGTTACAGATTTTGTATCAAACTATAATATGTTAAGAGAAATAACAAGACTTGATAAAGAACTTGTTACAGAACTTACAGATGAAAAACAAAAAATAACATTATATAGTCAAGAATTAGAAACTAAAAAGAAGCTTATAGCTGAAAAGAGAACAGAACAAGAAAAGGCTAAAAAAGAAACAGAAGCTGTAAAAAGTAGAAGACAAGAAGCACTTAAAAAAGTAAGTGATGAAGAAAAGAAAACTTTAGAAAATATTGATGCTTTAAAAGCAGAACAAGCAAAAGTTGAAAGAGAAATTGCAGCAGCAATTTTAAAAGCTAGAATAGAACAAGAAGCAAGGATTGCAGCAATGAGAAAAAGACAACAAAGTAGTAGTGGAAGTTCAGGAAGGGCAAGTAGTGGGGGTTCTAGTTCTGGAACATCAAACTATAATCCATCAAATGCGAAATTCCAATGGCCACTTCCAGGATATAGTATAACAACAGAATTTATGGGATATCCAGGACATACTGGTGCAGACCTTTCAACACATGGTGGAAACCCTGGAATTCAAGCAATAGCAGATGGTATAGTTCTTATATCTGAAGACTTAAGAGGAAATCAAAATGGTGGATATAGGAGTTTTGGTAGATATATAGTAATATATCACCCAGCAGAAGATGTATATTCATTATATGCACATATGAGTGAGAGATATGCAACTAAAGGACAAGAAGTTAAAAGAGGACAAATTATAGGTAGAGTTGGTTCTACAGGTAATTCAACAGGAAACCATCTTCACTTAGAAATACATCCAGGAAGTTATAGAAATCCTGTAAACCCAAGAAGATATTTCTAAAAAATATATGAAAGAATAGGAAAAATTATAATTATAACTATTTAAGTAATATAAAATATGTTGAGATAAGATAAAAAGAGAAGTACAGAAAGAGAAAGATATGGATAATTTAAAGTTAGTAAAAAAAGCATATAATATTCATGATAAAAAAGGTATAACTTTAATTAATATAGTTGTACTTCTTTTTTGCATTTTAATAGTATATGGTTTTAATATATCAAATATTATATCAAAAGATAGGCTAAATATAGGGATTGTTAAAAATAATATAAATACAACAGAACAACAAAATAGTGACAATACAAATACGAATAATAATAACAATAGTAATAATAATACAAATACAGATAATCTTATTTCTAAAAGACAAATATTAGAAGAAAAGATAAAAAAAGAGATAACAGAAAAGGTAAATATATCTCAAGATTTAAATACTACATTTAATGAAGTAGTATCACTTCAAAATAAGATAGCAGAAAATGATTTGGAAATAGCAAAATTGGATGGTGAATTAAAAGAACTAGAAAATAAGATCATACCACTAAAAAAAGAAGAGTTAAGGCTAAAAGATGCTAAAATTAAGCAAGAAAAAATAGCGAAAACAAGACTTAAATATATGTATATGAATGGAAAATTTAAGACATTGGAAATATTGTTAGGATCAAAAAATCTTCTTGAGATGTTTTCAAATTATTATATGTTACAAGAAATAAATGGGATGGATGTTAGGCTTTTGGAAAATCTAGATAAAGATAGAAAGAGATTAGAGGTTATAACTAAAGATTTAAGAGAATATGAGATAGTTATAAAAACAAAAAAAGATAAACAACAACATTTTAGAAAATTACAAGAAAATTTTGTAATATTAAAAAATGCAAAAATAAATGAACTTACAGAAAATCAAAAAGAAATAGCAAAAGAATTAGAAACTTTGGAAAAAGAAAAAATAGAAACAGAAAAACAAATTGCAGAAAAAACTAGATATATTCAAAGAATACCTAAATATGTAGGAGGTACATTAATGTGGCCTGTTCCAAGTTCAAATAGTACTAAATGGATAACAGCATTTTTTGGTGCAGGAGCAAGTCAAGGATATCCTGGAAGTAACCATTCAGGTGTAGATATCGCAATTCCAAGAGGTGAAGTTCGGAAAACATAAAGCAGTGGCAGCAGCAAGCCGGAAGAGTTATTGTTGCAGTTGGTGATAAAAAAGGAAGTAAGGTAAGCTATCGGTAACTATATAGTTATAGACCATGGAGGACGGAGTATATACACTTTATCGGACATGCAGATAGTATATTTGTTTCAGTAGGACAATATGTAAATAAAGGTGATGAAATAATGTATGTTGGAAGTACAGGAAATTCTACAGGACCACACCTGCATTTTGAAGTAAGAATAGGAGGATCACGGATATGCTAATAGGGTAGATCCACTTCCATATATAACATCAGATAAAGAACCAGTTCAGCAAAATAATAACATACAAAATAATACAAATATTAATAATAATGTAAATAATACAAATAGTGAAGAAAACAAACCTAAAAATACTATACCAATACAATAAACTATTGTATAATGATTATATAGATAGGAGAAAGTAGAAGTATGGATGACCTTTTTGCAAATAATGAAGAACAAGAAGATGTGTTATTTGGAAATTTAGAATATGATGATCAAAACATATCTTCTGATGATCATTCTATGTTTACAGAGATAGATAGTGATTATAATAGAATAAGAAAAAAGAAAAAAGATGATTTTTCTAAATTTTATGATGAAAACTTTAAAACAAATATGCAAGTTATGGAGGAAGAATTATTAGAAGATCTAAGAAAGAAGAGACTGCAAAAATTTGAAGAAGATAGAATAAGAGAAGAAATGGAAAGAAGGAAAATAGAAGAGAAAAATAGGATTAAGGCAAAAGAAGATTATTATATTACTAATTTTGAAAGAGAAAAGAAAAGAAATATACCAATTGGTGATATAATCGTATATATATTTTTATTCTCTATTCTTACAGTAAGTCTTTATATGATTTTATTTAAATAGATTGACATAATTCTAAGAAGATATTATAATAAGTTTGTGAGAATATAAAATTTAATAAATTAGTAAATCTCTGCATAAATAGGTGGGGATGAAGAAAGGACAAGAAAAATGAAAATAAATGGAAATCTAAACAGAATTTTAAGTTTGCTGGAAAGAGCTAGAGTAGAAAACAATCAAGGTGATCGGTTAGAACCGATTGAAAACAAAAGATTTATTTATGCATTAAGTGTAGAGGGAAATTGTATGTGTTTTGATTGTATATTGAATGAATCTAGCACGAATAGAGTAATGGAAACAAGTTCAATTGATAAAGACCATAAACAAGAAGAAGAAGGAAAGATAATTGAAAAGAGTATTACAAATTATGATTTTGTTATTGTGAACAATAGTATATACGAGTATCCTGTTATATTGTTAAATGACGATATTAGTGAGACCAAAGTTAGTTATATGCTAATAAAAAAAGAGGATAATAAAAGAATAAATGGAGTAATAATAAGTCCAATTTTTTATGATAAAGAGCAAAATGAACTTATTATTCTTGTGAACAGCCTAGAAATAGAGAAAAGTGAAATATTTTTAGAACAAAAGATATGTGTGGGAAGAAAGCTACTTATGCTCAAGGATGGCAGAAAGTTTATTGCTAATTCAAGAATCCATTAATAAAAGAAGGACAATTTATAATAAAAGTTTATATAAATTGTTCTTTTTGATTAATAAAATTTTAATATAAAAATATAAAGTAAGGAGTGATATAAATGTTTAATAATATTTTTAAACGGAACAAAGAAATAGTAGCATATTTTGGAATTACTGAGAGAAAATTACTGAAGGTATATATAATTAAGAATAAAGGTTATATATATATTAAAAAATTTGAGATTATAAAAAATGATCTTAAATTAAAAGAGAAAGTTGATAATAATTTTCTTGTTTATTATGAAAAAAGGACTAAAAAATTACTTTCAGTAATATTTTCAACTTTCTGA
>ERZ772986.1686-NODE-1686-length-12375-cov-6.086120_pt1 | contig 12375 bp, 10 predicted proteins | sample MGYA00511898_ERZ772986 | MGnify/ENA primary metagenome ERZ772986 (study PRJEB29015, sample SAMEA2737934) | human oral metagenome | biome: human oral; feature: human-associated habitat; material: dental | place: China | collected 2148 ... | reverse complement strand
AGAGAGTTTTGAGAGAAATGAAAAGAATTAAAAATGATCCAAATCTTTACTTCGATTATCGTGATGTAAAGACTATGCAGCGTTATATCGACGTTTATGGCCGTATTGAGCCAATTTCAAAGACTGGTTTATCCGCTAAACAGCAAAGACAATTAGCCGTTGCTATCAAGCGTGCTCGTCACCTTGCTCTGCTTCCATTTGTATCTGCCAACTAATTAGGAGAAAACAATGTACGGTCCAACCGATCTAAAGAAAAACGTACTCATCACCTTGGACGGCCAGCCATACAAGGTTATTGAGTACTCCCAAAAAGTTATGGGACGTGGTGGCTCCATTGTTAATGTTCGCGTGAAGAACTTAATTACTGGAGCTCTTATTCCAAAAACCTTTAAAGGTCAGGAAAAAATTGAGCCAGCTGAGGTTACCACTAAAAAAGTTCAATATCTTTATAAAGACGATGATAAGTTCTACTTCATGGACCCAACCACCTTTGAGCAGTACGAATTGTCAAACGATCTAGTTGGTGATTCCAAAGATTTTATGAAAGATGGTGATGAGATGGAAATCCAGTTCTATAACGGTTCTGCCATCAACCTCACCCTACCAAAGAATCTTTGGCTTGAAGTAACTTATACCGAAAATGCCGTCAAGGGCGACACGTCTACTTCTGTTATGAAGGATGCTACACTTGAAACCGGCGTTGTTGTGAAAGTACCTGCCTTTATTAAGACTGGTGATGTAATTTCTGTTGATACGGAAACCTATGCTTACCGAGAACGTCAAAAATAACCTACCGGTATCACGTGCCGAGAATAAGCTTGCGGGGGCGGCGCAGGCTTTTTCTTATGATTTTCGGGATAAAATCGTCCTCGATATTGGTTCCAGTACCGGTGGTTTCACTGAGTATGCGTTGCTTCGTGGTGCTAAAAAGGTAATTGCCGTAGAAAAAGGAACCAAGCAAATGAAAGCTCCTCTTCGTTTTGATCCACGTATCGATTTAAGAGAGAAGACGGATATTTTTACCATCACTCGTGACTCGTTATCGGAGAATCAAACCCTTGAGATTAACACTATTTTGGCCGACGTTTCTTTTATTTCTCTTAAAAAAGTATTACTTCACGTTAAATATCAACTCGCGTCACCCGCAACCGACTTTTTGGTTATGTTAAAGCCACAGTTTGAGGCGAAACTTCATCAACTAAAAAGCGGCATCATCAAGAATGAAAAAATACGCCGTGACATTATTAAGGATTTTGAGGCCTGGCTCAAACAATCTGGATTTTTAATTATTAATAAAAGAGATAACTTATTGGCCGGAAAAAACGGCAACCTTGAGCGTTTCTATTATTTAAAAATTGCAAAAAAACAAGCTAATTTTAACTCTTAAGTCCATCTCAACTATTAAAACCTTGTGAAATGCTATTCTATCTGCTATAATAAGAATAATTAATCTTACTTATTTTCAAACACAACAAAAATATTCCAAAGACCTTTTTGTGTGCTGATTTTGTAAGTCTTTATTATTAAAAGAGGAAAACATGAATAAACAAGAACAAGAAAGACGTGCCAGACTGATGAAGATGCAGGCTGAGCGCCTTCCGGAAATTAAGCGTCGTTTTGAAGAAAATCAAAATCGCACTAAAATTACAGATACTGCAGAGGTTGCAACTGGTGCTGCTGTAATTTTTGAACAGGCTCAAAAACGTAATTTTAATAGCAATTTCAAACCTGGCGGCAAAGATTATTCTACTCGCAATAAGAAAAAATCCAATTTATCAGGCGATCAAAATAATTTTGATACGAGTGTTGCTAAGAATTTTGATCAACCAAAGGGAAAAAAGGGTAGTAAAGCCAAGGCTCCGAAAGCTAATAAAACGAACAAAAATGCTGAAATTGAGGATCGTAAGGTTAACCTCTCCGTTTCTACTAGACGCGGTGATATGGTTCACCATCAACGTATGCTCTCGCAGGATGTCAACGCTCAGGCCACCCAACATATTATTGGTATTCCTGTAAACAAGTCTCGTTTTAACGGCTATAACGGTGCTCAGGTTACAAATGCCCAGCTCAAATCGGCTCGTCCAGATCCTGAAGCTGTTCGTATTATTCCAATCGGTGGTTTAGGTGAATTCGGTATCGGTAAAAACATGACCGCTATCGAGTATAAAAGCGAGATTATTCTTATTGATATGGGCGTCTTGTTCGCCAGTGAAGATTATCCAGGTGTCAATTACATGGTGCCAGATATTAAATATCTCGAAGATAACATGGACAAAATTAAGGCTATTCTCTTCACTCATGCCCACCTTGATCACATTGGTGCTTGTCGTCATCTTCTACCAAAATTCAATCCACTCACCCCTATTTATGCCACCGATTTTACTATTGGCATGATTAAAAAACAGATGAGTGAGCTTGATGATCTTCCTGAGATGAATTATCAAGTTGTTGATCCATTCAAGCACGAAAAACTTCAGGTTTCCGAGCATCTCAGCGTAGAGTTTATCCATACTCTCCACTCCATCCCAGGTAACTGTGCCCTCGTGATTCGTACTCCAAATGGCGTTATTTATCTTTCCGGTGACTGGCGTGCTGAAACAAATCCAATCGAGCGCCAAACTGATTATGAGCGTATCGATGAAATCGTGAAAAAAGAGGGAATTGCTCTTTTGATTAATGAATCAACCAATATTGACTCTCCGGGTCATCACCCACATTCTGAATATGATGTTGGCGATAATATCGGTAAAGTCATGGATCATTACGCCAACGGTCGCGTGATTATCTCTTGTTTCTCTTCACAGATCAATCGTATCGGTATGATTCTTGAGCAAGCCTATCAGCGTGGTCGTAAGGTTGCTTTCGCCGGATTCTCTATGATTAACAATATTGAAGTTGCTCTTCGCGCCAAGTGCATTAAGGTGCCAAAAGACACTGTTATGAAAATGGAAGATATTATCAAACTTCCCGACGAGAAGATTACAATTGTCTGTACTGGTTCTCAGGGTGAGTTGAATGCTGTGCTTAACCGCATGGTTAGCGGCGCTCACAAGTTTATTAAGATCAAAGCTTCTGATACCATTGTCTTTAGCTCTAACCCAATTCCAGGTAATGAACCTCATGTTGTCAACACTGTGGATGGACTATTGCGTGAGGGTGCTCAGGTTATTCAAAACGGCAAGACTCACCTCACTAATATCGGCCCGCTCCACCTCTCTGGTCACGCCTATTATGAAGACCATGTCGATTTTGTTACAAGGTTGCAACCAAAGAACTATCTCCCATACCACGGTGAATTCTTCATGATGGAGCATAACGCCGAGATGGCCGAGAATGTCGTGGGTATTCCTCATGAAAATATTCTAGTTGCCGACGACGGTGATGTCGTTGAATTGTTGCCAAACCAGACTATTCGAAAGAACGGCCGTATTCATGTTGGCAATAAGCTTTACGATGATGCCGATAAACCAGTTCATGAAGCCGTCGTTAAAGACCGTATTCATATTTCTCGTGAAGGTATTTTTATGATCGTCCTCACTCTCAGCAAGAAAACCGGTCGCCTCATTAAGACTCCGGATATCGTTTCTCGCGCCTTTATTTACCTGGATAACTCCGAGGAACTGATTGGTAAAATCCGTCACTACCTTCGCCTTAAGACTGAAAAATCCATCTCTTCTGACCCTGAACTCAAGGTCTTAAAGGATGAAATTAAGGAAGACATTACTCGTATTCTTTATGATGCCACTGGTCATACCCCAATTGTCATTCCAGTCATCAATAAAGTTTAGTCTTATATTCTTAAAAATAAAACCAGAAGAAGCTACAAAAAAGTAGCTTCTTCTGTTATTTGATAGGTTATTAAGGTATAATAAGCCTAATGTTTTCTAACCTATCTGGCAACCAGATCGAATCAATTATTCTGCAATTTGCCTATTATTTTCTATTGTTCATCCTCTATTCTTTTGGAGGCTGGATCGTTGAATGTATTTGGACCTACTTAACGAAGCGTAAGCTCGAAAATCGTGGATTCCTCTTTGGTCCTATTTGCCCCATCTATGGTGTCGGCTCCTTGGTCTGCGTGCTCTTGATTGGTCCCCTCCGTTTGTCTTGGCCGCTGGAATTTTTGTTAATGATTATTATTTGTGACTTAATTGAGTATATTACCTCCGTTGTTTTGGAAAAGATTTACAACGTACGTTGGTGGGACTATACAACTGTCTCGGTCCTACATCTTAATGGCCGCATTTCGCTCGAAACCTCGATTGGTTTTGGTGTGGGAGGCGTCTTCATTTTGCATCTTATACAGCCATTTTTCTCCCGTCTTCTTAACTCTCTAAATCCCGTACTTCTTTTGGCTATCTCTGGTTTGCTTCTGGTATTTTTTGCTGCTGACATCCTTTTATCTCTAATTGCTATCTCAAATATTAAAGGAGCCTTCAAAGGCGGAACTGTTGACCTGACTGCTGAAATTAAGCGTTTTAGTATTAATTATTATAAAAAAGCCTCAAGATTAAGTCGCCGTATTGCTCGTACCGCCATGCATCACGTAGGCAACGCTCAAAAAGAAGCCAAGAAGTGCGTCAAAACAACCTTTAGTTCTAAGCCATCCAAGAAGTAAGCCTTTTTCTAGCTCTTTAATCTAGGTAATAGGTATTTAATTCCTTCTCCTCTCGTAATTCTAGAATAAACGGTGACTCCTTCTCCTGCACCGTCAAGAAAAGAATCCGTTTGCGAGCTCTTGTCATCGCTACATAGAATAATCTCCTTTCCTCACTAAACTTCTCGCACCTCCTTTTCTTCGTTTTTCTTTGCTCTAATTTCTGGATAGCTACTTCTCTCACTATGTGAAAAATATCATTCTCTTTCATCCTGCTTGGAAAACCTAAGACTGTGTTACGACAGTTAATAATCAATACATAATCTGCCTGTAGCCCTTTTGATTTATGCGCACTTAAAAAACTTATTCTTAGATCTGGTCTTTCATGCATAGAGATTAATACTTTCTCTTCGTTTATTTCAAAAGATAAAAATTCACACCGTGATATTTTTTTAATATCAAAATTATAACGTCCGATTAGAAAAACACTAGCATGCTCTGGCATATTTAGGAAGAAAAAATAAAGGGAATTAAGGTCGGTTCTCTCGGAAGGGCCATTAATCTCCACAATTTGGTCTTTGTCGTAAACCAGTGCTCCGCGAATCTGTTTTCTTAGCTGTGTGCGATCCTGCATGATGAATTTTCCAGAGAGCTTCGCAAGTTTTTCCGGAAAACGATAGGTCTGTTCAATTTTGAATCTAGAAGTCTCACCCCAACACTTTTCAAAATTTAAAATCAAACTGATTTCGCTACCAGCAAATTGGTAAATTGTTTGCCAGTCATCTCCAACGCAAAATAATTTAAAAGATCGCAGCTGTCTTAAACTACGTATTAATAAATATTCAAGCGGTGATATATCTTGGTATTCATCAATAATTACATAATCGTAAGTATGTATAGGATTGGTGTGGTTCGTAGCTTCTTCCAGGAGTCCAGCAAAATCAATACTGTGATTTTCCTTTAGATGTTCTTCATATTGACTAGCAAGAATTTCCAGCTCCTCTAATTGGGCGAGATCTTGATTCAAGTCCTCTTTTTGCCAAAAATGACAGAACTTTTTCTGTAACCCCTCTCTAATTTCAGCAAAATTAACGTGATAGTTACGTACTAATGAATATAGATGGTCTATATCATCAATTTTTTCTTCCGGCAAGTCAGAGTATGATGATTTTAAAAACGATTCAAGCCCAGATTCTTCAAGTTGTCTTCCCAAGAGTCTGCCTTTGATTATCTTTAGCGCTAAGCTATGAAAAGTTTCTACCTCAATAAAATCTTTCGGGTGATATATTTTAAAAATCAAATCATCCTGCAGAATCTCAGCTAAAATACGTTCCTCAAGTTCAACCCGCGAAGCATGAGTGAAAGATACTGCTAAAATTTTTGGCGGCGGTGTATTTTCTTTTTCCGATCGCCATTTATTTAAAATCCATTTGATTTTTCCGATAATTGTCGTTGTTTTGCCAGTCCCAGCCCCTGCAATCACCAAGGTATTTTGTGTATCATTCTCGATACTTGCTATCTGTTGTTGATCAAGCCAATATCCTTCCACGAACCTATAATCAAGTTTATTTCCCATGCAGCCTCTCATAAAAATCTTAATTTATATCTAAAAAAGAACACCAACGGTGTTCTGCGTCATCTTTATAGTACGTCTAGTGATATTTTCCGATCCACTTAACGCTATTATTATAATAACATTTTTTGTCCATTCCAGGTCATCCAGTTATATATGGTAAAATACGAAGCATAGAATATGATACATCCGTCAAAAATTAAGCCTGGCGACACTGTCGGTATAGTCTGTTTATCTAGTGGTGTTCTTGGTGAGCCATTTGTCAGACATGAACGAAAGCTATTAGAAGAGCGTTTAGGATAGATGGGCTTAAAATATAAATACATAACAAATTCCCTTAAAGGGGAAGAATATTTAAAAGAGCATCCAGAAAAAAGGGCCGAAGATCTAAAAGAAGCTTTTCTAGACGATGAAGTTGATATAATTTGGTCAGCATTAGGCGGTGACGATACCTATAAAACCTTGCCTTTCTTGATGAATTCGGATTTTAAGGAAATTGTCATAAAACATCCAAAACCATTCCTCGGGTTTTCAGATACAACTAACAATCATCTAATGTTCTATCAGCTGGGTCTTGCAACTTTTTATGCACCTGCACTCCTGTCTGATATTGCAGAGTTGGGTCCAGAAATCTTTTCTTATACCAGACAATGGTTAAACAAACTTTTTACGAATGAAAAGAATATTGAGATTAAATCTAGTCCAGTTTGGTATGAAGCTAGAACCGCTTTTGACGAAAGTCAGCTTGGTATAGAGAGAAGAAAAAGACAAGAAAAATATGGCCATGAATATATTTATGGTTCGGGAGTCATTCAAGGTAAGTTACTTGGAGGGTGCTTAGACAGTCTCTATGAAATGTTAGTCGGCGGTAGGTATGCAGATCAAAGTGAGGTTTATCAGCAGTTTAAAATCTTCCCAACTAAGGCTCAATGGAAAGATAAAGTGGTTTTCATTGAAACTAGTGAAGAAAGACCTGAGCCCGAAAAGCTCAAGGAAATGCTAAAAACCCTAGAAAGCCATGGAATTTTTGATGTTAGCCGTGCTCTTATAATTGGCAAGCCGCAAGACGAGGTTTATTATCACGAGTATAGAAAAATATACCAAAATCTCGCAGAAAAGCATAAATTACCTACTGTATATAATTTGAATTTTGGCCATACAGCTCCACGACTAGTCATACCTTATGATATGCCACTTGAGATTGACTTTGAGAATAAAAAAATCACCCTCACAGATGGAGTAATAAAGGGCTAGAGCCTACATTCTTAGTAAAAGTATTAGATTTACGCAATTTTTATCTATGCCATGGGTTTCACTCGGTAAGGTATAATATTAACTATGTCCGTTATTATAAAAGAATATTCAACGAAACTTATCGAGCGCTTTATACAAGAGAAGTGTCGCTTGTTCAAACTTTTGCCTATTAACATAAAAATTGAACATGTTGGCAGTAGTGCCGTTTTTATCGGCGGCAAAAATATAATCGATATTCTTATCGGAGTCCCAAAACACGAAGATATGATTTCTATAAAAAACATTTTAACAAAAAATGGATATTTTGAAGGGCATGACAGCCATGAGGATCGAATTTTTCTAGCAAGTACCAAAGAAGAAACGGGTGAGGGTGATTTTCATATTCATATTTGTCCGATCAAAGAAGAATCTTATGAGAATTTTATTATTTTACGTAACTTTCTTAAAAATAACCCAGAAAAAGCACAAGAATATTTAAAGAAAAAATACGAATTTGCAAAAGAAGCTAATTTTGACCGCAAAAAATACAAAGCCTTGAAATCGGTCTACGTGTCGGAATTATTGACAGAAGCAAAAAATAGGGCTCTCTTAAGAGCTACCAATGCCAACGGCATAGAAAACAGGAGTAGAATCTGATATAATACAGACATAATTCTAATGTTTAGTGTAATTCTCAAGTAGGAGAGGTTTATGGGGGTTAAAAAGATAGGATATATATGAATGAGTCTATTAGTCAAGTTGCAAAACAAGGTCGGAATAATGTCGCTGAACAAAATTCTTGGGGGAAAATATCACAGGAGGTAGGCGAATTTGGAAAAGCTAGAAAACCAAAAGCTGAAACAATCACAGTCCGTGAACGCTCTATGAGTGAAATTTATCATGAAATGGAAAGTCCGTTGACTGATGAATTGATTCAAGACGCCATAACAGCTAGAATTAAATCAGCCGAAGATAGGACAATGTGTCCTGGGGATGCGGGTGACAAGATCTATTCTATGCTGACTAAGGGTGAGACGAGCGATACGGATATTAATACGGCAAGCAAGGCACAGTTTCATGAAAAATTATTCAATACATGGCGAAAAAATCTAGAAAACATAACTGAAGATGAATATCGAGAGATGTTATCTACCGGTGCCGTGAAGCAAGATTTCTGGACTATGCGAAATTACATATTGAGTTATCCGCAAGCGAAGTATGTAGGTCATCTAAAGGCATTTGCAGAAAAAAACGGGCGCAATGATTTGTCGGATTCTATTAACAAATATTGCTATGATTATATTTTAAACACCGGAGGCGGCGGCTGGGAGTATATTACCTCCTATGGCTTAAATGGCTGCAAAAAGCGTGATGTCGATGGCAAGCATATTGGACATAGATTTTATCTGAATGTTCCAAAAAGTGATTTATATGATGTTGCGATGTCGTTAGTTGATGAATATCAAGATCAAGATGTCCCGTTTGAGTTCAAATTCGATGATTCAAATGTGGGTCGTAGTGATTCGATTACTATTTATTGTGAAACTGATAAGTTAAAAGATAATCTGCGCGTTTTGGAGTCGGCGCGAGATAAGAAACCTGATTTATTTGGAAAGGTGGGGAAGCCTCCTAAAGCCACCGGCAAAATCGATGGATGGATAGGTTATGGTTCTGAGCCTCAAGAAACTGGGAAGGAAAGCTATAACACGCTTCGTTCTAAAGCGCTCTGGAAAGGTGTAACTGATTCTGCCATTGATTGGGTAAAATCCCATAAAGATGACCAGGTTGAGTTGAATGGCCGGAAGAGATCATTGCGAGAATTTATCTGTCAAAAAGTCGTGTATGATCGCCAGCAAAATATACATGGCGATAGAAAAATTGAAGATCCAAATAAATTATGGCAGGACATGTTGTCTAACTTTAACCAGGCACTTGTTGATATTCGTAAAAATTCAATCGATGAGAAAACTCTACAGAAAACTTTGTCGGATACAAAAATCGGGTTAATTTGGAAAGTCCACAATTCAGACCTAGCTAACAGTATCACTCGCTTAATTCCTTATATGATGAACAGCGACAGGGATTTCGCTAAAAAAGTAAAAGCGAATGTCGTAGTTTCCTGCAAAGAACTCGGCATTGACGCGAATAAGTTTTGCTTTGATAATTGGACAGTGCAAGAGATGGCGCAATTCGCTAAGACAAAAGAAAGAAATAATGAACAGTAAGGCTTTAGCCCGAAAGCTCTACTTGAAGCTCGAAATTGACAACAAAAATCGGCTCACTATCAGATATAGGGAGCCGTTCAATTTACTAGCACGGAACCGTTTAAATGAGAACCGTTTAAATGATTTTGGTGCCCGAGACAGGACTTGAACCTGCACCTAGAAACTAGACTAGCACCTGAAGCTAGCGCGTCTGCCAGTTTCGCCACTCGGGCCTGTACAGATTATAGCACACCGCATGGATTGAGAGATATTTTATCGCACTCTTTCACATCGTTTATTTCATAAGATGAAAGAACTATAAATAAAATAAAAATAGAGTAAAATTAGACTAACATCATAAATAAAAGAGGAAATATGGCTGTCGAAATTGAAGGTAGAATCCCAAATATTAATCCGGAAGAAGTGAAGGTTAAACTTCTTGCCATTGGCGCTAAACCACTTGGCTTCTACAATTTTCGGCGTTACGTTTTTGATCCAACCATAGGCGCTCCTCATCGTTGGTTGCGCTTGCGCACTGATGGCAATAAAACCACTCTCACCTTCAAAGAGCTTAGTAATGATTCGTTCTCTGGCACTGAAGAGTGGGAGATTGAGGTCTCTGATTTTGAGACTACTTTAGAGATCTTAGAAAAAACTGGCATTAAACATCGTAGTTATCAAGAAAATACCCGTGAGGAGTATGAATATCATGGCGCCAAGCTCTCTATCGACCACTGGCCAAAACTTGGATATTTGCTAGAAATAGAGGTTGAATAAGAAGAAGATATCTATGATATCACTAGCAAACTCGGCTTTAACTTACAAGATGTTACCTCAACCAATATTGCTGAACTTTATCAAAATATCGGTATCGATGTCAATAAATGCGACGTTCTAAAATTTTAGTCATCTCAATAATCTGTTAAAACCCCGAGTTCTATCCAGAATCCTCTACTCTAACCCTCTTATGCTATACTAAAATCATGAATAATTTACATTATGATGGACCAATTGTTTTAGCTGTACTTGATGGCGTCGGCCTCAGAAATGATGAATACGGCAATGCTGTTTTGCAGTCTCATTCTGAGTTCATCGATCAGCTTTTTGATAAATATCCTTGGGTCTCTCTTGAGGCCTCTGGAGAAGCGGTTGGTATTCTAAAAGGACAGATGGGTAACTCCGAAGTTGGACATAACGCTCTTGGTGCCGGTCAAATTATCAAGCAAGGTATTGCTAAAATCGAGGATGATTTTAATACTGGTGCTATTTGGCAGACGGAAGCCTGGCGCGGCGCTATCGACAATGTCAAGCAAAATCACTCCACTCTACATTTTTCTGGCATCTTCTCTGATGGTGGTGTTCATAGTTCAATCTACCAACTCTTTAAAATGCTAGAGCAGGCGCAAAAAGAAGGTGTAACAAAAGTTCGCATTCATCTTATCTTGGACGGTCGTGACGTTCCACCTCAATCTGCAGATCACTATATTCAGCTTCTCGAGGACAAAATAGCTGAACTAAAATCCACCTCAGACTTATCTCTTGATTATCAAATCGCTTGTGGTGGAGGCCGTATGCTCTTTCTTGCTGATCGCTATGAGGCCGATTGGAGTATTGTTAAAACTGGTTGGGACGCCATGGTCTATGGTAGGGCTGACCAATATTTTACCTCTGCTATGCAAGCCATTAAAGAAAATCGCTCAAAAGATCCAAATTTGCAGGACCAATATTTTCCAAGTTTTGTTATCACGGAAGCAAATTCAGACGGTCAACCTGATAAAAATCGTCCAGTTGGCTTAGTTAAAGACGGTGACAGTTTTATTTTCTACAGCTTCCGCGCAGACCGCGCCATCGAAACTGCCAAAGCCTTCACCGAGCAAGACTTCCATGGTTTTGACCGTGGCACCGAAAATAATCGCCCACTCAATGTTTTCTTTGCTGGCATGACCGAATATGATTCTGATCTTCATCTTCCGGAGCATTGTCTTGTTACTCCGATCACTATTAAAGATCCATTAAACCAAGTTTTGGCTAAGCACCAGCTAAATCAGCTTGCCGTCGCAGAGACTGTTAAGTTTGGGCATATCACCTATTATTTTAATGGTAATAGCTACGATAAAATGCCAGGCGAAGATTTTCTCGAAATTAAATCCGATACCAGACCTTTTAACGAACGGCCTTGGATGAAAGCGGCTGAAATTACTGATGCGGTTTTAGATAAAATGTCCGAAACTGACGAATCAGGAAAGCCTAAATACCAATTTATTCGCATTAATTATGCGGGTGGTGATATGGTTGGTCATTTTGGCGAACTCGAGCCTACTATCACTGCCATGGAGGCTATCGACCTCCAACTTGCTCGTCTCGCCAAGAAGGTTGATGAAATTGGCGGCATGATGGTTATTACTGCCGACCACGGTAATGCCGAGGAAGTGTTTGATCCAATTACTAAAAAACCAAAGACATCGCATACTCTCAACCCTGTTCCATGCTGGTTTTATGATAATACTAAAAACGCCACTCTCTATCAGCTAAAACAGTTTCATGACGCTGGTTTGTCTAATGTTGCTCCCACTATTGCCAAACTTTTTGGTATTACTAATCTTCCAGCTTCTTGGCGTCAACCTCTAATCTAGGACTTTATCGAGCGTGAAGGCTTTAAAAATCGTAGCAAATTATACGCTATATGATATAATCAGCTAAGAAAAAAAGACAATTTTTTGGTGGGAAATAAAGGAGCTATTATGCAAAAGATTACGAAAGCAATCATT
>ERZ772986.1680-NODE-1680-length-12394-cov-4.227976_pt1 | contig 12394 bp, 14 predicted proteins | sample MGYA00511898_ERZ772986 | MGnify/ENA primary metagenome ERZ772986 (study PRJEB29015, sample SAMEA2737934) | human oral metagenome | biome: human oral; feature: human-associated habitat; material: dental | place: China | collected 2148 ... | reverse complement strand
TCATAATCCGCCGGTCGCCGGTTCAAGCCCGGCTTGGGGCACCACCGCCTCCCCGCCGGAGCCGCGCACCGGGGCCCGCGAGGCGGGCGCGTACGGCGCGGGCACCCACCCGCCCGCACCGTCAGGGGACGGCATCAGAGCGTCAACGGAGACGCCGAAGAGAGTTGCAGCCAGGGAGACTTCCTGAGCGGACCAGGTCACATGCCCACGGACCTTGCGGCTTGTGGTCGACTTCGAGATGCCAAGTGCTTCGCCGAGCTCAATATTAGTGATGCGCTCGGCGAACATGTGTTGGTTGATCGCGAACCCGAGCGCTTTGTCATATTGCATGTTGCGCCTCCTGTTGTTTGATATGACGATCATATCGATGTTGCATGAGGTGCGCAAGGATGCTTGACATGGACTTTCATGCTGATTATGGTTGCCGACATGAAAATGCATGACGTGCAACCTGTTGACGAAGGTGAATGGTTATCGTCTAGCCAGGCAGCGGCGATGCTGCCCGCAACGACGGCACCGACCCTGGTTCGGTGGGCAAAAGCGGGGAACGTGCCCCATGTGCGCCTACCGTCCGGTCGCTACATGTTCAGACGGTCGGATATCGAGGTGTTGCTGGAGCCGGTTGTCGGCGACCGGGCGCTCGACAGCAGCGCGGAGGGTCCGGCGACGTTGCCGGGCCTGGGGAAGGCGGGGAGGTAGCCATGGCCACGGAGCGGTTCATGAGCCTGTCGGCGGGCGTGCTCGCTAAACGCGCCGACCGCGAGCTCGCCGAGATCGTGGAGGCGCTGGGCCTGGAGGGGTCGAACGCGGGCGACGCGCTGGGCGCGGTGCGCGGGATGCTGGCTGAGGCCGTGCGGGCGAGCGCACAGGCCGAGCGCAGGGTGAAGCGGCTGCGCCGCCAGGTCGCCGAGTGCGAGTACTACCAGGGGATGCACGAGGGCGAGGCGTTCTACGCCCGCGACGATTTGCGCGAGCGCATCGCGGCGCTCGCACGGGCGCGGGCCGCGCTCGCGCGCGGGGACAGCGCGGCGTGCGGGAAGGAGCTGGAGGCTTTGGCGGCCGCCCTTGCGGGGGACCTGGCAGACGCCGAGGCGCAGTTCCCCAAACCCACCGAGGAAGACCTCGCGCCGCACTTGCGGACGCTGGACTACCTGCTGTCCGTCGAGGACGGGGACGACGGGGAGTCGGGCGACGACGTGGACGGGCTGGGCGCGGCGCTGGCGGACCTGCCCGACGAGGACGACCCAGCGGTGGCCCTCGGCGCCCGGTACGGGGGTGAGTGACGATGCCGGTCCTCGCGAAGGCGGCGTCCTCGTCCCCGGTCCGGCGCCGGGGCCCCTCAGAACCTCCGATTGCTGAGAAACCACGCATTGGGGTGACCGGGTTCGTCGTTGCGCGTGATGAACAAGAGGGTGGACCAGTCCAGGCCGACTTGGATCGCACGGTTGATCTTCTCCGCGTCGTCGCGGTTGAAGCTGAACGGCAGCAGCATGATCAACTCGGCGCCCTCGACACGGGCTTTGACCTCGTAGGGGTAGTCATCGTCAGCGATGCTGATGCCCGTGCGGCCCTCGTCCGCGCGCTCGACCTTGAGGACGCGCTCAAGGCTGAGGCCGTCCTCGATGGCCTTGCGCAGGGCTTGCAGATCTCCGTTGGGGACGTTCCAGGCCATGACCATTCTTCCCTTCTCCTTACAAGTCGGGAGGGCGTGCGGGGACCGTCCCCGCACGTTGGACGAGCCCGCTTTCCGGGCTTGCCGCAAGAAGGCGGTGGCGCCACTTTGACCGGCCCACTGCCGACCGGGGGGCGGCCGTTACCGCCCCCCGGTCCCACCACACACCATAAGCCGTCCCGCTCGGGACGTGGGAGCGCTACGGGCGCGATGGGAGGGCGGCGATGAGCGAGTACTTCGTGGTGCGGCGCGGGGCGACCGCTTTGCGCAATGAGGTCGTGTTCGATGAGCGGATCTCGTACGCGGCGCTGGGGATCCTGGCGCGGGCTCTGGCGTCGCCGGAGGGCGCGAACCTGGGGTACCGGGCGTTCGTTGGCCGGGGCCTGGGGGAGAAGGCCGTGAGGGCGGCGATGCGGGAGCTGGAGGCGGTGGGCTACCGGTTCCGTTTCACGTTGCGCAAGTCGTCGGGGCGGGTGCGTACGCTCACGATCTTCTCTGACGAGCCGATGACCCCGCAGCAAGCGCGCGTGGTGGCCCTCGAACAGTCGCGGGGGGATTACCTGGTGGAGGGGGCGGCGTCCCCGGATCCGGAGCCCACCGGAGAGGAGGAGCGTTTGCGCAGGTCGCACCGTGCGGCACCTGTTGCCGCACGGCCGGATGGGCGCTCCTCCCACCGTGCGGCAACAGGTGCCGCACGGTCTGACCAGGGAAAACAGGGTAAAAGTCCTGGTCGCACCGTGCAGCGCTCCACCGTAGCACGGTCGAGCGCGGCACTATCCCTACGGGATACCAAGTCTTCTAAAGAAGACCTAACCCAACCCCACCCCCACCCGCCCCAGAGGTCGACCAGTCCGACCTCGCTGGGTGAGGGGCAGGGTTCGGTTGGGTCGGGGAACGGCTGTGCCGATGAGGCGGTTGTCGAGAGGGGGGCTGCGTCGCCGGTGGCGACGTCAGCGCCTCGGGAGCACCGTAGAGGCCCTCAGAGGCGCCCTGGGGGCGCGAAAGGGCCTGGTGGTCGGGGTGCTGAAAGTGCCTCAGAGGCTGATCTGGCGGTTTTGGCGGCGTGTGTGCCCGAGCAGTTTCGGGTGATGGACGCGCGGGGTCTTGGTCTCGTGGTTGGTTTGCTGCGTGAACGGCTTGACGCTGGATGGAGGCCAGCGGAGATTAAGCGTTTGCTGGATTCACCGCCGCCGGCGGAAGGTGTGAAGTTCATGTCCCGGTTTGTTGCTAAGCGTTTGGAGCGTTTGGTGGCTGTGGGGGAGTCGCCCCGGGCTCAGGCTGCGGCTGCCTCGCGTGAGCGTGAGCGCCTGGCACGTGAGCGTGCTGCTGTGGTGGATGCTCAAGCGGCAGAGGCGGCCCCGTCGGTGGTGCACATGCGGATTCACGACCTGGTGACGGAGCTCGCTCCGGGTTTGTCGCGTGCTCGGTGCGCGGTTGTTGAGCTGGCGGTTCAGCAGGCTCTCTCGGATGCGTGGCGCCGGGAGAACCCGCGAGGTGGGAAACCGTCGTCGGCGGCGCTGCTGGAGGTGCTCGCGGCATCGGGTGAGCGGATCGCGTCTCGTGTGATTGCTGAAAACATGGACGGGGAGGGGTCCTGAGATGGTGGACGTTCTTCTGTCGTGGCCTGCGTGGGCGAGAGGTCAGCGGGGTTTGGGGGCCTCGGCTCGAGCGTGTTTGCGTGAGATCGCTTCCTTGGCGGACGATCGGGGGGCCGCGATCGTGGAGATCAGCTGGTTGGCTGAGGCGACGGATCGGTGTCGCCGGACGGTGTGGCGGGGGCTGGCTGAGTTGGAGGATCGTGCGCTGATTGTGCGTGAGGAGCGCCGAGAGTCGGGGCATCGCGCGCCGTCACGATTCCAGCTGGTGAGGGATCCTGCGGTTGCTGTGGAGCGAACCCGCGAGCGAATCGAAGGCCTGGGTGTCGTCGTTGATGTCTTCACCGGGGGCGCGGTTGGCCCGGATGACAATGAGGGGTTGCGCGCAGTCCTTGTTGAGGCCTGTCAGGCGGGTTGGGTTGGGCAGGGTGCGAGCCGTTTGGCTGTCACGTTGCTGGAGCATGGCCCCAAGCAGTTCGGAAGGGTCGCGGTTCGCCAGGCACGTTTTGAGGGAGAAACGGTGTCGAATGCTTTGGCTGATGTTTTGACGTTGGCGTGGCTGGAGGCGCGGGCGTCTGCCGCGTCGATGATTCGCGCACGGCGCCCGTGGGCTGTCTGGTCGCGGGCCGTGGAGTGCGCGGATGCGGAGGAGTCGCTGGCAAGCCTGGAGGACCGGGGCGCTGTGACCGCTACGGGTGTTGTCCCTGAAGGGGGTTCGCTCCTCGCTGGTGGGGCGGGGGAGCTGTATGTGGGGATTGATGAGCTGACAGGACCGTTTGTGCGGGTGGTTGATGCGTTGCGTGAGGCGGGTGTGCCGTCGACGTTGGCGTGGGCGGGCAGTGTGCGTGTGGCACAGATCGCGGCTCATGTCTCGGTCGCGAATGCCCACACGATGGCCGCGCGCGACGCTACGCTCGCCTCTCTTGGGGTGAGTCCTGCTGCTGCCCGCGCGTGGATGACGCTCCTGGTTGGGTCACGGCGTGGAGCGGTCGCGAACGCTCTCCACGCCGATCAGAAATCACTGAGTGAACAGGCCGCGGTCGTGGCAGAGGCATGGCGCAACACCGCGCTTATCGCATAGATCACATTGGGAGGGTTGGGCTGACTGACGGGAATGTCAGGTAGCTCCGTTTTCCTTGGATTATCTAGGCTTTTATGGTTTGTCAGGAAATGTGTAGCCGTCGATGTCGCGAATGTCTTTAATGATGTCGTCAATGAGTTCTTGGTCGTCGATGGTGGCGTCGTCTTCGACCCATTCGCTCTTGATCGTGATTTCGAGGCGCTGGAAGACGCGCATGCGGGACATGTCGATGCCTTGGCGCATCGCTTTGTCGATGGCTTGTGCGATCGCGTAGGCGCGATCGGTTGAGGGCCATCCTGCGGTGTTGAGCTGGCCGCCGGCGCCGGGAGGGCGGCCGTCGAAGGTGACGGCCCAGTATTGGAGACGTTCTGGCTGGGAGTCGTGGTTCATGAGGGGAGCTCCTGGAGGTGTCAAACAGTCAGTATCAATGATGCCATCTTGGCGAGGTTACTGGGGTGGAGGGGGTGTGCGTGTACGTGCTGACGGATAGGACGTAGAGAAAGGAGCGCACATGCCGACTCTGTTTCGGAGGCAATCCCCTGTGCCCACGGAGAATCACTGGCGTGCTCCCAGTGGTCCGTCGGTGCCGATTCCGCCGCCTCCTGCTATGGCCGCTGCGCGCCCGTGGGCTCCGGGCGTTGATGGACTCACGGTTAGGCGCCGTATCCGGCGATCGGCCGTCGACGGCGCGCCTCTCCTGTGGACCGTGGGCTCTCACGGCGGTGCGGGAGCCTCGACCTGGTCCCGCATCCTCAACGTCGGTGACGCAGGGGCATCCTGGCCGCAGCACGTCAACCCAACGCGAGCGTTGAGCGTCGTGGTCTGCTGTCGATCAACAGCCGCGGGTCTGCGCGCCGCGCAAGACATCGGCATCGAATGGGCAGCCGGGGGTCTTCCCGGGCAGCTCGTTGGCCTCGTCGTGGGTGCTGATGCCCCCGGGCGTCTCCCTCGTGAGCTCCGTGATCAGCTGCAGATCACGTCGGGCGCATTCCCGCACAGCATATTCGTCCCCTGGCAGGCGCAGTGGCGCTTCGCCAAGGAAAGCGACGTGAATGCCAATCTTTCACGTCGTATCAACAAAATCGCCGCCACCGTGGCGGCATGGACCGAAAGGACAGCCTGATGTTTGCATCGCGCATTTCTGCACTACTTGGGACCGATGTGGTTCCTAACCCTTCGCCGAAGGCGATTGAAGGCTTAATGGACAAGATTAATGATCTTTTGGGTAATGCCATGTGGATTGGGATTATCTGCGGTGTGCTCGGCTTGATTATCGCAGGCGGGATGATTGCCCTTCACAATCGGCAAGGGCCTGGAGCTGGTGGCGAAGCCGTCGAAAAGGTCGGGTGGACCATTGCCGGCGTACTCATCGCCGTGTCGGCACCGATTATTATCAGGCAGTTTGTCTAAAGGAGCGATGTGATGAGCGATAGCGGTGAGGAAAGGGAACGGAGTCCATTCGCATCCCCGTGGGTGATTGCCTCGGGTCTGATTGTCATTGTCGTTGTGGCGATGGGGATTGGGCTGGGAGTGGGGTTGGCGATGCGCGGCTTTAGAAACGAACAGACCGCTCAGTCGGGCCTGCCAACCGAAACTCCGACGGTGATCACATCCGCGCCGAGCCCATCGCCGTCGCTCATGCCCTCCCCGACCCCCACAGAGGGGGTACTCGGGATGGACTATGTATCTCAGCCATGTTACGTCGATGAGGTCAATATGTTGCCGCTGGGGCAAACGCCTCGAGCGACGCGGGTGAGTACTGTCCAGGGTGGCCGATCGGTTGAGGTTGCGACCAAGGCGGGACCCTTTTCCGCGATGGATCGCACGAATCTTTCGTATTGCTACTCCCATACGGTGGAGGGTGCGATTACAGCGGGTGCGAACTTCTTGTTACATGAGACGTGGGATACCGAACGGCGCGATTCGATCGCGATGGATCTTGCGGACAATTCCGACGGGACGCTCGCAGGTAAGGTTTTTGACTCGAGTCGCTCTCAGTCCGGTGTCTACTCCATGCGGCAGGCACATATCACGGGCTACTACTACGAAATCCGTGATGAGAACAATGTGCTTGTCGTCTATACCTTCGGAGACGATCCAAAGACACTGACCATTCCACTGCGCATGACGTGGGTGAAAGACTGGAAAGTCGTCTACCCAGAAACCCCTGACGCCTGGGGAATCGGTGAACTCACGGGTGAAGCAAAAACGCGCATCACCCCGTGGAGCGTGAACTAACGTGGGACTCGATTCCTTTGTCAGCGAAGTAACCAAGTCGCTGGGGGAGATCATCCTCAACTTGGGAACGTGGTGGGTGAAGGCACCTGTCCCCTCGCTCTTCGTTACGACATCACCTGCCTATCGGCTGCAGGACTACCTGCGTTTTCTCCTGGCCGCCGTGATGATCGCATCGCTGATAGTCGCGGGCATCCGAGTCGTCATTGACGGTCGTGGTGATTCACTGCGCCACGTCGCGCAGTCTCTCGTCACTGTCGTGGTTGTTTCGGGAGCTGGTCTCACGCTGGCATCCGCTCTCATTAGTATCTTTGACGAGACGGCGGTCTGGCTCTTGGATACGGTCACGCAAGATAGTGCCGAAACCTTCGGAAAACGAATCATTCCGGCCTTGTGGGAGAGCACCCATGTTCCGGGTGGCACAGTCCCTGTTCTCCTGCTCGCGCTGGCGGGGATCCTCGCGAACGTTATCCAGATGGCGATGATCTGGATTCGATCAGTCCTACTCATGGTGATTATGGGGCTGGCACCCATCATTGCCTCGACGATTGGAACATCCTGGGGCCGCGCCTGGGCCGGAAAGATCCTGGGCTTTTTCTCAGGACTGGTCCTCTACAAGGTAGCTGTGTCGATCATTTATGCGACGACAATTCTCTTCCTGACGTCGGAGAGTGGCCTGGACGGATTTGTGTCTTTTCTCGTCGGCGTCATGCTCATGGTGTTCGCGGCCGTGTGTCCGTTTGCGCTCGTGGGGCTGCTCATGCCCACGGGATCGATGATTGCTTCCTCAATGGGCGGGGGTGGCGCTGTGGCCGCGGGTGCAGCGTCGGTTGCCTCGGGCGCGGTCGACGTGGTGCACAGGGGGAGCGTTGCTGCAGACTCTGCACCGTCGTCACCATCCGGTGGCGGTGGGACGGGATCTGGGTCTCCGTCGGGAGCGACGACTGCTGCCGACGCTAGGGCGGTGGGCTCGAGTGGTGCCGTCGGCGCAGGTAACGGCGCTGCCGGCGGAGCGGCTAGCGGGGCGGCCGAAGGCGGGGCCGCTGCTGGTAGCGCAGCTGCTGGTGCTGCGACAGGCGGCGCGGCCCTCGTCGCGCAGGCCGTCGCAGAAGGCGCTTCACAAGCGCAACAAGGCATCAGTGACATGGTTGAGACCAGTGCGGAAGGAGCACGCGCATGAGCACGATTGGTGCAACAGAGACGGAGATTCGCACGTATGGGAACTGGCGGCACCCCAGGTTGGCGGGCATGGGCAAGTCGAGCTTCTTCGAGACGATGGCGCTGCTGGCGCTGCTTATCGCATCGATCCTCGTGTATGGATCGTTTGGTTTCGCGCGCGCAGCGGTACTGTTGCTGTCGGGGCTGTCCATTTTGGTGGCGATGGAGATCCGCGACGCCCATGGCGTGAGTGTCTGGGACAAGATGGTGGAGCGTGTGTCGTTTGCTCGGCGTCGTCGAGCTCGACGCACCGTGTACAGGTCCGGCCCGATCGGTGTTGTCCCGGGTGGGCGGGCGCGTCTTCCTGGCCTGCTCTCAGGATCCTGTATCAGCGAACATGTTGATTCGTACGATCGACCGTTTGCTCTCATTCACCACGGCAACGCTCATGTGAGCGTCATCATGGGGGTCGCTCCTGCAGGTATTGCGCTGGTTGATCAGGAACGCATCGACCAACAGGTTGCACACTGGGGTGCCTGGCTTGCCGACCTGGGAAGCGAAATAGGCATTGTCCAGGCCAGTGTCTGCGTGGAGACAGTGCCCGATACCGGCGGTGCCCTTGAGCGGCAGGTGAACGCTCGCCTCGACGCAAATGCTCCGGCGATCGCTCTGAGCGTGGTGCGCGACGCTGTTTCGCAATATCGCTCGGGTGCAGCGCAACTGCGCTGCACAGTAACCCTCACCTTCGACACGAAGCGCATGAGCGTCAAGAAGCGTTCAACCGACCAGGTGGCCCGCGAGATCGGGACACGCCTGCCCTACTTGACGCACTCGCTGGAAGCGGCCGGGACGGGGCCTGCCCACCTCCTCACAGCCGCAGACGTAACGCGCCTGGTGCGGGTCGCATACGACCCAGAGTCCGAACCGCTTTTCGAAGAAGCAACGGCCGCTGGCCAGAAGATTGACCTGGACTGGGAGGACCCTGGCCCCATTGGAGCCCACACTTCCTTCGATTCATTCCGTCATGATTCGGGCCTGTCACGCACGTGGGTGCTCACCAAGGCACCGTCGGGCGTCGTACAATCTGGCGTGCTGTCACGGCTCATGTCCATTTCGCGGGATGTGGAGCGTAAGCGCGTGACCCTCTTGCTGCGGCCCATTGATGCCGCCATGACGGGTGACATTGTCGAACGCGATACGACGACGGCCAGAGCGGCGGCCGGTATGTCGAAAAATGTCACGGCGCGCGCCGCTCGTGAGGTAGCGATCGCCAGGAAGAATGCGCAGGAGGAGGCCTCCGGTGCGGGCCTGGTCGACTTCACAGTCCTGGTCACTGCCACAGTGACGGGGGAGGACCTTGACGACACGGCTGCGGCCATCACTTCACTTGCGTCCGCGTCGAAGCTGCGCATGCGGCCCGCCTACGGGGCGCAAGACTCAGCGTTCGCACTCGGGCTTCCGCTGGGTGTCGTGCCGTCCTGGCAGAAAGTGTGGGCAGTATGAGCGTCACGGTCGCGGATCTCAACCGTCCCGGCGGTGGCGGCGTGACGCCACTTCCCCGCATTCACGACTATCGCGGCACGAGCGTGCAGGTGTGTGGCCTGTATCCGTTTGTTGCGGGTGGAACACCACCACCTGTCGGAGTACCACTTGGGCGAGCGACGGATGGGACCGGCGCGGTGTGCGCCGACCCCATCAGCTGGTTTCAGACGGGATTGATCTCCGCCCCATCTGCCATGGTCCTGGGACTCAACGGGTTGGGAAAATCCTCGCTGATTAGGAGGATGGTCTTGGGGGCCGAAGCATTCGGCATCCACTCCATGGTTGTCGGAGACGTCAAAGGCGAATACGCCGACGTCATCGACGCGCTCGGCGGGCAGATCATTCCCGTCGGACATGGAAAGACCAGCTTGAACCCTCTTGACGGGGGGAACGCCGACGAAGCGGCGGAGATGCTGCGGGCAGCCGGGTTCGCCCGTGAGGCCCAGGAAGTGACGGAAGCTGCTCACGAGCGCAAAAAACAGCTGGTGTGCTCGCTAATCCAGATCATTCGCCGGCAGGCACCCACCGATCGCGAGGAAACAATCGTCGATGCTGCCATCCGTGTCCTCGAGGAAACGCAGGCTGGCACGCCGACGCTCGCCGATGTTCTACGCGTCGTCCAAGAGGGGCCTGAGCCGCTCCATGCGGCCGCCCTCGATAAAGGAAAACCTGGGGAGTACGAGCGCCTTACTAACGACCTCGAGGCCTCACTACAGGCGCTGCTCATGGGGCGCTTTGGCTCGCTCTTCGCAGCGAAGAAAACCGTGTCCATGCGCATGGATGCGTCCGTTGTTTTCGATGTCTCCTCGCTCATGTACGCCGACGAGGACCTGCAAGCAGCGGTCCTGCTCTCATGCTGGTCCTACGGCTTCGCCACTGTCGAGGTCACCCAGGTTCTCGCCGACACGGGCCTGATCGCGCGGCAGCGCTATCAGCTCATCATGGATGAACTCTGGCGTATCCTTCGGTCCTCTCCCGGCATGGTCGAGCGCGTCGATTCGCTCACCCGCCTCAACAGGACGGTTGGTGTCGGCCAAATCATGATCACCCACTCCGTGGCAGACTTCCAGGCCCTACCGTCGGTCTCTGATCGACAAAAAGCTCAAGGCTTCATCGAGCGCTCAAAGATGCTGTTCATCGGCGGGGTTCCACCCAAAGAGGTGCGCGAGCTCAGATCTGTCATGGCGTTCTCACGACGTGAGGAAGCCCTCGTCTCGTCGTGGAACGCCCCTGGGGAGTATGACCCGATCACGGGGGGAAGCGCGGCCCCCGTCGGCCGCGGGAAGTTCCTCCTGAAAACCTCGGACGCCCCCGCCTATCCATTCCAGGTTGATTTCACACCGGTGGAATACGAGTTGTCGAACACGAATAAGAGGTGGTGACACCATGTGGGATTCCATGAGCGATAGCGGCCGCGGAATATGGCTCCTGCTCATCACGCTCGGGGTCGGTGGAGCATGCCTGTACGGCGCGAGGACGCTGTACACCTGGTGGACGGGGATCGAGCTTCCCTCGAATCTTCTGGAACTGACAGGCGGGATTATTCGGGGCCAGCAGCCACGTGCAGTGGCCGTCCTCGCGCTCCTCATTCTCCTGACCGGCGTCGCGGGCCTGGTCGGTATCACCCGGTGGCGCCACCGCGGCCCGCGGCGGCGTAAGCGGGGGGATCGCGTTGCGCGCAAGAGCGCGTCGCGGCGCGAGGTCGCTGTCCTGGGGGAGCGGGCGGCGGCCTCGCACGCATCCCGGCTGGGCGTCGTGGCCGATTCTCCTGGTTTGCCGATCGGGCGCATGGTCGCGGGCGGGGCGCCGCTGTATTCTTCGTGGGAGTTCGTCTCTCTCATGATTGCAGGCCCGAGGACAGGTAAAACCACCGCGTGGCTGGTCCCGCGGATTCTCGCTGCACCGGGTGCTGTTCTGGCGACGTCGAACAAGCGCGACATCGTTGATATCACTCGTGAACAGCGCAGTGGAAAGACGTGGGTTTTCGATCCGCAGGGGATTGCGGGTGAAGTGCAGTCCTGGTGGTGGGACATCCTGGCCGGTGTTCAGACTCCCGTTGATGCGGTGTCTCTCGCGGAGGTCTTCATCGATTCCCAACGCGATCCAGGTGCCACCAAGGATGCCTACTTCGATGGGGCATCGAAAGACCTGGTCGCTGCGCTGTTGTTGGCGGCCGCCCTCGGTGGCCGAGACATTCGTGCAGTGTACGAATGGCTGACGCGGCCCCTCGATGATGAGCCGGTGCGGATCCTGGAGCGCGCCGGTCAGATGATGACCGCGCAGTCGCTGCGCGGGATGATGAATCTGCCGACCGAGACCCGCGGCGGGGTGTATGGCGGTGCCTCCCAGACGATGTCGTTCCTGCTCAACGACGCGGCCCTGCGCTGGGTCCTACCACCGGCGGCGAGGGATGGCGAAAACGACGTGATGGAGTTTCGCCCCACCGACTTCGTGGCCTCGACGGACACGCTGTACTGCCTGTCGCAGGAAGGCCGTGGCAGTGCGTCCCCGATCGTGACGGCACTGACCGTCGCGGTCATTGAGGCCGCCCTCGAGCACGCAAAAACCCAGCCTGGCGGTCGGCTTGCGCTCCCGCTATTTGTCGCCCTCGATGAGGCCGCGAACGTGTGCCGGTGGAGGGAGTTGCCTGATCTCTATAGCCATTTTGGTTCTCGGGGTATCGTCGTCGATACCCTGCTGCAGTCCTGGAGCCAGGGCGCTAGTGTGTGGGGCGATTCGGGAATGAATAAGCTCTGGAGCGCCGCCAACGTCAAGGCGTACGGCGGCGGCGTCAGCGAGGACAAATTCCTACAGTCCCTGTCGAATCTGATCGGCGTGGAGTACGTTGACCAGGTGCAAACCTCCTCGAGTCGCCAGGGAACCTCGAGGAGCGTGTCTGTAGGTGCGGCTCAGCGCCCGATCGCGCCGGTGTCGGAGCTCATGGCTATGCCCCCGAACCGCGCGTGGGTTCTCGCGTCAGGAAGTCCCGCCGTGTACGTGCGCACGGTGCCCTACTGGGAAACCAAGAAACGATAGGAGAGAACCATGAGCGACGCCGCTCAGATCGAACAACAGCTGTCCATGCAGGCCGCGCAGCTCATGCGCGCCGCG
>ERZ772986.1679-NODE-1679-length-12395-cov-11.201135_pt1 | contig 12395 bp, 9 predicted proteins | sample MGYA00511898_ERZ772986 | MGnify/ENA primary metagenome ERZ772986 (study PRJEB29015, sample SAMEA2737934) | human oral metagenome | biome: human oral; feature: human-associated habitat; material: dental | place: China | collected 2148 ... | reverse complement strand
GGGTCCAGGATCTCAGGCTTCGGCATCACTTCCACGATGATTCGCCCCACGGCGTCCCTCCTTGTGTTGTCGGTGAGGATCCCGCCGCGCACCTCGCCCGGCGGGCAGGTCTGCTAGAGGACGGGGTCGGCGCCCGTCAGGCGGCGGTAGGCCCCGGCGTACCGGGCGGCGGTCGCGGCCACCACGGAGTCGGGCAGCGCGGGCGGGTTCTCCCCCGAGGCGCGGTCCCACCCGGATCCGGCCGAGGCGAGCCAGTCGCGCACGTACTGCTTGTCGTAACTGGGGGTGGGGCGCCCGGGGCGCCACTGGTCCGCGGGCCAGAAGCGCGACGAGTCGGGGGTGAGGATCTCGTCGGCCAGGACGATCCGCCCCGTGTCCGGATCCAGGCCGAACTCGAACTTCGTGTCGGCGATGATCACTCCGCGCCCGGCGGCGATCCCCCTGGCCCTCTCGTACAGGGCCAGGGAGGCGTCCCTGAGGCGGTCGGCCAGTTCGCGCCCCACCATGGCGGCCGCGCGCTCGAAGGTGATGTTCTCGTCGTGCTCTCCCGCCCCGGCCTTGGCGGCGGGGGTGAAGACCGGGGTGTCGAGGCGGGACCCCTCGGTGAGCCCGCCCGGCAGCCCGATGCCGCAGACGGCGCCGGTGCGGCGGTACTCCGCCAGGCCGGAGCCGGTGAGGTACCCGCGCACCACGCATTCGATGGGGACCATGTCGAGGCGGCGGCACACGACGGCGCGCGCGTCCACGGCGTCGGGCACGGCGCGCAGCGGGGGGCGGGGCGCCCCGGCGAGGGCGTCGGCCGCGTTCGCGGGGGCTGCGCGCCCCACGGCGAGGAGGTGGTTGTCGACGATGCCGCGCAGTTCCCCCATCCACCAGATCGCCATCTGGTTGAGGATCTTGCCCTTGCCGGGGATGGTGGTGGGCAGCACGTGGTCGTAGGCGCTGATGCGGTCGCTGGTGACCATGAGCAGGGCGTCGGCTCCTGCGGGGTCCTCCCCGTCGGGGGCGTAGATGTCCCGGACCTTGCCGGAGGCCAGGTGTATCCACCCGGTGAGTTCGACGTGCTCGCCCATTGTCCCTCCTGGTCCCCGCGCCTCAGCCGTCCAGTCCGGCGGGCCAGGTCGCGATGTCGGTGCGGTGGTGCTCGCCCTGGAAGCGGATGAGGCCGACCGCCTCGTAGGCGCGCTGGCGGGCGCGCTCCACCGTGGCGGCGCGGGCGACGACGTCGAGGACGCGGCCCCCGGAGTTGACGAGTGCGAGGGTGGGCTCGAATCCGCAGCAGCCGGCCGCCACATCGGCGGGGTCGTCCGTGATCTCCTCGGAGGTGCCCGCGTGGATGACGTGGACGCCGTCGAGCCGTTCGGCGGCGTCGATGCCCGTGATGGCGTGCCCGGTGTCGGCGGGCCCGGGGTAGCCGCCGGAGGCCATGACGACGGTGACGGCCGCGTCGGGGGACCACACGGGCGGTGCGGCGCCGGCCAGGGAGCCGGTCGCCGCGGCGTGGAGCAGCGGCGCCAGCGGGGAGTCGAGGCGCTCGAGGACGACCTGGGTCTCGGGGTCCCCGAAGCGGACGTTGAACTCGACGACGCGGATGCCCTTCGAGGTCATCGCGAGCCCGCAGTAGAGCAGGCCGACGAAGGGGGTGCCCCGGCGGGCCATCTCGTCGATGACGGGCTGGGCGATGTCGTGGACGATCTGGTCCACGGCGCCGGAGGGCAGCCACGGCAGGGGGCTGTAGGCGCCCATGCCGCCGGTGTTGGGGCCGGTGCCCCCGTCTCCGGCGCGTTTGAAGTCCTGCGCGGGCACCAGGGGGAGGGCGGTGGCCCCGTCACTGAGGCAGAAGAGGGAGACCTCGGGCCCGTCGAGGTACTCCTCGATGACGACGGCGCCCCCTTGGCGGGCCAGGCAGGCCGCGGCGTGCGCGAGCGCCTCGTCCCGCGACCCGGTGACGACGACGCCCTTGCCCGCGGCCAGGGCGTCGTCCTTGACCACGTAGGGGCTCCCCATGGCGTCCAGGGCGGCCCCGGCCTCGTCGATGGTGCGGCAGGTGCGGGATGCGGCGGTGGCGACGCCGGCGGCCGCCATGACCTGTTTGGCGAAGGATTTGGAGGCCTCGAGCCGTGCGGCTGCGCGGGTCGGGCCGAAGACGGGGACGCCCCGTTCCAGGACGGCGTCGGCGATCCCGGCGACCAGCGGGGCCTCGGGTCCGACGACGACCAGATCCACCTGCTCGCCCAGGGCGCGGCGCAGCACGTCGTCGGGGTCCAGGGGGTCGAGGGTGCGCGAGTCGCCCAGTCGCTCGAGGCCGGGATTGCCCGCTTGGACGACGAGCTCGACGGGGTGGTCGGTGGTGGACGTGCGCGCGAGCGCGCGGGCGATCGCGTGCTCGCGCCCGCCGTTGCCGACGAGGAGGATCTTCACAGTCCCACTCTAGCGGCCGTGGCGGGCGGGGCGGCGACGCCATCCCGTTCCTGGTCGCACGTCACAGTCCCCGCCGCCGCGCGCTCACCACGCCCCGTTCGGGTTGCCGGAGCGCTTGGAGTCGGAGCGGTCCTGCCGGTCCTTCTCGTTGCCGCGGTTCTTTTTCTGCAGGTCCTGGCGCTTCTGGCGGTCCGAGGAGTTCTCGTTGTCGTACCCCTCGTCCTCGTTCTTGCTCTTGCCCTGGCCGCCCTTGTTCTGCTTGTCCTTCTGGTCCTGGCCCTGGTCGCCCTGGTCCTGCTTGTCCTGGCCCTGGCCGCCCTGGTCCTGCTTGTCCTGGCCCTGGCCGCCCTGGTCCTGCTGGTCCTGGCCCTGGCCGCCCTGGTCCTGCTGGTCCTGGCCGCCCTCGCCCTGCTTGTCCTTGGCCTGCTGCTCCTTGTCGCCGAGGCGGTCCGTGGAGTCGTCCGCCTGCTCCCCGGGGTCCTGCTGGCCGCCGCCACCGCCCTGTCCGCCGCTCTGCTGGTCGGACTGGCCGCCGCCGCCCTGTCCGCCGCTCTGCTGGTCGGACTGGCCCTCGCCGTCGCCGGACTGGTCCTGGCTGGAGGAGGGGGACTGGCACGGGGAGATGATGTCCTTGGCCTCGGAGTACGCGGTGGCGGCCCCGGACCAGTCGGCCGACGCGGCTTTCGCGTCGCCCTGGATCTCGATGCCCAGGGCCAGGTTGATGCGCACCTGGCACTCGTAGGAGTAGGTCTCGATGCGGCCGGGCTCGACCTCTGTGGCGGTGGGGACCTGCTCCTTCGCCGTGCGCAGCAGGCCGATGCCGCCATCGGTGTCGCCCTCGCGCAGCATCGTGGTCCCGAGGTTGTAGTTGGCCACCCAGGGCTCGACCCCGCTCTTCGTGAGGGTCTTCTGCCCCTCGTAGCCGGCCTGGGCGCTCGCGTAGTCGGAGTCGGTCCAGTGCCCCAGCGAGGCGCGGGACCACAGGGTGAGGCCGATGAGGTACGTGGACGCGGCGAGGCCGATCAGCACGAAGGGGAGGGACCACAGCAGCGGGCGCAGCGCCTTGCGGGACCTGCGGGGCTTGGCGGCAGGCCCGCGCGCGGCCTTCGCCTTCGGCGAGGAGCCGCCCGTGTCCGCCTCGGGCGCGCCGAAGGGGACGAGCACGTCATCGGGGTCGGCGGACGGTGGGCCGACGGGGGGGAACTGGCCGTCAGATGGCATGGGACCTCCTCAAAGAGCGCGCGCGTATGGCCAGTGCGGCGCCCTCCCACGCCATGAGGGCCCCCAGGACGAGGGCCAGCGGCCACACGACGTACCGGTACGTGGAGAGCAGGTTGCGGGTCTCGGCCACGTCGGAGGCGCCGTCCATGAGCGAGGAGCACTTGCCCTCGATGTCCGCGGTGCTCGGCGAGTGGATGTAGTCGACCCCGAGGCGCGAGGCGATCGCCTGGAGCTTGTCCTCGTCGATCTTCGAGATCGCCACGGGGTCGCCGGCCTGCGAGCGGTCGTGGATGTACTCGTCCTCCCCGGAGTCGCCGTCCGAGCCCGATTGGGCGTCCGTGGTGGGGTCGCCGCCGATGCGCCGGACCTTCATGGGCCCCCCCTCCTTGGAGCCGTAGCCGATGACGAGGCCGCCGTCGATGTAGGGCTTGACCTGGTCCCAGTCGCTCTCCTCACCGGGGCTGTTGGCCGACCAGTGGTCCTGGTTGGAGGTCTCCCCGTCGGTGAAGACGAAGAGGGTGCGGAGGTTCTGGGGGTGCTTCTGCTTGTTCTTCTCCAGCATCGTCGCCAGGTGGGAGGCGGGCCGGTCCGGGGAGGAGCCCTGGGAGGATTCGGAGAGCTCCTGGACGAAGGTGGCCATGTACGAGGTCACCGCTGTGGAGTCCGTCGTCAGCGGCAGTTCGGTGCGCACGCCGGAGTCCCAGCTGATGATGGAGAAGCGCGAGCCGGCCATCTTCTCGAGGATGGTCGCGACGTCCTGGCGGACCCCGTCGATCCGGGGCTTCTTGCCGTCCCAGTCCTCGGCCACCATGGAGCCGGTGCGGTCGATGACCAGGTAGACCTCGACGGAGGAACTCACCTGGGTCGCTTCGCCTTCCACGGAGGGGCCCGCGCAGATGAGCGCCACGACGACCACGGCCAGGGCACGGCGCACGGCGTCGTTCAAGTGGGGGCGCGCCGAGCGCTTCCACATGAGGAACACCATGGCGGTGCCGATGACGAGGATCGCGATGATGACCGCGATGTGGGCGATTGGCCGGAATACCATGTCACACCCTCCCCAGGGCGATCATGCCGAAGAGCGCGAACATGCCCAGGACCGTCCACGCGAGCGCGGAGGCGGGCTTGTCGGTCTCCAGCATCTCCCCCGAGCCCTCGAGGTCGACCTTCTGCTGCTCCTCGATCGCCGCGATGACGCCCTGCACGCTGGCGGGGTTGGAGGCGTCGTAGAACTCGCCCCCCGTCTCCTTGACGAGCGTCTCCAGCTCCCGTCCCTCGCTGGACAGGAACGTGGACCCGTCCGAGGGGTACAGCGCGGTGACGACGACGTTCTGGCGCTTGGCGAAATCGATCGCGTCCTTCAAGGTGTAGATCTGGTCCCCGAGGATCTCGTTGTCGGTGGCCAGCAGGATCATCCGCGAGCGCTCCTGGTCGTAGTGGTCGAAGCCGAGCACGCAGGAGGCCAGTCCGTCGCCGGCCAGGGAGGAGCTGCCCCCCTGGGAGTCGAAGGTGTCCTCCAGGTACTCCAGCAGCTCGTTGGAGACGTACACTCCGGAGGCGCTCTTGCCCTGGAAGCCGTTCTCCATGATCTCGCTCATCTCCTTGAGCACGTCGTCGGCCAGCGTGTAGTCGTCGGTGAGGGGGAACTTCGTGATGGAGCGGGCGTCCCAGAGCTGCAGGGAGATGCGCTCCCCGGAGAAGTGCTGGACGATCTGGCGGAACGCCTCGCCGATCTTGCCGTCGTAGGGGATCATCGACCCGGATGCGTCCAGGCACAGGACTATGTCGCGGGTGGAGAGCTTGTCGTGCTTGACCTGGCGGTCCACCGGGGCCCCGGCGCTGATGGCGACGGCGACGACCGTGAGGAAGAAGCAGACCACGACGGAGGCGAAGACGAGGCGGGTCCGCCTCACGAGCGCCTGGTACTTCGGGAGGGACCTCAGGTAGCCGGTGTTGGCCACCCACCCCTTCTTGTCGGCGCGCTTGCCCGCGTCGCGGGCCAGCCACCAGCCGATGACGGTGGCGGCCAGGACGACGCCGATGACGACGAAGACGAGCCATGTGAACCTCATGCGCCCACCGCCTGCGAGGCGAGGGACAGGATGCCGTCCACCGAGGGGCGGCGGGGCGGGGGCGGGGGCGCCATGTCCCAACCGGCGGCCAGGAGGGGGTTGTCAGGGCGCTCGCCGCGGCCCTGGTCGGCCCCCTCCTGCTCGTCGCCGACGAAGCTGGGCTCCTCGCACGCCTCGAGGACTTCCGCCAGCTGGGGCCATGTGGGCACCAGTGCGCGGATCTCGGCGACTGTGGCGACCTCGAGGTCGCGTCCGGAGCGCTCGGTGCCGAGGGCGCGCATGAGGCCGGCGATGGCCAGGTGGGTGCCGCGCTCGTCGAGTTCGCCGCTGGCGTTGCGCTGGGCGATCTGGTCGATGAACTCGTAGTAGCGCGAGCGCCGGGCGTCGGAGATGCTCTGCAGGTCGGTGACGGTGCGCTCGCGCGAGTGCCACCAGCTCCACAGGCTGTAGGCCACCCAGCCGACCACTAGGAGCAGGATCGCAGCGCCCGCGACCCACATCCAGTGCGGGTAGATGACGGGGTCGCGGAGGTAATCGGTGGCGTCACCGGACATAGCCGCCCCCTTCGCCCGCGCGGGCGGGCAGGGCGGTGCGGACGGGAGCGGTGCGGGGCGCGTCCGTCACTCGTAGTGCCATTCCGATTCTCTTCCCTGTTCCCATTGGGGCGCCGGTGGCCGACCACCCGGTCATGTGCTGGTACCGGCGCCGCGTTCACCTGATTGTGCCACGCCCGGGGCGATAGTGCTATCGCCGGGGGGCGGGCGCCTCGCGGGGCGGCCGCCCCCAGAGATCGGAATTGCTCAACAGGGTTTTTGACGAATCATTCTGTGTTCGCGCGGTTTCCCGAGCGGGACGGGTACCCGGAGCGCCATACGTAGACACCGATGAGTGACACTCCCCCCAGCAGGCCCACGGCCCACCACGGGAAGCCGGGGATCTCGGGAGCGGCCCCCGCGGCGTCCACGTCCTTCTGGGGAGTGGGGTAGACGCGCTCCCCGGTGATGAGGATGCGGTGGGTGTTGATGCCCAGCGGCGTGCACGTCACCAGCGTCGCCAGGTCGCGCCCCGGCTCGGCGCGCAGCGCCTCGGTCTCCTCGGGCTCGACGACCTTCTTGTCGATCACGCTGTAGGTGAGGACCTCGCCGAAGACCTCGAAGGTGAAGGTGTCGCCCGGCTCGACCTTGTCCAGGTCGGTGAACATGCGCGCCTCGGCCAGCCCCCGGTGCCCGGTGATGACCGTGCGCTGCCCCTGGCCGCCTACGGGCAGGGAGGTCCCCTCCAGGTGCCCCAGCCCCTTGAGCAGGGTGTCGTCCGAGGTCCCGTGGTAGATGGGCAGGTCGATGTCGGCGGCGGGGACCTTCAGCCGGGCCATCAGGCCCGTCCCGTCCGCTGTGAGGATGGAGTCGTAGTCGAGGCTGTCATCCCCCGAGGTGCCGTCGCCGGTGGGGACGTTCGCGTTCGCCTCCAGCACCGCGCCGACGCTGAGCGCGTCGTTGTACCTGCGGGCCAGGGCGAGCTGCTCGTCCGCGGAGGGGTCGGCGCGGCCCACGGATCCCTCGTACTGGGCGATGACCTGCGACTGGTTGTACTGGACGATCCACGCGGAGATCGACGGGTACAGGAAGAGCAGCAATCCGGCGAGGCCGAGCAGGGAGGGGATCAGCGACAGGGGCGAGAACCTCCACCTGCGCCCTCGGGGGGCGGGGGCGCGGGATCCGGAGGGGGCACTGGCCTCCTCCGCGGGCGCGCTGGGGGAGGCGGTGCCGCTGGCGGGCGGGGGCGGAGCGGGGGCGTCGTGCGCGGCGCTCGCGCTGCGGGGCGTGTGTGTCATAGCGCGTCTGCGCTGGGGGGAGCCCGGGGCGCGGGCTCCCCCCAGTCGCGTCAGGACTGCCGGTTCTTGCGGCGCCTGATGGCCGCGCCTGCCCCGGCGGCGCCCAGGCCCGCGATGATGCCGCCGATCAGGTAGGCGTCAGCGCCGAATCCGCCGGTGAGCGGAATGCCCGGAACCGTCTGCTTCTGGTTGCTGATCGGCGCGAGGGCGTGGTCGAGCGCGTCCTTGCCGATGGTGAAGCCGTGCGGCGTCGTGTCCAGGCGGTACCCGGCGGGCGCCTTCTTCTCCGTGAGGGTGTAGGCGGTCCCGCTCCACGGCAGGCCCTTCACGGTGAAGGATCCCGCTGCGGGGTCCGCGTCGTAGTACGTGGCGCCGGGGGACTTGGGGCACTGGGCGGCCGAGGCGGCCTGGCAGTCGGCGATGTCCACCGAGTCCTGCAGGGCGCCGCCGCTGATCGTCCACTCCGAGCCGGCCAGCGGGGAGGCGCCGTCCGAGGCGTCCACCTTCTTCCAGGTCACGGACCCGGTCTTGCGATCGTTGACGACGGCCTTGTCCAGGGCGGCGTCCAGGGCGGCGGGGGTGATCGTCGGGAAGGTGAGCCGCGCGTTGCTCAGCTCGTACCCGGCGGGGGCGCTGGCCTCGCGGATGGTGTACGTCCCCCACTTGAGGCCGTCGACCTTGAAGGATCCGGGCACGGGGTCCTGGTCCTTGTAGGGGCCGGTGGGGCACGGGCCCGCGGTGCAGTCCTCCACCGTGGCGTTGCCGTGCACGTCCGGGCCGGTCAGGCGCCAGCTGGTGCCCGCCAGGGGCGTGGTCCCGTCGGAGTCGGCCTTCTGCCAGGTCAGCGATCCGGGCTTGCCGGTGTTCGTGATGGCGCACAGGACGCGGTCGGTGTTCTGGACCAGGACCTGGGCCCTGCCGTCGACCGTGGCCCCGGCCACGGACGAGGAGTAGTTCTCGCCCAGGGTCCCCGGCGCCTCCTGGCAGCTCCACTGCCCGGACTCGTAGCCGGCGCCGCCGGGGTTCGCAGTGGTCTCCGCGATGTCGTTGTTCCCGGTGCGCACCACCGTCGGACCGCCCGTGGTGCCGTTGCCGCTCAGGGTGAAGCCGTTGGCCCCGCCCGTCAGCGCCCACTGGTCGGCCGCCAGGCCGCCCACCTCGTTCGAGGAGTACTTGTCATCGACCTGCTTGACCAGCTGCAGGGTGGGCACGCGCACGGCGATGCGGTAGTCCTCGACCTCGCCGGTGGCCGTGCCGCCAGTGGGCTTCTGGCCGTCGCCGTTGTTGTCGGCGGTGATGCGCAGGCGCATGAAGGTCTCCGCGCCTGTGCCGTCCTCGCCGTCCACGGAGCGCACGACGTCACCTGGCACGGTCCACGACAGGGTGGCGCTGCCGGAGGCGGAGCAGGCGACCTCGTCGGACTTCTCCGCGTCGTCGAAGACGCCGTTGCGGTTCCAGTCGACCCAGCCGGCCACCTTCCCGTTGCCCTCGCACTTGACGGCCTGGGTGTGGGTGGCGCCGGGCTGGGTGCGGATGCCGTCGGCGGGCACGGTGATGCCGTCCTCGTCGTTGGGCTCTCCGACGATGTCGTCGCCCTTGGCGTCGGCGCTGAACGACTGCGTGGGCTCCGCGTCGATGCGCTCGCCGAGGCGGGGGGAGCCCTTCTCCATGTACATCTCGGCCTGCGGGGAGACCTTGAAGAGGTCGGTGGTCGCCCTGACCTCGCCCCCGCGCCACGAGGGCTGGAAGAGGGAGGAGGCGACGCCGTAGGAGGCGGGGGCGTCGCCGAAGTCGGTGGCGACGACCAGGCCCAGGGCGACGGCGGAGTAGCCCGCGCCCTGCATGGTGATGGTGGCGGAGGTGGCGCCCTCCATGAACATGACGGCGTCGGGCCCGCCGTGCCCGTTCGGCTTGGAGTAGCTGCCGCCCGACTGGTAGACGCACTCCTCGTCGGAGGGCATGAGGCGCAGGGTGCGCGAGCCGTTGGAGAGGATGCCGTCGGTGGTGACCTGCTTGCCAGTGTTCTTGCTGATGCACTTCTGCGAGCGGATGGTGTCCAGGACCCTCCAGCGCGGGGGCTTGTTGCCGGCGGTCGTCTTCACGGTGGCCTGGACCCACTCGTCCTGCCGTTCGCTGGTGGCCCAGCTCTTGATGCCGTAGCGCTTGGAGGAGGCCTCGGCGTCGGCGAAGACCAGGCCCTGGACGGGCACGTTGGTGATGGAGCCGTCCTTGCCGTAGATCTCGGCCTTGCAGGTGTAGTCGACGCTGACGCGGGCGTTGTAGCCCGTGGGGCGGTGGTCGGTGCTCTGGTCCCAGGGCTTGCCGTCCCAGGCGTTGGCCCCGTTGTAGGCGTAGCCGTTGGCCAGGCCGATGACCATCTGGTTCTTGTTGACGTAGTTCGCCGGGTACGTCAGCCCGGGGTGCCACACCTCTGAGCCGTCGCTCCACGAGCCGGGCCCTCCGACGTTGTAGAGGTTGTCGAGGGCGTCGCCGGCCCACGTGCCGGGGATGGTGGCGACCAGGGGGCCCTCGGTCTGCTGCTTGGGGGTGCCGGGCGCGGGGGTGTCGTGGGTGAGGTTGGACAGGGTGCAGGTGGTCACCAGGGAGCCCGCGTCGCCGAGGTCCCGGTGGTTGACGAAGTCCTTGGGGCCCTCCCCCACGCCCAGGACGGGGACGTTGGGCTTCTCTTTGCCCTTGAAGTCCTTGTCGTAGTCGGCCCACTGGAGCCACTGGATGGATTCCTTGAAGCGCCCGGAGCCGCCGGTGGCGAAGGTGGCGGGCAGCGAGTTGCTGGGGACCCCCTCGCCTGCCGCTTGCGCCGGTTGCTCCGTGTTGGCCAGGACAGGGGTGGCGCCGATGGCCGCGCAGACCACGAACGCGACCACGAAGCGCGCGAGCCGCCTGGTGCGGGGCTGTGGACGGACGTGTTGGGACACTTCAACTCCAATGACTAGGTTTTATAGAAAGCGTTATTAAGCAAATACTGTGGGGGACGCACCGCGGGTCGGCACGACCGTGGAACCGGTCTCCCGGCCGTGCCGACCCGCATGGGGTCCGGGCCGCGGGGCGCTGCCCCGCGGCCCCGGGGGTGTCAGGCCTCGCCGCGCTTGCGCGAGCGGATGACCAGGGTGGAGCCAACGGCGATGAGCGCCAGGGAGACGCCGCCGATGGTCATGAGCAGCTGGCCGTTGGCGCCCGTGAGGGGCAGCTGGGGCACGGACTGCTTGGTGTTGGGGATCTGGGCGTTGTACGAGGCCAGGGCCTGGGCGCCCTTGACGACCTCGATGGGGGTGGTGGCCGTCTGGGGCAGGACGAAGCCGGCGGGGGCCTCGATCTCCTCGACGACGTAGCAGCGCTTGGCGGCGTCCTTCGAGCCGGCCCCGGCCGAGCCCACGGAGTCGCCGATGTAGAGGCCGTCGATCTTCACAATGCCGTTGACGTCGGAGACGAAGTCGGTCTGGGGCGCGCCGCCGTTGATGCTCACCGGGATGGGGTCGCCGGTCTTGGTCGCGGTGGAGCAGTCGGCGGCGTAGGGGTCGGCCGCGTTGAAGACGTTGAACTTCGCGCCGCGGACGCCGACCTTGGTGGCGTTCTCGGTGTCAGCGTCGTACTTGAAGAGCTGGACGTTGCCCCAGTCAGTGGAGACCTCGGGGGAGGTCGGCGGGTTGTCGGGCTCGAACGGGGGGACCGAGGGCGGCTCGTTCGGGGGGATGGCGCCGTAGGTCGTGTCCTGGACCAGGTCGGCCTTGTTCTTGATGGTGCCGTCGCCGACGGCGCTCACCTTGCCGGCGAAGACCGCCACGAGCTTCTTGCCGGGGTTGGCCTTCAGCTTCGCCAGGCCGGCGCGCTTGAAGGAGACGACGACCAGGTTGTCAGTGTTGGTCTGCTCGTAGTCGGTGTTCTCGACCAGGGTGTCGTCGCCCAGGGTGATCTTGGTGACCTTGCCCTCGGTGAGGCGGGAGTCCAGCTTGTCGCGCAGGTAGAAGTAGGTGAACTGGGACTCGGCGTCCAGGTTCGGCGTGGTCGTGGAGACGGGGAACTCGACGACCGAGCCCAGGCCGAAGCCGTTGACGCTCTGATCGGCGATGGTCTTGTCGATCTCGATCTTCTGGTTCTTCGGGTAGGCGTGCACGTCGTAGAGCCACTTGCCGTCGCCGTCGTTCGTGGTGTTCGGGAAGGGGACCGTCACGACGAAGGGCTTGGCCTTCTCGACGATGTCAGCGGGCGCCGCGGTCTCGCAGACCAGGTAGGCGGCGACCGGCAGGTTCGCCAGCGTGGTCACACCGGCGCCATCGGTCGTGCCCTCGGCCGCGGCATTGGCATCGACCGCGGGCGCGCCGGCGCCGAGCGTCGGGGCCGTCGGATCCGCGCAGGCGTTGGCCGGGACGTTGCCGGCCAGGGCGGACAGCTTGTCCCAGTCGGTGGGCTTGGACAGGTCGAGCCCGGAGAGCTTGAAGGCCTTGAAGGTGACGCCCCCGACGCCGTCGCCGCCGGAGTCGGCGGTGCCGTCGACCTTGCCCATGGTGCCCGAATCGTTCTTCAGGTGCTTGTGGACGATGATCGAGCCGATGGCGCTCTGATCGATGGTGCCGTAGGCCGGATCCGTGGCGAAGGCCGCAGCGCTGGTCGCGATGACGCCCGCCGCCCCGATGCTCAGGGCCCCGGCGGCGGCGATCATCCGCCGCCCGAGGGGCGCGTGTTTCCTGCTCACTCGTCTTCCTCTCAATACTTCCGCACTCTGTGTGGTGACGGGACTGGGTGATTCGGTAATGAGTATAGGGGAACCTTTAGGGCAATACGATATTTACCGGAAAATGTGACGCGGACGTTACTTTCACGCGGGAAACCGG
>ERZ772986.1674-NODE-1674-length-12409-cov-2.267929_pt1 | contig 12409 bp, 10 predicted proteins | sample MGYA00511898_ERZ772986 | MGnify/ENA primary metagenome ERZ772986 (study PRJEB29015, sample SAMEA2737934) | human oral metagenome | biome: human oral; feature: human-associated habitat; material: dental | place: China | collected 2148 ... | reverse complement strand
ATAATAGTTTATCCATGAAGACATAAATGTATACAAATTGATATTTTTTAATCTAGGAGACAATGTTGATATCAATGCAAGTAATTCAGAAAACTTTTTAGGTTCATTTTCTTCATAATTACGTTTTATATCAGCAGCTTGAATTTCATCTACGTATTTAAAATGTTTGCTTGAAATTATATTAATACTTTCTTCACTGTCATTTATATTGAATATATGCTCCAAGAAGAATCTATTAATATAATATTGTAAAGAATCAAATACAACTTTATCTGGTGCTACTGAATAATCTTTATTGATTATTCTTGTAACAAATTGCGTGTATACATTCATTAATACTTTTGCCAGATATTGATTTGAAGCAAGTAATCCATAATTACGTTTCAATGCATTTGCTATTAATGCACCTGATAAAAGATCTCTCAAATTTGGAGCTTGGAGAGAATATGTTCCTTCTCTAGTCATTGTGATATATTTATCCTGTCTCTTAAAAGATAAAAATGGTACTGTCATCGTTAAAGCCATATCTGAGTTCTCTGTAAATACTAAAACAGTATCACCCATCTCATATGCTCTTAATGCTGCAACGATAAATGAATCCGATATTTGCTTAATTGATATATATGCTGCTTGTATATCATCTATTTGCAAATGTTTTCCATTCTTTATAAGATTGATAGCTCTCGTTATAATATCTTTATCCTTGTTCTTTTCATTAAGATCATTGAAAATCTCCGATGTCTTTAAAGAAGATTCCATAAAACCTGTCATCATTATTAATTCACTCCTTTCAAATTTTAATTGTTGGTCATCCCATTATACGGTAATAGCTCATACTTAAATAGATCTATTAATGAATACAATTGCAAATCATTTAGTGTTAAATATATTTCAGATGGTATAGGATCAGTTGATTTCAACATATCGATGTTTAGATTCAATTTTGTATGATCTGTAATGATCGTTACAAGAGTTCTCATTAAATCTAGACTATCTTTATATTCCAATAATAAATCTGCTTGTTTAGGTTTTAATGAATTTAGATGTTTATAAATATTCTCTATATTATTAAATTCATTTATTAATCTAATAGCTGTTATCTCACCTATTCCAGGTATTCCTGGAATATTATCTCCTTTATCACCTTGAAGCATTTTCATTTCTATCCATTGATCAGGTGTCATTTTATAATTATCCTCTAAATAATATAAATCTATTATCTCACTATTTCTTGGATTCATTATATAAGTACGATCATCTATCAATTGATATAAATCTTTATCAGATGATACTATTACTGTATCCATATCCGTAGATGAAGATACTAATCTTGATATCATTCCTAATACATCATCGGCTTCATATTCTTCATTATTAATCATCGGAATTCCGAGTAAAGAAGATAAATGTGATACATACTTCATTTGATTTATAATATCTTCATCTGCTGGTTTACGTTGAGCTTTATATGGTTTATATAATTTTCTTCTAAATGTTTTATTTCTAGATAAATCATTACATAATACAACATATTCTGGATTGAATGTTTCTAAATATGATTTTAATTTATAAAAGAAACCTTGTATAGCATTTACATTCATTCCTTTATCATTAATCACTGGCTTATTATAATAAGACATAAAGACTACGTTATTAAAGTCAATACATAAAACTATTTTATTCATATAATTCCTCCCCTATTTACAAAAAATAATATATAAATAAAAGATAGAGGGGAATTCCCCTCTATCTTATTTCAATCATAAAAGGCTTTTTAACTCCATTGACAATTACATCATTTATCGTATGATCTATTATACCTTTACTTCCGACCATATTCTTTTTGGCTGTAGATGAATCTCTAGCCATACCGATTGTAGCAAGATTAGAGTAATTCTTATCCCTGAATTCAGGTTGTAGAATTACATAATCTTTCATATCTTTAGAAAATCTTCCTCCAGGTGTAATTGGTAAATCTGATAATTTATTATGAAATTCAAATTTATTACCTGAAAAGAAATTATTCCATCCATATAAATGATATCCAAACAGTTCCCATCTATACTTGGCATTAATCTTAATAGTAATATTTTTAAAAAGATTATATTGATTTCTTTCTTCATAATAATCCGGAATATGAGATATAGATGTTACGTTATACATTTTATTATTTTTATCTATTGCAAATAATTGTCCATCGTAACACACAATACCCTCTTCTTTATATTCATTTCTATTAAATTCAAATAAAACACTTTTATCTGTGTCATTCATCTCTTTCCAATTCTCTCCAGTTACATAAATATTATATGGAACTTTTTTATTGAATTTAAGATTTGGAAAATCAGGATGTATTTTATTTTTATTCAATCTATAAATGAATTTAAATCCGATTATATCTTCTTCCGTTAAAGGTTTTGAAGATGAGACTTCTCTAAAGATACCATTTACTTTTACATATTGATTAGTAGATTCTCTAAATACTCCATTGACTTTCACGAGAGATGAATTTATGGTTCTATATGACCCGTTACACCGTGTAAATATCGCCATATTCTTACCTCCTCTTCAGATGAAGAATTTTTGTATTTGTTTAGCATAGCTTCCCATTCTTCATAAGTCATTTGATTTAGAGTTACTATTATAACTTCTTCATATTCTTTTGGAACCATCTTTCCTTGATTCCTAGGATTCTTTATTTCTCTTCTTACTTGTCTGATATCATTTACAATTGTATATCCTTCTCCAATTGTATATAATGGACTCATGATTGTTTCATTATTTCCACCCTCTGGAATATATGGAGGATCTTCTGGACCACCTGGATCTTGAGGTGGATTTCCTGGTCCATGTCCTTCACCACCATATCCACCTTTATTAATATCTATATACTCATCATAGGCATACAATTTAGTCAATACATATTTTTTATTAAACATCTTTTTGACTTCATCTAAACCTATTGATGGATCTAATTCAATACGAAGTGTATCTCTTTCTATTCCATCTATTATAGAAGGATATCCAAATATCACTCTTACATTGATATTATCATTTGGATCATTTATGATTGTAGAATCAGCAAAAAATTTTAAAATCATTTATATCACCTCCTATTGATATTGCATCCATATTGATCCATTTCCAGGATCAACCAATGAGCCATTTAAATAAATCATTCTTGGTGCATTTCCACTAATTATAGTATTACGCAACCACGATGATTCATACTCAACATCATTTGATTCATTAACTCTAATCTTTTCAGGTAGAGCTGTATTATTTGATATCTTACTTCCACTGATAGAATTTTCTTGAACCTTTTCATTATTGATTGCATCTGGAGCTATTTGATTTGGTTTTATAGCATGATCATAAATATGTTTGGTATCTATCATTCTATCATCTGAAAGATGTTGAGCTCTAATTGATTGAGTAGCCAATTTTCTTTCTGTAACAGAATCATCTTCCAATTTAGAAGTATCTATAGATCTATTTACTATTTTATCTCGTGATACTGAATCTGGTGCAAGTTTAGGATTTGTTACAGCATTATCTTTAATATTCCTTGTATCAATAACTAAATCATTTGGAATATTAACAGGATGATCTTGAAGATACTTTTCTATTATTTGAGTTATAGTATTTTTTATATTACTATTATCATCAAGATTATCAAGATCTTCTAATGCCTCTGCAACTTTTATTCTTATTCTATCTTTATCTATTGGAGATACGTTACTTGCTTCTCCAGATACATTTTCTAATTTCTTATCGACGAAAACATTAACCCATTTTGTATCTGGTATCTGATTATTATTAGCATCCTTTTCAGGTCTACGTTCAATAATAGGATTTCCCTTCAATAATAAATTCTCATTTAATTTAGAAGATGATATAGTAGAATCAAGTATCATTTCATCAACTATTTTCAAAAATTCTATATCATTATTATTTATACCCAATACAGATTTCTTTGGATCAGTATCAGTTCTTCTTAATTTTTTAGCCGGTATCGTTCTATCTACGAAATAATCAGCTGATATTTTAGTCCATTTTGCTCCATCTAAAGGACTATTGTCTGTTCCCAATATTGCAAATGGCATATCAGTTTTCATTATATGTTTACCAGTAATACTATCTGCTTCTATATTAGATGAACCCATTACAAAGTTTTTCAATTTATCCATCGTGATTGTATTATTAGGAATTTTATCATTTGTAATTGCATTCTCTTTTATATTGATTGAATTAATAGTATTATTCTCTATCATCTCTCCATTTATTTTCATATAATATGCAGGAGTATCTTTATCTCTTACTCCTAATATCATATTCTTTTCTGGAGATTTAAATAATCTACTGCTTGTAATAGAAAATGGTTCAATCATATCCGTAGATATTTTTGTCCACTCTGGATCATGATCTGATAGTTTAGTAGCCAATACAGTATTAGAATCTGCTATACGAGCAAATTTAGATGGTGTAATAGATTCATCTGCAATAGCATTTGTTGTAACAGAATCTTTTGCCATCATCTTATCAATTACTTTTGTATATACAGGATGTCTATTATTATAAGCAGCCGCTAATACCATATTATCTTCTTCAGATTGAAATATCTTTTCAGATGTTACAGAGTCATCTGTTATATGTCTATTCTGTATAGCTCTATCTTTAATATGAGATGCAAGAATATTATTCTCTTTTATCTTTTCTGATAGAATAGAATTATCTTTAATCTTTACTCCATCTATACCTTGATCAGCTATCATATCTTCATTAACTTGACCCCAGAACGGTTCCCCATCTACTTTATCTACTACCAATACTCTATTCTTTACTCTAGATGAGAATAAATGTCTACCTGCTATAGAATGAGGTTCTATATTTGCATCAGTTATTTTATAAGATGATAATTTATTTGTAACCCATTGAGTAGAAGATATAGTTCCATCATTAGATTCTGATGTTGGAAGATTTGTTAATGCCGGATATCCTGTAAATTTAATTGAAGGAGAAATATTTTCTCCAGTTATAGTTCCATTTTGTATTTTATCTCCAGTAATAGCTTTATCAAATATCTTTCTATTTGTAATTATTTTATCCAATAAATGATCTGAAGATATTGTATACTCTGCTATCTTAGTTCCATTAACCGTACTATCTTTCAGATGCCTTGATTCTATCATTCCATCTGGAATTAAAGCAGGAAATACTTTAGACCATACTGGAGTAGAATTAGGAGCGTTTGTAATAAGAATCATATTCTTATCTTTTCCGCCTAACATTTTTTCTACAGTAATAGATCCATTCTTCAAATGAGTATTTGATATACTATCATCAGCTATCTTATTTCCTTTGATAGACTTATCAGCAAAGTGATCTGATAATATAGATCCATCTTCAATCAATTTACCAGTAATGACTTTATCTGCTAACTCATCTGATGTAATTGATTTTGGATTTATTGTAGCAGATATAACATTATTCTCCAATACAACATTCACATGTTTTCCATCAGATCCAGTATACTTATTATGAATAGCTGCTAAAGATACTTTCTTTATTATACCTGATAATTCTTTCACTATCAAAGTAGCATCTTCTTCATTAAATTCTATTTCATCAACTAATCCATTCGTAATGATATTAACACCCTTACGTGTTCCGTCATTATATATAGCATTAAGTCTACCAGATATTTGATTATATTCCAATTTAGTAATAAAATTCATTAATCCTGTATTCTCATCTATTACTTTTAGCTTCTGATTTAATTTATCTAACTCAGCTTGTGTTAATAATGATATAGGTTTATCTTTGTCTGCTGTATTATCCACATTACCTAACCCAACTTGTTCTTTTGTAACATTATGTGGATTATTATGATTCGTAATATGTTCCAGATATGTTTCATTAGTAACAGCACCTATTTGTTCAGCTGTAACTCTATGAGGATTGTTGTAATTTGTAATATGAGCATTATTAACATCTCCTATCTTTTCTAATAGAAGTTGTTTTAATTTTTCTATCTCAACAGTAACTGTATTTTGTACAACAAAACCATCCGTGTTATTTCCTAACTCAGTATAAGCTTTCGGAGTTCCTTCTATATCTTCATATCTTACAAGACCTTTAGGTATCCCACCTTTAGCTCTTATATACTCTTCAAATGCATCTCCCACAGATTTCCATTTAGAATCAAAATCTGCATCTGATGATTTCACCAATATTTCATTAGCTGAACCGCCAGTAGGTACTCCTTGACCATTTGCTCCGTCAAAATAGTCGACTCCCTTAACAGGAGTCTTTCCAGCTGGTCCTTTTATTGTGACAGGATCAGGAGCTAAAGTTTCAGTACTTCTACTCCATGTTAGAACACCATCCGATGATACTACTGGTCTCCACATTAAATCAGATGATCCGCCCGATCCACCTGAAGAATTAAATAAGTTTACAAATCTACCTTGCATCCAAACATACATTGTAGTATCTTTGAATCGGATAACCATATCACCAGGTTCCATATTTGCAGTTCCAATATTAGTCCAAACTACACCAGGTTTCTTTATATAAATATTTGCAACTTGCGTTTCATTAGTCGAGTAGTCAGTCGCAGGTTTAAGTGCAAAATAAGTTAAAGATTCATCAGTGACTGTAGGCAGCTCTTGTCCAAATTGTAATACATAATTAGGATTCCAATTTCGTTCATTGTAATCAGTAAGCTCAGCTGTATTCGTTCTATCATTATAAGCTATATTTTTATAATTGAAGAATGAATCTCTGATTTTACGAATCATATCATCTATTTCATTTCTTGAATATGTTCCGACTTGATGAGCTGTTACTGCATGTGGGTTATTTCTATTAAGAAGGAATTCATTGAATACTGTTAAATCGACTTTATTATTCCATTTATCTTTCTCTTCTTTTGTAGTATGAATTTCTTTATTATTTGCATGATCTCCTAATAGAGCATTAGAAGCAGCATTATTCCATCTTTCACGTTCTTCTTCAGTTATATGGATATTATTATTTGTCACATGTTTATTGTATTCAAGAGTATCTACTTTTGTGTCAAATAATTGACCTACAGCTCTTTCTGATGGTATTTTAGTATGAGATCTATTTACTGCTTCTTTGGCAATAGATTTCACTATTTGTGTAGAAGCGATCTCACCTTCTCGATTAGTCCATGTCATTAATGATCCAGGGGCTCCACCTGATACTATAGGTTGTTTTTCTGAAATAAGTCGGTAAATGGAATTTATTTCTTCACTCAATGTGACTGAGTCTTCATCAAATGTTTTCTTTATGGCATCATAAACTGATTTAGGATATATATAATCATAATCCCAATCAGGAACTGGAGCATTATTAGGATCATGATAAGCTCGAGTCTGAATTATTCTTTTATCTTTAATTTTGCCCATAAATCTGTTTCACTCCTTTACTTCATATTAACTTTAATAAATTTATTAGGAGGTGGTTCTGCGTGAGTGTAAATGTAGGAGATAGAGTCCAAATTAAATCTGGTGCTAAAGATGTTACAAATGGTAAAGCTGCTACAAAGGGTTTTCTATACGGAGAGGGTGGAACAAAGACTTGTGTAGTAGAAGCAATTACTAAAGAATGGTACACGGGTGGAAAATTTGGATTACCCCAAAAAGTAACTAAAGTAAGATGTTCAGATGGCGGAGTTGTAGTATGGCAAGTTCAACTCAATGATGTCATAGTTAAAATAGATAGCAAGAAAAAAGATCCGAATCCAAAGAAAGTAGTTACTAAACCAAAGACAGCTCAGAAGAGTCCAGAAAAGAAAAGTAAACCGTCGAGTGAATTAAAAAAAGAAGTAGATAAAATAGTAGAAACTATTAGTGCATCTAATTCACCGTATGCAATTGTAAAAGGTTCTGAAACATGGGCCACTGGTACTTCATCAACTGAAGGCGGTAAACAAGCTGATAGTCCATATAATTATGATGATTATACAATGGATAGAGATACGAGTTTTCACAATGGTCATATAAATTCTCAATTCATGTCATCATATAAATCATTGACGAAAAAGCAATTATTATCAATTGGAAGTAAAAGAGTAAAGATTGATACTAGTATTCAATATATGAAATCAGCTACAGCATGGATGGATGCTAATAAGCGTCAAGAGATGCTAAATCTTAAAAAAGATATAATTCAAAATGCAAATGGATTTCCATATTTCAAAGGTCAAAAATCATCAATGCTTCCAGCACAATATGATTATCAAATTATATTGGATGATAGTAGATATAATAAGATGAGTTTTGCTGATCGCTTAACTGATGTGAGAGCTGAATTGGGTATTCCTGTTCATGGGAATAATAAAATAGCGAAGAGTATGAAGTATTATATGTATAATAGATTTCATACACCGGATTCAAACTTAATACATTCTAAATCAGTAACGTATGTATTCTTTACAAGACCAGATTTAAATCTTTTGAGGAAAACATCTCAAGGATATACAGCAGTAGAAATGGTTGAAAATCATACTGAAGCAGCAATGGTATGGAGAAGACATCCGGATCTATTTAAATTATTGACAGACAGAAAAAGATGTGCAGATGGTAATAACTTCAATATGTTACTATCTAATCAAGTGCAATCATTTGATATACAGGATGAAACTCTTACAACAGAATCCGTAGGAAAAACATGGAATGAATATGAAATGATGTATGGAAATGCATATAGTGGAAGAACAGCTGGTACATTCACTTGTGAGTTTAATGAGACATCTCAATATGAAATAATTAATCTATTGAAATTATGGATTACTTATATAGACAATGTAAGTAGAGGAGCTTGGAGCCCATCTTATACGTTAAATGAAAGGGATAGAAATAATATAGATGCATCTCATGTGCATAGTAAAACTTTGGATTATCCTGCATCTGTATATGTATTCAAATGTGGACCAGATGGTGAGGATGTATTATATTGGTCTAAGTATTATGGAGTATTTCCAACTAATACAGGTGTAAATGCGTTATCATGGAATAATTCATCTGGTATTGGTGATTCTTTAAAATTAAATATAACATTTGCTTATTCATATAAACGAGATCTCAGTCCAATATCTTTAATTGAGTTCAATGATATATCTGGTGTAAATAATACAAACGGTATTTTTCAATCATCTTATAATATGAATCTTGCTCATTCTTCAAGACCATATGTTGGTGCACCTTATATTGAAATGGATTTAGGCAATCCTCAACTTGTATCAAATGAAGTAGATAGAGTTGGAAAGAGAACTCAGATAAGATTGAAATTTAGACCTGATACTAAAGATTCCAGATCTGACAATGTTTTATTTAAAGCTAGATAAATTCAATTATATATTTTAATATTAATGAATAAAAATTATATAATTATTTCAAAAAAATCTTTGATGAAAGGAGGGTATTTACAATGGCTGATAAAAAACCCAAAGAAGAGTTTACAAAATATGAACAAGAAATTATAGATAAAGCAGTCCAGAAAGTACTTTCTAAAGACAGAGAAGTAGCTGTTCAAGAAGCTATAAATAGAAAAGTAGCTGAGATGAGAGATAATCCATCTATGAGGTCTTATTAATATTTTTAGAGGGGATATATCATCCCCTTATTTTTTTATTTATAAAGGAGAATTTAAAAATGAAAATAGATAAAAGCATTGAAAAGTTTGTAGAAACTTATGATAATGAAATGATGTCTTATATAGATAATCTTAATAATGAAAGATATCTTTCTCTTACTGATTCCAAAATCACATTATGTGATATAAAAGAATCTTTTGATAAATTTAATAATTATCTCGAAGGATATAAATCATATAGAATAGATAATTCCAAAACGAATAATACAAAAGAAAGTCCAAGAGATGTTGTTTGTGAATCAGTAAATACTTTTATTGAAAAAGAATTATTCAATCCAATAGATATGAAGTATGATCAAATAAATGATTATGTAAAATCTTTTATAGAAGGAATTAATCATACAATAGAAAATGTGGATAATATCAAATCTGAAATGATGAGTAATGATGTTCAACTGGAGTATGTAGGAGATGTCAATGATTTTTGTGATATATTTGTAGAAAAATTAGAAAAACATTTCGGCGAAAGTATGGATAAACTTTTACTTAGCTCTGGATATACAACAAAAAAGAATTTGGAAAAAGTTGGAACACAGAAAAAAGAAAATCATATATTTGTATAGGAGTTGATATATAATGAATTTAAGTAAAGTTGTATCGGCTTTAAAAATGGAACTTGGATTATATGCAATAACACTTCCATTCAAAGATGAAAATGGTAATGCTACTCCAACAGAGAAAGTCATCATGGATGTATTAACTACAATGACTATTCCAAGATACTCTGAGTTTAAACCATGGGCCAGAACATATGATGTGCATATGGATAAACTTCAATGTATTGATAAATTCAAAGGAGTATATGTATTACCACCATTCCTTACAATTACCCCAATTAAGTATATAAAAGATATAAGAATGCCTGATTATAGAATAGAACAATATTCAGGTATGTTTCCTGGAGTATATGGAAATGGTAGATCTGCTCAAGCTGTAATAAATAATCAAGCCCAATTATTATTACATGGAGAAATGAGAGCAGAACCAACGTGGGAATATCTAGGAGAAAATAAAGTCCAATTATATGGATTTCCTAGAACAGTTCTAACATTTATGATAGCTGCCGAACATGCTGAGAATGGTGAAACTATTCCAGATTCTTGTTATGATTCTTTTATGGAATTAGCTACACTTGATGTTAAAGTATTTTTGTATAATACTCTCAAACTTTATGATGGTATTCCAACTGCATTTGGAAATATTAATCTAAAGATCGACGAATATCAGTCCGCTGATAACGAACGTTCATCTCTGCTAAATGAGTGGCGAGATAAATTCCATGTCGATGATTTATGGGAATGGATGTAAAAAGCCACAAAAAATATTTGGGTGGGGAAACCCACCCTATATTTTTTCAATTAATCCAGATACAATAAATATGGTATGGCCTATAATTATGCTTTCATAATATTCTCTAGAAAACATCAACTTATCAAAATCAATACTTTCTATTTTTAATCCATTATATACAATACCACTTATCTCTTCAATAAGTTTTTCAACTTGCTTTCTTGTTATAAGAGATACATTTTCTTTACCTTCTTTAAACTTTTCAAATTGTCTCACTGATTCATTATTAATGACTTCAGTAGTATAATCCAATAACTCTTTAGAGTATTTGATGCTTTCTCTATCTAAACCAATATAAATACTTTTATTTTCTTTTAATATTTGCAATTCTTTTTCCAATGATTCTCTGTCTGCTGATAATTTAGCTATTGTATACTTCATTATATATATTTCGAATGTCGTCTTAGCTGAGTATATGATAAATATGACACATAATACTATTAAGAAAATTAATACTTTATCCATGATACATATCCTTTCTGAATTTGAATAAAAAATAAATAGGAGCATATGCTCCTATTTATCATTTTGCAGTTTAAAATTATTTTATAACATTTCCGCTTTTATCTTTTCTTACTTTATCTGAAAGATATTTAGGTACCCCAGATTTAGTCTTAACTTGTACACTGTCTTTAGTTGTGATTGTGCAAGTTCCAAGATTTTCTTGAGTCTTAGGATCTCTTATATTCACATCTCTTACTTTACCTTTTACATCAGCAAGGTATACAGAACCTTGGTATTTTTCTCCTTGAGGAAGATCGAACTTTTTACCTGTTCTTATTTGCTCATTAACTATATAAGGTATAGCTTCAGCTAATCCCTTTACAGATATTTCGCAAGTATCAAGAACAGAAGCTTCTGATTTTTGTGGATACTTAGCTTTTTCCAAAGTCTTCTTCAAATCAGATCTCAATAGTTCAGATACGTTTATATCGCCTTCTTGCTTGCCTGTGTTTTTGTTATACACTGGAATTTTAAACGTTGTATCGTTTGCCAATGCACCTACAACATCTTCGAATCCAGTTTTAGAGAAAGATGCTTTCCCTGTCAAAGTTTCTGTTATTTTATCAGAACCTTTTATCTTGCCTAATACTTCGTTTACAGTTTTCATTTTGTAAATCCTCCTTAATTAAATTAAATTAGTATTTGTATTAATGTTGAACATTTACAATCATAGTATATTAAGCGGATAAATATTAATATAATTAAATATTCATACATTTCTAGGAAGATAATATATCATCGAAAAAACTAAGAATTATCATTCTTCCTATTTTTTGCTATTTCTTCTTGTAGTTTAGAATTATATTTAAGAACCATTTCATACTCTTTAAGATTGCCAGCTAACTCTTCATTACGCTCATTAAACATCTTC
>ERZ772986.1660-NODE-1660-length-12483-cov-15.265932_pt1 | contig 12483 bp, 6 predicted proteins | sample MGYA00511898_ERZ772986 | MGnify/ENA primary metagenome ERZ772986 (study PRJEB29015, sample SAMEA2737934) | human oral metagenome | biome: human oral; feature: human-associated habitat; material: dental | place: China | collected 2148 ... | reverse complement strand
CAAAGTTAACTGCATCCGTGTTATCAGTACCGGCTGCTACATTAGTAATCTTCTTCCCGCCTGCATCGATGCCGTCCTTGACAATCTTAGGACCGCCAGTGATAGTCAAGCCATCCGTGTTCATAACAGTATTACCGGTAGTTACGCTAGTCAAATTTTTCAATTCTTTTGACAATTTAACATTAAGTGCACCATTTGCAGATACTACACCGATATTGTCATCAGATAATTTATTTGCATCAGCACCACCTTTGATGTCTAACTGTTCGCCTAATTGTTTATTGATAACAGTTGCATCGTCGCCCTTGAAGTTTAAGCCTTTTGCAATGGTGTTATTGATGTTTGTAATATCGGTTTTATTATTTTTTACACCGTCACTAACATGTTTCAATTGGTCTTCTGTTGCCGCTTGACCATGTACAACTGTAGGATTATCGATATCCCATGTACGGTTAGTCAATTCGTTTACCGTACCTGCGCCGGTTATTTTAACTGTTCCGGCCTTAATATCGCCTGTTGTACCGTTAATAGTCACCTTATCTCCGGCCGTAATCGTACCAGTAGTGCCATCTACAACAACTTTCTTATCAGCATCTGAACCAAGAGTAACCTTATCACCTAATCCAACTGTATATTCTTTACCACCAGCAGCGTTAACGCCTTCTGTAACGGTTACGTTAGCATCCTTAGCTTTTACGGTTGTCGCTTTGGATGTACCGCCAATAGCAGCATTTAATTGATCCACATTGACAGCATCCGTTCCAGCAGTACCAGGTGCTACGTTAGTAATTTTTTGACCACCCGCATTCAAACCGTCTTTATTGACATAAGTTTTTCCGTTAATAGTCAAGCTACCGTTAGGACCTAGGTTAACATCTTTTTTAAGCTTAACATTTAGTTGAGCACCATCAGATATTACACCGATATTGTTATCTGTCAAGTCCGCAGAAGCACCGCCCTTGATGGATAACTTCTCGCCCAATTGCTTGTTGATGTCTGCACCGGTATCACCAGCGAAGTTCAAACCTTTCGCAATGGTATTGTTAATATTTGTGATATTTGTTGTATTGGTATCTTGTTGCGCTTTGGATGCGATATCTGTCAATGTAACTTGTTTCTTATCGCCTTTATCATTAGCTACAGTCAATACCATGTTGCCGTCGCTATCAGCTTTATATTTACCTTGGCTATTTGGCTCAGGGTTTGCTACCAAACGATAGTCACCTTTTGCCACTTCGGTAAATACATTGCTCAAATCGACATTAACTTTACCGGTATCATTACGTTCCAATGTCAACGTTTTACCGTCATTGGATACGCTGCCGCTTGTAACAAAGTTATTTTTAAGACCTGTCACATTAGCGGTCAAACCGTTTGTACCGGTTAGATTTGCAGTACCGTCACCATTAGCTTGGTACGTTGCGGTACCGCCGGTTATGTATTTGTCTTTAGCAGTAACGATGCGGTTGATATCGCCGATATTAGCGCCGTTTGTAATTACATCTCCGCCACTGGCAACGTTTGTGATTTGTTTATTGCCCGCATTAATACCACTATTATTGATTACTACGTCACCTACGGTTACGCTATCGAAATTAGGGTTTTTGCTTACGGCTACGGTCAATTTCTTAGCAGCCGTATCGTATTCCACAATTGCATTGTCTTTTGCCGCAAATTCAAGCGTATCGCCAGCTTTGATTGGGCCTTCATTATTGCCGGCCTTTACTTTAAAGCCGGATTTTAGTTTTTCAACATCATCAGCACTAGCGATGTTATTGATTGTAACTGTGCTTGCCGGTGAAGTTGGATTAGCTTTATCCTCTACTTTAAGATCAACCTTGTTATTAGTTACTGTATAAGATCCATCTGCCGCAGCTGAGTTTTTAACTAGACGATAATCAGTCTTAGATGCATTGGCAACGGTAATAGCATCAGATACCTTCTTCAATTGGTCTTCTGTTGCCGCTCTACCATTTACAACTACCGGATTTTGTACATCCCAGTCACGGTTATCTAAACCGGTCACATAGCTCTTATGGTCTGTGGAGTCGACACCCATTCTAGCTGTTCCCGCCGTTACGCTGTTCAAACCGGTCAAATCTTTGGCCAATTTCACATTTAATGAGCCATTTGAGGATACCACACCGATATTGTTATCCGACAAGTTCGTTGCTGCCGCACCGCCTTTAATATCCAATTGATCGCCCAATTGTTTATTGATGACAGTTGCATCATCACCCTTGAAGTTCAAACCTTTTGCAATAGTGGTGTTGATATTTGTGATATTTGTTGTATTGGTATCTTGTTGCGCTTTGGATGCGATATCTGTCAATGTAACTTGTTTCTTATCGCCTTTATCATTAGCTACAGTCAATACCATGTTGCCGTCGCTATCAGCTTTATATTTACCTTGGCTATTTGGCTCAGGGTTTGCTACCAAACGATAGTCACCTTTTGCCACTTCGGTAAATACATTGCTCAAATCGACATTAACTTTACCGGTATCATTACGTTCCAATGTCAACGTTTTACCGTCATTGGATACGCTGCCGCTTGTAACAAAGTTATTTTTAAGACCTGTCACATTAGCGGTCAAACCGTTTGTACCGGTTAGATTTGCAGTACCGTCACCATTAGCTTGGTACGTTGCGGTACCGCCGGTTATGTATTTGTCTTTAGCAGTAACGATGCGGTTGATATCGCCGATATTAGCGCCGTTTGTAATTACATCTCCGCCGCTGGCAACGTTTGTAATTTGTTTGTTGCCCGCATCAATACCGTCTTTTACGATTTTCGGACCTCCGGTGATAGTCACACCATCAGTGTTCATTACGGTATTGCCGGTCGTTACACTAGTCAAGCCTTGTAGTTCTTTAGCCAATTTAACATTTAGTGTATTAGATCCATTGGATACTACACCGATATTGTTATCACTCAATTTAGATACATCAGCCACGCCACCAACAACATTAGTTTGCGCGCCTAATCTTTGAGTAAATTTATTATCATTAGCCCCTGCAGCCTTTACATCACCTGCATAAACTACGCCTTTATTTACTTCCGTATTTACCGCATATAGTTGGCTGCCGTTGACAGCATCGGTAGATGTAGCGGAAAGACGACCTGCTGCAACATTGGTGATAGTACGTTCCGCACCTGCCTTACCTACACTTACCGTAGAACCAGGGTTAGCGCCTGCAAAATTATGTACTTCGCCATTGATCATTTCAGATGCTGTACCAACCGCTGCTGCAGTTTCAGATCCGGCACCGATAGCCACGGCATTTTCATTCGCCACGTTTGCTTCATTACCAATAGCTACGCCATTCTTTACTGATACATTAGCCTTGTTACCTATCGCCGTACCATTTAGGCCCGTAACGGAGGTTGAAGACCCTATCGCAGTACCATCTACTGCATTAACCAAAGAAAGTCTACCGAGAGACGTTGCCCCTATAGCTCTTGCTTTAGCTTGATAACCGATACCCGTAGCTTGCCCCTTTGTCGCCTCTGACCAAGTACCAATTGCTACACTGGCATCTTCCTGAGCCGTCGCATTCGTACCCATAGCGATAGACCACTGACCTGCCGCCTTTGAGTTTCCACCGATTGCATAAGCATAATTATTCGAAGCTTTTGAATTATTCCCCACCGCCAAGGAGGCTTCTCCCGTAGCATCAGAGAGACTACCGACAGCAATGGCATACTTACTGTTCGCCTTCGCACCGCCACCGATAGCAGCAGCATATTCCCCATTAGACTCAGCCTTTGAACCGATAGCAACCGCATTTTCCTGTAACGCTTTAGAAATGGCACCTAAAGCAACCGCGTTTTTAGCATTAGCCACCGAGTCCCCACCGACAGCCATAGCATATTCTGCAGAAGCATTAGAGGTCGCACCGACAGCAACCGCATTTGCTGCTGTCGCCTTAGACCAAGGACCAATCGCTGCCGCATTTTGAGCGGTAGCATGTGATCCGCCACCTACGGCGGTAGAATACGCACCTGTAGACTCACTATGTGCTCCTAACGACAAAGCGACCGTGCCAAGCGCCCGAGCATAACCACCAATCGCCACATTGTGCTGATCGGTTCCACTATCGGTTCCATTACCCCAGGCTACACCTGCCCCTGTTCCGGCAGGATTTACCGCTTGAGCAACATTTAGTGGCAGTGCTACGCTCCCCACTAATGCGAGTGCACATAAAAGAGTGCGCACACCTGTGCCACCGCTTCCATTAATCTTGCCGCGGTTGTTAGCGATTTCCGAAACAATCACATAACAGTTTTTCACCCGACTCCAAATGACTTTATAAATCCGATTCATAACTTTCCTCCTAAATTCCTCCTGTTACAATAAAATTACGCACTCTATATTGAAGTAAAAGATATATACCCTCTGTAAAAAATACCTTTTAAAAACAGACCAGTATTCATCTTAATAATCATTATCACATTATTATAGTAATAATTCAAGAATCAATCGCTAAATCTTGATTATTTGTAATGTATTTGCAGTGCCAGGAAACAAAAACAAGACTACTTTGATTTATTATAGTTATAAAGAAAAACAATTTAAAACAAAGCAGACCCTTCTGATTGTTATTATAACAAAAAAACAATATATCTCAAAAGAGTTATAAAATTATAATAAAAAGGGTAGCAACTCTGGTTCTATAATAAATGTTGGAGTGACGCCACTACGGTGTCACTTCCAACATTATTTTTTTGTAAAAAATAAGCATATAAGGCTCATATACTTTACAATAAAAGTGTCAAAGTCCTAAAGAAAGGATGTGAGCTTATATGCCTACTACTGATTATACTGAATTTTTACATAATGTAAAACAAGAATATATTACAAATAGCTACGAATTGTACGAAAACATATGTAACTAAGTGTCACTAATATTAGAATGCTATTTGATAAACTTACTGAAAATGTAACCTATACAGCTATTGCTAACGAGTGTGATACATCTATTACTACAATATTACGTTATTGCTCTATGATTACTATACCTAAGCCCAAGACCTTACCTACTGTTATTGGTATTGATGAGTTTAAAAGAATAGCTGCACATTTAACGCATTGGTTGGAATTAGTAAAAGCATCTGGCTTAAATGAATTTAATAACTTCTTTACATCATTTCCTGCATGGATGACGCAATTAACTAATGCATTCTTACTTCCATATTCTAATGGATACACAGAAGGAACTAACAAGAAAATTAAAGAATTAAAACGGATAAGCTATGGACTTCGCCACTTTGGTAGATTTAGAGTACGTATTCTACTGTTGAGCAAAAGAAATGGCACCAACCATAACTATGATTGGTGCCAAAGAAGACTCGTAGAGTGAATACCCCAACATTTGACTAAGAATCAATATTTAATAGAAAACTTTTTAAATTTCCACAAATTAATGATTCAACTTAGACAATTGAGTATCATCAAGTCCTAATACAGAATTTAAAATAGATTTAATTTTTTCATTATCGGCTTGTAGTTTATCGATTTGGCGTTTGGCATCAGCTAAATCACGGGCCATTGCCATTCTAGAACTGGATACTTTAGATTTAGCTCCCAACTTATAAGAGATACCAGCATTAAAAACAGTATCATCGTCACCATTAACAGTAGAGCCAACAGTAATCATTAAGTCTTCAGTTGGACGATATGCAACACCAATAGCAACAGCATTAGCATTATGATAATGTCCATATCCAGCCATGATATCTAATTTATGGTCTGGATCAAAATCTAATGGATGTAAACCTGCAAGTGCAGCACTTCCTGCAATACCTTTGTGTGCTTCTTTTTGATTAGCATTAATAATATTACGTATACTACTAGTATCACTGCTTAAGTTATTAATTTGATTAATGAAATTAGAATTTAATCCTATAGTATAATTTTTACTACCATTGTCATTTGTTCCTTCGGTAACTGTAATATTATCGTTTCCAGATTTAATGGTAGTATGTTTTTGTGCTTCAAGTGCAACATCATGTAATTGAGATCCATTAATAGCATCTGTAGATGTTTCAGATACTCTACCAGCACCGACATTTTGAAGTTGCCGTGTAAAACTTTCATTGCCAAAGGATACTATAGAATTTGGCGTACTACCCGCAAAGTCATGATTGGTAAATTTAATTCCATTAGATGTCTCAGAATTAATTGCAGTTGTAGTCACCGCCCCACTCATTGCTTTAGAATTAGAACCAATAGCAACACCATCCTTGATGTTTACCCGAGTGCTACTACCTTGGGCTACTGCCCCTTCAGCCTCAGCATATGATCCGTTACCAATCGCAATAGTATGTTTACCATTAGTTCTAGCTTGCGACCCAATTGCAAATGTATTTTCAGTAATGGCTTCTGCACTAGAACCAAATGCTAAAGAATTTCTCCCCCTTGCTTTGGCCAGTTCACCACCAACAAAACTGTTCACTCCTTGCGCCAAGTTATTATTACCAACAGCAAATCCATTTTGACCTTCTACTGTATTCTTATAGCCTGTAGCAAAAGCACTCGTAGCAGTACTTGAAATGGTATTATGGTTGCCGAAAGATTCTGCCCCTACTGCTGCAGCTGCAGGATGTACAGTATTATTAACACCTGCGGCGAATACAGAACTAGTTAAGGAAACCATGGTCATTAACATAATCATTGATTTTTTTTGAAGTTTCAACATACTAAAATATACCTTTCCAAAATAAAACACAAAAAATAAATCAATAAACTATTAAAATATTTATTAGTTTATGTGAACCAAATAACAAGAGAATAACATAACTAAAAACTATTTGCTTTTAGAAAACGCTCCATAGTTTATAAATTCACGACTATTATCGGTTTGTATTGTATGAATAGGAAATCCCATTTTAGCTAGTAATTACAAGGGTTAATTGATGTTTCACCCACACTTTTTCTCTTATAAGCCTGACATATAAAAACACAAAACAGATACTATATATTATTTTTATTAACCCGAACACGTTCAATAATTGGCTGGCCCTGATGATTCTTTGCTACTGTATCTACGCGGAATAAAGCCATTTCAGGACCAAATTCCGTTACGAGACGTTCATCTACGCTTACACCGTTCTGAATAGCACGGTATACGATTTGAGCGAATTCATAACGAGTCATCATGCGGTCTCCGCCGAATGTACCGTCAGGATACCCTTCTACCAATCCACGTTCAGAAAGTGCATATACTGCATCATAAGCCCAGTGATTGCTAGGTACATCCGGGAACAATGTTGTGCGATCCGCCTTCATATTCATGCCTGCCAAGCTATTGATGATGGCAGTCAATTTTTGAATTTGTGCATTTTGTACGGCTACGGTTTTCTTAAGTTCCAACACTTCCTTGCCAACAGCTACGCGGGAACGGGATACATTGCTATGAGCGCCGACTTTCACGGAAAGACCGGCATTAACAACGGTTTCACCATTACCCAATGTGGAGCCGATGCTGAGTTGTACATCCTCATTAGGGCGATAGAAAGCACCCAATGCAGCGGCATTACCATCGTGGAAATGACCATAACCGGCTGCGAAATCCCATTTTGCATCAGGATCGAAATCCAATGGATGTAAAGCGGCAAGAGCAGCAGCACCTGCTACACCTCGGTTGATTTTTCTATCGAAACGAGAAATATTTTGACCGATATTTGTAATATTATTTTGAATGTTAGTTACATCTTGTTTAATGTTATTAACATCACCTTGGATGTTCGTGATATTCGTTGTGTTATTGTTGATTTGATTAGTAATATCATCAGCCAAGCTAACCTTGTAGTCCTTAACATTGCCGTTTGTCGTAGCATCTACTTTGATGTGATTACCTGCGCTAACAGTTGTTGAACCAACAGAATTTACTTGGTTTTGTAATTGTTTAAGTTGTGCCACGTTAACAGCATCTGTATCTTTTGAACCGGCTGCTACAGACGTAATTTGTCTAGTCACACCATTGTCCACATCGCCGACAGATACTGCAGCACGCGTCGATTTCCATGTAGCGTTCGTTTCAGTGGATGCAGCCTTTGTACTTGGATCATATCCAACTTCACCTTTATCAACGCCGGCCTTTGCTTCACTAGCGATAGCGGCACCACCTGCTACGGAAACATCTGTATTGTGGCCTACAGCTACCGCATCATCGACATTCATCGTTGTGCCGTTATCGCTGGAGCCCATAATAACCGCATGGCTAGCGTTCGTTACTGTACGTTTATCGCCAAGAACGAGCGTCCCTGTAGAGTTAGTTATATTATTTTCCGTACCGATTACGGTTGTATTTTTAACCTTATCCCCTGTATTACCAACACCAATAGAAAGGTTATTGGTGCTTTCATTACCACTAGCACCCGTGATCGTGTTGTTGACACCGATTATGGATGTGCGCAATGTATAGTCGGCCTTATTACCACCGCCGAGAGCCATGGTAGCACCGCCACTCTTAGAGTTTTTAATAGCGCCACGCAAACTATCAGCTAATGCCTTAGCAGAATTACCACCGTCACTTGGAGCCGAAATGGTAGTAACGGAATTTGTAATCTCATTGCCGGCACCCATTACGATGGAACCGTTGGAATTAAATGTTCTATTCGCTGTACCTACGATACTGTTCGCAATACCTGCATACCGATTATTAGCGGTTTGCGATTCAATGCTGTTTAATGAACCGGTAATCGTAGCACCAAAATTCTTTAGTGGATTAGCCAAACGGCCACCATTATACTCACTAGAGATGATATTATATGTACCTGTATTCGTAGTGAAAGCGCCATTACTGAAGCTGTTAGCACCGATGGTTGTAGCATATGCATTAAGAGCATAGGTTCTAGTCGTAGCACTATCTACATCGATATCACCCAACTTACCTTTGTAATTATGAGAACCGATCATGGTGCTACCGGTACGTGCAAATGTATTATCACCGATAGCAACACTGCCCACAACCTTCGTAGGATCTGCAGGGATTCTAGCAGATGAGAACCAGCTTCCACTGAAAGTCGTTTGGCCTAGGGCAAAGCTTGCCTCTACACCACCTGCCATGTTTTCGATTTTTGCATTTTTACCGATGGCAACACTACCGCCCTGGCTAGCATAGTTATTAATACCTGCACCATTGCCGATAGCTACATCACCCGTAGCCGCACTGGCACCGTTCGAATAAGAAATGCTGGCCCCTTTGCCAACAGCCACATTTTCTGCTTTTGGTGCATTACTACCTGTACCAATAGCCACACCGCTACCGGAACCCGGGTTATTATCCGGTGCCGCATAGGCAATGCAAAGACTCGACATTAATACACCGTTAATCAACAGTGTTAATAAACGTTTCCGTTTGTTCATTTTACCAATCTCCATTTCACAAATTATACACAAAATGAATTATATGCCAAAAAATTCATTTTATCCTTATATTTTATTATACTACTTTGATTTGATTTGTGAAATCATGAATTTAATATTAAGTTCCGATTTTTAGATATTCCTTATACTTATTTTTTAATAATAATCTGTAATATCTCCTAACAATACAAAATTCACTATAGAATTTTATTCCTTAATAGCATACAAATTTTACAAGACTGTTAAACAAAATAAAAAGCGGATAGTACATCACAAAGGATAACTATCCGCTTACATACTAAATTTATTCTATAACGGATTCACTTATGATTTCCATACTATAGAATATTTAACTATCATTTATTATTTAATTTTTGTAATGACCATAACCGCCCATCACTTGTACTCGATTATTTAAATCAAATTGCATGGGGTGTAATGCAGCTAATGCCGCAGCACGAGCATCGCCCTTATTGGTTTCTTTACCCAATGCACTATTTTGTTATTAAGATTATCGATTTGTTAGTTTACACCATAGAGTATTACTCTCAAAATAGTATTACACGCGAGACATCGTTCTTGATGCACCATACATTTCGGCCACCACGTACGGGTTGCCACAGGTACTCATTTTAGCGAGTATCCGTCTCGTATAATCGAGGTGTTCTAATAAAGCATCGCGTAATTTGCGTTGCACGTGGTCAGGGGAATGGAATACGAGTATAGGATCAAAATCTCCTAAGATGATATAGGTCGTATGCGGTTCGGGTCCTGGCTCAATATGGTATTGGAATGGAATGATTACATTGAATAAACCATACACCACATCACGCCCAATTGGTTTCCGCGATTTTAGGCTCGCAAATGTCATGTTCGGCCCCAATGTCCTTGGATCCGTATACATCGGCTTTGACCGCCTCGACGATTGTATGCCGTTTGCTAGCACCCCTTCGTGGTGCGCTACTTCTCGCAATACCATTTTCAGTGGTTTATGGATGATTTCACACCGACCATCTACATAATAACAGGCGGTACAATCACCACCGTCAATATAGGTAGGGATTAAGCAACATATATGGTGATCCACATCGCCATATACAGCATTAGGGTTACAAGAAATAGATTCGTTATTACTTACATTTTGATACGTTGTATTGTGCATCATCATGACCTCTTCTTTTGTTAAAGGAGTAATAATAGCAAGGAATTCCTCTTGTAAAAATTGATTCATAACACATGTTATATAAAGATGCTTTAGCAGCACTTATGAGTTAATTGTATACCTATAATTACAAACTGTAAATATATAAATCAAAAATTTATATCAGATCAGCAATTTTACTTATAACTATACATGTTCTGCATATCCTGGATATCGAATTCTTTATTATCCGCTACCATCATATAGTATCGTAACTGGTCGATAGCCTTTTGATGGCGCTGTTGTACGGCTTGACGAGACTGGCATGTTTCACTGCCTATATCGACACAGGTCTTGCCATCACGATAGAGGGCATACAATAGCTGTTGTTGCTGCCGTGGCAATTTTCTGAAAGCGGCCCACAGACGATTGCGCAATTCGTCTTCTGTCACCATTCCGATAATGTCGTGTTCGATATCTACATCATCGGGGAACTGATCCATGGCGGGTTCTGATACATCGTCGCCAGTACATAGGGGCAAAGTTAACTCATGGCGCCATTGCCGCGTCGATTGTTTGTAAAAGTTGAAATACCCATAGCGAATGGCGGCTTTCACATAACCAGAAAAAGGTACCTTACCTGATGTGTGAAAGCTATAGATGGATTCGATAAAGATAATCCACAGAAATGATTCCACGTCATCGGTTAGCATAGCCGTACTCGAGCGGTTCGCATAGCTCATGATAAGTGGTCGATAGCGCCGGCATAGCTCGACTTGTGCCGCATCGATGGTCAGTTCCTCGATAGGCCACACGGCTCGTTCCGTACTGAGCACCGATACACGGCGCTCTTGGCAGACGCACACTAAACTAAGATCTGTCACCGCTTGTAATACCTTTTGGGGACATACCACATGTTTCACGTTCATATTTGATCCTTTCTGCCTAGGCTTACTTGGAATATACACCCAAATGAGTATTTAGACAAACAAGAAATTCCGCTATAAATGTATAGATTTACAGCGGAATTAACGTTGTTACATATGTATTTGTGAATTATTACAGACCGATTTCAGAAAAGTACCCCAATTTAGATGAATGTTACCTACGTACATGAATTCGAATCTATATATGTACAGTGAGCGCATTCAAATCGCTTACAAGTTATACGCATTCGAATTCATTTCACTAAAATGATTGTATTAAGCGAGTGTATCTAGCACAGGTTTTACAATGGTATCGTAAATATATTGCCCTTGGCCACAATTGATTTCCTCAAGATGCGGGAACACGAACTGGTAACACAATTGGAATTTGAGTGTTTACTTTCACAGGACCATTGGCAGGTACAGGTGTTTGAACTGGCATCGACAAAGCCTTAACGATAGTTGGTTGCGGTGCCGTTGGCGCTGCTGTTTGAGTCGCCATCGATTGTGCCGCTGTTTGCTGTGCCACCACTGGTTTTGGTGCTTGTTTAGGCGCATTCGGTTGTTGACGTGCCACACGAGCCGACGCCAAAATCCCTGGATTGCGATATAATAACTGACCACCTTCAGTAGACAATTTTTGATCATAATAATATACATCAGCATTATAATACTCACTGCCACTGGCCACATCATAACGCAAGCCAATCATGGTATACACCGTGAAATGTAACAGCCCATCCGGTTTGCTGCGGTCAATCGAATCACGGTCCACATACCAGTTATTGCCATTATAGGTGAAAGCATAAATATCTTGCCGAGCATCAGCATTAGGTATAAAAGATATAAACAGCGCTGCTATAAACATAGCCACTGCGCATATACGTTGAAACATGAGGCCTCCTCAATAATGATTGTATACGATTTAACAACTTATTATACCACATTTTCTGAGATTGCGTTCCCATGATATGCCTCGATACATTTAATCTTAGGCTTTAAATATAACACCATTATGCTCTAGTTGTTCCACCGTTTTTTTA
>ERZ772986.1659-NODE-1659-length-12485-cov-6.332582_pt1 | contig 12485 bp, 9 predicted proteins | sample MGYA00511898_ERZ772986 | MGnify/ENA primary metagenome ERZ772986 (study PRJEB29015, sample SAMEA2737934) | human oral metagenome | biome: human oral; feature: human-associated habitat; material: dental | place: China | collected 2148 ... | reverse complement strand
GAAGACCCCTCGGCCACGTCACTCCTCCTTCTGGCGGGCCGCCGCGGCCCGCTGTGACCCAATCGTAGCCATGAGAGCGCCCTTCGCGCCTAGGCCCTGAGGGCCTGATCATGATCGGATTGTGCTCCGACGTCGAGCGGAATCGGGGAGACACGCCGATTCAGGTGGCTTTCAGGTGTCTTTAGGCGCCTGCGGGCCGCTCGTCCGCTGAGGGCGCAGGCTCTGTGATCTTCGGCGGGGCTCCTCGCACGGATGGAATGAACGTGCGATTCTGGGCGATGTCTGCAACCGGGCTCTGTGGGAGCAGCGTTCGGCGCAGGGGCCGGTGACAGCGGTGCCATGTCCACGACTTCGAGGAGAGTCACGCCGTGAACCGACGGATCCTGAGCGCGATCATCGCCGTCCTCGGCCTGATCGCCATCATCCTGGCCGTCTGCTCCGCCACTGTTTGGCGACCCGGTGCGACCGCCGAGGCGACTCTCGCCTCGGCCCCCGCCCAGAACTACGTCGTCACGCAGCCGGGCGTCCTCAACCGAATCGACTCCAAGGTCACCGTCACCGCCACGGCCGCCTCGGGCGACGACCAGGTCTTCCTCGCAGTGGGGCGCTCGGCCGATGTCAATGCCTGGCTCGCCAACGACCCGTACGTCTCCGTCACGGGCATGGACAGCTGGGACAGATTGTCCGCGACCGATGTCACAACTAGGTGCGGTGATGAGACTGCTCCGGCAGCGACTCCCGGTGCGACGGCCGAGGCGACCGCCTCCGATGCGCCGACGGCCGCCCCGAGCACCGATGCGAACGGCTGCACCGTCCTGGAGGCCTCCGGGGCGGATCCGAGCAATTCCGATCTGTGGCTGACCACTGCCTCGGACAAGGGCTCGGTCGCACTCGACCTGGACGCCGCCGACACCGACCTGGTCGTGCTGGCGGCCACCGACGGGGCCTCGCCCGCCCCCAGCATCTCACTGTCCTGGCCCCGCAGGGTCTCGACGCCCTGGCTCGTTCCGGGACTCGTCCTCGGCGGGCTCCTCCTGCTCGTCGGCGTGTTCCTCCTTCTCATCGACATCCAGATGCGTCGTGCGGATGAGCAGCGGCGCGCCCGCTCCGCCGAGCGTGCCGCTCGGCTCGCTCAGGCCGATGGAGTCACCACTGCCGGGATCCCGCAGATCGGCGACCCGAACAGGCCGCTGTCGCGCAGAGAGCTTCGGGACAAGGAACGGGCGGAGGCCGCCGGGGAGGAGTGGATCGACCCGCGCACCGGTCGCGTCTACCTCGGCGGTGTCGAGGCTTCTGAGGACCCTCAGGCCTTCGAGCAGCACATGTATGACGGCGAATCGCCCGATGGGATCGGCGGCGCGTACGGCGCGGTTCCCGAATCGGACGCCGGCGGGGCGGCCGCCTACCAGACCACTCAGTGGGACTACCGCCAGACCGCCCAGTGGGAGTCCGGGGGCGAGGCTCCCCTCGAGGGCGCCGGTGGATCCGAGGCGCAGGGGCAGGGCTTCTCCGGTCCCGCCTACCCCGGCTACGGGGGCCAGCCCGGCTACGAGGGGCAGTCCGGCTACGAGGGCCAGGCCGGCCACGGGGGCCAGCCCGGCTACGAGGGGCAGTCCGGCTACGAGGGGCAGGCCGGCTACGAGGGCCAGGCCGGGCCGCAGGGGCAGGGCTTCTCCGGTCCCGCCTACCCCGACTACGGCGACCAGCCCGGCTACGGGGGCCAGGCCGGCCACGGGGGCCAGGCCGGGCCGCAGGGGCAGGGCTTCTCCGGTCCCGCCTACCCCGACTACGGGGGCCAGCCCGGCTACGAGGGGCAGGTCGGCTACGAGGGCCAGGCCGGCCACGGGGGCCAGCCCGGCCACGGCGACCAGGCCGGGCCGCAGGGGCAGGGCTTCTCCGGTCCCGCCTACCCCGACTACGGGGGCCAGCCCGGCTACGAGGGCCAGGTCGGCTACGAGGGCCAGCCCGGGCCGCAGGGGCAGGGCTTCTCCTTCCCGACTCAGGGCTGGCCTGCGGAGCACCGGCGGCCTCGCAGCGCCGATTCCGACCTGCCCGCCGGCCCCGAGTCCGATGAGGAGCACGCATGATGACCAGCCGCCGAGTCTTTCTCACCTCCGCCGCGGCGACCGCCGTCGGCCTCACCCTCGCGGCATGCTCGCAGGAACTCCCTCCGGCGCCGGAGGTCAGTACCCCCACGGCCCACCCCGTCCTGGACAGTCAGCACCTCACCAGCGCTCTCGACCGGATTCAGACGGGTCTGGACGGCGCTGATGCCCAGAAGAGTCCGGAGCTCTTGTCCGGCTATCTCACCGGTCCCGCTCTGCGTGTACGGACCGAGGAATATGCTCTCGCCTCGGCGGCCCAGGACGACAGCAAGATCGAGCACTTCACGACCCTGAGTCAGGCTGGGACCGTGGGGCGGGCCACGGGCTTCCCGCGCATCGCCTTGACGGTCACCGAGACCGCCGATGGCGATGATGTTCCCTATCTGCTGGCGCTGACTCAGGACGCCGCGCGCGACAACTTCGGGCTGTGGGCCTGGGTGCGGCCGTTCGCCGGCGTCGAGGTGCCCGCGACCGCGACGGCCTCAGTCGGCAGCGAGCAGGTGGATGGCGATGCCGACGGGCTGGCCGCCACGCCGCAGGAGGTGCTGGACTCCTACGTCGATGCCCTGAACAACCCGGACGGGGACAACGGGGCGGTCTTCGCCGACGATCTGCTGCGCCAGCAGCTGGGATCGTTGCGCAGCAAGGACGTCTCCTCCGCCGGTGAGATCGCGGTGACGGCGCGCGCCGGCTCCGACGGCTTCCGCGGTTTGCGCACCACCGACAACGGCGCGATCGTGCTCACGACCCTCAGCTACGACGTCGTGTACAAGCGCACGGTCGCCAAGTCCACGCTCAAGATGCTTCCGGAGGTCGCCTCCCTCCTGGGGACGGGCACTGAGATCACCGGCGAGGTCACGTCGACCTACGACGTCATGGTGGCCTTCTCGATACCGTCCGCTGGTTCCGGTTCCCCGGCCGTGGTGCTGGGTCGGAGCGCCGTGCTGGCCTCGGCCTCCAAGGACGACTCGAAGTCGCCCGGCTGACACGCGGGGCCGCGCCCCTCTCAAGCCCTTCTCATCCCAGCCGCACCTACTCTCGCACTGTTTCGACTCATCAGCGGGCTCAGCCCGGGAAAGGCCCTCCCATGAGCATGTTCGGCGCCGTGGACCTGTCCACTCTCGCTTCCCGACAGGGCGCTCCCGCCGCGGACGGTGGTTCGCCGGGCCGTGGGAAGTCCCCCGCGGAGCGTCCCGCGACCGGTGCCGCGGGGCCGGCGGCCGCGATACCGGCGCCGCTGGTCGTGGATGTCGACGCCGCCTCCCTGCGCGACGTCGCCGAGACCTCCACTCAGGTGCCGGTGGTGGTCGTCCTGCACACCGCGCGCTCCCGATCCTCCGCAGACCTCGTCAGCCGGCTCGAGGCACTGGCTCAGGAGTACGCCGGTCGCTTCCAGGTCGCACGTGTGGATGTCGATGCCGCCCCGGAGGTTGTCCAGGCGCTTCAGGCCACCGCCGTGCCCACCGTCGTGGCACTGATCGCCGGACAGCCGGTGCCCCTGTTCCAGGGGGCGATTCCCGCCGACCAGTTGCGGGGCCTGCTCGACCAATTGCTTGAGCTGGCGGCCCGGAACGGCGTCACCGGGCGCCTCGCCCCGCCGCCCGCCGTGGACGCGGAGCCGGTGGAGCCCGAGGAGACCGAGGTGGAGCGCCGGGCCCGCGAGGCCATGGAACGGGGCGACTACGCCGCCGCCGAGAAGGTCTACGACAGCGCCATCGCGCAGAGCCCCGCGGATGCCGAGCTCAAGGTGGCGCGGGGGCAGATCCGCATGCTGGGACGCATGGACGGCAAGGACCCCCGCGCCCTCCTGGCCGCGGCGGACGCACCGGGGGCGAGCGTGGAGGATCAGCTCGCCGGGGCCGACGCCGCCCTGTCGCAGGGGGACGTCAACGTCGCCCTGGGACGTGGGCTCGAGGCGGTGCGCTCGCGCACCGGCGAGGAGCGGGAGACCGCGCGGCTACGACTGCTCGAGCTCTTCGACATCATCGGCTCGTCGACTCCCGAGGTGACGCGGGCCCGTCGCCAGCTGGCCGCGCTGCTCTTCTGATGATCGGGAGCGGACCGGCGCTCAGAAGTGGGCCTCGACGCCCTCGGCTCTCATGAGGTCCCGGTAGTCCAGGAGATCCTCCTGGCGGAGGGCGGCGATCCCCGCCATCCGGTAGGGGCGGCCGAGGAGGGCGTACTTGCGTTCGCCGAACTGGTGGAAGGGCAGGAGCTGCACCCGTTCGACCCGGAGCCGGCGCAGGAGAGCGGCGAAGGCCCGTGCGTCTCGGAGGGTGTCGTTGACACCGGGGATCACGGGGATGCGGACGCAGATGTCGATACCGCGGGAGACGGCGCGCGACAGGTTGCGCAGCGGCAGGTCGTTGTAGCCGCCGGTCCACCGCTTGTGCTCCTGGCGGTCGTGGTGCTTGACATCCATGAGCAGGTAATCGAGATGCTCCAGGGCGCGCTCGAAGACCGGGGCCGCGACGTGACCGGTGGACTCCATGGCGGTGTGGATACCGACCGCTTGGAGGCGGCGCAGCATCTCGATGGCGAAGGCGTGCTGCATCATCGCCTCACCGCCGGACAGGGTGACGCCGCCCCCCGACTCCTCGAAGAAGACGCGGTCCGCCTCGCAGGTCTCGAGCAGCTCCTCGATCGTGCGGGTGCGGCCGGCGGGTGAGACCTCCCCGGTGTCCGGGTCGAGGAACTCCTCCACGCTCGGGTTGATCGACTCGGGATTCGCGCACCACGGACACAGCAGCGGACAGCCCTTGAGGAAGACCATCGTACGGATGCCCGGGCCGTCGTGCAGGGAGAAGCGCTGGACATTGAACACCATCCCGGTGCGGGAGGCGGCGACCGGGGCCGGGCCGGTGACCGATGATGCCGGCCTCCGGCCGCGGGCCGGGGGACGGGCCTTGCCGGTGTCGACGGAGCGGGGCGTCCTGGATGGCATGAGAACTCACGACCTTTCGTTCATAACGATAATAACTTACGAATGAAGGACAAAGGGCCTATTTGCGAAGAGACGTGACCCTCTACCGTTGTTCTCAACGCTTCGGACGACGACGCATCAGGATCTCGTGCGATAGGAAGGGGGGCATGGACACCATGAGTACTCGTCAGCTCACCCTTCTCGAGTCCATCGTCGTCGCCGGTCGCATCGCCGTCGCCGAGCTCGCCGGTATCGCCCACGTCTCCACCGTCACCATCCGCAAGGACCTCGACGACCTCGAGGCTCGTGGCCTCATCCGGCGCGAGCGCGGTGTCGCGATGCTCGTCTCGCCCGACGACCCCGCAGGGCGTCTCGCCTACCACTACGCGGAGAAGGTCCGTATCGCCGCGGCCGCGGCCGCGACCGTGAACGACGGCGAGACCGTCATGATCGAGGCCGGCTCGTGCTGCGCCCTCCTCGCCGAGCAGATCTCGATCCAGCGCACGGGCATCACGATCGTCACCAACTCGGCCTTCATCGCCCAGAGGCTGGGCGCCCATCCGATGGTGAGCACGGTGCTCCTCGGCGGCGAGCAGCAGCACGACTCGAGGGTGCTGGTCGGACCGATGGTCGAGCTGTGCGCCCGGCAGTTCATCGTCGACCGCCTCTTCATCGGCACGGATGGCTTCACCCCCTCGCTCGGCTTCACCGCTCGCGACTACATGCGCGCCACCGCCGTGCGCGCCCTGGCGAGCAGGGCCGAGCGCGTCGTCGTCCTCACCGAGTCCGAGAAGCTCGGCGGCCACGGTCCCGTTCCGCTTCTCGGCGCTGACGACGTCGCCGCGCTGTGGACCGACTCGGCCGCCCCCGATGCCCAGGTCGACGCGCTCACGGGCGCCGGCGTCGAGGTCGTCACCGTCGCCGCCGACGGGACCGCCGCCGTCCACCCCGCCCAGGCGCGTCCGGAGCCGGACCACGTCGTCGGAAGGGACTCGGGCCCCACCGCCCTCACCACCAGAGAGGAACCGTCATGACCACCACGACCGCCCCCGTCACCACGCCCCCCGCGCGCCCCGCCCTGGGAGGCCCCCGCTTCGGAGGACTCACCGATCGCATGGAGGCCTGGCGCGACGAACTGCTCAGCGCCGAGCCCTCCGTGTGCGTCGAGCGCGCCGTCATCGCAACCGACACCTACCGGGACAACGCCGACCAGCCGCTCGTCATGATCCGGGCCCTCATGCTGAGGAACGTCCTGGAGAGGATGACGATCTACATCGAACCCTCCTCGCGCCTCGCGGGCAACCAGGCGAGTGCCAACCGGGCCGCTCCCATCATGCCGGAGTACGCCATGGACTGGGTGATCGCCGAGCTCGACGAGTTCGACGAGCGCCCCGGCGACCGCTTCACCATCTCCGAGGAGGCCAAGGAGACGCTCCGCGGGATCGCGCCCTTCTGGAGGGGGCGCACCCTCAAGGAGCACGCGCTGACCCTCATGCCCGAGGACTCCAGGCGCTTCTACGACCTGGGCATCATCCACCCCGAGGGCAACATCACCTCGGGGGACGCCCACTTGGCCGTCAACTACCGTCGTCTCCTTCGCGAGGGCCTGGCCGGCTACAAGGAGCGCACGCGCGCCGCCCTCGACGCGCTCGACCTCACCGACCCCGCCGAGCTCGACAAGGCGCCCTTCTACCGGGCCCTGCTCATCTCCTTCGATGCCGTCATCGCCTTCGCCCACCGCTACTCGGAGCTCGCGGGCCGGCTCGCCCTGGCCGAGACGGATCCGACTCGTCGCGCCGAGCTGCGCGAGATGGCCCGGATCCTCCAGGTCGTGCCCGAGCACCCGGCCACCACCTTCCAGGAGGCCGTGCAGTCGATCTGGCTCGTGCACGTCGCCCTGCAGATCGAGTCCAACGGCCACTCCCTGTCCTACGGCCGTCTCGACCAGTACCTGTGGCCCCACCTGCGCGCCGACCTCGAGGCCGGCCGCGAGACCGAGGACTCCGCCGTCGAGCTGCTCTCCAACCTGTGGCTCAAGACGTTCACGGTCAACAAGATCCGCTCCTGGAGCCACACCCGGTTCTCCGCCGGCAGCCCCCTCTACCAGAACGTCACCATCGGCGGGCAGGACGCCGCCGGCTCCGACGCCGTCAACCGCCTGTCCCACCTCATCATCAGGGCCGTCGCCCAGACCCATCTGCCCCAGCCGAACCTCACCATCCGCTACCACAGGGGCCTGAGCGACGACTTCATGAACGAGGCCGTCGAGCTCATGCGCCTGGGCACGGGGATGCCGGCCTTCAACAGCGACGAGATCATCATCCCCTCGCTCATCGAGCGCGGCGTCTCCTCCGAGGACGCCCACGACTACTCCGCGATCGGCTGCGTGGAGGTCGCCGTGCCCGGCCGCTGGGGCTACCGGTGCACCGGTATGAGCTTCCTCAACTTCCCCAAGGCGCTCCTGGTCGCCCTCAATGACGGCCTCGACCCGGCCTCGGGGATCCGCCTGGCGCCCTCCCGCGGGCACCTGCGCGATATGACCTCCTTCGACGAGGTCATGGAGGCCTGGGACACCACGATCCGCGAGTTCCAGCGCCACTGCATCGTGCTGGACGCCTCCTGCGACCTGGCGCTGGAGCACAGGACCGCCGACGTGCTGTGCTCAGGCCTCGTCGACGACTGCATCGGCCGTGGCAGGACCCTCAAGGAGGGCGGCGCCATCTACGACTTCTGCTCCGGACTGCAGGTCGGGATCGCCAACCTCGGCGACTCCCTGGCCGCCTTGAGGAAGACCGTCTTCGAGGACCGGGCCATCACCGGCGAGGAGCTCTGGGAGGCCCTCCAGAACGACTTCGCCGGCGAGGAGGGCGAGCGCATCCGCAAGCTGCTCGTCGCGGCCCCGAAGTACGGCAACGACGACGACGATGTCGATGAGCTCCTCGTGCGCGCCTACGCCACCGACATCGACGAGATCTTCACCTACCGGAACTCCCGCTACGGGCGCGGACCCATCGGCGGCACCTACTACGCCGGCACGTCCTCGATCTCCGCGAACGTACCCCAGGGGGCCTCCACGGCCGCCACCCCCGACGGGCGCCACGCGGGCGAGCCCCTCGCCGAGGGCTGCTCGCCGAGCCACGGCGCCGACACCAACGGGCCGACGGCGGTGCTCAAGTCCGTCTCGAAGCTGGACACCGGCCGCATCACCGGAGGCGTCCTGCTCAACCAGAAGGTCACTCCGCAGATCCTCGCCGAGCCCGAGGACCGCGTGAAGCTCATCGCCATGCTCCGCGCCTTCTTCAACCGGCTCCACGGCTTCCACATCCAGTACAACGTCGTCGATCGGGACGTCCTCATCGACGCGCAGGCGCACCCGGAGCGGCACCGCGACCTCATCGTCCGCGTCGCCGGGTACAGCGCATTCTTCGTCGTCCTGTCCAAGCAGACCCAGGACGACATCATCGCCCGCACTGAGCAGACCCTCTGAGCAGACCCTCTGAACGGCGACACGAACCACCCCAGGGAGACGACCCATGAAGATCCTCATCGATGACGCCCGCCCGCAGCGCGTGGAGCGCGCACTGGCGGCCTTCCCGCTGCTCGGCGTCACCACGAACCCGACCATTCTGCGGGCGGCGGAGCCGAGCGACTTCGCCTCCGACCTGGCCCGCCTGCGCGGGCTCGTCGGGGAGAGGGACCTCCACGTCCAGGTCGTCGCCCGCGACACCGACGGAATGCTCCGGGAGGCCCGGGTCATCCGGAGGATCGCGGGGGAGCGCACTCTCGTCAAGATTCCGACCACCGCGGCCGGCCTCCCCGCCATCACCGCGCTCAAGGCGCAGGGGGTGCGGGTCACCGCGACCGCCGTCTACTCGACGGCGCAGGGTCTGCTGGCCGCGGCGGCCGGAGCCGACTACCTGGCCCCCTACGTCAACAGGATGTCCGACGCCGACATCGACCCGCTGCGCGTCATCGCGGCGCTGCGGGAGGACATCGACAGAGAGGGGGTGCCAACGCGAATCCTGGCGGCGAGCTTCAAGAACATCAAGCAGGTCACCGACGCAGTGGCCGCCGGCGCGCACGCCGTCACGGTGGGCGCGGACCTCCTCGACTCCATGCTCGCCCTGCCCCTGGTCTCCCTGGCCGTCGACGCCTTCGCCGACGACTTCCGCGAGGCCTTCGGCGCCGCCGAGATCGTCTGAGGGCGGCCGCCCGACCGGCTGAATCCACCGATCCGCCATCGCATCGCCGCGCCCCGCGTCCGGTCGCGCAACGGTGGGGGCGGACTTCCGGGGCGCCGTCGCCCCGATCCCTCGAAACCGACGGCACCACCACGATCCCGATGACCTGCTCGAACGCCGTCGAGCAGCAGGCCCGCCCGACGATGATGCCGCGGCCCGGGCCGTTCGACAACGTCGTCGAGCAGCGTCCTCATCCGCCCGCCGTGCGATCCGATCGAGTCGGTGCACGGGGGCGCCGCCATCCCCATCCCGCGGGCGATGACGCCCGCACGACCACGAAGGAGTAGTCACCATGACCAGCACACTGACCGGTACGGGCGCCGACGCGACCACCCGAGCGCCTCTGACCACCCGGGAGGAGCTCGCCGCCGCTCAGCGCGAGGCGCTCAATCCGCGCCCGTTCTTCGACGCCCCCGGCCTGCCCAGCAGAACCGGCTGCACGATCGGCGTCGACGTGGGCGGCACCAAGGTCGCGCTGGGCATGTTCGACAACGAGCACGTCCTCCTGCGACGCACTCAGTTCCCCGCTGACAAGGACCTGGCCCCCGAGGCGTTCCTCGACGGCATCATCGACGCCTGTCTCGAGCTCGTGCGCGACAGCGGTACCGAGACGAGCGACCTGCGCGGGATCGGTGTGGCGATGCCGTCCTACGTGAACTACGAGGAGGGCCGCATCGTCAAGACGGCGAATCTGCCCCTTCTCAAGGACGTCCCGGCGCGCCAGTACCTCAAGGAGCGCATCGGCGGCAACGTCCGCGTGCTGCTGGACAACGACGCGCACGCCGGGGCCCTCGCCGAGCACCGTTACGGCGCGGGTCGGGGATTCCGCGACATGCTCTACTGCCCCGTGTCCACGGGAATCTCCTCCGCGATGGTCATTGACAACAAGCTCTTCCGCGGCCGTTACGGATGGGCGGGGGAGTCCGGCCACATGATCGTCAATCCGGGTCAGGGCATCGAGTGCGGCTGCGGGAACCGCGGCTGCCTCATGTCCTACTGCTCGGGCGCCATGATCGTCAGGCACATCCGGCAGTGGATCGACGAGGGCCGGGGCACCACCATGGTCGAGCTCGTCGACGGGACGGAGAACATCACGTGCCGCACCCTCCAGGAGGCCTACGACCTCGGCGACGAGATGGCCCGCAGCGCCATCGATCAGATGGCGCGCTACCTCGCCCTGTGGATCTACAACGTCTACGTCCTGCTCAATATCAACTGCTACGTCTTCGGCGGCGGCCTTCTCAACCTCGGCGATCGCCTCTTCCCGAAGGTGCGGGCCTACTTCGACCAGTACAACGACAACGACGCCCCCGTCTACTTCCGCCAGGCCGAGCTCGGCGACGACTTCGGCATCATCGGCGCGGCGGAGCTGATGTTCCAGTGAGCGCCGAGACCCGGACCTGTGCACCCGGTCCCACCGGTGCGCGCGGACTGCTCGTCCGGTGGCGCGAATGGCGCGGTGCCCGCCGTCAGGCGGGCGACCGGCCCCTGTACCAGGCCGCCATCGACGCGATCAGCGCGATCTTCCTGCCCATCGTCAACGTGCTGTCGGCCGCGGGCATCCTCAAGGGGACGCTCGCCGCGGCCGTCCTCGCCGGCTGGCTCGCGGAGAGCTCGCCCGCCTACGTCGTGTGCGACGCGATCGCCTCTGCCCTGTTCTACTTCCTGCCCGTCTTCCTCGCCTCGACGACGGCCGCGCTCGTGGGCGCCGACCGTGTCACAGCCGTCCTCCTGGCCGCGGTCGTCCTCTACCCGGACCTGTCGGCGGCGCTCGAGTCCGGGCAGCGGGTGACCTTCTTCGGCGCACCCGTGGGTGCGGTCACCTACCCGTCGAGCGTCATCCCGATCCTGCTCGGCGTCCTCGTCCTCGCCGGTGCGGAGAGGGTCGCCGGGCGCTGCCTCCCGGAGGTGGTGCGCGGCCCCCTGGTGCCCCTCGTCTCCCTCGTCGTGGCGGCCGGTGGCGTCCTGGTCGTCCTCGGCCCCGTCGGGAGTGCCATCGGCCAGGGGCTCGCGCAGGGCTACGGCTGGGTCCACTCCCTGAGCCCCGTGCTCGCCGGCGCGACCCTGGGCGGGCTCATCCAGTTCATGGTGCTCTTCGGCTTCCACTGGGCGCTCGTGCCCATCGCGATCAGCAATATCGTGGCCTTCGGGTCCGACACGATCCTCGCGTTCTTCGCCCCGGCGGTCTTCGCCCAGGCCGGCGCCTGCCTCGCCGTGTGCCTGAGGACGAAGAACCGGGCGTATCGCACCGTATGCGTCTCCGCTGCGATCTCCGCGTGCTTCGGCATCACGGAACCGGCGATGTTCGGTGTCACGCTGCCGCTGAGGAAGCCGCTCGCGGCGGTGTGCGTCGCGGGCGCTGTGGGTGGTGGTGTCGCCGGGGCCAGCGGGGCGGCCGCCATGAGCTTCGCCTTCCCGGGCCTGACGACCCTGCCGATCTTCCTGGGACCGGGCTTCGGGATGTTCACGGTGGGCTGCCTGGGTGCCGCGGCCATCGCCTTCGTCCTGACGCTCGTCATGCGATTCGATGCGGACGCCGTCGCACGGGCGCAGGAGGCGCGCGAGAGCCGGGAGGACTGACACCCGGTGACCGGGCCGGCCCGGCGCCCGCGATCCGGGGCGTCGGGCCGGTCGTGCGCCGCGCCGACCCGCCACCGCTGATGGGGGGAGGGCGCGCAGAAGGCGCTGAGGGGCGCGGAACGGATCAGGCGATCGGTTCGGGCCGGATGTTCCAGAGCCTGGCGTAGTCGCTGATCGTGCGGTCGGAGGAGAAACGGCCGGAACCGGTGATGTTGATCCACGCCCTGCGCTGCCAGGCGCGCTGATCGGCGTAGTCCGCCGCCATGCGGTCCTTCGTCTCGCGGTAGGCGGCGAAGTCCCCCAGCACGTAGTAGACGTCGGCGGGCTCGTAGGAGGCCTCCAGCAGGCTGCGGCGCAGGTCGGCGAACCAGCCGGAGTCGTTGTCGTCCAGGGTGCCGTCGATGAAGGCGTCGAGGACGCGCTTGAGGCCGGGGACGGTCTCGTAGACGGCATGCGGGTCGTAGGTCGAGCGCAGGGCGGGGATCTCGTCCTCGGTGGCGCCGAAGATGTAGGCGTTGTCCTGCCCGACCGCGTCCAGGATCTCGACGTTGGCGCCGTCGAGGGTTCCCAGCGTGAGCGCCCCGTTCATCATGAACTTCATGTTGGACGTGCCCGAGGCCTCCTTGCCCGCCATCG
>ERZ772986.1654-NODE-1654-length-12502-cov-3.285290_pt1 | contig 12502 bp, 11 predicted proteins | sample MGYA00511898_ERZ772986 | MGnify/ENA primary metagenome ERZ772986 (study PRJEB29015, sample SAMEA2737934) | human oral metagenome | biome: human oral; feature: human-associated habitat; material: dental | place: China | collected 2148 ... | reverse complement strand
GCCACGACGACGACGCGCCCGTCAGGCAGGCCCCGGCCGCGGAGCCCGGCCACGCCGTCGAGCACGTGGTCCAGCATGCGCCGCCCCGCGACCAGGACGTCGGGCTTGCAGGCCCCGCCCAGACGCCGCCCGGTGCCCCCCGCCAGGACAATGACATCCAGGACGCCCCCGGTCGTGTCCGCGCCCCCGCTCATACCTGCGCCCCCGCTCATGCCCGCGTCACCCCTCACACCTATGCCCCCGCTCACGCCCGTGCCCCCTGGGCCGGACGTACCCACGTCCCTGAGCGGCCCCCCGACTTGGCCGTCACCATGGCACGGCGGAGGGTCACCTCCCGGTCCACGCCCTTGACCATGTCCACCACGGCCAGGGCCGCCACCGTCACCGCCGTCAGGGCCTCCATCTCCACCCCGGTGCGGTCCGCGGTACGCACCGTCGCCTCAATGCGTACGCCCCAGTCCTCCACGCCCAGGTCCACCCGGGCCCCGTGGACGCCGATAACGTGGGCCAGCGGCAGCAGGTCAGGCACCTTCTTGGCCGCCGCGATCCCCGCGACCCGGGCCACGGCCAGGACGTCGCCCTTGGGGACGGTGCCCTGGCGCAGGGCCGCCACCACCTGCGGGGAGCAGGCGACCTCAGCGCGGGCGGAGGCGGAGCGGACGGTCGGGGTCTTGGCGGTGACGTCAACCATGTAGGCGGCGCCCTCGCTGTCAAGGTGGGTCAGGTGGATCGGGGTACTCATGTCCGTCAGGCTCTCTGCCACGGGGCGTTCAGGGACGGGCGGGGGCGGGCAGGGGCAGGAGGCGCAGGGGCTGCCCCAGCTCGACGGCGGGCACATCCTCGTCCACCACGGCCAGGGCCTGGGCCTGGGGCAGGGAGGCCACCAGGTGGGAGCCCGAGCCCAGACGGTGGGTGGGGGCCACCCAGGTGTCCTCCTGCCCGGGGTGCCCCGCAGGCGCGGGGACCGGGCGCACGGGCACGTGCTGGCGCCGTCCTACGGGGGACGACCAGGCGCTCGCGGCACGCGCGTACCCGTTCGGGGCGGCGGGCGTCGACGGCTGGAGCCCTGCCAGGCGCGCCAGGGCCGGACGCACGAGGCTGGTGAAGGACACCAGGACGCTGACCGGGTTGCCCGGCAGGGCCAGGAGCGGGACCCGGCGTCCCCTGACGTCAATGTGCCCGTGGGCCTGGGGCTTGCCCGGCTGCATGGCGAGACTGGCGAAGGTGAGGTGGACCCGGGCGGACTGCCCGTCCGGGGCGGCCCCGGCAGGCTCCTGGTGCTGGGCGGCCAGCATGGTCAGGGGGTCGAAGGCCCCGGCGGAGACGCCGCCGGAGGTCACCACCAGGTCCGCGTCGGCGGCTGCCTGGAGCAGGACCTCGGCCAGGGAGGCGGAGGTGTCGGCGGCGCGCCACGTCCCGGCGCAGTGCGCCCCCACCTCCGTCAGCAGGCCCGCCAGCAGGAGGCTGTTGGAGTCGGGGACGTGACCCGGCGCCAGGGGCTGTCCCGGCTCACTCAGCTCGGCGCCGGTGGACACCACGGCGACGCGCGGCCGGGGGCGCACCAGGACCGTCCCGTGACCGGTGGAGGCCAGGGCGGCCAGCTCACGGGCCCCCAGGAGCGTGCCCCGCCCCAGGACGGGGGCCCCGCAGACCGTGTCCTCCCCGGCGTGCCGGACGTTGGCGCCCGCCTGGGGCAGGACGCGCACCGTCACCTGGTCGGGCAGGGGCCGGGGTCCGGGCTCCTGGTCGGTGTCCTCGACCCTGACCACGGTGTCGGCGCCGGCTGGCAGGGTCGCGCCGGTCATAATGCGGGCGGCCGTGCCTGGCTCCAGGGGGGTGGGGACGCTGCCGGCGGGGACGTCCTGGGACACGGGCAGGACCACGGGGGCCGCGCCGCCCAGGTCCTGCCGGCGCAGCGCGTAGCCGTCCATGGCGGAGTTGGTCCACGGCGGCACGGCCAGCAACGCCCGGACGTCCTGGGCCAGCACGGTGCCGTGGGCCCGGGCCAGGGGCAGGGTCACCGGGGCCAGGGGCTCCAGGGCGGACAGGACCGTGCGCAGGTGGTCCTCGACAGGTGTCAGCGGTGACATGGGGCCTCCCTGGGTGGGTCGGTTCGACGGCGGTACAGGGCCTATCATGCCGCCCGGTGGCGCCAGGACGCGCCTAAGCTGGCCAACCGCCGGGCGATCGAGCTCTTCGTGCCGCCCGGTGGCGCCAGGACGCGCCTGGTGGCACGCTACGGAGCGTCCCCGGCCGGTACCCCAGAGAGGCCCCAGCATGCCCGTCACCGACCCCGCACCCTGGTCCCGGCCGCCCACGGCCGGGGAGGCCGACGGTGCTTCTGCGGCTACCGCCGACGGTGCTGCCGCTGACGCCCCTGACGCGGCCGCCCCTGACGCGGCCGCCCCTGACGCTCATGGTGCTGCCGCGGCCACAGCCGACGGATCCGGCGCGGCCAGCGTGGGCAAATCCGGCGCGGTCATTGTGTGCTCGGGGGTGACGACGCGGCCGGTCAGCGCCACGGAACTGGCTCGTCAGGTCTCCTGTGCGGCCGCCGGGGCCGTGGTCACCTTCGAGGGCGTGGTACGTGACCACGACGACGGACGGGGAGTGAAGGGCATTACCTACAGCGCCCACCCAGTGGCCACCGACGTTATGACCCAGGTCGCTGCCGACGTCGCCGCGCACCCGGGTCTGCGGGCCCTGGGCGTGGTCCACCGGGTCGGTGACCTGGTCGTGGGGGACACCGCCCTGGCGGTGGCTGTGAGCGCTGACCACAGGGCGGAGGCCTTCGCGGCGGCCAGCGCCCTGGTGGAGCAGGTCAAGGCGCGCCTGCCCGTGTGGAAGCACCAGCTCTTCGCCGACGGCACGGCCGAGTGGTCCAATATGGCCTGAGCCGAGTGCCTCCGGCGGGGCAGACGGGCGGGACGGTGTGGGGCCAGGACGTCCTGTTCTGGTCCTTGAGAGCGTGACGGGGCGCTCTGCTGACCTCAGCCTCCGGTGGAGGGCCAGCAGTGCGGCTTTTCGGACGCACCGGGTGACCGGAGGCCAGGACCTGGGGGCTCACGCACTCACCGGCGCCCCCTGGACGCACCGGGTGACCGGCGCCTCAGCCTCCGGCGAAGGGTGGCAGCACGTCGACCCGGTCGCCGTCGGCGAGCTCCTGCAGGCCGTCGGCGGGCGCGCTCAGGGAGTTCACCAGGTAGCTCGACAGCCCGATGACGCGCGCCATCTGGGTCCCGCGCCCGGCCAGCGCCTCGCGCAGGGCCGCCAGGGTGGTACCCGGTGCTACCTCCAGGTGCTCGTGGGTGGTGCCAGCGGCCTCGGCGGCGGCGGCGAAGTAGCGGATCTCAATGGCGTTCACGTCTCTCCCGGGCTGGTGGGTGCAGTAGACGGGGACGAGGCTACCCGGAGCCTCCGCGGCGCGGCTCCTCATGGCCAGCCAGGGGAGCGATCCTCGACCCCCACGCCCCCGCCCCTGACCAGCCACACGGGGGTGGCGCGTCCCGGGCTGGCGTGTCGATACCCCGCGGGTGGCCTTTAGCCGGGCCACGCAGGGGCGGCGCACGCACCTTCGGGTCACTCCACCCCTGACTGGCCACACACAGGCGGCGTTGCACATTCATCTTGGGGGCGGTGACGAGGCATTGGCGTCATTCCAACGTTTTGTCCCCCGGATGCAGGGCCCAGGACAAGATGAATGTGCAACGGCGCCCGCGTTGCACATTCATCCTTGTTCTAGACCCCGGGCCGCTGACAGGATCCGCGTGATCTCGCGCTTCATTGATCGCCGATTGTAAAAAGAATGTGCAACTCCGGGTCTGGCCCACTCAGACCTGCCCGCCTCAGCCGCCAATGGCACTCATGGTCCGTCCGGGGCGCTCAAAACCGTCGGGCGTTCGGGCGGGCGTGTCCGAGCCGTGCGCCAGGGGCTTGGTCCAGGTGGCCTGGCGCCAGGCCCCGATAAGGTCCTCGTCGCTGGCCCCACCGCGCAGCAGGGACCGCAGGTCGGTCTCCGTGGGGGAGAACAGACAGGTCATGAGGCGGCCGTCGGCGGTGACACGGGTGCGATCGCAGTCAGCGCAGAAGGGCTGGGAGACCGAGGCGATGACACCCACGCTCCCGGCGGGGTGGTCCGTCCCGGCGGCCACGTGCCACAGGGCGGCGGGACGGCGGTCGGGGCGGCCCGCCGGGGTCAGGGTGAACCCGGCTCCGCGCAGGACGTCCAGGATCTGCTCGGCGGTGACCACAGACCCCGGGCTCCAGGTCTGGCGCGGCCCCAGGGGCATGTGCTCGATAAAACGCAGCTGCCACCCCCGGCGCAGGCACTCACGCAGCAGGTCGGGGGCGTGGTGGGTCAGCCCGGGCTGGGCGACGGCGTTGACCTTGACCGGGCACAGGCCCGCCGCCTGCGCCCCGGCCGCACCGGCCAGCACGTCGGGCAGGCGGTTCCGGCGGGTCAGGGCGGCGTAGGCGTCCGGGTCGAGGGTGTCGATGGAGACGTTGACACGTCTGAGCCCTGCGGCGCGCAGGGCGGGTGCCCGCCTGTCCAGGCCCAGGCCGTTGGTGGTCAGCCCCAGGTCCACGGGGTGCCCGGCAGTGGTGCGCAGGGGAGCGAGGGCGCGAACTATCTCCTCCAGGTCGCGGCGCATGAGGGGCTCGCCGCCGGTCAGCCGGATCCGCTCCACCCCCATGCGGGTGACGGCCAGGCGCGCCAGGCGGGCGATCTCCGCGGTGGTGAGCAGCTCGGGCGTGGGCAGCCAGTCCAGGCCCTGGGCCGGCATGCAGTAGGTGCAGCGCAGGTTGCAGCGGTCGGTGACCGACAGGCGAAGGTCACGCACCGTGCGCCCGTGGCGGTCCAGCAGGGGGGCCACCGGCCCCCGGACGGAGGGGGCCTGCTGGGGCGGGGCTGGGAGCGTGCGGACGGGGGCCGCCGGCCCCTGGGCGGTCGGGGCCACGGGCTGGCGGACGGCTGGGACGGGGCGCAGGGAGGGCAGGCCCAGGAACGTCGTCGCCCGGGTCGTGGGAAGCGGCCGTGTCGAGGGCACCGTGTCCAGGGCTGTCATAGCGCAGAGGATAGCGGGGCCGCCGCCCGCCGGGAGCTGGCGTTGGGCGCTCCTGGGCCGCCCGACGCCAGCCCGCCGGGCGCGCCACCTGCCGGAGGGCGGCAGGCGACGACCCACGGGCGGCGGACCGTGGCCCACCTGCCGGAGAGCGGTGTCGTGCTGGCAGTGTCCATGGCAATGGTCCCATAGGCGCGCCACCTGCCAGAGGGTGGCAGGCGACGACCCACGGGCGGCGGACCGCGCGCCACCTACCCGGGGCCAGCGGACCGCGCGCCACCTACCTACCCGGGGGCGGCGGGGCGGATCTCAGGCGGTGCGCAGGATCTCCACGCGGGCGTAGCCGTCCTCGGCCTCCAGCAGGGTGTGCTGGAAGGTCATGGGCAGCTGCTGGTCGATCTGGACCAGGAGCGGGGTGGGCACGTGGGGCGCCACCAGGTCGAGGCCCTCACCCACCTGCAGGCTTGAGACGGCGCCGATGACGGCGGCATGGCGCAGGCGGTGGGGGATCGCGCGGGCGTCCAGGGTCAGGCGCTCGGGGTCGTGCTCGCCGCAGCCGCAGCTGTGGCCGGTACGACGGATCTCGGTCACGGGGATGAGGTTCGGGTCCTCGCTCATGGGTGCTCCTTACGGGAGGTCAGGCACATAGTGCTCGGTGCTGGCCGACGGGCCGGGGCACCTGCGTCCGGGTAGGACGTTGAAAGGTGCGGTCGCAGTTTATTACGGTTGCCGTTGTGGATAACAAGGCCGACCTGGTGCGGGCCCTGACGGCCCTGGGGGGACCGGGGTGAGCCCCGCGCCGTCCTCACCACCACGTCGTCCCCACCGCCGCACCACCCAGGTGCGGCGCAACGCCGTCGTGGTGGGCTGGCTGGTGAGTGCCGCCGTCCTGGCCGTGCTGGTCCTGGGCGGGCCCCTGGCCTCGTGGGGGACCTGGCTGCCCCTGCACGCCCTCCTCCTGGGCGGTATCGGCAGCGCTATCACCGTGTGGTCCGCGCACTTCGCCGACACCCTCCTGCACCGCCCCGCCCTGGGCGGCGCCGCCCTGGTCAACGTCCGGTTGGGCGTCCACGGCCTGGGGACCGCCACCGTCCTGGTAGGGATTACGGCAGCCCGCCCGGGGCTCGCCCTGGGTGGGGTGGGGCTGGTGGTCCTCGCCGCGCTCACCGGTGTGGCGGCCATAAGCGTCCAGTACCGGCGGGCCGTGGCCCCGCGCCTGGGCACCCTGGCCCTGGCCTACGTGGTGGCCCTGACGCTCCTGGCGGTGGGTGCCACCCTGGGCTACCTGACGAGCTGGGCCGAGGACCGTGGCGCCTCCGGGCTCGCCGACCGCCTCTACGTGGCCCACACCATGACCATGCTCCTGGGGTTCGTGGGGACCACGGTCCTGGGCACGCTCACGGTCCTGTGGCCCACCATGCTGCGCACCAAGATGGAGCCCGAGGCGCCCCGGTGGGCTCTCCGGGGGCTGCCCCTCCTGGTGGCGGGGACGGCGCTGGTGGCCTGCTCCGGGCTGTGGTCGCCCCTGGGCGGTATCGGCGCCCTGGTCTACCTCACAGGAGCAGGCGGGGTGGTCCTCCCCGCCTGGCGCACCGCCCGGCGCGTGCCGCCGACGTCCTTCGCCACCGCCTCGGCAACCGCGGCCGTGACCTGGTTCCTGGGCTGCGTGGTGGTGCTCGGGGCGGGGATCACCGTCGCCGGTCCCGACGCCGGGGCGTCGGGGGCCCGTGACCTCATCCACGCCCTGCGGGTGGCCCTGGGGGCGGGCTTCGCCCTGCAGATTCTCGTCGGTGCCCTGAGCTACCTCACCCCGGTCATGCTCGGCGGCGGCCCCAAGGCGTCGCGTGCCACGAACCTCGTCATGGACCGGGCCGCCGCCTACCGGGTCACCGCGGCCAACTCCTGCCTCCTGCTGGCCCTCATCCCGGCACTGCCCTGGGAGGCGCGTCTGACCTGCGGGGCCACGGCGGGGTGCGTCACCCTGTACGCCCTGGTGGGTATGGTGCTCTCCGGACTTGAGGTGCGTCGTCGCTCCCGGGACGGTGCGGCCTCGCGCTCCCGTCGTCAGCCCTAAGGACCACCATGAGTGACAAGCACGAGCCCGACCCCCGTGGACCAGGGTCGGCACCGTCTGCGGGCGCCGGGCCCGGCCCGGCCAGCGGCACCGGTCCCGCCCCGGCCAGCGGTGCGGCCAGCGGTGCCAGCCCTGCCCCGTCCAGCGGTGCGGCTGGTAGCGCCAGCTCTGTCCCGGCTGGCGACGCGGCCAGTGGCACCGGGCCCGCCCCGGCTGGTAGCGCTAGCCCCGCCCCAGCTAGTGGTGCGGCCAGCAGCACCAGCCCCGCTCCAGCTAGCGGCGCGGCTGGTAGCACCCCGGCTGGCAGTACCGGTCCCCGTCCCGGCCGGACGCCGTCGCCACCCCGCCGCGCGGTGACCGCCGGGACCGCACCAGCCACCGGCAGACCGGCCACGGCGCGCAAGGCCGGGCACCAGGGCGCGTCCCGCCGTCAGGGCGCGTCCCCCGAGCAGGAGCGCCTTCGGGAGGTGGACCGGCGTGGGGTGGTCCTGGGCCTCATGACCGCCGGGGCGGCCGTCGCCGTCGGGAGCGTCATCGCCCTGTGCTCCCAGGTCGGGGGTCCCGCGGTCGATGAGTCCATACCGGCCACCGGCCGGGTGGTGGAGGCCACAATCACCGTCTCGGGCATGCGGTTCGTGCCCGACACCGTGGACGTCGCCCTCGGGGACCGCCTGGTCATCACCCTGGACAACACCGCCGACATGGTCCACGACCTGGTCCTGGAGAACGGCGCCACCACCGGCCGGGTGTCCGCGGGACAGCGTGCCGAGCTCGACGCGGGCGTCATTAGGGGGCCGGTGGAGGGCTGGTGCTCGATCGCCGGGCACCGCGCCCACGGCATGGTCTTCCACGTCACCACGGGCGCCGCCCCCGTGGCGGCGCCCGGTGGGAGCGCGAGCACGCCCACCGGCGCCGTACCCGACTACGAGGCGCCCCTGCCGCAGGGCTTCACCGCCTTCGACGCCGCCCTGGCGCCCGCGCCCTCCCAGACCACCCACCGCCACACCTTCACCGTCACCGAGGTCCCCATGCCCGTGGGCTGCGGGGTCACCCAGACCCGCATGACCTACAACGGGCAGGTCCCCGCGCCGGTCCTGCGTGGAAAGGTGGGGGACACCTTCGAGATCACCCTGGTCAACAACGGGACCATGAGCCACTCCCTGGACTTCCACGCGGGCGTGGTCTCCCCGGACGCCGCCATGCGCTCCATCAGCCCCGGTGAGAGCCTGGTCTACACCTTCACCGCCCAGCGCAGCGGCATCTGGCTGTACCACTGCTCGACCATGCCCATGAGCCTCCACCTGGCCAGCGGCATGCACGGGGCCGTCATTATCGACCCACCCACCCTGGCGGAGGTGGACCACGAGTACCTGCTCGTCCACTCCGAGATCTACCTGGGCCCGGAGGGCGGTCCCACCGACGCCGCCAAGGTGGTCGCCAAGACCCCAGACCTGACCGTCTTCAACGGGGTCGCCTTCCAGTACGTCCAGCAGCCGCTGACGGCACGGACCGGTCAGCGGGTGCGCTTCTGGGTGCTCGACGCCGGCCCCTCCCTGCTGTGCTCCTTCCACGTGGTGGGCCTCCAGTTCGACACGGTGTTCTTTGAGGGCGCCTACCAGCTCGGGGGCCCTGAGGGGATCGGGACGGCGTGGAACGGGGGCTCCCAGGCCCTGGGGCTGCACCCGGCACAGGGCGGGTTCGTGGAGACGGTCGCCGGGCCGCCGGGCAGCTACACGTTCGTCAACCACTCCTTCGCGGACGCGGAGAAGGGGGCCACGGGGATCCTGCGCGTCAGCGAGTGAGTCCCGCGCGCTAACTCCCCACGCCCGCAGGGCTGAGCGGCCGTTTACGAGGTGTGTGAGTCCCTCGCGCCCTAGCTCCCCACCCTAGTTCCCCACCTGGAAGCTGGTGCCCCGCACCGCGTCCGGGCTCACCTCGGTGACCCGCACCCCGGTCACCCTGGACCACCGGGGGCCCCGGTGGAGCCAGGCGATCAGGGCGTCTACCCGGTGCCGGGGTCCGCGGGCGAGGACCTCGACGTCGCCGTCGTCGAGGTTGCGCACCGTCCCGGCCAGGCCCAGGCGCTGGGCCTCCTCCTGGCAGTAGTAGCGGAACCCCACCCCCTGCACCGTCCCGGAGACCAGGACGTGGACGCTGCGGGTCCCCGGCGCCCGACCTGCCCGCCCCGCCGTCGGATCCTCCTGCGCGGGCCCCTGCGCCGTGGTGGCCCCAGGGCCCTCCGGCGTCGGTACCTGGGCGTCGGGTTCCTCCTGGGGTGTCCGGGCCTGGTGTCCTCGTCGCCACCAGTGGCTCATGCTGCCTCCTTACGGGAATCAGTTCCTGGCTCCAGGCGCACGTGGCAGCCGTCGGCCTCCATGACGGTGAGTGTGAGCCGGTCCCCGACGCCGTCCTGGTCGTCTCCCGCCTCCCGGCGGCTCTCCTCGGCCGCTGCGTGCAGGTAGCCCTCGTGCATGGCGCACACCAGGGGGTGGGGGCGTCGGTCCCGTGCCACCAGCGGGCAGGTGGTCAGGACGACGTCACCGGTCCCGTCGTCCACGTGCGGGGTGAAGCCCATGGACATGAGCCCGGGCATGAGGGAGGCCAGGGGCTCGGGGAGGTCCTCCGCGTCGGCGGGACCTGCCGCGGTGTCGGACTGCTCCGCGTCGCCGGGGGCCGCCGCGTCACTGGGCTGCTCCGTACTGTCAGGTCCTGGGGCCAGGGCCCCCGCATTGCCGGCAGCCGCCGCGTCGGCGCCGGGATCCGCCATACCGTCGGGAGCCGCCGTGGTGTCGGCGAGCCCTGTCGCGGTGTCGGCGGGACCTGTCGCGGCGTCGGACTGCGCCGAGTTACCGGGGGCCGCCGTCACTCCGGGGTGCGTGGCGCTCTCGGCCGCCCAGCGCCGCCCGATGGTCAGGGCCACCTGCCGGGCCTCCTCGCCCTCGCCCAGGGTCCGGGCGACCGCGTCCAGGAGCGTGGTGTAGGACACCAGCACCTCAACAGGGTCCGGCGCCGTGACCTGGTAGCGCAGGGTGGGACGTCCTCGGCGTCCGGTAGAGACCGGGGTCATACTGACCATGCCCTGCTTGACCAGGGACTCCAGGTGCTCGCGTACCGTGTTGTGGTGCAGGCCCAGATCCTGCGCCAGTTCCGCGGCGCTGACGGGCGACGCCGACTCCTGGACCGCCCTCAGCACCCGGCGCCTGGCGGGGGAGAGGCCCGCGCGTGCTACGAGACTGGCCCAGGCAGGCTGGGGAGCTTGCTGGGCTTGCGACTCGGTCATGGTAGGAGAATATGCCGTGGCGCAAGGACCTTGTCGCCCCGGCGTAGTGTGCGCCTCATGCGTATTGCCACCGTCAACGTCAACGGTATCCGTGCTGCCGCGCGCAAGGGCATGGACCAGTGGCTCCGCTCCAGCGGCGCGGACGTCGTCCTGCTCCAGGAGGTCCGTGCCGAGGAGCCTGTTGCCGCCTCGCTCCTTCCCGGTTACGAGGCGGTCACCTGGCCCTGCCGCGTCAAGGGGCGTGCGGGGGTGTCCGTCGCGGTGCGCCAGGGTGGTCCCGTGCGCCTGGGCCAGGTGCGTTACGGCGTGGCGCCTCCCGGCACCCAGGAGCCCGACGTCGACTCCGGCCGCTGGCTGGAGGCGGACCTGCTACCCGCGTCCCCCGGCCCTGACCACGTGGACGTACCCGACCCGGCTCAGCGCCCGGTCGCGGGGCAGGCGACGCGGCCCGGCCCGGCTCCCGGCCCAGCTGTTCCCGACCCGGCTCCCGGCCCGGGTGCTCCCGGCCAGGACCCCGGTGGTCCCGGTACGCCCTCCGAGTCGGCCCGGCCCCTGCTCACCGTTGTCTCCGCCTACTTCCACGCCGGCCAGGTCGGCACTGAGAGGATGGGCCAGAAGTACGCCCACCTGTCCCTGGTGGACGCCCGGATGTCCGCTCTCCTGGCGTCCGCCGCCAGCGGCCCGCCGGTCCTCGTGGCGGGGGATCTCAATATCGTCCACACCGCCTCCGACATAAGGAACTGGCGCTCCAACCACAACAGGACCTCCGGGGTCCTGGACGAGGAGATCGCCTACCTGGACACCTGGTTCTCCTCGGGCTGGGTGGACACGGTGCGCCGTCTGGCGGGGCCGGTCCAGGGGCCCTACACCTGGTGGTCCCAGCGCGGCTCCGCCTTTGAGAACGACACCGGCTGGCGCATTGACTACCACCTGACCACCCCGTCCCTGGCCGCTCTGGCCCGTTCCTTCGCTATTGACAAGGCCGCCCGGCGCTCCGGGCGCTGGTCCGACCACGCCCCCCTCGTCGTGGACTACGACCTCTGAGACCGCTCAGTGGTGGGCGGGAGAGGGGCGGGGCCACACCTGGTGCGCGCCCGGCCTGCGCCCCGTGGGAGGGTCGGGCCGTGGTCGGGCCGTGGTCCGGCCGTGGTCCGCAGGCGTCCAGGTGCGGGCTATTCTCGTGTCTTGTGCCCTAGCCCCTCAGGGCCCGACCGAAGGAATCCCGTGCGCATCGTCATCGCCCTGGGTGGAAACGCCCTCCTGCCCCGCGGCGCCACCCCTGACACCGCCATCCAGGTGGCCAAGGTGCGTCTTGCGGTCGCCTCCCTGATCCCCCTGGCCCAGGAGCACGAGCTGGTGCTCACCCACGGCAACGGCCCCCAGGTGGGGCTGCTCGCGGCGGCCACCGCCTCGGCGCAGGTGCCTGCTGACGCCTACCCGCTGGACACCCTGGTGGCCCAGACGCAGGGCATGATCGGCTTCTGGATCCTCCAGGCCCTGGCGGACGCCCTGCCCGGGCGTCAGGTGGCGGGCCTGCTGACACGGGTCCTCGTGGACGCCGACGACCCGGCCATGAGCCGCCCCACCAAGTTCGTGGGCGCCGTGCTCACCGAGTACGACGCCCAGCACCTGGCCTCGGAGCGCGCCTGGTCCATGGCCCGTGACGGGCGGCACTGGCGTCGGGTGGTGCCCTCCCCGGCGCCCCGCCAGGTCCTGGAGGCGGGGAGCGTGCGTACCCTGCTCGACGCCGGGGCGGTGGTCGTGTGCACCGGCGGTGGCGGGGTCCCGGTGCGGGCCTGGCCCGACGGCACCCACGAGGGGGTGGAGGCCGTGGTGGACAAGGACCTGGCCTCAGCCGTCCTGGCCCGCCAGATCGGGGCGGACCTGCTCGTCATCCTCACCGACGTCCCGGGCGTGGTGGTGGGGTACGGCACGCCCGAGGCCCGGCTGCTGGACGCCGTCACCCCGGCCGGGCTGCGTGACCTGGGGCTGCCTGCGGGCTCCATGGGGCCCAAGGCGGAGGCGGCCGCGTCCTTCGTGGAGGCCACCGGCGGGCGTGCCGTCATTGGCAGCCTGGGGCAGGCC
>ERZ772986.1647-NODE-1647-length-12528-cov-11.344023_pt1 | contig 12528 bp, 13 predicted proteins | sample MGYA00511898_ERZ772986 | MGnify/ENA primary metagenome ERZ772986 (study PRJEB29015, sample SAMEA2737934) | human oral metagenome | biome: human oral; feature: human-associated habitat; material: dental | place: China | collected 2148 ... | reverse complement strand
ACCGCCGTCAGCCGACGAGGCGGGGGCCGCTTGCGCCGACCCGGCTTGGGCGCCGCCGGGGGCCGGGGACCCCTGGGAGGGGGCCCCGTTCAAAGCGCCGTAGGGATCCTGTGGGTTCGTCTGCCCTGAGGGCACCGGACCCGGGTTGGGGCCGCCCCCTGTGGGTGGTGTGTACGACACTGCGTGCTCCTCGATTCATCCCGCCCCCGGCTCAGGGGCTCCTATGAGCGGATCCTATCGCACAGCGCTCCTTGGGAAACGGCGGTCGGTCACGATGCCGCCGATGCCAGCGCTGACTTTGACGGTGCTCGCACTGCCCGGCCCCCTCGCTGCGGACGGGCCACGTTACTAGGGCTGCCAGTAGTACTTCGTGTAATCCGTGGTCAGGTCGCCCCTCTCAAAGGGCTCGATTTCGACTTGCGAGGAATCGACCAGTGTGTACGCCTCGGCGACCGTGATCTCCTGGCCCGGCTGAACAGTTGCGAACCACTGGAGGATATCGACTGGATCGGGATCCTTGCCGGACGGGTAGTTCGCGTAGTCGAGCAACGATCCGTTCTGCCTAACGAATACGGAATAAACATCGGCCTGGATCGGCGCGGACGAGTTGTTCGTGAGCTTCCGAACGACGATGACGGTCTTCTTCCCGTTCTCATCGTCGGGCCCGGGAAGAACACTGATCTCGGACATGACACTGCCCCCCGCCATTGAGGCGGTCCCCAGGACCGTCGCCTCGGCGTTCGCCGACGGGGCCGCACTGCCCCCGCCAGCCGACGGGGAAGGACCGCCTGAGCCAGTTGGCGGAGCGGAGGCGCTGGGCCCGGGGGCGGTGGGCGACGGCGCGCCCCTGCCCGTCCCAGCTGGCGGGGCGGTCGTGCTGGAGGCCGGAGCGGTCGTTGCCGGCTTCCCGCCTGTGGCCAGCTTGTAGATGCCGAAACCGCCCAGGGCGATGACCAGTACGCCCACCACTGCGGCGACGGCGATCCACGCGCCTTTGTCGCCGCCGCTTCCGGGAGCCCCCGGAGCGGGCGGCCGCATCTGGTAGCCGCCCTGCACGGGGCCCGCCGCGCCGTACCCCGTGGGGGCGAAGCCCCCCGGCGGGGGCGGCACTTGCGGGCCCGCGGAGCCCGAGGGCGCACCGGCCCAGGGCGCTCCGCCCCCTGCGGACTGCCCGGGGAAGCCCTGGGGCGCGGGAGCCTGCGACGGGGGCTGGGCCTGGGCGCTACCGGGTTTGGGCGCCCCCAGCGCCGCCTCCCCCTGCGGACTGCCGCCGCCCATCGTCCCGTAGGGATCGGTGGGCCCCCAAGAGCCGGTTGGCCCTCCTGGGGGTGGTGTGTACGACATGGTCCCTCCTTGCGCCCGTTGCCGGACCTGTGCTGTCCGCGCGGGCCGCCCCATCGGCGCTCGCGCGCTCGTCCCGGTGCGGCCCGTGGCGGAATCTGCGGTTACTTAGAAAGTTTCAGTGTCCAAGGGCCCGCCGTGGTCCCATCCGTGCCGATCAACTGGATGGTGACCTCATCGGTCGGCTGCGGTAGCTTGTACGCCATCTTCCACGTGGCGCTCTTCCCAGGTTGAACAGTTTGCCCAGCGCCTTCCTCGAAACCCAACCCATCGGGCTCACTGCCCACGGGGAAGACCGCTGGCATGAGGACGGTCTCGTCTTTCGCCTCCCCACCCGAGAACGCCAGCGGGACTGCGGCGACCGCGGGCTGGGCCGAACTGGTGTTGTTCGTCGTTGTCAGGGTCACGATCACAGTGTCCTGTCCGCCATTGTCCTTCGGCCCGCGCTCAACGCTGTCGACCGACATTTTCATACCGGACGTATCCAGGGTCATATTGCCCGGTTGCCCCTGGGAGGCGGAGCCCCCGTTCGGGCTCCCGCCGCCCGACGAGGTCGGCGCGGCGCTGGGCGAACCGCCGCCAGCACTCGGAGCGCCGGGGCTGGCCGGCGCGGACGCGGTCGGCGCGGATCCGGCCGACGGATCGGAGGAACCGCGGAATCCGAACCAGTAGACGGCGAATCCCACACCTGCGACGACCAGTACGGCGACGATCGCGCCGATGATGATCGCCGTCGTGTTCTTCTTGGGCGCACGGGGGCCACCGTCCCCCGGTCCGGGCTGCCCGTAGGGGGCGCCCTGGCCGTAATCCGGCGCCCCGTACCCGCCCTGCTGGGCGGTGGGGGCGTAGCCGTTCTGCTGAGCACCCGGGTTCGACTGGGGAGGGTACCCGCCCTGGTACGGGGAGCCCGGGGCGCCGCCCTGGTACGGGGCAGAGGCCGGGGGGAGCACCGAGGTGGGCTGATCGGAGTAGGGCAGGGAAGAGGCGCCAGGAGCGCCCTGCTGAGAAGCGCCCGGGTCCTGGTTCGCGGACCGGGGATCCTGCGACGGGCCCAACGGTGTGGGGCCCCCGGCTGAGGGTGGGACTGTGGACATGGAGCTCTCCTCATGTTCGACTGGCGCGCCGTGTGGTGGCCGCGCCCGTTGGGTGCGATGCTACCGCAACGAACCACAGTGGAATAATACTTATTAACAAACTGTTCGTTCTGCGGACACGGTGCGCCCCCTCACCCGTAGGTGTCGCGCGGCCCCCTCCCTTTGACCGACAGGGGGCCCTTGCGCCACGAGGGGGCCACCGGTCCGCGGATGACGACCTGCTGGACCACTCCCGGGCCCACCTCCTCGGCGATGCGCCGCTCGATCATGGGCAGGTACAGGTGGAGGTTCTTGGCCCACGCGGTCGACGAGCACCGCACGATGAGTTTGTGCCCCTCGAAGGTCTCGATCGTGGCGTGCGCGGCTATGTCCTCTCCGACGATGGCGGGCCACATCGCCATGATCGACCCCATACGGGTCGGCGTGTCCCACTGGTTGCGCCGGATCATGCGGCTCAACACGCTCCCCAGGCTGGAGGCACGCCGGTACTGGGTGCGCATCGGGGCCATCCCCGGGTTCTTGCGCCATTGATCGGGGTGGCTGGCCAGCGCCGCGCGCAGGGCGCCCAGCTCCCCCTCAGCGTCTGGGGCGGCGCCCGCGCGCCCGTAGGCCTCGGCCCTCATCCGCGCGCGGTGCGCGCTCGAGTCCGCCCCTCCGGCCGTGCCCGCGCCGTCGACTTCGATGGCCGCGTACTCGGAACTGCCGTCGGCCGTGCGCGCGGGGCGCTCCTCGTCGATGCCCCACGTGGGCATGGTCGAGCGGATGTAGCCCCTCGCGCGCGCCACTTTCTGCGCCCGCTCCAGGGCGCGGGCGGCGAACTCCTCATCGGCGCCCTCAGGCATCGGCGGCGCTCCCCTCCGCGGCGTCCATGCGGATGCGGATGGTCCGGTGGTCCAGTCCAGCGGGGATGTCCTCCTCGACGGCGCACGTGATGATGGCCTGTTCGGCGCGCGAGGCCATGGCGGCCAGTCCCTCGCGGCGCGCCGTATCGAGCTCGGCGAAGACGTCGTCGAGGATGAGCACCGGCGTGTCCCCGTCCTCGCTGAGCAGCTCGAAGGCGCCCAGGCGCAGGGCGAGGGCCACCGACCAGCTCTCGCCGTGCGAGGCGTAGCCCTTGACCGGCATCCCGCCCAGGACCAGGGAGAGCTCGTCGCGGTGCGCGCCGACCAGGTTGACGCCGCGGGTGACCTCCTTGTCGCGGTGCGCGGCCAGCGCCGCCAGGGTGCGCCTCTCCTGCGCCGGCGCGTCGCACGGGTCCGCGCTGGCGGGGTCGTCCGGGTCGGTGCCGATCGCGCGGTCCACTGATGCCTCGAAGGACAGGACGAGGCGGCGGGGAGAGTCCGAGACCTCGTCGTAGGCCCGTGAGGCGGGACCGGCCAGGGAGGCGACCGCCTGGGCCCTGGCGGCGCTGAGGCGGGCCGACAGATGGGCGAACTGCTGGTCCCACACGTCCAGAGTGGACAGGTCGGGCGACGCGCCCCGCCGGGCGGACGCCTGCGCGGACTTCATGAGCGCGGCCCTCTGGCGGGCCACCCGCTCGAAATCCGCTTTGACGCCCGCCATGACTGGGCTGCGCTGGATGACCAGGTCGTCCATGAACGCGCGGCGCGCGGCGGGCTCCCCGCGCACGAGCGCGAGGTCCTCCGGCGCGAAGACCACGGTCCTGACCAGGCCGAGTATCTCACGGGGCCGCACCTGCGTGCGGTTGATGCGGGCGCGGTTGGCCTTGCCGCGCACGATCTCGAGCTCGACGACCTGCTCGCGCCCTTCCGCCTGCACCAGCCGCACGCGGATCACGGCTCCTCCCGGTGCGGTCGAGGCCGGATCCGCGGGGATCCGCACCAGGGCCGACTCGGCCCCGACGCGGTGTGAGGAGAAGGTGGACAGGTAGGCGATCGCCTCGACCAGGTTCGTCTTCCCCTGGCCGTTGGCCCCCACCAGGACCGTCGCTCCGGGCGGGAACTCGACGAGCCCGCGCTTCCACGAGCGGAAGTCGTCGAGCGCCAGGTGGGAGACGCGCACGGCGGGGTCAGATGCCGAAGCGGATCGGCATCAGGAGGTAGCGGAACTGCGTGACCTCGCCCTCGTCGGGCTTCTTCTGCCCAGTGATGACGGCGGGCTTGGTGGCGTGGGTGAAACCGAAGCGCACGTAGTCGGTGTCGAGCACGGACAGCCCCTCGATGAGGAACTGCGGGTTGAAGGCGGTGGAGATGTCGTCCCCGTGCAGGGTCGCCTCGATGGCCTCCGAGGCCTGGGCGTTCTCGCCCTGGCCGGCCTCGAGCACCACTTGCCCCTCGCTGAAGGCCAGGCGGACGGAGGTGTTGCGCTCGGCGACCAGGGACATGCGCTTGACGGCCTCGAGCAGGGCGTGCCGGTCGCACACTGCCTGGATGGGCGTCGTCTCGGGGAAGAGCCGGCGCACTGCGGGGTAGTCGCCGTCCATGAGCGTCGAAGTGGTGTGGCGGCCCGAGGCGGAGAAGCCGATGAGGGAGGAGGCGCCCGGCTGGGACTGGCCCGACAGGCCGACCTCGACCTTCGTCCCCGAGGTCATGGATTTGGCGACGTCCTGGAGGATGCGGGCCTTGATGACGGTGACCTCCTCGATGGAGGTGTCGGTGGGCTGCCAGTCGAGCTCGCGCATCGCCAGCCTGTAGCGGTCCGTCGCCAGGAACGTGATCGTCGAGCCCGTCAGTTCGGTGCACACGCCCGCGAGCAGGGGCAGGGTGTCGTCGCGGGAGGCGGCGATGCTGACCTGGGCGACCGCCTGGGCGAGGGTCTGCGGGTCGATGTAGCCGATGGCGGCGGGCTGTGCGGGCAGCAGGGGGTACTCGTCGAGCGGCATGACCGCCAGTGTGAAGTGGGAGGAGCCGCAGACCAGGTTGACCTTCTGCCCCTCGAGTTCGACGGTGACGGGTTTGGAGGGCAGGGACTTGGAGATGTCGGCCAGCAGGCGTCCGGAGACGAGCACTTCGCCCGCCTCGTCGACGGTGGCCGGGATCTTCGAGTTCGCGGAGACCTCGTAGTCGAAGGAGGAGAGGGTGAGCTCATCGTCGGCCGCGCGGATCCGCACGCCGGCCAGGATCGGACTGGCGGGTCGGACCGGTAGCGCGCGGGCGGTCCAGGAGACTGCCTCGGCGAGGACGTCTCGTGCGACGGTGAACTTCATGCCAGCCTCCAAACAGGGAATACGATCGCGTCCCTACTTTACCTACAAGTGACTGGTTTCGGCGCATCGGCTACGGCCGTTCGACGATTCGCCCCCGGGCCGCGTCGCACCGGTGGGAGCGGGCGCCCATGTGCGGGGGAGTGGATTGATTCCTCTATATTCTCACTTCATCACAATAAGGGGTGTTGAAACTGTGGATAACCGGACTTTTGCTTGATGGGGCGCGGGTAATCACAGTGTTGTAATTTTGGGATGGGGTTGGGGACGCGCCCGTTCGGGCTGTGGACGGAGGATCCGGCCCCCTGCGGCCCTCCACAGGAGGGGCGCCGCCGTGCACAGGCGGGACGGGGTGTGTCCACCGTCGGCCCACAGGGCTTGTGGAAACCGGGCTAGGACTCCTTGGCCTTCTGCTTGATGCGGTTGGTCAGCTCCGACACGTGGTTGAAGGTCTCCCTCTTCTCCTTCATGAGGGCGGTGATCTTCTTGTTGGCGTGCATGACCGTCGTGTGGTCGCGGCCGAAGGCCTGGCCGATCTTCGGCAGCGACAGGTCGGTGAGCTCGCGGCACAGGTACATGGCGATCTGGCGCGCCTCGACCACCGTGTGGGAGCGGTCCGAGGAGGACATCTGCTCGATGGTGATCCCGAAGTAGTGGGCGCACTGGCCCATGATGAGGGGGACGGTGACCTCGTTGTCGGTGGGGTCGGAGACGAAGTCCTTGAGCAGCATCTCCGCCAGCGGCAGGTCGATGCGCTCCTTGGACAGGTTCGCGAAGGCGATGACGCGCAGCAGGGCCCCCTCGAGTTCGCGGATGTTGGACGAGATCCGCGAGGCGATGTACTCCAGGACGTCGGGGGTGACCTCCAGGGAGTCGGTCGTGGCCTTCTTCTGCAGGATCGCGATGCGGGTCTCCAGGTCGGGGGGCTGGACGTCGACCAGCAGGCCCGAGGCGAAGCGCGAGCGCATGCGGTCCTCGAAGCCGTTGAGCTGGGCGGGGGGGACGTCGGAGGTGAGGACGATCTGCTTGTTGTTCTCGTAGAGGGCGTTGAAGGTGTGGAAGAAGCCCTCGACGGTCTGCTCCTTGTCCCCGATGAACTGGATGTCGTCGATGAGCAGGATGTCGAGCTCGCGGTAGCGCCTGTGGAAGGCCTCCACCTGCGAGTTGTCCGTCTTGTTGAGGCGGATCGCGTTGATGAACTCGTTCGTGAACTCCTCGGAGTTGACGTAGCGGACCTTGAGGTGGGGGAGCAGCGACAGCGCGTAGTGCCCGATGGCGTGGAGGAGGTGGGTCTTGCCCAGGCCGGAGTCGCCGTAGATGAACAGGGGGTTGAACGAGGTGCCGGGCGTCTCGGACACGGCGAGCGCGGCGGCGTGGGCGAAGCGGTTCGAGGGGCCGATGACGAAGGTCTCGAAGGTGTACTTGGGGTTGAGGTGGGTGAGCCCCCCGTTCTGGGCCGAGGAGACCAGGGCGGGACCGGTCTGGGGCGCGGGCGCGGGACGCGCGAGTGGGGAGGAGGCAGGGGCGGCCGGGGCCAGGGGGGAGGCGGCGGGGGGCTCGGGTTTGGGCTCCTCGGTGACGGCGCTGATCGAGGGGTCGACTGTGATGGCGATGCGCACGGTGCGCCCCAGGGACGCGGTGAGGGCGGCGGTCAGCTGGTTGGAGGCGCGGTCCTCGATCCACGACTTCGTGAAGGCGTTGGGGACGGCCAGCAGGATCGTCCCCTCGATGTCCCCCAGGGGCCGGGCAGATCGGAGCATCGACGTGGCGGCGGGTCCGAGCTCTTTGGTGGGGACTGTCTCGAGTGCCAGCGCCCACGCGCTGGTGATGGTGTCGGTCGCCACGCTTTCCTCCAGGGCTTCACGGTTGTGAGTTGGGTCATTAAGGGATGGGATCCTGTGGATGACCTGATGATAGTCGAGTCTATCCCGTCCACACCTGGTTCCACAGGTTGGGGAAAGATCTGTGGACAACTTCGGTGGAATCACACCTATGTAACTACACCAGGGGGATCGCGCCGCGTCTGGGAAAGGTGCCGGCCGGCCCCTTCTGTGGATAACTCCGCCCTGTGGGCACTGTGGACGGCGGCTGTCCACAGCGGAATCCACACCTGTGGATGGATTCGGTTCGTCACACAGTGGATAATCGCATTGACTCCGTCCAGGCGGGCCCCTAGTCTTGTCATTTGTTTGCGCCCATTTCCGGGTGCGCGTAATCGCCTCCGCGCCAGCGAGGGGCGCGCCCACCGCGAACGGGGGAGTCATCCCCGTTCCCGCCCGAGGAGAACTGCAGTGACCACCAAGCGGACCTTCCAGCCCAACAACCGCCGCCGCTCCAAGACGCACGGCTTCCGCCTGCGCATGTCGACCCGTGCCGGCCGCGCGATCCTGGCGAACCGTCGCCGCAAGGGCCGCGCCAAGCTGTCCGCCTGAGCCGCTTCGGTGCTGCCCCGCGCGCACCGCATGGTCGATCCGGCTGATTTCAGATCCACGATCCGGACAGGGTCGCGAGGCGGGGATCCGCTGGTCGTCGTCCACGCTCGAACCGACGAGGGGGAGGAGAACCGCCTCGTCGGTTTCGTCGTACCCAAGCGGGAAATCAAACGCGCGAACGGGCGCAACAGGGTGAAGCGGCAGTTGCGGCACATCATGCGCGAGCGCGTCGGATCCCTGCCACCGGGCGCCCGGGTGGTCGTGCGCGCCAGCGGCCGCGCCCTCGGCGCGTCCTCGCAGGAGCTCGCCCGGCGCCTCGACGGGGCCCTGGCGCGCGCCTGGCGCAAGTGGAGCGGGGGAGGGGAGCGGTGAACCGCGCGACCGGGGCACTGCGGGCGGCGGCCGTGTGGCCCATCCGCCTCTACCAGCGCTTCGTCTCACCGCTGCTGGGGCCGCGCTGCCGCTACGCGCCCACGTGCTCGGCGTACGCCGTCGAGGCGGTGACCGTCCACGGCATCGCCAAGGGGACGGCGCTGGCCCTGTGGAGGCTCGTCCGGTGCAACCCGTGGAGCCTGGGGGGCGTGGACCGCGTCCCGCCCCGGGGGCGCTGGAGGCCGGACCCGTGGGTCCCGCCCGACGACTGGGCGGGCAACGACCCCACCATCGAGCATCCGCTCCCCATGGGACTGAGTCCGGGGGGCGGGCGGGAACGCTGACCCGCCCCGCATACTTGTCCTCGGCGCGCTGCGCCGCCAATTGAAAGAGAGAGCGCATGTTTGACGCAATCATCCACCCCTTCGCGGTGGCAGTCGCATGGGTCTGGGTGTGGATCCACGACTTCCTGGTCCTCATCGGCATGCCGTCGGGGTCCGGCATCGCGTGGGTCCTGTCGATCGTCCTCCTCACGATCCTGGTGCGCGTCGCGATCGTGCCCCTCCTGCTCAAGCAGATCCGCTCCTCGCGGGCGATGCAGGCCGTCCAGCCCGAGATCAGGAAGATCCAGGAGAAGTACAAGGGCAAGAAGGACATGGTCTCGCGCCAGAAGATGACGGAGGAGACCCAGGCGCTCTACCGCAAGCACAAGGTGTCGCCCTTCGCCTCGTGCCTGCCGCTCCTGGTCCAGATGCCCGTCCTCTTCGCCATGTACCGGGCGATCTACGCCGTCAAGGACCTGGCGGAGGGCACCTACACGTACTCCGGGCAGGCCGCGTCCAGCCTGGGCCCGATCACCCAGACCACCGCCTCGGAGATCAACGGGTCGACCGTCTTCGGCGTGCCGCTCTCCCACACGCTCAGGACGGAGACCTCCAACAGCTCCGCCGCCATCGTCTTCGTCGTCGCGATCATCCTGATGGTCGCCCTGCAGTTCGTGTCGATGCGCCTGTCCTTCTCGCGCAACATGCCCGACATGGGATCGAACCCGATGGCGCGCTCGCAGCGCTCGATGATGTACGTGATGCCCGTGATGTTCGTGTTCTCGGGCGTCTTCTTCCAGATGGGCGTCGTCGTCTACACGGTGACCTCCTCCTTCTGGGCGCTCGGACAGGCGTACTGGACCATCAAGGTCATGCCCACGCCCGGATCGCCCGCCTACGCCGATCTGCGCGCCAAGCGCGAGAAGGACTACCAGGAGTGGGCGAAGCCCTACTTCGTGGAGTACGACCGCCGCCGCGCGGAGCTGCCCACCTCGGCCACTGACCCCGATGTGGTCGCGTTCAACGAGAAATCCCTGGCGGAGATCCGCCAGCGGGCGAAGAAGCAGAAGATCGCCTCGGACTTCCCCGATTTCATGAGCGCGGGCGACATCGTCACGGTCTACCGCAACCTCGCCTCGCAGGAGTGGACGACGCTGCCCGACGAGCAGTGGATGCACGGCCTGCGCCAGGCCCTCGAGAAGGCGAGGAGCCGCAAGGAGGCCGTCGCGCGCCCCACCGGCAAGAAGAAGTCCCGCGAGCAGCGCCTGCGCGAGGCCGCGGCGCAGCGCGAGGCCTCCGCCCCGGACAAGGGGTCCTCGGCGAAGGCCGCCCAGGGGGCCGCGATCAGCGCCGCTGAGCTCGAGCGCCGCCGGCAGGAGCGCCGCAGGGCGCGCCGGAAGAAGTCCAAGAACAAGCGCTGACTTGTTCTCACAACGTCCGAAACCACCGAGGGAGGAACACAATGAGTGACGAGAAGTCCGAGGCGCTCACGCGCCTGGAAGAAGAGGGCGAGCTGGCGGCCGACTACCTGGAGGAGCTGCTCGACATCGCGGATCTGGATGGCGACATCGAGATCGGCGTCGAGAACGGCCGCGCCTCGATCGAGATCATCGCCGACTCCAACGACGACCTGGAGCGCTTGGTCGGCGAGGACGGCGAGGTGCTCGACGCCCTTCAGGAACTCACCCGCCTGGCCGTGCAGACCGAGACGGGGGAGAGGTCGCGCCTCATGCTCGACATCGCCTCCTTCCGGGCCGACCGCAAGGCCGAGCTGCAGGAGATCACGCAGGAGGCCATCGCGCGCGTGCGCTCCACTGGCACAGAGGTCAAGCTCGAGGCGATGAACCCCTTCGAGCGCAAGGTCTGCCACGATGTCGTCGCCGACGCGGGCCTGGTGTCCGAGTCCGAGGGCGTCGAGCCCCACCGCCGTGTCGTCATCCTGCCAGAGGACGAGGACGGTGAGTGAGGCGCCCCTGAGCCCCTCCGACGGGGTGCCCGCCCGGCGCGACGGTGGACGCGCGCCGCGCCGGGCGGGCGATCCCTTCACCCCGGAGGCTCCCACAGACGAGGTGCGCCGTTTCTTCGGCCCCGCCTTCGCAGACATCGCGGAGTTCGCGCGCATGCTCGAGGAGGAGGGGGAATTGCGGGGCCTCCTCGGACCGCGCGACATGGAGCGCATCTGGTCGCGCCACCTCGTCAACTCGGCCGCGGTCCTGGACTTCCTGCCCCGCCGGGGCCAGGTGCTGGACATCGGCTCGGGCGCGGGGCTGCCGGGCATCGTCATCGCCGTGTGCCGACCGGACTTGGACGTCCACCTGGCCGAACCGATGACGAGGCGCTGCGAGTGGCTGGCGGATGTGGTCGACGCCCTGGGCCTGGACAACACCACTATCCACCAGGCGCGCGCGGAGGAGCTGCGGGGCAAGGGGAAAGCGGATGTCGTCACCGCCCGCGCTGTTGCGAATATGGCGAAGCTGGTCCGCATGACCTCGAAGCTCATCGCACCGGGGGGCGCGCTCGTCGCACTCAAGGGACGGAGAGCTCCGATTGAGATAGAAGAAGCAGCTTCTGAATTGAAGCGCCATCATTTGATGGCGCAGATCCACGAGGTCCCCTCGGTCATGGAGGACGAGTCGACTTACATCGTGAAATGCACGCGCACGAAGTAGCGCCCCGTGGCGCAGCTCCCTGCGCCCTGCTCCGCAGGGCGGCTGCCCGCCGCGGGTATTCGCACGTAGACTAGTGGTGAGCCCGAAGGAAGGTGAGCCGTGACCACTGAGAACAACGCGCCTCTATCCGGCCAAGTCGAGCGCGCGCTGCGCGACTTGAAGATGCTGGATGACGCGACCTTCGGCCGTCCTGAGCGCACCCGCACTATCGCCATCGCCAATCAGAAGGGCGGCGTCGGCAAAACGACGTCGACGGTCAATATGGCCGCTGGATTCGCACTCGGTGGCCTCAATGTCGTCGTCATCGACGCCGATGCGCAGGGGAACGCGTCCAGCGCGCTCGGTGTCGAGCACGACACGGGCGTCCTGTCCACTTACGATGTCATTATCGGTGGCGCCTCCATCGAGGAGGTCCTCAGGCCGTGCCCGGATATCGAGGGGGTCAGCGTCTGCCCGGCCACGATCGACCTGTCGGGGGCCGAGATCGAGCTGGTCGATGTCGAGGGGAGGGAGTTCCTCCTGCGCAATGCGCTCCGTGAGTTCCTCGACTCGCGCGACGACATCGATGTCATCCTGATCGACTGCCCCCCGTCGTTGGGGCTGGTGACTCTCAATGTCATGGTCGCCGCGGATGAGGTGCTGATCCCGATCCAGGCCGAGTACTACGCGCTCGAGGGGCTGAGCCAGCTCTGGGCGACTGTTGAGCGCATAGGGGCGGATCTCAATCCCGGCCTGCGCGTGTCGACGATGCTGTTGACGATGGCTGATAGGCGCACGCGTCTTTCCGAAGAGGTCGAGGCCGAGGTGCGCGCGCACTTCCCGGAACAGACGCTGCGGACAGTCATCCCGCGCAACGTCCGCGTCTCCGAGGCGCCCTCGTACGGGCAGACCGTGGTCACCTACGACGCGCGTTCGGTGGGCGCTGTCGCGTACCGCATGGCCGCCCTGGAGGTCAGTCTCCGTTTCCCGCAGTCCGAGTGAGGCCGTGCGCCGCGTGCCGCTGGCGCCGCGGCCGCGCCGGAGCTGCATGTTTCACGCGGAGCCCGCGCGTCAACACGCCACGTTTCCGCAGGTCATGAACGTTTTGCCGACCGCCTTGGACGAGTGCTCCCGAAAGTGACCAATGACGCGCCC